>VOFC01002637.1_pt1 | contig 83375 bp, 132 predicted proteins | sample 5384161 | NCBI WGS metagenome assembly VOFC01 (sample SAMN12384722, study PRJNA508395) | human gut metagenome | isolation source: healthy gut B | host: Homo sapiens | reverse complement strand
TTTTGCAACCTGGTTTGCAAGTGATTTGAGATGATCGGAGGAACTGAATATGAAAGTGAAATTAACGCCCATGGAAACGCCTTGCCGGAGGCTCACGGAGAATGGATTGACCTTTGCACAGCAGAGGACACCACATTGAGCTTTCTGGGTACAAGATCATTTCCCCTGGGCATTTCTATTGAAATTCCGGCGGGCTACTATGCCCATATCGTGCCGAGGTCGTCCACATTCGGGAAGTGGGGCATCCTGCTTCGCCAACAGCATGGGTGTGATCGAGAACGATTACTGCGGCGACGGGGATGTGTGGGGCTTCCCGGCGGTGTGCCTGAGCAAGGACGGGACAACCATTCCGAAGGGGACACGCATTTGTCAGTTCCGGCTTGTGGAGAAAGCGCCGCCTGTTGAGTTTGTGCAGGTGGAGAGCCTGGGAAACGAAAACCGGGGCGGATACGGAAGCACCGGAGAGCGGGCGGGCATGACCGAGAAAGCAGACAGCCGCAGGAAATGCCGGGCCAGAGAATGAGCCGGGTCGAGCGGATGTTTGGGGCCGTGATAGCTGGGCTACCACCGGCGGCGGACGATGGACAGGGGCCGTATAAGGGGTTCTTGCTGATCGAGTGCGAGGAGTGCGGAGCGGTCAAAGCGTTCTGCGCAAAGCGGGAGACCTACGGATTTAAGTGTTCCTGTGGGCATGAAACCCCGCTGGAAAATTTGCGCCCGCTGTTCATGCACTGCAAATGCGGAAAGAGCTTCCGATACAAAACCAATGTCACGGCACAGACCATCACCCACACCTGCCTGAATTGCAAGGCTCCGGTGGACATGGAGCTGAACAGCAAAAGGTAACGCGTATGTGACTGTTGGAGTGAGAAAGGGCAAGCATGAAAAAGTTTTTTGAAATCTTGTCTGCTGCGTTGTTCTTAGCGGTGACGGTAACTTGGGCCGCAGCCCTTATTCTGGCCGGGCCTGCACTGCTGAAACTCTGTATTCTGTACCTGTTTGGATAAGGAGGGGCAGACATGAAGCTGTCAAAGTATGTGAAGCTGGTCAAGGGCGGCGGATATTGCATGGTCGCCCATGTGGAAGATAGCGGGATTTGGCTGGGAACCAGATCGGCAATCTTCCGAGCAACCGAGCTGCCGGACATGGTGGGAGAAGAACAGGTGCGCACGGTTCTGGATATGCCGGAAAAGGCATGGGAGAAAGTTCATTTTGACGAGCGCTGGGAGGGCACAGTTAAAAGCATCTTTGGGATGAACCTTTCTGACTATGCGGACGGCGAGCAGGACACCGAAAAACTGAAAGTGATGGCAGCGCCGGATGGGCTTTGGTGCGATTGCCGCCGGAGCATGGATGATGGTGAGCTGATTTTTTACCGCGAGGCGATGCTCTCTCCTGGCGGAGCAGATCAAGGAAAGCGACTACATCAGGTACACGGTCAGAAAAATGGAGAGCGGCCAGCGGTATTTGGTGGTGCATGACGGGTTCGAGGTGCTGGCGGCGATCATGCCGGTGCGGATTGTGACCGAAAAGTATCTGGCAGACCTGTCGGAGTTTCAGGCGCTATGCACCGAGCAGTTTTACCGCGAGCGGGCGCGGGGCGAGTTTGCGGCCCAGGAGACCGAGGAGCCGGACGCGGAGCAGATCGGGATGGAGGATGGAGAGGAGTGAACGGAGCGCTTTTGTCATCCAAGAAGATGGATTACTGCACACCAAAGGAGTTCTTTGCAGAACTGGACAAGGAATTTCATTTCGCATTGGACGCAGCGGCGACAGAAGCCAGTGCAAAGTGTGCAGCATTCTACACCCCGGAAAATGACGGGTTGACAAAGCCGTGGAATATTGCGGGGGGCTGTGTTCTGCAATCCACCTTACGGACGAGAGATTGGGAAGTGGGTGCGAAAAAGCATACGAGGAAGCGCAGAGCGGGGCCACCATTGTTCTGCTTATCCCGGCCAGAACGGACACCAGTTATTTTCATGACTACATACTGGGACACGCGGAAATCCGGTGGGTGCGAGGGTGGCTGCGGTTTGAGGATGAAGATGGGATGGTTTACCCACCTGCGCCATTCCCGTCCATGGTGGTGGTCTACAACAGAAAGAAAGCAGAACGGGATGGAGGTTACAACGGAAAATGAAAACTGAAACCGTGGAAGTTCGGGCGGTAAAGATTGCTGCGAAAATTATGCAGGCAGATGGACTTTGCCGTTACGATGATGTGGACGAGTGCCGCAGGGGATATGTGACTAAGGAAACCTGCGAGCGGTGCATCTGTTCGTGGCTGCTTACCAAGGCGAAAGTGGAGCTAATCAGAGAGGGGAAAATGAAGCATGAATGTTGAAAGAGCGCGGGAAATTCTCGACCCGGAACATCAGGGAGAACTACGACGGTATGGAGGCTGTAAATGAGGCTTGCCGGATGGGGCGGGATGCGCTGGGGAAACTGGTGCCGCTGCGCCCCTATCCTGACGGCGATAAAAATATCATGGCCTGCCCCCGCTGCGGGAGCGGCGAATACCTGCACAATGAGGACGGGAATGAGCAGAACTTCTGCGGGCAGTGTGGGCAGGCAATCGAATGGAGATAAGCCATGAAGAATTTTGAGAAAAAAGGGGCGGGAGCCAGCTCAATTTTCTTGACGAGATCATAGTGGACAACTTTGCGGGGGGCGGCGGGGCCTCCACAGGCATGGAGCTGGCAACAGGGCGTCCGGTGGCAATCGCCATCAACCATGACCCTGATGCAATCCTAATGCACCGGACAAACCACCCATACACGGAACACCTGCAAGCGAGCGTATGGGATGTAGACCCGAGAGAGGTTTGCCGGGGCCGTCCGGTGGGGCTTGCATGGTTCTCGCCGGACTGTAAGCACTTCTCCAAAGCCAAAGGCGCGGCACTGGTAGACCGGAATATCCGGGGCCTTGCGTGGATTGTGCTGCGATGGGCCGGGACTGTCCGCCCGCGGGTGATTATCCTGGAAAATGTGGAGGAGTTCGTTACCTGGGGGCCTGTACGAAAAGGAAAACCGGTGAAGAAAAAAGCCGGACAGACCTTTCAAAAATGGAAGCGGCAGCTTCTGGAGCTGGGGTATCAGGTTGAACACCGGGAGATCGTTGCGGCAGACCTGGGAGCGCCGACCACAAGAAAACGCTTTGTGCTGGTTGCTCGCTGCGACGGGCGGCCTATCGTGTGGCCGGAACGGACGCATGGGCCGAGAGATAGCGAGGAGGTACGAGATGGGCGGCTGATGCCATGGAAAAGCGCGGCGGAGATCATCGACTGGAGCGTACCTTGCTACTCTGTATTTGCCAGTAAGCGGGAGCTGAAAGAAAAATATGGTGTGAACGCCGTCCGGCCACTGGCGGATAACACCATGCGGCGGGTTATCCGGGGCGTGGACAAGTTTACCATCCGAAGCGGTCGCCCGTTCATCGTGGAGTGCAACCACGGAGGGACGGACACGCAAGAAGTACAGAGGAACCGGTAAACACCGTTACCAGAAAATATACCGGGGGAATTTGCGCACCCGCTCTTGTGCCGTTCACATTCAGCAATACGGGCGGAAGTGTGGGGGAGAGTTTGCGCGGGCCAGTTGGAACAGTGAGAACCGCAGGAGGCCAGGTTTTAGCTGCGGCGAACATTATTCAGTACCACACGGAGCAGACGGAAAATGTTCGGGCGAATGGGCTGAGGATGCCGCTGCCGACGGTGGACGCCTCCAACCGGTACGGGCTGACCACGGCACAGTTTGTAGAATATTTCGGGAATGGGCAGCCGATTGATGTGAAAAGCCGATGCACACGGTAACGAGCCACGACCGGGAGGCGATAGTCTGCGCCCACATCTGCAAATATTACGGAGGCGTGATAGGGGCGGAAGCGCAAGAGCCGCTGTCGACTGTGACGGCGGTTGACCACAATGCGGTAGCGGCGGCCCATATTGTCGAGTTCAAAGGGCAGGACATTGGGCAGGACGCAGATCGGCCACTGCGCACGATCACGGCGTCTGCCGGTGAATTTGCAGACTGCCGGGCAGAGCTGATGGAGGCGGGAAGCCAAGACCTGATGCACTGGCCGGAAGTCCGCGACCTGCTCAACCGCCATTGTGGGTATGAGATGGCAGACGATGAAATCCTGCTGCTGGAGATCGGCGGAGGGCTTTACTTTATCGCGGATATTCTTCTGCGGATGCTGACGCCGCGGGAACTCTATAACGCCATGGGCTTTCCGCCGGATTACATCATCGACCGGGATTACCTGGGCAACGAGTACGGGAAAACAAAGCAGGTGGCCCGGTGCGGGAACGCGGTATGCCCTCCCATGGCGACGGCCCTTGTACGGGCGAACCTGCCGGAGTGGTGCAGTCGGACGATCACGACCATGGAGGAGCTGGAAAAAGCTGTGACGGCATGACGAGAACTGCAACAATGGAGGCGATTTGATGGACTGCTATTACTGCAAAGCAAAGGAACACTGCATAGCTGCGGCGCAGCCGGGGTCAATGGTGTGCCTGGTGAACCGCATGAGATATGGAGGCACACACGCGGACGATCAGCCGCCCCGTCAGGCCGGAGGCTTTTGTCAATACTGCGGCCAGCCGCTGCGAGAGATCGGACAGGAACGGTTCTGCAACAATGTGAACTGTCGGAACCGGTATGTGAGCGTATGACGGGAGGCGGTTGTGGCATGAGCAAAAAGAATATGCGCCGTATCTCTATTCTGGTAACGGCGCAGACGGCAAAGAACCTGGAACGGCTGGCGTCCATGTGCGGATACCGAGAAATCGGGATGGTCGTGGACAAGCTGACCAGAGAAAAAAATGATCTCCCTGCATACGGACGCTCTGATGCCGGGGGGAAGAAAGGGGAAACAGATATGAGATACCGGTGTAACTGCCCGGAATATGAGGAGCGGCCCTGTGACAACCCAAACGAAAAATTGGAGTGCGAGGAGTGCCAGTATGGAGAGATTGACCATCAGGAACAGTGACGGCAGCGTATCACAGCCGACCGGACTGAACTGGGCGGCTGCGTTGGAACGGCTTGCCGCCTATGAGGATACCGGATTGGAGCCGTGCGAGACAAGCGAGAAGTACGCAACTATTATGGCGTTCAACAGATTGCGGCTTAAAATCAGCCTTGCAAGGCTTTGCGAAATCTTGCAGGCCGAAACGGAGGGGCGGTGCGTGGTGCTTCCGTGCATGATTGGAGACACGCTAAACAAGTGTGTGAACCAAGCACGAGAGTTTGAGGAACTATACACAAAAGCTCTATGCTGTAACAGGCTTTACAGCGGAGAAACTTTTGGAAATGTTCGCTGCTGGGTATGTGTTGCAAAAACCAGATTACTCAAAACAGTTGGCAGAGATGGCGAATTTAGCGGAGACAACAACGCCGAACGAATTGCCGAAGCGGCGCTGAGTGTGGTAGGGGAAAGTGAGGAGCAGAGATGAACGAGAAAACAGTTTATACCTGCACAGACCAGGAGCATGACGCCTGGGTGTGCGGGAAGTGCGGATACATAGAGAACTTTGAGGCAGACGGCCCGGAGGAAAACGGGTGGCGCTTCTGCCCTGCCTGCGGGCGGGAAATCGTGATTGCGGATAAAACATCAGAGCTAACGGAAAAACAATGGGACTGGATCATGGGACGGTTCAGCCGTGCGGAGTAGACGGAGGACTTTGATGATTGAACTGTGTCCTATGACACTGAAAGAAGCAAATGCCTATGTTGAACAACACCACCGGCACCACGGGCCAGTGGTCGGGCACAAGTTTTCAATCGGACTTTCTGATGGGGAGAAGATCGTGGGCGTTGCTATTGTGGGTCGTCCTGTGGCTCGCCACCTTGACGATGGGTGGACACTGGAAGTCAATCGCTTATGCACGGACGGCACACGCAATGCCTGTTCAATGCTTTACTCAGCCGCATGGAGGGCGGCCCGCGCGATGGGATATAAGCGTCTGGTGACATACATCCTTGACACAGAAAATGGAGCGAGCCTGCGGGCGAGCGGGTGGAAGTGTGTGGGGAAAGCTGGAGGCTTTCGCTGGACAGGTAAGCGCAGGCCGGAGGTAGACCTATATCCGGCGCAGATGAAAATTCGGTTCGAGAGGACAGTGGAAAGAGAGGCGGGGGAATGAGCCGGAGAAAAGATAACCCATCCAGCTGGCGGGTATGGCCCAAAGAGAAAAAGACCAGGAAGCCAGCGGACAAGCGGGATACAGAGGAGCTGGTGCGGTGCAAAGAGTGCTGCCACCTGGAGATCACTGGCTGTTACGGGGAATGTGGCCGGGGCTACCTGGGCATTGTGCGCCCGGATGATTATTGCAGCCGAGGACGGCGACGAGAAAAAAGAACCTGACAATTTAACGAGCGGCAGCGGTCGCGCCGGTGATCGGCGCGGCCTTGCCGGTTGAGAAAACCCCTGTGCCTGCCTGACGGCGGGCAAAAAAAAGTCGGCGAGGGCCGACAATGGGCTGGTATATCAGCGTTAAGTTAAGGGACAGGCCACCGGGAGAGGTGGAAGCCCAGGAGGGACAGGCCAAAAGGCTGGCCGGACAGGAAAGAGAATGTTGTTGAGCGGAAGCAAGGCCCGCCCTTGCTTCCGGTAATGCAATCAGCACCAAGCGCAGGCTGGGTCAAGGGAAAGGGTGGAGATTTCCGGCAGGAAATACGACCCGGCCTTGACACAGACGGAGCGGGTGCTATGGGGAGGGGTGAGGTCGTGGGCCTGTATTACCGAGAACAAAAAGCATATCTGCGGCAAGGACTACGACACAGCCCCATACATGGAGGTCGATCTATACCCTGTCTCAGCCAAGAAGCATAAGGCGTCACGCCGGGCAAAGAAAAAAGAAGCATCCTCTCTGGCACAGCAGACCTACAACGATAACCGGGCCAAGCGCTACCATGTGCAGCTCGTCAACGCCAACTTCGGAAAAGGGGATTTCTCCTGGACTGGGACATACGACGACGATCATCTGCCGGAGCCGGGGGACACACACAGGGCCGACCTGGATTTTACGAACTACATCAAGCGGCTTTACCGGTGGTGCGACAGGAACGGGTGCAGCGCCCCAAGTGGGTGGCGGCGACGGGAGTACACCACGATCACAGAGGACGGGAAAGTTTGTGGCCGCCATCATCACCACGCGATCATCCAGCACACGGAGGGCTTGACCAGGGATGTGTTGGAAGAACTGTGGAGCGTAAACGGGAAAAGAATAGGCTTGACGCGCGGGGAATACCTGGATGTTGACCATGGCAGCGTGGAAAGTCTTGTGCGATACATCAGCAAGAACAAGCGGTGCGCCCGGAGCTGGAGACAGAGCCGGGGCCTGGAGAAACCAAAGACACCTCCGCCCAATGACAGCAAGTGGAGCCGTCGAAAGCTGGACGAGGCCAGCACCCTGTACATAGACGACACGGAATTTTGGGAGAAGAAGTATCCGGGGTACACCCTGAACCGGGTGGAAACCAAAGTGAGCGACGGGGGTATGCGCCACACAATCGTGATCTTGCGCCGTGCCGAATGCTGGCATGGGCGTGGGAATATCAAACAGACGAGGAGGAGACCTGTATGACAAACAAGGAACGGTTCAAGGAAATTTTCATATCCCAGGTGACGAGGCCAGGGGCGGCAGACCTGCTGGCCTGGCTTGGAACCACGGACTTTTTCGAGGCACCGGCCAGCACACGCTTTCACGGGGCATATCCCGGCGGGCTGGTGGAACACAGCCTGAATGTATATTATGCCCTGCTCGGACAGTTTACCATCCGGGAGTACGGCGGGGAGAGTGTCGCCGTCGTGGCGCTGCTGCATGATGTCTGCAAAACCGGCTATTACCGCAGGGAGCGGGACGGAAAGTACAGCGTGAAAGACCAGCTGCCGATGGGGCATGGGGAAAAGTCTGTGTATCTGGTGATGAAGTTCATGGACTTGACCGACGAGGAGGCCCTTGCTATCCGCTGGCACATGGGGGCTTATGACGATGCTTTCCGGGGCGGGAGCCGGGCGCTGAACGAAGCACAGGACAAATGCGCCCTTGTGCTGGCCCTGCACCACGCCGATATGCAGGCGACACAGGAAGAAAAACGGCGGGAGGGCATTTTGTGATGGCGTTCCGTCTGGAGCTGTCCGACCTGCCGCCGCGCTACCGTGCGCAGGCGGAAGCGCAGCTCACCAAGGGAAGAAAAAAGCGGAGCGACCCGCTGGCGGAGGCGGCACGGGCCGCGAAGATCACCGGCAAGGAGTTTGACAGCCTGGGCGAGTATGAATATTACATCGGCACCGTGGCCCCCAAAGGTGGCGCGGGGGTGAGATCGTGGAGTGGGAGGCCCACCCATGCTTTCCCCTGTTCCCGGCGGGACAATACGGAGCTTTGGAGCTGCGCCCGGTTCGGTATACTGCGGACTTCCGGCTGGTTTATGCAGACGGAACCGTAGAGATCGTGGAGATCAAGACAAGTTTGTCCGGCGGATGCAGCGGGATTATGCCCTGCGGCGGCGGGTATTCCTGGAACAGGTGGCCCGCCCGGCTGGATGGAAATTCACGGAGATCATAACAGCGGATAGCAAAGAGGAAATTGACCGCTGGACAGAACTGACAAAGGGGGCAAAGTAGCGATGGACGAGAAGCAGAAACCCGTGTGCGGGCTGTGCCAGCGGCACCAAAAGCTGGAGACCGTGGACGGGATGGCCTTTTGGATTGAGTGGGACGAAAACGGCAGGCCGCGCCTGTGCATGGACAGCACGACTGCGGGTGGCGGGCTGAATGTGCTTTGTGTGCAGTTCTGCCCCATTTGCGGGCGGAGATGTGAAAACATTGTGGAAATGGAGGAAAACCATGGGGAAGCATAAAAAGAAAGCCACCTGTTTTCGCCGGGAATGTGGCCCGGCAGGCCCAGGCGCGGTATCTGCGCACCAAGAAGCCGGAAAGCGAGCGGGTACAGGAAAACCGGGAGGCGGCAGGCCATGTGATCTGTTTGTGCTTCATGGTGGCGCTGAATGATCGGTACGGCATTGGAGAGGGACGCTTGCAGAGAGTGACGGACGCGGCCAATGGGGAGCTGGAGCGCTTTGCAATCAACCAGAGGGCCGTGGGTATGGAGCGGGCAAAGAAACTGCTCAACGAGACGCTGGCGGGCTTGTACGACGGGAATTTTGTGCTGCCTATCACGAAGCCACCCAAAAAAAGCAAGAGACTGGGCCATGCTGGGAGAACAGCGGGAAGCGGCGGAGATCGTGGTCAAGTGCTACGCACTGGGCGCACACAAGGCACTGGGTTTTGGCCGGGAGCGCCTGGAGGAGACGATCAAAGCCACGGAAGCTGTGTTCCGGGAGTTTGGAGAGTGGGCAAAGGGCGGGGACTACTTCGGGTACGCCATGTTGGCAAGACGGCTGACGGAAATTCTCGGTGAGCCGGTGGAAGTGGACGAAAGCAAGGCTGACGAGCCGATTTTCAGCAGAACGCTGGACTGAGGGTGTTAGAGGGAGACGGCGAACAGAAAGCCGGGAACGGGAGGAGACGATGCAGTTTGAGAGCGTGAAACACATAGCCCAGTATTACAAAGCCATTCCGGGTATGCTGCGCTTGTTACAGCAGGAGCGGGAGGAGCTGGAGGGCAATTACTATGGGCTGCGTGGGCTGGCGTATGACGGGACGCCGCACAGCTCGTCGCCGGGGAAGCCGACGGAAGAAGCCGGCCTGCGGGCGCTGGAAAGTGGTGTGGGAGACCGGCTGGCAGAGATCAAGGCGAACGAGACGGTTTTGAGCGCGGACGCAGCGGCCATCCGGGGCTGCCTGGACGCCGTAAACGGTAGGTACAAGCAGGTGATCTTGATGCGCTATGTGCGTGGTTACAGTTGGGCAAAAACGGGCGTCAGGATGAACGCGCCGGACAGCACCGTGAAAACTGGCACGAGCGGGCTATGGAGCGTTTTGGCGAGGCCCTGGAGGAACTGCCGGAGGCTGCGGAGCTGGCCGCCCGCGCCGCGCGCGCGTACATAATAAGCGCCGAAAAAATTTTGTGCGGGGAGCGGGATGGTTTTGGGGCTGTGTCTGCCGCCCACTGGGACGGATTTTTGCAGGGGCGAGCCGCCGGAAACCAGCCCTAAAGGAAGTTTTCTGAACCGACTATATGCGCGGCGTGTTCAAGTTTCCACAAAGCGGGGAAAGGCTGTGGAAAAACAATTTGCGAATATGAAAGCAGGTGGGTGAAATGCCAATGAGCAAGAAAGCGACCTTGTTGTTGCTGGAATACATGAAACGGACTATTGAGCAGATGCCGAATGATGTAAAAATCAATCGCTTTTTTATGTACGGGGGGCGGAGCTGGGATTATTTTGGATAGCGGCATTTATGATGCTGCAAGGGAGTTGAACAAGAAGGTGGACTGCGCAGAGGAGATATTTTGCAGAGGATGGAGCATTCACACAATCCACCTGGGGGCACTGACCGTTTATGAACCACGCAAACAACTGCGGTTCAGCAAAGAGTGGGAGGAGAAAATTTGAAATGGGTTTTGTGAGAACGATAACCGGAAGCGTGGGTAGATACTTAGCTCGGCGGCGGCGGATACGGGCGCTGCGGAGCCGGTATAGATACCTGTACAGGAGCGGGAAAAAGATGAAAGAACCCCGGCGGGCCGTTTTGTTACGGTCTGCCGGGGTTTTGTTTCGATTTTTGAGGTTTTGATAACGCTTTTTCCATTCTGATAACGGTGTCAGGGTTCCGGGGTTCGTCTGGCGTATTGAGTTCGAGGGGCTGGCCCTCCCGCTTCATGCGCTCAATACAAGCCTGTATCACATAGCCCTGGACGCTCTGATCGGCGGCCTTGGCGGCGGCACGGATGGCCGCACCAATTGACTTGATCGGGCGGACGCTGATATAGTCGCACTTGGCGTTATAACGGTCGTTGCCGCGCCGCCTGTATTCTGGAACTGGCATAGGTCATTCCTCCTCCTGGGGTTCGTTATAGCCCGTCAGGTCGATCATGGTGATCTCCGGGGGCTGCGGGGTGAGTTTGTAATAGCGCCCGTTTTCGTAGTGCCGGTCGGTTACGCCGTCGAACCAGGTAATATCTCCATGCTGGGCCTGGGCGGCCTCCATGCTTTGCTGTGCCTGCTGCTCGGTCAGGCCGTCAAAGGTGAGGCGCTGGCCGTCGGCAAACTGAGCCACCAGGCGGAACGCCGGGAAAATCTGCTGTGTGTTGTCCATGGGGTGCCTCCGTTCACTATCAGTCGGTTGCAAGATCATCGGGGACATCTGCGGCGGTTAAGGGCCTGTTGCAAGCGATTTCTTTAAGGGGGAGATATGGGCAATCGTTATAGCTGGGGTATTTATCGGCCTCGGCACAGAGGAGGCACGAGGCACGGGTGCAATTCTTGTTGACGCGTTGGGCGATGTATTCCTTGTTGGTCATATAAAAACCTCCCGATGAAGTGAATTGAACTTGTCGTATTATAACACGAAACAGTGTATAGGTCTATTCAAATTCAGATAAATGCTGGGAAAGGGCCTGTTCAATCCCGCGGCGCTGGCACTCGCCGGTGCGGTCAAGCTGTATGCTGCCATCTTGACCGGCGGAAACGGTGCAGCCGCACTTCCAGATATACATGGCCTGCGTGATGATGTCCAAAGTCAGATAATCGCAGAGGGCAAGATCATAGGGGGTAACAGAGGAACTGGAGCCGCCATTGAATAGATTGTGAGCGGAGCGGATGGCTGTAAATTGACTGTCAGACAGTTCCGCCCGGCGGGCGACGGACAAAATACCGGGGAAACTGATACCGTCGGGGCAAATTTTGCGCCGGGCGATGTCACACAGCGTTTTGTCGGCGGAAAGGATATAGACGGCGGCCATGTATCCGCCGTCCCGCTGGCGAGCGGGGGCGGAGCTGGCGGCCAGAGCCATGAGTTCACAGTAGCGGGCATAGTGGTTCTTGCGGTCGATCATTGGGATACCTCCTGTTCGTTTGGCTCGTAGTAGGCCACGACTTCACCGGTCACGCTGTCGTGGCGGCTGATGATGGTATAGCCGAACTGTGCAAGATCGTCGCGGGCAGCCTGGAGGACGGCGGCCTGGTATTCCGGGCCGCGCTGTGTAAAGAACGGTCGGGCTTTGTGCAGCGGCGGCGGAAGTCCTCAACAGAGGATGCGGGAACTTGGTATTTTTGAACTTTTCATACAGAATTGACATGGGGCAATCTCCTTTCTGCTGCTTATTTCTGGCCTGTGGCGTTACTGGTGGTCGGGTTCCAGCCATTCGTCGCGGCTGCCATCGACATAGGCTTTGATATGCTGCTGCCAGCCGTTGTCCTGGTAGATGATGATGTGCAAGCCGTCCGGCTCATTGATCGTGCGTTTATATTCCATGTGAGATCACTTTCTGCCCTTTACCCTGGGCGGCGGGTTTTGTATGGGGTGCCGTCGCTTTGTGCCGGTGCGGCGGCTCCAAGGTGTCCGGGTATCATTTTCGTGGGGTCACGAAAATGGTTGTCAATCAAGGCCAAGGGGCGCGGCGGGCGGCCTGCTCTGCGTTGGGTGTCAACTGCCGCTGCCATGCGCTGTATCGGGGAGACCAGCGGAAGCCGTTGGATTTGAGTGCGGCGCGGGTCTCCTCGTCGGGCTTTTCGTCAAAGAGGATTTGGAGCCGGTCGGCCTCCAGGTTGCGGACGATCTCGCCGCCGTCAAATTTGGTGTTTTCGGCGGGCTGTGCCTGCTGGGCAGTACGGGCGTCCAGCTCGGCAAGGCGGGTTTCCACCCGCTTGATCTTGCCGCCGCAGGCTGGAAAGCTCATAGTCAGGCATGGGCTTTTGCGCCCAGGAATAGGCGCTTTGGATGGCGGCGTCATTTTGGGCGGCGGTCTCGTCGCTGATCCCGGGGTAGCCCTTCAGGGTCTTGTGCATGCGGTAATGGGCGTTCATGGCTTTGCCGGTGTCCAGCCTGTTTTGTAACTGTTGGAGCTGATCGGTGAGCATTTCACGGGCGTGGGGTCGGCCAGATCGACGGGGCCGGAGCCGACGGTTTTGATTTTGTGTAAGATGGCCTCGATCTCTTTGTACTCCTGCCACAAGCTGTCCTCGCGGGCGTTCTGGCGCTGCTTTTTCTTCACTGGGAAGTTGGAACCGCCGGAAACAAGGATACTGGGACAGCTTGCGCCGTTGCGGTTGTAGTCGTTCGTCCACTGGGCGAGGCGGCGGGCGTAGCGGTCAAGTAGGGCGTCCAGCTTGCCGTGGTAGTAGGGACTTGTGGCGGCCTTGCAGCGCTCAACCAGGGCGGCGGCTTTGTCCACGCTGGCCCGGTATTCGTTTGTGGCGCGGCCTGCGGGGTAGTCTCGCATGGACATCATCTCGTGCGCCCGGCGGGCCGTGTCCTCGTCGATGGGGTAATATTTCACGGCGGGGGCTTTCTGGGCTTGCTCCTGGGGCTGTGCGTCGTTGTGGCCGGTGGCGTTAATGATCTCGTCCAGATCGGCAGTCAATAGGCTTTGCTGTTCGTACATGGCTTTTCCTCCTTGGTTTTGGGTGGTGGGGTTATTGGCCGGCTTCCTTGGCCGCCTCCGGGGTGCCGGAATAGTTGTAATCAAGCCCGTGCTGCTCCATGAGATCGGAAACCGCCTGACCCGTCAGGCCGGAGAAGCAAAGGGTCTCGTCAACAACCGTCGCCCCCAGCGTGGCGGCAAGGTCGGACAGGCTGCCGAAGTGGTTCAGGACTGCGGCATAGATTTTGGGTTGCGGCATGGTGGAAACCTCCCTGTTTTGGATTTGGGTTTTGGCCCATGAGCGCCCCCGCCCTGGTGGGAGCGGGGCCGGGCTTGCACCGGCGGCGCGTTTGCGTCGGCCTTGCGGGCTTACAGTTTGAGAAGCCGCCGGGCGGTGTCCTCGTCGATGTAGTTTGACCATCCGGCACGGTGAAGCTCCTCGGCGGCTTGGGAAAGGGTGATCGTGCCGTTCTGGACATCCTCGCGCAGACTATCCAGAATATTTTTGATGGGGAACGGCTCTTTGCGCATGGTATCAGCTCCTTTTTGGGGTTTGTGGTTTGGCCTTGTGGCCTGGGGCCGGGTCGCTTTGTCCGGTGCGGCCCGCGAAGGTGTCCGGGGGTTGTGGTCAGTCAAGACAGGTTTCAAAGCTCATGCGGTACTGCTCTTTGAGCTTGTCATAGGCGCGGCGGGTGACGGTGTATGTGCTGCGCTGCTCGTCGTAGGATATACCGCGCCCGCGGAGCTGCGGGAGATCGTCGCGGAGCGGACGGAGATAATAATGCTTGCCGTAGTATGAAAGACTGGCGGAGAAGTCGCAGCCTGTCGGGGCCTTTTCCATTTCGTAGCAATAGGAATATTCGCCGGGTTTGTCTGCGTGAACGGCGGGGGACTTTGCCGCCTCCAGTGCTTCATAGTCGGGAGCGTGGCCGAAAAGCTCACCGGTTTCGGTGTCGTAGCGGGCAACTGTAAACTCCGGGACAAAAAGCGTTGTCTGCTCGTTGATCTGCTGGGCGTAGCCGCCGGGGACGGGGGCAAAAGTGCCGTTGATTTTGCTCTCGATTGCTGCCATGGTGAAAACCTCCTCGTTTTGTGCTTTGGTGGGTGGCTTATACTCTACCGAACTGGGCAGACATAGCGCGATGATAGCAGGCGTTGAGGGCGTTTTTCATATCTCCGAATGTGGAGAAAATGCCGGTTTTGAACTCGGTAGAAAAATTGTTTTCCCGATCGAAAAGCTGGATTGCGATACCTTTGCGCCCATCGTACATGGAGTAGGAAATGGCGCGGGCGTTGCAACCGTTTTGGTTCAACTTGTCTACCAGCTCGGCGGCGTGTGCAAGAGAGGCGTTCCAATCGGTCAATCTCATATTCATTTTTGGCCTTTCTGCCCTTTACCCTGGGCGGCGGGTTTTACATGGGGTCGGGTCGCTTTGTCCGGTGCGGCCCGCTAAGGTGTCCGGGGTCCGTGTCAGGCGACGCGGACATAATAGGCGGATTTTTGCTGCTCCACTTGGCCCCGGCGGCCTTGATCGCGTCGGCGTGGCGCTCGGTGTCTCCGGCCAGCCACACCACCGGCGCGGCGGTCTGTGCGCCCTTGATGGTGGCGGTGACGCCTGCCAGATCGGCAAAGCGGGCGGCAATCAGTTCGGCGGCGGTTTTGGGTTCCGGGCTGCTCGGCGGCGGGCGCGGCCTGCTGGGCTTCCAGCTCGGCGATTTTGTTAGTGGCCCGGTAAAGATCGCAGCGCACAGCGGAAAGCTCGTCTTGTGCCTGGGCCAGCTCGGCGCGGAGTTTGTCGGCCTCGGCGGTGGCGCCGTTGTCACACTCGGCAAAGTATGCCTTGACGGCCCGGGCGGCCTTGGGTTCGGGCTTGATCGGCAGAACCAGGGCCAGGGGTTCGCCGCCCACATAGGCAACGGCGGCGGAGATCGCGCCGGTGGCCCGGAGCGTTGCGGAGGGGGGTGAGCGCCGCAATAAATTTTGCGTTGTAGAACGACGCCACACCGGCGGCGGGGTTGTAGTAGCTGGCGGCAGGGGCCTTGCCTGCCTGGAGGGTCAGGGGCAGCGCTCCAGGGCGGGGGCGTTGGCGGTCTGCTCCACGGTCTCGTTAAACAGCTTGACCAGATCAAAGCCGTTATCCGCGGCCTTTTCGCCGTTCTGCATGGTGTAGTTACCGGCCTCGCAGCAGGTCACGGGCTGGACGATGGCGGCATACTCCGGGGGTTCATCTTGTAGGCGATAAAGCCGTTGGTAACATAGATCGCGCCGTCGTCGGTCACGCGGCAGATAATGCGCTCGGAGCCTTTCAGAGCCTTTGCGGCCTCGTTGGTGTAGTTGCCCATGTACTTTTTCATGCTGATAACCTCCAGATCATCTATTTTTTTCTTGTGTGGCCCGGTGTCGGGCTGGGGTCGGGTCGCTTTGTCCGGTGCGGCCCGCTAAGGTGTCCGGCGGCTGGGTCAGCGCTTGGATTTTTCAACCTGCAAGGCGTTGAACAGGTGGGACTTTGCCATATAGAAATGGGGGTCGGTCTCGGGGGCGTCCTGCCCGGCAGCGGCGGCGGCTTCCTTGGCGGCCTTGCCGGGCTTGTCGGTGTACTTCCAGAGGTTGCACACCAGGGCGGCGTGCTGGCCCTTTTTCACGCTGTACCCCATGCGCTTCCACTCCGCGAAAGTGTGGAAAGTGTCAGCGGCCAGCATGGCATGAAACACGGCGTCGGGGTCTCGTCGCTGCCCTCGGCAACGGTGATCTTCACGCCTGCCCGGCGGGCGGCGATCTGCTCGGCGGTGTAGGTGGCGGCGACCAGCTCGGCAAGCTGGGCGGGGGTAAAGTTGGCGCGGACGGTCTCAAAGATGATCTCGTTGTTTGTCATGGTGTTTTTCCTTTCCGGCTCGTTGGCCCGTTCACTGTTGCGTGTCGTTCTGTGCTTTCAGCATACACTGTTGCGTGTCGTTTTGTCAAGCACTTTTTTGCAATTTTTTCGGGGACTGGGGGTTCCCCCTACGGGGGAAATTTTTTTTGAACCGCCCCGCCGGGGCGTTGATTTTCCCCGGCGGCGGTGGTAGAATACAAGCGGCAGGGCGGCGGCGAACTCGCAGCCCGTGCCGTGGTTGAGAGCGTCGGGCCGTGCCTTGGTGGGGTGGCCCGGCGCTTTACTTGTTCAGCAGATCGCGGAGCCGCTGGCGGAACTCGTCAAGGTCTTTGCACTCGCTGGCGAGTAGCAAGAGCCGGAGCCGTTCGGCCTCCCGTGCCTGCTGTACAAGCAATTCGCTTGCTGTTGGCGTGGTCATGTTCACCTCCCCTTTCTGGTCGCCTGGGCCGTGGTGGCCCTGGGCGGTTCGCTGGGCGGCGGGCCGTGTGGCCTCCGCTTGCCTCGGATGATAGCGGCATTTTTCCGGGCCGTCAATAGGGCCAAAACCGTTCCCCCGTCCCCCTTTAGGGGGGACTGGGGAAGTTTTTTTGCACAAATTTCCGGGGTGATTTTTTTGTGGAAAATGCTGTGATTGGGGGATTATAGGGGCGTATATATCCAGGCTATTAAGATACCAGACCGGGCGCATAAAACCCTCCGCCGGGCGGCTGGGCATGATCGGCGGCAGAACGGCGGCGGGCAGGAACCGGGGGCAGGACGGGCGGCAGATCAGCGGGAGACGGCGGCGGCAGATCGGGCCGGGGTGGCATGGTGTGAGCCGGAACCGTGGGCGGCAGGGCGCCGCCGTGGTGGCTGCGGCCTATGCGGGCGCGGGCGGTGGGGCGCACTCATGCAGGCCCAGGGAAGCGCAAGCCGCCAGCAGGCAGAGGGGCAGCAGGAGCATCAACCAGGAGCCGCCAGCCGGGAGACCGGACAGTAGCCACCGCACCAGGCAGGGGCAGCCCACCACCAGCGGGAGCAGAACAGGCGGCCAAGGCCAGCACCAACGCCAGCGGCCAGGCCGAAGATCACACCAAACGCGCCCGCGCCCTCACCCGCCCGCGCGAAATCGGAACGCCAGCGCCCGCAAAAGGTACTGCTGGGCCGCAGGCCAAGCCTTGCGGGTTCGGAAGCGCAAAATTTTTTTTTAGGTAAGGGGTCAAAAAATCGCTTCCCCGGGGCCGGGCCGGGAAATAGTTAGAGGGTCAAAAATGCGACAAACGGGAGCGGATGAGCGAGCAAGACATAAAAAATCCCCCATGAGCTATGCGATGGATAGCACAAAGAGGAAAATGAATAAGGAATTATTTTGAAAAGCACTTTTTATTTTGCGACAATATGCGATATAATACAGAGGCCAAACCAATCTGAATAATTGCGCAAACAAAATCCAAAGGGGTTACTATACCCTTTTGGGTATTCGCCTATGCGAACAGAGTGAATTTGATAAAATGCAAATTCCGTTTCTGTTCGTATGGGGAAACCCGTTTGCGCAGATTGGTTTGGCGACTATCGGAGTTTGTGTTTTGTGCGGCTGCTTCGGTAGCCGCACTTTTATTTTATACAAAGGGGTTGCGACGCAGTGAAAACAAAAAGAGGAATGGTACTTCTACTATTTATGGGAATGCTCCTTTTGCTTATGTCTGGGTGCGGAGCAAAATATGAAAATCCAGCTGACCTTCCGTTTGGAAGTGATGGGTGGCAGATGCAAACGGCGGAGAGGCCATAGAAGCTCTGTCCGCAGCCGGATTTACAAATATTCAGGAGAACATAAAGGAAACAAGTTCTGCTGATGATGCGGGAAAAATCACAAAGATAACTGTGAACGGTGAAAACCTGTTCCGCAAAGGAGACCGGCACGAGGGAACCGATGTGGTGGAGATCACATATTATTCCTTGAAACGGTACGAGGCAGAAATGGAAATCGAAGTGTCGGAAGATGCGGGGCTGCCGGTGTTCACAGTGAACACGAACCTGCCGAACGGGACAAGACTGGAATTGACGCTGAGCAACGAGGAGAGCTATTCTGAGCAGCAGACAGTAAAGGTTAAGGACGGGCAGGCTGTCAGTGATATATTTTGGGATAATGGGCATTACCTGCTTGGGGAATACACGCTGTCTGTGGTCATGAAGCCGGAAGATCAGAACGCAAGTGTGCAATATGAAATTGGAAAAAACGGAGAAGCCATGACAGGGCCGCTGGTACATATGGACGAAAACGATGCGGGTAAATACTTGCTCCTGGAGGATGGCTACACCTCGAACTATACAGAGCCAGAAAAATCAGTGAAGATGAACTGCGGGAGCGCTTTGCACAGGCGCTATCTGGCTTTGGAAACGACTATGAGATTGACTTAGAGGGGTATGTGTACACCGTGAGCGTGTGGCAGGACGGCTTGGCAGCTTGTGCGATGCTGGCGGAGCAAGGAGTGCCGACCGCGGTAGAACAGTGGGGGAGATTGTGGACACAACGGCGGAAGCGTCCAACAGCCTGCAAGAGCTACTGAGTATTAGCGGGTATGGCGATTACATGGTGCAAATAGAGGTCTTGAATGACCAGAACCATGAAAACACCTTGCTGACAGTACTCCTGGGGATGGTGTCATACAACTGCGTCTCTTGAAAAATTTTGGGAGTTAGCAACTTTCGCAGGTTTTCTGTGTTAATATCATAGTGTGCAATAAAGCCCGTGGCGGAAACGCTGCGGGCTTTGCCGTTGATGCGCCCTGCGCAAGCCGAAGCCCTGCGTACCTACGCGGGGTATTTTTGTAGGCTGCGCCGGTGCGCACGATCATTTGGAGGTGTGAAATGCCGAAGCGGAGCGAAAAGCGCGACACCGCCAAGGCTGAATACATCGCCCGAAAAGCGAGGGGCGAGGGAAGTAAGCCTGCGGGAGCTGGCAAAAGAGCAAGGCGTGGGCTATCAAACGCTGCGTAACTGGAAAGCGGCGGACAAGTGGGACGAGGCGCTGCCCAAAAGAAAGCGGGGCGGCCAGCCGGGGAACCGGAATAGCGCCGGGAAACAGAACGCTGCGGGGAGCCATCCGGGCGCACCGGTCGGGAACAAGAATGCGGAGAAGGACGGAGCGTACAGCGCCGTCTTTTTTGATATGCTGACGGACTGCGAGCGGGAGCTTGTGGAGCAAACGCCGCTGAAAAGCAAAGAGGCCCTGGAGCATGAAATGAAAATCCTGAAATTCCGGGAACACAAGATACTGGCGAAGATCGCCGAGTATGAAAGCGCCCCGGAAGATAGTCTGTATATCTCCAGCCTGATGGACATGAGAGTGCCGGGCGGGCGGGGAAAGGACAAAAGGACGGGGCTGTGCAGAGCATAGGAATGTACAGCAAGGACAGCGCATTTAGTCGGGCACTGAAATTGCAGGAGGCGCTTTACAAGGTGCAGGGCCGTATTGCCAAGATCGCAGACAGCCTGCGGGCGCTGGAGGAAAGCGAGCGGCGCATAGAGCTGGAGCGGGAACGCTTGGCACTGCTGCGGATGCGGGCCACCGGCGCGGTGGATGTACCAGACCCGGAAATAGGCGGAGAGAGCTTTGCCGACGGCGGAGAGGAGGAAGCATGACACTCTACACAAGCAAAGTGGTGGCCCAGTGGTTATGCCTGACCGAGCGGCGGGTGCGGCAGCTCAGGGACGAGGGCGTGATCGTGGAGGCGAGGCCGGGCCTTTATGAACTCCAGCCGACGGTGGCGCGGTATATCACCTACATCGGCGGAGCGGGGAAAGAGACGCTGACCAACGAGCGAATGAAGCTGACGAGGGCAAAGCGGGAAGCGGCGGAACTGGAAAATGAACTGCGCAAGGGAGAAGTCCACCGGACAGAGGACATTGAGCGGGGCATCAAGTCCATGTTCCTGAATATCAGAAGCCGCTTTCTGGCGCTCCCGGCCAAACTTTCCCCACCCTGGCGACCATGGGGGAAACCAGACTGGCATATTTGACGAGCTGAAACAGGCCATCGACGAAATTCTGGAGGAAATGAGCGACTACCGGGTGGCCTTTGCGGTACAGGACGGTGAAAGCGATGGAGAAGAAGCGGAATAAAAATCCATGCGAGGGATGCGTGTGGCCTGCATACGCCGAGGGAAACAAAGTCCTCTGCCCATTCCAGCGCTGTGTGAGAAAGGAATATGAACGGCTGTGGCTGGAACGGAAAGAAGAACATGAAAAAGAGAAAGATAATTGATCTGCCAAAGCCCACCATGGATATGCTGGCCCGGTGCGCGGCGGTACTGAAACCACCCCCGGAGCTGACCCTTTCAGAGTGGGCGGACAAATACCGGGTGCTGTCGGCGGAGAGCAGCGCAGAGCCGGGCCGCTGGCACACGGACAAGGCCCCATATCAGCGGGAGATCATGGACGCCATCGGAGACCCGCATATCCGCAAGGTAGTCATTATGAGTGCCGCGCAGATCGGAAAAAGACCGATGCGTTTATCCTGAACCCGCTGGGGTACTACATGGATTACGCCCCGGCCCCTATCCTGGTGATGCAGCCGACGCTTGACATGGGACAGACTTTTTTTCCAAAGACCGGCTGGCCCCGATGATACGGGACACGCCGGAGCTGCGGGACAAGGTGGATGTCAAGAGCCGGTACAGCGGCAACACCATCATGAAGAAAAATTTCCCCGGCGGGCACATCACCATCGTAGGCGCAAACAGCGCCACGGGCCTTGCCAGCCGACCGATCAAGGTGCTGCTGGCGGACGAGGTTGACCGCTATCCGGCCAGCGCCGGAACAGAGGGCGACCCTTTGAGCCTGGCACAGAAGCGGCAGACGACCTTTTGGGACAAGAAAACCGTGATCGTCAGCACGCCAGTTATCAAAGGGCAGAGCCGCATCGAAACAGAGTTCGAGCAAAGCACGAAAGAGGAATGGAATGTGCCGTGCCCGGATTGCGGGCATTACCAGCCGTTCGTGTGGGCCAATGTGATCTTTGACCGGGAGAACCCGCAGGGAGAGGTGCTGTACAAGTGCGAGCGGTGCGGGGTGGTATCCGGGGAATATCAGTGGAAGCAGGCGAGCAAGCGGGGGCGGTTCGTGGCAGAAAATCCGGCGGCGGAGGCCAGAGGTTTCCACCTGAATACGCTGGCATCCACCTTCTGCTCCTGGAAAGAGATTGTCCAAAAGTTCCTTGTGGCAAAAGAACAGCTTGACCAGGGAAACCCGGAGGGCATGAAAGTTTGGGTGAACACAGAGCTGGGCGAGACCTGGGAGGAGCCGGGCGAGCAGGTGGAGGACACTGTGCTGCTGAACCGCAGAGAGGTTTACGATGCGGATGTGCCGGACGGGGTGCTAGTGCTGACAGCGGGCGTGGATGTCCAGGACGACCGGTTTGAGGTGGAAGTGGTCGGCTGGGGTGTCGGAAAGGAGAGCTGGGGCATACGGTATCAGAAGATTTACGGCGATATGCTCAAAGAACAGGTATGGCAAGACCTGGACGCTTTTCTGCTTTCCGGTTTCAAGAAAAAGGACGGAACGACGCTGCATATCATAAGCGCCTGCGTTGACAGCGGCGGCCACCATACCGATCAAGTTTATCGCTTCACCAGAGACCGGTGGGAAAGAAAAGTGTGGGCCATCAAAGGAAAGGGCGGAAGCGATGTGCCATACATCCGAAACCCAACTACGAACAACCGCGTAAAAACGCCGCTGTTCATCATCGGCGTGGACGCAGGAAAGGCGCTGCTGTATCAGCGGCTCCGGCATGAGACCAAGGGGCCGAACTACTGCCACTTCCCGGAGAATGAGGCGGCGGGATATGACGAGGAATACTTTCAGGGGCCTTACGGCGGAGAAGATGGTGGTACGGTTCCGAAAGGGGCGGAGCGTGGTTGTGTGGGAGCTGAAAGACAGTAAGCACAAGCGGAACGAACCGCTTGACCTGCGCAATTACGCCACGGCGGCGCTGGAAATCGCAAACCCGGTGCTGCAAATGACGGACGGAGCGCCGCAGCCGAGGAAGCGGCAGGCGGGCCGCCGGATGCGAGGAGGTATATAAATGGCTGTTTTTTCAAAAGAGCTTTGCCAAAAAAGCTGAACACATGGATGAAAGCGGAGGAGGCAATCGCAACCGGGCAGAGCTATCAGATCGGGAGCAGAATGCTGACCCGAGCAGATTTGAAGCAGGTTCGGGAGGAAATGGAATACTGGGCCGGGAAACTGGCCGAGGCGTCCGCAGAGGAGAAGCACGGGGACGGAACCGGAGTTATCGGGCCGTGGCCCGTGACCTATAAGGAGGGCAGGCATGGCGAAACCGAACATCTTTGACCGGGCGGTGATTGCCGTTGCCCCTGTCCATGCGGCAAAGCGGGCGGCGGCCAGAGCCGCCCTGTCTGTAATCAACAGCGGATACGGAAACTACGGTGCGAACCTGACCAAAAAGAGCATGAGGGGCTGGGAGTTCTACGGCGGCAGCCCGAAAGAGGACATCGAGGACAATATCAATGTGCTGCGCCAGCGGAGCCGCGATGCCTATATGGGTATCCCGACTGCGGCGGCGGCACTGAAAACCATGCGAACCAATGTGATCGCAGGCGGACTGATGCCTGCGCCGCAGATCGACGGGGAGTATTTGGGGGCTGAGTGAGGGAGAAATGGAGCGGCTGCAAGCGCAGATCGTGCGGGAATTTTCGCTGTGGGCGGATACTCCGGTGTGCGATGCAGAGAGGATAGATAACTTCTACCAGCTCCAGCAGCTCGCATTCCTGGGATACCTGATGAACGGGGACGAAATCGCCCTGTTGCCGATGAAAAGGCAGGTGGGCCAGCCATACGACCTGCGGGTGCAGCTGGTGGAGGCGGACAGGGTGTGCAGCCCGGACGGGTTCGACCGGCTGATGCCATGCACAGTGCAGGGGCACAAGGTACACAGCATTGTGCAGGGGGTCGAAACAGACGCAGACGGGATGGTAGTCGCCTACTGGGTGTGCAACCATCACCCGCTGGGCAGCCACAGCGCCACGGATGCGGACGGCATTACCTGGAAGCGGGTGGAGGCGTATGGAGCAAAAACGGGCCGAAGAAATGTCCTCCATGTGATGAACCGAGAACGAGCGGGCCAGAGGCGCGGCGTCCCGATCTTGGCCCCGGTTCTGGAGAGCCTGAAACAGCTTGGGAGATATACGGACGCTGAAATCACAGCGGCGGTGATCTCGGCTATGTTTACGGTGTTCGTAAAGAGCCAGAACCCGACCGAGGGCAGACCGTTCGGAGAAATGATACCGGCGGAGGAGCTGATCGACCGGGGCGACGAGAACAGCATTGAGCTGGGGCCTGGGGCCATTATCGACCTGAACCCAGGCGAGGATGTCCAGTTCGCAGACCCGAAGCACCCAAACACAGGGTATGACGCATTTACCAGTGCGACCATTCGGATGATTGGGGCGGCGCTGGAGATACCGCCGGAAGTCATGCTGAAACAGTTCTCCACCAGCTACTCGGCGGCCAGAGGCGCACTCAATGAGTTCTGGCGCACCTGCGGTATGCAGAGGGACTGGTTTGCAGACGACTTCTGCCAGCCGGTGTATGAAGAATGGTTCACAGAGGCCGTGGCCCGAGGACGCATATCGGCTCCGGGATATTTCAGTGATCCGGCTATACGAAAGGCGTACACGGCCTGTTCGTGGAACGGCCCGGCCAGAACGAACCTGAACCCGGTGCAGGAAGTAACGGCGGCCATCAAGAGGGTGGAGGCTTGTTTCAGCACCGCCCAGGAGGAGACCGCACAAATGACCGGCGGGGACTATAACCGCAACATCAAGCAGCGAGTGATGGAAGCCAAGCGAAAGCGCGAGGTGGATATAATCGGAAGCCCGGATGAACCGTTTAAGCCGGTGGAGGGCGAATAGGAGGATAGAGACAATGCCGGAAAACAAGAAATTCTGGAAGTTCTGCAACCAGGCGGGAAACACCGTGGAGCTGTTGCTTTACGGAGACATCTCACAAACGAGCTGGTGGGGCGATGAAGTGACGCCGAGACAGTTCGCGGAGGAGCTGACAGGACTGGGGGCGCTGGACAAGATCGTGGTGCGCATCAACAGCGGCGGTGGAGATGTGTTTGCCGCCCAGGCAATCGGAAATCAGCTGGAGCAGCACCCGGCGGAGGTGACGGCCAAGATCGACGGGCTGTGTGCCAGCGCGGCAACCATTGTGGCCTGTCACTGCGGAAAGGTGATCGCAGCCAACGACAGCACCTACATGGTGCATCCGGTTCGCATGGGCGCATACGGCTACTACAACGCCGAGGAGCTGAAAAAGTACATTGAGGCGCTGGACGCCATCCGGGAGAGCATCACGGGCCTGTACGCCAAAAAGACCGGCAGAGAAAAGGACGAAGTGGCCGGGTGGATGGATGAAACGAACTGGTGGACAGCCGCCCAGGCAAAGGAGAACGGCTTCATCGACGAACTGGTGGACGATGCAGAGGAAACCGTCGTGGAAAACCGGGACGGGATGCTGTTCGTGAACAGCGTCAATATGCACTTGCCTTTCGACAAGGCACCTGACTTTGTGCAAAGCAGCAAGGCAGCAAAAACCGCCGCCGACTGTTTTGTAAATAAAAAATTGCCATAAGGAGGTAAAAAACATGGCAAACGAGATCAAGACCGTGGACGATCTGCGCGGGGCCTATCCCGCACTGGTCAATGAGATCGAGGAGGCGGCGGCGCAGCAGGCCAGAAGAGACGAGCGCCAGCGCATCCAGGACATCGAGGAAATGGCCCTGCCTGGCAGCGAGGAGCAGACCTTTGAGGCCAAGTACACCAAGCCCATCAGCGCAAGCACCTATGCCAAGGCCGCTATGAAGAAAGCCAAGGAGCAGGGCAACGCATGGCTGAATGGGGCAAAGAACGACGCCGAGCATCTGGACGGCGTGAAGAAGGAGACCCCGGGGAACAGCGAGCAGGACGAGTTCATGGACGCTATCAAGTCCATGGGCGGCAAGAAGTAAGGAGGAACGAACATGAGTATGGATTTGGAGAAAAAGACCTTTTCCACCCAGCCTGACTATCTGATCGCCGGGACGGCGGAGATCGTCACTGCGGCAAAGGAGGCGGCAGCCGCATTGAAGCGCGGCGCTCCCGTGGTGCTGGACGGCTCCGGCAAACTGGCCGCTGTGACGGTGAGCGGCGGCCCTGGAACCTATAAGACCGAGGCCACCGGCCTGTATGGCATTCTCGCGGAGGATGTAAAGAGCGGAGAGCAGGGCGTTGTGTACCTGAGCGGCGAGTTTTTTGCCAATGCACTGGCACTGCCTGCCAATGGCTCTGCGGCGGATTTGGAGGTTCCTTTCCGCGCACTGGGCATCTTTTTGAAGTAAGGAGGAAACTTTAATGGCTAACGAAGTGAATATTTACAGCCCTCGCTATCTGGCGGAGGTCGTGCGGCAGGCACCCCCTGTCCGCACCTATTTCCGAGACACTTTCTTTACCAATGTCAAGCCGTTCTCCACCGAGCGGGTGGACATTGATCTGGTGAAGGGCGACCGGCGCATGGCGGCGTTTGTGCATCCCCGCCTGGGCGGCAAAGTGCTGACGGCAAACGGCTACACCACCGAGAGCTACAAACCCCCTCTGGTGAACCCTTATGATGTGACCACGGCTGACCAGCTTATGACCCGTCTGCCGGGAGAGGATTTGTACAGCGGCATGACCCCTGCCCAGCGGGCGGCTCAGAAGCTGATGGAGGAGTACGCCACCCTGAATGATGCCACCACCCGCAGGGAGGAGTGGATGGCCGTTCAGGCAATCGTGACAGGCACCATCCCCATTGTGGGCGAGGGCGTGAATGAGGTCATTGACTTCGGTTTCACCAACAAGATCACTCTGAGCGATGAAAACAAGTGGGGCGGCACCAAGGCTGACATCCTGGGCAACCTGGGCGACTGGACTGACAAGGTGCTGACCGGAGGTTTTGCCAATGTGGATATGGCGATTTTGGGCAAGGAGGCCAAGAAGAAATTCTTTGCCGATGCCAATGTCCAGAAGATGATGGACAACCGCCGTATGAACATGGGAGAGATCAACCCCCGTGACCTGCCCAACGGCGTGAAGTACCTGGGGCACCTGACTGACCCCAGTCTCGACCTGTATGCCTACGGCGAAGTGTACTACGACGACTGGACAAACCCGGAGAAGCCTGCTACCAAGCCGCTCATTCCCGACAACGCGGTTATCCTGATTAGTTCCCACCCGAACTATATGATGGCCTACGGTGCCTGCACCTACATTGAGCAGGCGAGCGGCCTGTGGGTGACCTCTCAGACCAGCCGCCTGCTGCGTAGCTATGTGGAACATCACCCTGACCGCCGCATGGTGGAATTGCAGGCCCACCCCTGCCAATCCCCGACAAGGTGGACAGCTGGCTGGTAGCTACTGTGTGCTGACAATTCAATCCCCTGCCTGCTGTGTGCAGGCGGGGGGAGTTTTTCTGCGGAGGTGCAGCATGGCACTTTTTGAACTGGAACAGGATTTTGGAAGCGACCCGGAAACGGAGTGGAAAGCGCCGACTTTCAAAGACTGTGCAGCGGCAGACATCGACCTGACTTTCTTTGAGCAGGACGAACACGCAGACCTGCACACGGTTGACGAAAAGAGGCGCTGGTCATTGTGGATGACCAACGCCTGAAAGAACACAACTCGCACTGGGAGGCCGGAGCGAAACAGAACTTTGATACGGGCCTATACACCGCATCCACCGTGCTGTACATCCGGGTAAAGGACTACGGGCCGAAGCCGAAGATCGGGAAGCATCTGGTCATGGATAAGGGCACCTCGCAGCAGCGGACTTACAGTATCCTGAACTGCGAGGAAGAAGCGGGTATTTACCGCATCACCATGGAGAGGACGAGACAATGAGCAGGGTGACTTACGACGCAGGAACCATGACCATCACAGTAGACGGGCTGGAGGATGTGGAGCGAGCGCTGGGGGACTTGAAGAAAAAGACCCCGGCGGCGGCCAAGGTAGCGATCAACGCCACAGCACGACAGGCAAGAAAGCTGATGGTGGCGCAGGCAAAGGCCAGGTATGCCGTGAACGCCGCTGGGCGGCGGCACCTAAAAGACCTGGTACAGCGGAAAAAGGCCACGAACACAAGTCTGAGCGCAGAACTTCACATCGAGAAGATGCGGAATGACCTGGGCTATTTCCAGCACAGGCCGACAGAGAGCTTCAAGGGGCAGGATGTCCTGCGCAGAGCGCCTGCCCATGTAAAGGCGCGAGTTCTGAAATCCTCTGCCATGACCGCTTTGACCGGCGACGGAGCCAATCTGAGCAAGGGATTTTTGGTGGAGTTCAAGAGCGGCCATGTGGGCATGGTTCAGCGGCGCATCGGCTCCAGCTCCAGCCATACGGTTACAGAGCAGGGGCGTCCGCGGTGGCGGAACAAGGACGGGAAAGTGGAAAAGCTGGTGACGATGGGAAGTCCGTCGGCAACTGCGATGCACAGCACCGTTTGGCCCTATGTGGAACCGGAGGTAACGGAATACCTGTACGACAGACTGATGGAGCAGACCGAGCGGGTGATCGCGCGGGCAAAGGCCAGAAAGGGATAGGCGATGAAGGATTACATGGATGCGGTGAAAGCCGCAGGGATTGGGCGGACGCCGCAGCTTTGCCAAGACGCGCTGATCGAGATGCTGGAGGAGCTTTTCACCGGGAAAAAGTACAACGGCCAACAGGGCAGAAAACCGCTGAAAATCTATAAGCAGGATTTGCCGGTGCCGGAGGACTACGACGCGGATGTGGACACGGATGCGGCGGCGGTCCCCTATATCGTGGCCCGCATGACCGGCGGAGCCATTAAGGACGAAAGCGGGCCGCAGACGGTGGAGTTCAGCTTGATCGTATGCGCATACGACGAGGGCGGAGCGCGAGAGGGCTATCAGGATGTGGCGAACATCAAAGAGGACATTGTACAGCGGGTCTGTACGAGGCCCTATTTCGGCGGTGCGTTCACCATCCTGAAACCCGTCGTATGGGCTATGCAGCAGGATGATACGCACCCGTATTATTTCGGGGCTTGCACCTTGACCTGCACGGCCCCGGCTATGACACAGGACACGGAATTGGAGGGACTGGTATGAGCAGGAAAGCAGAGGCGTCGGCCATGATGGGTATGGCCGAGCGGGCGGAAGGAGCGGCAGGGCGGAAGAAAAAGGCCGGCCCTGTTGTCTACTGCGGCCCGACTGTAAGGGGCGTAGCGAAGCAGTACACGGTGTTCAGCGGAGGCATCCCGGAGGCGCTGGAGGATTTTTCTGAACGGCACCCGGAGGTAAAGGCCCTGTTGGTGCCGGTGGAGCAGTTCGCGGAGACCAGGAGGAAGATGGAAACTGCCGGAACGGCAGAAGCCATCCTGTACCACAAAATCAAATCTGAGCTGTAAGGAGGAAACAATATGGCTTACAAGCATGGCGTATATACCAGCGAGGTGGAAACCAGCCTGACTGCGCCTATCGTCGGGACGGCGGGACTGCAAGTGATCGTGGGAACCGCACCGGTGAATATGCTGAAAGACCCGGCGGCGGCAGTCAATGTTCCGCTGCTGGTGAACAACTACAAAGGAGGCTGTGGAGGCCGTCGGCTACAACGACGACTTTGAAGCCTATACCCTGTGCGAGTGCATCAGTGCGGCGTTCAGCGTGGTGGGCGTGGCCCCGATGGTGCTTATCAATGTGCTTGACCCGGCGAAGCACAAGGCGGATATTTCGGAAAAGACGATGCAGGTAAACGACGGCGTGGCCGTGCTGGACGAAGTGGGTGTACTGCTGGAGGGTCTGACCATCAAGGCGGATGCAACACCGCTGGAGGCAGGCAAAGGATTACACGACCACATGGAACAACGACGGCACCCTGAACATCGTACTGCTCAAAGGCGGAGCCGGTGAAAAGGTAACCACGCTGACTGCGACCGGCAGCAAGATCGACCCCGGCAAGGTCAAGGCCGCGGACATCGTGGGCGGTGTGGACATCTCCTCCGGCAAGGAAACCGGCCTGGAGGTGGTGCGGCAGGTATATCCCAAGCTGTCCATGACCCCCGGCATTCTGCTGGCCCCCCAGGTTCAGCACGGACGCCACGGTGTCTGCTGCGCTCCAGGCAAAGACCAAGAGCATCAATAGCGTGTTTGGCGCGGTGTGCATTGTGGACATCAACAGCAAGACGGACGGTGCAGTGAAGTACACCGATGTTAAAACCAAGAAGGAGGAGCAGGCGGTCAGCGACCCCAACGCATACGCCGTATGGCCCTATGCCAAGGTGGGCGAGGTGGTGTACAGCGGTTCCGCCCTGGCTGCCGCCCTGACGGCGTACACAGATGCGCAGAACGACGACACACCCAATGTCAGCCCCAGCAATAAGACGCTGGCGATCTCCGCCGCCTGCCTGGCAGACGGAACAGAGGTCGTGCTTGACCAGGAGCAGGCCAACACGGTGAACAGCTTCGGCGTGGCAACCTGGCTGAACATGAACGGGTTCCGCCTGTGGGGCAACAATACTGCGGCATACCCTGGCATCACCGACCCCAAAGACCGCTGGTTCAGCGTCCGCCGGTTTATGACCTGGGCAGCCAACAGCTTTATCTTGACCTACTTCCAGAAAGTTGACAGCCCGGCCAACAAGCGGCTGATTGAGGCCATCGTGGACAGCGAAAATGTACGGGGCAACGGCTTTGTGGCCCGTGGCGTGTGCGCTCGGTACGAGATCACTTTCAACGAGGACGAGAACACCACCACCGACCTGCTCAACGGCAAGATCACTTTCCACCAGTACATCACGCCGTTTACCCCCTGCGGAGGACATTGAGGACATCATTGAGTTTGACCCCAATGCCCTTTCGCTGCGCTGAACTGATAAGGGAGGGAACAAAATATGATTAGCAGCAACTATATTCCTGAGAAAATCAGTGAGTATAACGCCTATCTGGACGGCAGAAAAATGATCGGCGTGGCCGCATCTGTGACACTGCCGGAGATCAATATGAAAACCAGCACCGTATCCGGCGTGGGCGTCAACGGCGAACTGGACAGCCCCACCATCGGGCAGTTTGAGAGCATGGAGCAGGAAATCCAGTTCAACACCCTGTACAGCTCCGCCATGGATATGCTGTCGCCACTGTCCACGGTGAACCTGACCCTGCGAGCGGCACAGCAGGTTTATGACAAAACGGGCGGCTATAACTTCAAGGGCCTGCGGGTGGTGGAGATCGGGCGCGTCAAGAGCTTCAACCCCGGCAAGGTTGAAAAGGGCGAGGCCATGGAGGCGACCATTACCCTGGAGCTGACCTACATCATGATCGAGGTGGACGGCGTACAACTCCTGGAAGTGGACAAGCTGAACGGCATCTACAAGGTAAACGGAAATGATATGCTGGCTGGCGTGAACAGCCTGGTATAACCCGGAAAACGGAACACGGCCCCCCGGTCGCGGGTGGGCCGTGTTTTTCTAAACGAACGACGGCTGAAAGGAGCATTACCATGGAGGAAATCAAGAACGCGATGGTGGAAGTCAACACGGAAACGCAAGAAGTCGACACCGAAAGGGAAGAAGCCAGCGAGGAGCGGGTTGTGAAGCTGACGAAGCCCTATGTCTTTGAGGGAAAAGAGTATGAGGAAATCGACCTGTCAGGGCTGGAGAAGCTGACCATCCGGGACGCCATCGACACGCAGCTGGAGCTTTTCGGCGTGGAAGTTGCCGCCTCTGTGCTGTGTGAGACCACCACAGCATTTGCCAGAACTATGGCAGCAAAGGCGACCGGACTGCCTATCGAATTTTTCAAGCTGATGCCGCGCGGCGCTTTTAAGCGGGTAGCGGGCATGGTGCGCAGATACATGAATGCGGACGGCGAGACGGAGAACCATGTGATGCAGTTGGAGAAGCCCCACAGCTATAAGGGGAAGGGAGTACCGGGAAATCGACCTGAACGGCGTTGCCGACCTGAACACCCTGAATGAGAGTGAGGCAGAAAAACCGGCTGGCCCGCGAGGGCTTTGCGGTGACGGAGAACGGCACCAACTATCTGTACGCCTGCGTGATCGCCTCGATGGCGACGGGCATCCCGGAGGATTTCTTCACCTCGCTGCCGCTGTATGAGCTGCTGAAACTGAAAAACGCGGTGAACGACGCGGATTTTTTCGAGTAAAGGGCGGGGCAAAAGCCCTGCGGAAAGCGGCAATCCGACTATCCTCGGTGACAGGGACGAGTCTTGAATTTTACTTGAAGCTGCCTGTCCGCGAGTTTGCTGAACTGAATGACGAGGTGGCGGAGGAATGGCGAAGAACAAAACATTAGAGCTTAGTATCAAGATCGCCGGAAAGATGGACAAGAGCCTGACGGCGGCGCTGGCCAGTAGCCAAGGGCAGCTGGGCAGCTTCGCCAAAAGTATCAGCAACATCGGAACGGCGGGACTGGCGGCCATGGGTGCGCTGACGGCGGGAACGGTGGCAACCATCGCAAGATGCACCAAAGAAGCTGCAAAGTTTGAAAACTATATGTCCGATGTGGTCAAGGTCGTGGACGGCATGGCGGACGCAACCGGAAAAGTAAGCAACAAGATGGCGGAGAACGGGAGAACCTATGCGGAAAATTACGCCATCCTGGAAGAACGGCTGAAAGACCTGAGTACGCAGATACCGTACACCTTTGAGGATTTGACACGCCTCGCAGCGGCGGCAGGCCAATCGGGAAAAACCTTTGAGGACTTGACACAGACGGACTTCCTGAAAGACATCGCCATGTGGGGAACGGCTATGGACATTTCCGCAGACCAGGCAGGCGACTGGGGCGCGAAATGGGAACAGGCGTTCAACATGAACCACGAGCAGGTCATGGAGATCGCGGATGTGATCAACTACCTGGGCAACAACTACGCCACTACGGCGGCGGAGATCGCCCAAAGCGTGAATGATGCGGCATCCATGGGCCAACTGGCAGGCGTGGATGTTAAGGCGACGGCGGCCATCGCGGCCAGTATGCAGGCCATGGGCGTAAGCACTGACCGGGTGGGCACCAGTATCAAGCGTATCTATACCAACATCACAAAGGGCAGCACGGCCACAGCCGCCCAGGAAGCGGCATTTGAACGACTGGGGTTCTCGGCGACGCAAATCTCAAAGTCAATGCAGGCAGACGGCACGGGAACGCTGCTGAAAGTGTTTGAAGCAGTGAACAACCTGCCGGACGCTGAGAAGCTATCCACGCTCAATGCCCTGTTTGGACAGTGGGCCATTGAGGGCGGAGCCAAGCTCACGCAAAACCTGGGCCTCCTGACAGGGATGCTGAAAGAGGTTTCCAATGCAAGCGTCTGGAGCGGGAGCATGGAAAAAGAGTTCATCATCAAGGCGACAACGCCGGAGGCCATAGAAACCATGCTGGGAAGTGCCAAGTCTGCGCTGATGGACGACATCGGCACCGCATTTCTCCCAGCCTACAAGGAATTTGGACTGTCCATGATCGGGTTCATCCGGGGCGTCCGGGAGAATATGCCGGAGTTGACCAAGCTCGCAGAGAGCCTGGGGAAACTGGCGAGCCGCGGCGTGGAAAAGCTGGGCACTGCGATGAACTGGGCACTGCCATACATCCAAAAGGGCCTGGACTACCTGCTGAACAACGGCGAGCAGGTGGCCCATATCATCGGGATACTGGCGGCCACCTTTGCAGGAATGAAGCTGGCACCGGCGGCGGAGGGGCTGCTTTCCGGCGTGGGCGGTATGCTGTTCGGCGGAAATGCCGCAGGCGGAGGAAAGCGGAGCGGCGGCCTGTTCGGCGGCATCAAAAACCTGTTTATGGGCGGGAGAAAAGCCGGGAGCGCCGGAGCCGGTTTTGCATCCGCCTTTGGAGGGGCGGTATCTGGAAACGGATTTAAGGCAACCATGGGAGCTACGCTGTCAAGCCTGCTGGCCGGAAACGGCTTTAAGGGGACAGCGGGCCTGCTCTCTGCCGCGGCTGGGACGCCGGGGCTTCTCTCCGGCTATGTTGGGCCGGGAAGCGTAATCAAAAATGCAGCGGCGAACAGTGCAGTGGGCCAGTGGCTCGGAGGAATAGGAACGGCCATCGGGAACACAAAGACCGGCGGCCTCCTGAGTGGCCTGCTGGGTAAAGCGGGAACTGCGGCGGGCGGACTGCTGGGGGCCGCAAAAGGCGGCTTGGGCGGCCTGCTGGGCAAGGCGGGAGCTGCCATCATGGGGAGCAAAGCCGGAATGGCCGTGGGCGGCCTGCTGGGCAAAGGCAGGCGGAGCATTCAGCGCAATCGCTGGCTCCGGTGCGGTAAAGGCAATCGGTGGTGCTGCGAGCGGGGGTCTTGGGATACTGAGCAGTATTTGGGGGGCCAATCGCCGGCGGCTTCGGAACCCTACTGTCCGGGGCGCTCCCGGTCGTGGGCGTGGTATCCAGCATTATTGCGGTCGTCAGCCTGCTGGGTGACAACCTGGAGTATATACAGGAAATCGTCGGCGGGGTATTCGGAGAACAGGGGCTTGCCATCTTTGACAAGTTCACAGGCGCACTGTCCAATGTGGGTAACTTCATCAGCGGGCTGTTTGTGGACGGAGGCGTGGCAAGTGCGCTGTCCGGTTTCCGAGAAATGCTGTTCGGACAGGGCGGCATATTTGCCGGGAATGAGACGGCTGCCGGGGCGTTTGACGGCATCGTACAGATGCTCCAATCGGTGATGGGCGTTGTGGGCCAGGTCGTGACCTTTTGCCAACACAACGGTAAAGCCAATCATTGAGGGGATATTCAACTTTATCACGCAGACGGTGGTGCCGGTCATTCTGCAAACCATCCAGACGGCGGCCCCGTATATCTCCAGTATCATCAGCGGGATTGGTTCGGCGGTTATGACGGTGGCGCAGATCATCGGCCAGGCCATTCAATTTGTTATGCCGGTCATTCGCACCCTCGCAACCATCCTGCTGAATATCGGGCAGGTGGTGGTGCCGTCTGTTCTGGCGGCCATCGCGGTATTCTCCGAGGGGTATCAGCAACGCCATCACGGGGGTAAAGACCATCTTTGAAGGCGTTATCACATTCATCACCGGCGTGTTCTCAGGCAACTGGCGGCAGGCGTGGGAGGGTGTGCGGTCGATTTTCACAGGTATTTTCGACACCCTGGGCGCTCTGTTCAAAGCCCCGATCAACGCCGTTATAACGCTTATCAACAAGGCAATCGCAGGCATCAATGGGCTAAATATCACCATCCCGGACTGGGTGCCGGGGTTGGGCGGAAAAACATTCGGACTGAATATCCCGGAAATTCCGATGCTGGCACGGGGCGGATTTACCAACGGCGCGAGCATCGCGGGCGAGGCTGGCACAGAGGCGGTTATCAGCTTCCAGAGAGCTGTGCGGCGGGAGAACCTTGCAACATGGGCCAAGGCCGGTGAGCTGCTGGGCGTCAGGCCGGTGGAACTGGCGGACATCCCGGCGGAGGGCGGCTTCGGCGGCGGAGGCATAACCTTTGCGCCGCAGATCACCATTCAAGGGAACGCAGACCGCAGCGTAATCGACGAGGCGCTGGCAGAGGCGCAGGCCAGATTTGAGGCGTGGTATCTCCAGATGCAGCGCCGGAATGCGCGGACGGCCTATTAACGGGAGGACGGTATGGCATACATCACTAAGAGCGGCGATACATGGGACATGATCGCCAAGGAAGTCTATGGGAGCGAATACCATGCCGATGTTCTGATGGCGGCGAATGCAGCGCACATTGAGACTTTTATCTTCCAAGCCGGGGTGGAACTGTCTACCCCGGCGCTGGAGGAGGAACGGAATGGACTGCTGCCGCCGTGGAAATATGAGGCGAACTATGATTAGAGCAAGAAGCCTGGCGCTGGATGTGCGCTACAACAATGCCCCGTTTGCCGGGCAGGTAGGCGGAGAAATCGAAAGCCTGACCTATATTGACAGCGCGGCAGACAACAGCGACAGCATTGACATCACGCTGGACGCACAGGATGGAAAGTGGCTGCGGGGCTGGCTACCGGAAAAGGGCGCGACGCTGCGCCCGCGCATCCGGGGGTACAACTGGGAGGCGCAGGGAGACAGGCGCATCATTGAGTGCGGGTTATTCGTGCTGGATGATGTGAGCTTTTCTGATGCACCAACCACCTTGCAGATCGGCGGCGTGAGCAAGCCGAGCGACAGCGACTTTTCGAGCTGGAGCGGGAAACCATTTGGAAAAACACCAGCATCAAGAGAATGGAGAGACCATAGCGGGCCGGTATGGGCTGGCGTTCACCTACGATGCAGACGATTATGACATCGAGTGCGACGAGCAGGACGGAACGGACAGTGGCTATTACAACCAGCTATGCAAAAACTACGGCCTTATCCTGAAAGTTTACGCCCGGCGGCTGTGGGTGTATGACCGGGAGCGGTACAAGGAAAAGCGAGCGGTAAAGACTTTCCACCGGACGCAGATCAGGCCGGGCAGTTTTGCATATACCACCACCCTGTCCGGCACATACACCGGCGGGTACTTCAACTACACTGACGCGGACAAGGACATCGACATCGTGTGCAGCGTGGGCGGAGGACGCACACAAAGAGCGTGAACCGGAGAGCGACCAGCGTATATGATGCCAGCGTCCAACTGTGCGCGGAGCTGAACAACGCCAACCACGGAACGGTGCGGCTGCGCTTCGGGGTAGATGGGGACTGGCTGGTGAGTGCGGGAAACTGCATCAATCTGGCCGGGTATGGAAAGCTGGACGGAAAATACTTTGTTGACAAGGTGACGCATAAGGTGAGCGCCAGCGGACTTACCACGGATTTCGAGTGCAGCGGCATCGGAACTGCGTTCCACTACTGGGATGTGGGCGGAAGATCGAGTACCACGAGCCGGAGGAGGACAGCGGCGTTGATTACGACAGCGCCTACGCCACCACCAGCCCGGCGGCCAATGCGGCCAGCTCGGCGGCGGGAGCCGAAGCGGGGGCGTCGGTGACGCTGACAAATGCGCCCTTCTATGTGGCAAGCACATCGGCAAGTCCGGCCTGCCACAAGAGCGGAACCTATTATTTCTACGATGGCATCTTAATCAACGGGAGATACCGCATGACCAACACGGCGGCGCGGTGCGGAAAGCTGCCGGTAGGAAAGAATGTGACCGGATGGGTGCCAGCGAGCTATTGCATCGCGGAAAAAGGAGGGATGGCCGGTGGCAAGCACGAACCGCACGGGGCGCGTGAGCGCCATTGACTACGCGGCGGGCACCTATGAGGTGACCTACTTTGACCGGGGGCGGAGCGTGACCCGGAAGATCAACGCCATGAGCAACGGCGAATACAAAATGCCGGTGGTGGGCCAGATCGTGAGCGTGACCCACACCAGCAGCGGGCTGGCGGCGGCCACCACCACGGGGACGGTGTGGAACAAAACAAACCGCCCGGCGGAGGGCTTCAAGGGTCTCTACCGAAAGGAATACGGCTCCCAAAGGGACGGGCTTACAGCCGGTATGACGACGAGAATACGGGCGTGTACACGCAGTATGTGGACAAGCGCACCGGGCGCACCTGCAACGGAGAAATCTTCGACGAAGCGAAAGGCCCCATCAGCCTGGTGGCCGGTGGACAATTCCAGGCTAAAAGCAGCTCGGCCAGCATCAGCCTGAATGCGAAAACGGGCGTCGGCCTTGTGGCGGGAACATCGGTGAGCATCGAGGCCGGGAGCTTTGCGAGCATCGAGGCGGCGGGGGAACTGAGCGTGTCCGCCGGAGGAAAGTACACGCTGACGGTGACAAAGGGCGTGGAAGTCGAAGTGTCGGGCGGCGAGGCAAAGATCACGCTGAACGGAGCGGTAATCACCGTGACAGAGGCGGGGGATGTGACCGTGACCAGTCCGACCAAAATCAACCTGTCGGCCCCGGAGATCAAGGCGGAGGCACCGGCGGGCGATATTGTCATACAAGGGAAAAGCCTTGTCAACCACACGCACGAGGACAGCCTGGGCGGCGGGACCACACCGCCAAAGTAAGGAGGAGATCGCACATGGCGCTGGGGAGCTATATGGGGGTGTCATTCACGGTGAGCGACCGGCGCATCCTGACACCGAGCGGCCTGAAAGGACAGGGCGGGAGCGAGTGGGCAACCCACAACCGAACCGGGGCAAGGGCAAGGAGCCAGTGGATTGCGCCCAAGCTGCGGAAATATTCGTATGACCTGCTGCTCCGGGCACAGGACGGGGTGAACCCGAGAAGCACACTGCGACGCCTGCAACGCGCGGCAGAGCAGGATGTGGCGGACTGGTTCATTATCGGCGGCTCGCCCCTTTCGCCGTATCCGTTCAAAATCACCGACATCAGCGACGAGTGGGCCGTGGTGCTGCACCGGGGGGCGATGGTGGAGTGCAAAGTGACGCTGACCATCGAAGAATACCTGTAAGGAGGGGCACTATGCTGAACACGGAAAATGCTGTGATCGAGATACTGCCGGGCAAGGTGGACGACAGCACGGCACGGGAGGTATATCGAAACCTGCAAGTGCTGTATGGGACTGTGGCCGGAGAGCAGGCGCTTGACCGGGAGTTTGGAATTGACGGCAGCATCATCGACTGCCCACAGGAGAGAATGCGCAAGTTCTCCTGGTTGCAGAATATGTGCGCAAAACCGAACGGTATGAGCCGCGGGCAAAGGTGGCCCGCGTGGAATGGACGGGCGGAAAGGCGCAGGACGGAACTATGACCCCAAAGGTGGTGATCGAAATTGTCTAATATCATTGAGCTGGAGAACTGCCCGGAGCTGAACTTCATCGAGAACATGACCTTGCAGGAGACGGAAGATCAAATGCGGGAACTGTACGCCGGATACTACCGGGAGCTGACCGGGAAAGACCCGGAGATCGGGGACGCCGACACAGTGAACCTGCTGATTAAAGCGTTCTGCGCGATGGAATATCAGACCATGCAGTATGCGGACGCAAAGGGCAGAATGGAAATGCTGAAAACCAGCACCGGGAGCGCCTTGGATGCGCTGGCGGCGCTGGTGGGGCTGACCAGGAAAGCGCCGGAACGGGCCACGGCCTCTGTGCGGTTCAGCCTAGAGGAGCCGAGGAGCGTCGTTGTTGCTATCCCGGCGGGAACACGGGTGAAAACCGAGGACGGGAAGTATTTCAACAGCCTGGAGTACGCCGAGATCAAGGCGGGCGAGAGCTATGCGGATGTTGTGGTACAAGCCGAGGAAGCCGGAGCGGAGAGCAGCGGCATCCTTTCGGGTGCAATCAAAATACTGGTAGACCCCATTCCGTACATTTCCGGCGTGAGCAACACAACACCGAGTACGGGCGGACTGGACACCGAGGACGACGACAGCCTGACCAGGCGCATCTACCTTGCGCCGAGCGTTTATAGCTGCGCCGGGCCGCGGGACGCCTATGAATACTATGCGCGGGAATGGCGCGGGATGTGGCGGATGTCCGCATCGTAAGCCCGCAACCGGACGAGGTGAACATCTACTTCGTGATCGAGGATGAAACAGGGCTTCGACTGCCGAACACAACGGAGCTTGCGGGCATGGCGGAACACATGGACGACGAGACCATCCGCCCGCTGTGCGACCATGTAAGCTGCCTCGCACCGGAGGAGGTGGACTATACCATATCGTTCACCTATTGGATTGCAGAGAGCAACCAGAGAAGCGCAAGCGAAATCCAGAGCAAGGTAACGGCGGCGGTCAAGGACTTCCAGACATGGCAGCGGAAACTTGGGCGGGACATCAACCCGACGGAGCTGATCGCCCGCCTGCGGGCGGCGGGGGCAAAGCGGGTGAAGCTGACAGCCCCGGCGGATGTGGCCGTGCAGACCATGATGCTGCCGAAATGCACCGGTGTGACGGCGACCTACGGAGGGCTGGAGGATGATTAAAAGCCTGAGAGATGCGCAGATCACAGACGGCCTGCCGCGTATCGTGCGGGAACAGCCGTGGGTCAAGGCGCTGTCCATGGCCGCTGCTGCGCTGCACAAAAAGACCATGGACTATATCGACGGCAGCCAAATCTATACCGCCATCGACAGCGTGGCGGAGCCGGTGCTTGACGCCCTGGCAGTCAACTGGAAAATCGACTGGTATGATACCGGGTACGACATCGACCGGAAACGGCGCATCGTTAAAACAGCATTGACCATCCGGCGGACAATGGGCACAGTGGGCGCAGTCCGGGCGCAAGCGGACGCTATCTATCCGGGTTCGACCCTGGAGGAATGGTTTGAGTACGGCGGGACGCACGGGAGGTTCCGGCTGCGGGTGAACATCGTCACGGTAGAGGAGCGGGAGGAGTTCGCGGCCATGTCGCTGCGAGAGATCGAGCGGCGGCTTGCGGCGGCAAAGCGGTTCAGCTCCCACTTGGAGGAGGTGGAATACTACGATGCGGGCGGCGTGGCGACAGCTTACGGGATGGCGGCCTATGTAGGTGCTGAGTTCGTGGAGGGCTGCACCACCATCCGGGTGAACCCAAGCCCGGACACCAAAACAGGGACGGCCACGGCACACGCCCTGGCGGCCTGCGTAGGAGCGGTAATCATCGACTTCGGGACAACCGAGAGAACAGGAGGATAAAACATGGCCTGGTTAGGCGTAATCACGAACAACGGAAACGACCTGCTGACCCGGTGGGTGGAGGGGAAGAACCTGCATATCACCAGAGCGGCGGCGGGGCAAGGGCGAGTGGAGCAGACCGCCATGCTGGCGCAGTCGGCTCTTGTGAACGAAAAGCAGACGGTGAGCATCGTGTCCAACACACCGGCAGAAAAGGGCCAGAGGCTCAAACTGCAAGTGACGGCACAGGCTGCGGTGGGGTACAACCTCAACCAGTTCGGCGTATGGGCGAGACTGGACGAGGAAGAAGATCAAATGATCGCCCTGTTCCAGACGGATACGGACATCGGCATTGAAATCCCGAGCAAGGAGGCCATGCCGGACTTTGTGTACACATTCTACGGGCTGCTGGCATTCTCCAACCAGGGAAACCTTACGGTCAAAATTGACGCCGCCGCTGTGGTGACGGCGGAAACCATGGGACAGGCAATCGCCGAGGCTATGGGTGCCCACGCTGGAGACCGGGAGGCCCACGCGGCCCTGTTCGAGAAAAAGGCGGATTTGGGTACTGACAGAAAAGTGGTAATCGACCAACTCCCGGTAAACACGCCGAACGGTATAGCGGGGCTGGACAAGGACGGCAAGGTGAGCGCCGCCCAGCTGCCGGTGAACACACCGAACGGCATAGCAGGACTTGGCGACGACGGGAAGATCGCGGCGGCGCAGCTCCCCCAGCTATGTGGATGATGTGGTGGAGGGCTATTACCATGAGGGCGCTTTCTACTCTGACCCGGCCCACCGGGAGCAGATCACCCCGGAAAGCGGCAAGGTCTACATGGATGCAGAAACCAACATCACATACCGGTGGAGCGGGCACAGCTATGCGCCCATCGGCTCCGACCTGGCCCTGGGCGAAACGCAGAGTACGGCCTACCGCGGTGATCGAGGCAAGATCGCCTACGACCACAGCATGACCAAGGCGGGAAACCCCCATGGCACGAAAGCCGCAGACATTGGCTATACCGACAACAAGGGGCTGGGGGCGAAAAACTTGCAGGGGGCCATGGACGCAGCCGCGCAAAGAGCAATCGACGCGCAGAAGTCTGCGGACGCGGCGCTGGACGCCATCACAAAAATTGGGCACACCATCGACGCTGTGCCCAGCCAGAACGGAACACTGACCTACACCGGCAGCGAGCAAAGCCCGACCTGGAACAGCTACAACCCGGAGACCATGACCATGGGCGGCGTGACCAAGGGGACGGACGCAGGTTCGTATAACGCCACATTTACCCCGAAGGAGGGGTACACCTGGGGAGACGGCACCAACGAGACAAAAACCGTAGTGTGGAAAATCGGGCGGGCCACGATCATGGCGGTGCCCAGCCAGTCCGGGGCGCTGGCCTATACCGGAAGCGCACAGACACCGGCCTGGGCCAACTACGAAAGCACAAAGCTGACCCTGGGCGGAACCACCAGCGGAACCAATGCGGGAAGCTATGAGGCGACCTTTACGCCAAAGGCCAACTACCAGTGGCAGGACGGAAGCACGACCGCAAAGACCGCCGTATGGCGCATTGAACGGGCAAAAATCGCAGTGGTGCCCAGCCAGTCCGGGGCACTGACCTATACCGGCGGGGCGCAAAGCCCGAGCTGGAGCAACTATGACAGCGCAAAGCTGACCCTGGGCGGCACTACCAGCGGAACTGCCGCGGGAAACTACAACGCGACATTTACGCCGAAAGAAAACTACCAGTGGCAGGATGGAAGTGTGGCCGCCAAAAAATGCGGCGTGGGCCATTCAAAAGGCGGCAGGCACGCTGGCCCTATCCCCCACCTCCATGACCCTGGACGCCTCTGCCAAGAGCAAGAACATCACTGTGACCAAGAACGGCACGGGGGCGGTCTCGGCCACCGCATCGCCCAGCGGCGTGGTGACGGTGAGCGTGAGCGGGAACACGGTCACGGTGACTGCCGTTAAGGACGGAAACGCCACAGTGACGGTGAATGTGGCGGCGGACGCCAACCACACCGCCCCGAGTGCAAAGACCTGTTCTGTGAAGGTGGAGATGCCGAACATCTACGGCGTGGAGTGGGACGGCACCAGCACAACGGTGTGGAGCCGGACGGATAAGGCGGCAGGCTTCACGAACCCTGTGCCCTATGTGGCCGGACAGAGCAAGTACGGAAGCCCGTTCGATAACCTGATGCCCTGGAGCGGGATGGTTCGGTCAAGCGACCCCGCAGCGGGCGAGCTGGTGGCTATCCCGAAATTCTGGTTCAAGTGGACAAAGAGCGGGAGCCGGTTGAAACTCCAGATCGCAGACAAGGCGACACCAGGTTTCCATGTCTCCCCGGCCCACGCAGACCGCGGGGGACGGAAAGGTCGAGCGGAACACCGTGTACATTGGCCGGTATCACTGCCACACGAGCAACTGGAAAAGCCAGAGCGGCGGAAAGCCCAAGGCAGACATCACCCGGAGCGCGGCGCGGAACGGTATCCACGGCCTGGGCGGCACCATCTGGCAGAGCGACATCCAAATCCGCATGACGATCTGGATGCTGTACCTGGTGGAGTTTGCAGACTGGAACAGCCAAAAGACCATCGGCAAAGGCTGCGGAGACAACAGCGCCCCCGGAAACATGGGTTATACGGATAGTATGCCGTACCATACCGGAACTACGCAGAACAGCCGGGACAGTTACGGTCTGGGCACGCAGTACCGGAACATTGAGGGCCTTTGGGACAATGTGTTTGACTGGGGCGACGGCTGCTACTACAACAGTGCGGGGCTGAACATCATCATGAACCCCAATCAATTCAGCGACACCAGCGGGGGAACCGCCGTGGGCGTACCCACGAGCGGGTGGCCCAGTGCATTTGCGGTGGCAACGAAAAGCGGTCTGGAGTGGTGCATCTACCCCACGGCGACGGGGGGCAGCGAGACCACCTACTCGTCGGATTGCTGGTACTTCTACGCGTCCGACCCGTGTCTGTTCTTCGGCGGTAACTATGACCAGTACGGGAACCACGGGCTTTTCTGTGTGTACTGCGATTCCGCGTCGAACTCCTACCGGTGCGTCGGCTGCCGCCTCCAAAAACTCCCCTGACAGGGGAGGGGGTGCAGGGGGACGGGGGCCGCAGCCCCCTCCCTCCTGCATATCCCCGGCCCGCAGGCCGTCGTCCTCGCGGACTTTACATCGCTTGCCTCGCCGCAACGCGGCAAGGCGCACTCGCGCCGTCGCTCGTCCTCCCGCCCAAACCCGCCGTGCTGGGCTTCGGGCGGGCGGAAAAGAAGCGGACGAGAGACGGAAGATAAGAAACCTTAACGGGTTTTCCGCCGCAAACGCGGCGTGAAAATACAGGGGGAGATCGCGCACGCAGTCGGTGCCTTGGTTTTTGGCTCGTCGGATAACTGGAACTTCAACGCGTCCAACCCGTGTCTGCACTTCGGCGGTAACTATAACCAGAACGGGAACCACGGGCTTTTCTATGTGGGCTACAATTCCGCGTCGGACTCCAACCGGAACATCGGCTGCCGCGTCCTTTTAGGACTGGCTACCCACCTCCATTCCTCGTCGTCACAAGCTACGGAGCGTGCGCCCCGGCCCACGGGCCAGGGCTTACTTTCTCCGCTGCTCCTCCTCTTCCTTGCAAACCCGCTGATGCTGGGCTTTGCTCGGATGGGGAGAGGCGAGGGCGTGATCTTCCTCGGCACCCCTTGGTGCAGATTAGCCAACAGGACACGGTTTAGTACACTCCGCAACCGGCGGGAGCGGTGGAAAGATCGTGAGGCTAAAAGGAGGAGCAAACATCCTGTATGAAACGAGCAAAAGACCTATACCAAAAACTGATTTCAGACGAAAATCTCAGGCTGGCAATCCTCACGGTGAATGCCACGCATAAATGGCACCCACACCACAGGCCCAATAAAACGGTGCTGCGGGTGGAGGCGGACATCGACGGATATGTGGAGAAGCTGCGAGAGATCATCGTCAACGGATATGATGCGGCCCCACCGAGAATAGCCCGGCGCTGGGACAAGAGCGCCGGAAAATGGAGGGACATATCAGAGCCGAGATTGTGGCCTGACCAGTATGTTCACCATGCGGTCATTCAAGTTCTGGAACCGGTGCTGATGCGGGGAATGGACAAGTTCTGCTGCGGAAGCATCAAGGGCCGGGGCATCCATTACGGCGTTAAGGCAATCAAGAAATGGATGCGGACAGACCCGAAAGGGACGAAGTATGCAGAGGAGCTGGACATCCACCATTTTTACGACAGCCTGACCATTGAAACGGTGATGGCCCGCCTGCGGAGGCTGGTCAAAGACCGGAGGATGCTGGATGTGTGTGAGCGACTGATGAAGTATGGCGTCCTGATTGGCGCGTTTTTCTCACAGTGGTTTGCCAACACGGTGCTGCAACCGCTTGACCAGATGATACGGAACAGTGGGCTGTGTGACCACTATATGCGGTACATGGACAACCTGACACTGTTCGGGCGCAACAAAAGGAAACTGCGGAAGCTGCGGGGCATGATCGAGGACTGGCTTGCAGGCCGCCGGTTGAAGCTAAACAACAAGTGGCAGCTCTATCCGACGGCAAAGCGGACGGTGGCGGCGCTGGGATACCGGTTCGGCCATAAGTTTTCCTTGCTGCGAAAGCGAAACATGGTGCGGCTGAAAAAGTCACTATCAGAATGTTACCGGGCCATGCGGAAACACCAGAAGATCAGGCCGAAACTGGCACAGGGCCTATTGTCACGGCTGGGCCAAATGAAGCACTGCAACCATGTGCATTTCTTTGAGAAGTATGTGGAAACGGGGCTGCAACGAAAATTGAAGCTCGTGGTAAGAGAGCATACGAGAAAGGAGCAGGCAAGATGGAATATGTGTACGGAACCGCTGAAATCGACGGCGTGATGCGTGAAAACCTGAAAGTCATTGGCGGCCCGAAGCTGGAGGAGGGGGAGTACCTGACCACGGTTCGGGAGTACGACGACAACACGATCACCGACCGGTGCCGCATTGACCGGCACTATCTGACGGCGGAGGACGAGGACGGGACGAAGTACGACTTCTATGCCATCAGCGAGCATTACCGCTACATCGACCGTACCAAGATGCTGGATGAAACCAAGGCGGCGACAGAGATCGCCTTTGTCGCCCTGGCCGAGACCGGCGGCATCGACGGGACGACTGCCGGAGAACACAAAAAATCTGTTTGAGGAATGGCAGGCGGGGGTCTCCTACAAAGTGGGCCAGTACCGGCGCTATGGAGAGAAGCTGTACCGGTGCGTACAGCAGCACACCTCGCAGGCGGGATGGGAGCCGGACAAGGCGGCAAGTCTGTGGTCTGTGGCCGCTGACCCTGCGGAGGAGTGGCCGGAATGGAGCCAGCCGCTTGGAGCGCATGACGCCTACGCCAAGGGGGGCAAAGGTGTCGCACAACGGGAAGCACTGGGTCAGTGATGTGGATGCGAATGTGTGGGAACCCGGCGTCAGCGGGTGGTCGGAGGCGAAAGAATGAGCAGCCATTTGCAGATCATCGCTGAACTGGAGACGGTGACAGAAATCCAGGCAAAAGCCATCCGTGTTCTGGCAACGAGGCTGGCAGAACTGGGCGACACGGAGACCGGGCGGAACGAGATCGCGGAAGCCGATAAGGCATACCGTGAGGCCATCGGCGGAACCGATTGGATGGGCTGATACGCAGGAGGACGAGGGAATGTACATCGACGCGGACTTTATCATCAAGGCGGCAAGCCTACTGAGCGCACTGGGGGGCATTGGTGGCGGCGGTCGTGGCCGTGTACAAGGTGCTGGAGAACAACAAGAAGCAGAACGAGTTCATCAACGCCATGCAGGAGGAGCAGACCTTGATCTGCTACGGACTGCGGGGCGCTCTGCAAGGGCTTGTGGAGCAGGGGTGCAACGGGCCATGCAAGGACACTGGCGAGGTTGGACAAGCACCTGAACAAAAGCGCCCACCCGCATATCCCGGAGGGCTGAGATGGCCGGGCGGCGGGTGAACAAAAGACGAAACGCAAGAAGAAGCGCATCGGAACGATGCGCTTGATCTTGCTGCTCGTCTTTATTTGTCTGGTTATCTTTACCGTTACCATGATACGGCTGTTCCAGGTCTACGGCTCGGTGCCGGATACCCTTGTAACCTGTGTGTTTGCCACACTGGGCGGGGGAGTGCGGTATCCTGGGCTGGATAAAGACCAACAAGGATAAACGGCAGGACAGACGGTGGCAGCGGGAGGATATGAAACAGGGAAAGGGAGGCGATGGAGCAGGCCATGCAACAGACAGAGGAACCGTAAAGGAGGGATAGATCGTGCTGAACGGCAGGAACAATGAGGAGAAGATCTGGAACTTCCTGAAGGGGGCGGGGCTGAACGACTGCGGTGCGGCGGGCCTGATGGGCAATCTGTATGCGGAGAGCGGCCTGCGGCCGGACAACCTGCAAAACACCTACGAAAAAAAGCTGGGTATGACGGACGCCTCATACACGGCGGCGGTTGACGGAGGAACCTATACCGGGTTCGTGCGGGACTGCGCCGGGTATGGGCTGGCACAGTGGACTTACTGGAGCCGGAAACAGGGACTTTTCAATTTTTCCAAGGCGGCGGGCCGGAGCATCGGAGACCTGGAGATGCAGCTTGATTTCCTGATGAAAGAGCTGCGTGAGGGTTACAAAGCCGTTCTGACCACGCTGAAAACGGTGGGAAGCGTCCGGCAGGCATCAGATGCAGTCCTGCTGCAATTTGAGCGCCCGGCAGATCAGAGCGAGACGGCGAAAAAGCGCAGGGCCTCGTTCGGGCAGAAGTATTATGACAGGTACGCAAAACCCAAGGAGGGACAAGCTGTGGGAACATTCAAGCCGAGACTGACCCGACCGGAGGCGGGCAACAAATATTACATCACCAAGGCGAGCGGAGGATGGTCGGACGCCATCAAGGGAAAGCCGGCGGACGCGCTGTGCAACACCCTTTCCAACTGCGTGGGCTATGCCTATGGGCGATTTAATGAGATCGGCGGTTACGGGTGCTGCAAATATCTGCGGCCCGTGAACGCCGAAAACTTTATCCAGTTTGCCGGGGGCCTGGCCGTAGGTCAGGAGCCGAAGCTGGGGGCCTGCATGGTGTGGCGCAAGGGAGCGACGCTGAACGGATCGGATGGAGCGGGTCATGTGGCAATCGTGGAGCAGATCATCAGTGCAACTGAGATCGTGACCAGCGAAAGCGGATACGGAAGCAAAACCCCGTTCTGGACAAAGCGCCGGAAGAAAGGTGCAGGGAACTGGGGAGCCGGGAGCGGGTACACTTTCCTGGGCTTTATCTATAACCCGGCTGTGAGCGGAAGCACCACGACAACCCCGGCACCGAACCCGCCGACAACCGGAGGCGCAACCGAAGCGCTGAAATACAAGGTGGGCCAGATGGTGCAATCTCTGGCGAAGAAGCACTACACCAGCTCCAATGCGGCGACGGGAAAGAACTGCAAGCCGTGCGAGGCAAAGGTGACGGCCATCAATCCGGGAAGCAAGCACCCCTATCATGTGGTGGGCACTTCTGTGTATGGATGGGTAGACGAGGACGACATCGCGGCCACGGCATCTGCTGACGCAGCCCTTGCTGTGGGCGACCGGGTGAAGATGGACAAGTCGGCAACGATCTACGGCACCATGCGCAAGTTTGCTGCATGGGTATATGCCGCAAAGCTGTATGTGCGCGGCATTGACGGGAATCGCGTGGTGGTATCCACGCTGAAAAGCGGGGCTATCACCGGCGCGGTTGACAAGAAGCATTTGACGAAAGTGTAATAGGAGGGTATACACATGGATAACATTATGCAGTACATTCCACTGGCGGTATCCGCTGTTCTGCTGGCGGCTCTTATCCTGACGGTGGTCACCAACATCATCACCCAGGTTCTCAAAAAGCTCACCTGGGAAAAGATACCCACCAACATTCTGGCCTTTCTTGTGGCGATGGCCGTGACCCTTCTGGCGTTCTTCGCAGCCTGTCAGATCATGGCGTGGGCCGTCACCTGGTACATGGTGGCCGGAGCAGTAGCCCTGGGCTTGTTCGTCGCCTACGCCGCTATGTTTGGATATGACAAACTGCGAGAGGCGCTGGAGCAGATTATTAACTGGGAAAAGAGAAAAACAGAGTAAAGATGTCCCCCGGCTATCACACTTACAGGTGCGGTAGCCGGGGGATTTTTCATTATACACGCAACAGTGAAAATAACTATTGCGGAGCGGGGAAATATTGGGTATCATAAGGGTGTAAAATGCGACAAAACAAGACAAGCGGAACGGAACCGGGAAACCGGAAACCGCCCGCCGGGATGCACGGGAGGAGGTATTACAGTGCAGGCCAAGGAACGCACATTTAAGCACCTGACAAAGAACGACAGGCTGAGAATGGAACGGTGGCTGAACAAAGGGATGAAGCCGAGAGAGATCGCGGATAAGCTGCGCGTCCACATCTCCACCGTCTACCGGGAATTGAAGCGGGGAGAATATGAGCGGCTGGATGGGGACACCTGGGAGATGGTGACGGCGTACAGCCCGGACATCGCAGAGGAGCGGTATCAAAATCACTTACGGGAAAAAGGGCCAGACTTGAAGATTGGAGCAGATCACGAATTGGCCCGATACATCGAGGAGACGATCATCGCCAACGATTGCAGCCCTGCCGCTGTACTGGGGTATGCAAAGATGGAGGGCCGGACATTCAAGACCTCTGTTTCCGTAGCAACCATTTACAGCTATATCAAAAAGGGATATTCCTGCGTATCACACAGGTGGATTTGCCGCGGCGCGGGAAGAAAAAGCAGGGGTACAAAAAGGTAAAGACAAGGAAAGACCAGGCCAGGGCATCTGCCGGTGAGAGCATCGAACGCAGACCGGAGAGAGTAAAGAATCGGGAGGAGTTTGGGCACTGGGAAATGGATACGGTGTACAATAAAAAGGATAGTACCAGCAAGGCGCTTCTGGTACTGACCGAGAGAAAGACCCGGCGGGAGATCATCATACTGATACCGAACCGCAAAGCGGAGACCATTGTTAAAGCATTGGACGCGCTGGAGCGGAAAATCGGAGCAGTGAATTTCAGGAAGATTTTTAGGACGATTACGGTTGATAACGGCTCTGAGTTCTCGGCGGCGGAGGAGATGGAGCGCAGCGCTGTCAACAAGACCATCCCCCGGACAAAGGTTTATTTCTGCCACCCCTATTCCTCGTGGGAGCGCGGGAGCAACGAAAACGCCAACATTATGATTAGGCGGAAACACCCCAAGGGAACCGACTTTGAAAAGGTGAGCGCAAGACAGATCGCAGAGACCGAACAATGGATAAACAACTACCCCCGGAAGATACTGGGGTATATAAGTAGCGAAGTGGCTTTCCGGGCCTGCTTGCGGGAAATAGGGCTATCGGCGTAGGCAGTATGGGACACATGGGAGAAAGGGGAAACTGGAGGGGGCATGAGGAACATAATAAGGGAAAGCGGAGGCTGCCGACCAAGGGAATTGACGGCGGCCATATTGTCATGTTAAAATTAGACAAAATAAAAGGCGAAAATTTGTGCGCAATAAATGCTTGACTTTTTCCCCCGCAGCAAAACAGAGAATGGAAATCTTGACAAGCGGGGGATGCATCTATATAATAAATATGTTTCGCATTTGGACGAAAACACTCGAATCGGATCATAAAGGAGGCAGTCGGGTTGAGTACAGAAAACCAGGCGCAGGAAAAACAAAATGGGGGTCATGCCGGAAAACCGGCTGCTGCTGACCATGGCGATCCCCATTGTCATATCCATGCTGGTCCAGGCGCTTTACAATGTGGTGGACAGCGTCTTTGTGGCACAGCTGAGCGAGGACGCGCTGAACGCCGTGTCGCTGGCCTTTCCGGTGCAGAATCTGATGATCGCCGTGGCGGTGGGCACCGGTGGTGGGCATCAACGCCCTGCTGTCCAAGAGCCTGGGCGAGGGCAACCAGGCCAAGGCGGACCGCACCGCGATGAATGGACTGTTCCTCAGTGCCCTCAGTTTTCTGGTGTTCGCAGTCATCGGCCTGACCTGTTCCCGCCTGTACTTCACCATCCAGACGGACATCCAGCGGATCGTGGACTACGGCGAGAGCTACATGATGATCTGCTGTGTGTGCTCTTTCGGCGTGTTCTTCCAGATCACACTGGAGCGGACCCTCCAGGCCACCGGCCGTACGCTCTATACTATGTTCACCCAGGCCACCGGCGCCATCATCAACATCATCCTGGACCCCATCATGATCTTCGGCCTGTTCGGATTTCCCCGGATGGAGGTGGCCGGAGCGGCGCTGGCTACTGTTACCGGACAGATCGTGGCGGCGATCCTGGGCCTGTTCTTCAATTTAAAGAAGAATCCGGACCTCCATCTGTCGGTGCGGGGCTTCCGGCCCAGCCGCACCATCATCGGCGGTATTTACAGCGTGGGCCTGCCCTCCATCGTCATGCAGTCCATCGGCTCGGTGATGGTCTTTGGGATGAACCAGATCCTGATCGCCTTCACCCAGACGGCCACCGCCGTCTTTGGCGTGTACTTCAAGCTCCAGTCCTTCAGCTTCATGCCCGTCTTTGGATTGAACAATGGGATGGTGCCCATCGTGGCCTATAACTACGGCGCGCGGAAGCCCGCCCGGATCATGAAGACCATCAGGCTCAGCGTCTGCTACGCAGTGGGCATCATGCTGGTGGGGTTGCTCATCTTCCAGTTTGCCTCCCCTGCGCTGCTGCGGCTCTTCCAGTCCGGGGAGAGTGCCTCCGGCGATCTGCTGCGCATCGGAGTGCCGGCACTGCGTATCATTTCTTACAGCTTTTTGTTTGCAGGCTACTGTATCGTGGCCACTGCCGTATTCCAGGCACTGGGGCACGGCGTGCTCAGTCTGGTGGTCTCTGTTGTCCGGCAGCTTTTCGTACTGCTTCCAGTGGCTTTCCTGCTCTCCAGGGTCGGCGGGCTGGACTGGGTCTGGTGGGCCTTCCCCATCGCGGGAGCTGGTGGCGGTAGTCCTGTGTACGGTGTTCCTGAGACATGTGTATCACAAGGAGATCGCCCCCAGCAGGAGAACGGGAGGCCGCCTGAGCAGAGGGGAGTCCAGAGGATCAGCCCCGCTTTTTTCTGAAAATAAAAACAGTCCGTAATTCTTTTCAGAAGAATTACGGACTGTTTTTGCGTTAGGGGTTTAACCCAGAAGATGGAAGGCCACGATGAGGCCGGAGAACACGATGGACACGGTGGAGCACAGCTTGATGAGGATGTTCAGGGACGGGCCGGAGGTGTCCTTAAAGGGATCGCCCACGGTGTCACCCACAACGGCGGCCTTATGGCACTCGCTGCCCTTGCCGCCGTGGTTTCCGGCTTCGATATACTTCTTGGCATTGTCCCAGGCACCGCCGGCGTTGGACATGAACACGGCCATGGCAAAGCCGCTGACGGATACGCCGCCCAGCAGGCCCGCCACACCGACGGGGCCCAGGATCAGGCCGGTGACGATGGGCACGATGATGGCCAGCAGGGAGGGCTTGACCATCTCCCGCAGAGCGCCCTTGGTGCACAGGCCCACGCAGGAGGCGTAGTCGGGATCGGCCTAGTACTCCATGATGCCGGAAATCTCCCGGAACTGGCGGCGGACCTCGACCACGATGGACTGGGCGGCGCGCTGCACGGCGCTCATGGTGAAGGCGGCGAAGACGAAGGTGAGCATAGCGCCCACGAACAGACCCACCAGCATCAAGGGATTGGTGAGGGACAGGTCCAGGGTCTCCGGGGTCTTCTCCTGGACGATGCTCACATAGGACACCAGCAGGGCCAGGGCGGTGAGGGAGGCGGAGCCGATGGCGAAGCCCTTGCCGGTGGCTGCGGTGGTGTTGCCCAAGGAGTCCAGAGCGTCGGTGCGCTCGCGAACGGCCTCAGGCAGGCCGGACATCTCGGCGATGCCTCCGGCGTTGTCAGCCACGGGACCGTAGGCATCGGTGGCCAGGGTGATGCCCAGAGTGGAGAGCATTCCCACTGCGGCGATGCCGATGCCGTATAGGCCCAGGTTAAAGGATTGGCTGCCGCCGGCGGCGTAGAAGCTGACGATGACCGCCGCGGCCACGATGAGGATGGAGGCCATGGTGGACTTCAACCCCAGGGAGATGCCGCCGATGATGATGGTGGCGGAGCCGGTCTCAGAGGCGTCGGCCAGCTGCTGGGTGGGCTTGTAGGTGTCAGAGGTGTAATACTCGGTGAAATAGCCGATGGCGCAGCCGCCCACCAGCCCGCAGAGGATGGCGATGTAGACCCCCAATTCCCCAGCATGAGATAGGTCAGGGGGGCGGCGGCCACGGCGGAGAGGGCCGCAGCCAGATAAGTTCCGGTGCGGAGGGAGGTGAGCAGGGACTTCTGGGTGGCATCCTCCTTGGTCTTGACGAAGAAAGAGCCGATGATGGAGCAGACGATGCCGCAGACGGCCAGCATCATGGGCAGGATCATGCCCGCCCAGCCGTACCCGGCGATGGCGCCCAGGGAAAAGGTGGCCAGGATAGAGCCCACATAGGACTCGTACAGGTCGGCACCCATGCCGGCCACATCGCCCACGTTGTCGCCCACGTTGTCCGCGATGGTGGCGGGGTTGCGGGGTCATCCTCCGGGATGCCAGCCTCCACCTTGCCCACCAGATCGGCGCCCACGTCGGCTGCCTTGGTGTAGATGCCCCCGCCCACCCGGGCGAACAGGGCCATGAAGGAGGCGCCCATGCCGTTCATCACCATGATGTTCCCCAGGGTGAGGGGGTCGTCGATGCCGGCCACGAAGCGGAGGATGACGAACCAGATGGAGATGTCCAGCATGCCCAGACCCACCACAGTGAAACCCATGACAGAGCCGGAGGAGAAGGCCACCCGCAGGCCCTTGTTCAGACTCTCGCTGGCGGCCTGAGCGGTGCGGGCGTTGGAGCTGGTGGCAATTTTCATGCCCACGAAGCCGGCCAGCATGGACCAGATACCTCCGGTGAGAAAGGCGAAGGGGGTGAACTGGGAGAGCATCTCTCCCCCGGTGGCAAAGGCCATCACCAGCAGGACGAGGAAGACCACCAGAAAGACCTTCGCCACAGTGGTGTACTGGTGCTTCAGATAGGCGTTGGCCCCCTCCCGAATGGAGGCGGCGATCTTGGCCATTTTGTCACTGCCTTCGGAGAAGGTCATGACCCTGCGGCTTTGGAGCCAGGCAAACGCAATGGCAATGGCCGCGCCCACGAAACCGATCCAGAACAGATTGTCCATCATTCAACACACTCCTTCGCGCTTGGAAAAAGGGCCCCCGCCAGAGCGGAGGCCCTTCCATGCAAACCGCTGTTATGGTCATATTGTACCATACTAGACGGGCTTTGCAATAGAAAATTTATCGTTAAGTAAAAACAAACCGCAGGAATGGAGAAAAAACGCAGAGATCTGCCTAGACCCGGCGCCAAGTACTGCGGCTGAACATGACTAAAATTGGGAAGATCTCCAGGCGGCCGATGATCATGCACAGGGAGAGGACCAGCTTGCTCAAGGGGGAGAAAGCGGAGAAATTGCCGGCCGGTCCCACCGCGCCCAGTCCCGGGCCTGTGTTGCTGATGCAGGTGATGACGGAGGTAAGGGTCTCGGTAAAGGGAAAATCGTTCAGGGCGACCACCAGGGAGGCACCCAGGGTGATCATGGCATAACAGGAGATAAAAAAGGAGCACGGAGGCGAGCGTGGACTCGTCCACCGGCTTGCCGTCCAGCTTCACGATCTCCACAGAGCGGGGGTGGATGATGCGGTGGACCTCCCGGCGGATGGCCCGCCAGCCAGCAGGATGCGGGGAGCATTTGATGCCGCCGCCGGTGGAACCGGCACAGGCGCCGCACAGCATCAGCAGGATAAAGATAATTTGAGAGAACTGAGGCCACAGGCAGAAGTCTGCCGTGGCGAAGCCGGTGGTGGAGATGATGGAGGAGACCTGAAAAAGGCATAGCGCAGGCACTGGAGAGGCCCCTGGTACAGGTGCCGGATGTTGAAGGCGATGACGGCGGTGGACAGGCCCACCACCACCAGGAAAAAGCGTAGCTCATCGCTCTGAAGCACTTCCCGGAAGCGGCGGCACAGCAACAGGAAGTACATGGCGAAATTGATGGAGAACAGCAGGGCGAAGACGGCGATGATCATCTCCAGCACGGGGTCGCCATAGGCGCCTACACTGGCATTGCGGTTGGAGAAGCCGCCGGTGCCCGCCGTGGAGAAGGCGTGGATAAAGGAGTCGTACAGAGGCATGCCGGCCAGCTTCAGCAGGGCGACCTCGGCCAGTGTCATGGCGCAGTAGATGCCGTAGAGGATTTTAGAGGTCTTGGCCTGCTTGGGGACCAGCTTGGAAAAGACCGGGCCCGGGGGTTTCCGCTTGGGTGAGGTAGTGAGAACGGATGCCCAGGGAGGGGAGCAGAGCGGTGAGCAGCACCAGCACGCCCATGCCGCCCATCCAGTGGGTGAATGCCCTCCAGAAGAGGATGCCACGGGGCTGGGCCTCGATGTCAGTGAGGATGGTGGCACCGGTGGTAGTGAAGCCGGACACCGACTCAAACAGGCAGTCCACAAAGGAGGGAAGGTGCCGGAGAAGTAGAAAGGGAGCGCCCCCCATCACGCCGGTGACCAGCCAGATCAGGCCCACGGCAAAGAAGCCCTCCCGGGCGTAGAAATGACGGGTGGCGGGTACAGCGGACAGGGCCAGTCCCAGAATGGCCATCAGCAGGATGGTCAACAGGAAGGGGGCGGGGTCCTCCTGGTACAGCAGGGCGACCGCCAGCGGCAGGAGCATGAAGAATGCCTCGACCAGCAGGACGCGGCCCACCAGCCGGGATACCAATTTCAGATTCATGACATGCCCCCGGGGCAGAGAAGGTGTGCTCGCCCTCGTCATAGATGTCGTTGAGATCCTGAAGACGCCTGTCTCGGGAGATGAGGATGACAGAGTCCCCCTCTTGGATGGACGTGGAGCCTTCCGGGATAATGATATCGCCTCCCCGGGCCACCACGGCCACCAGAATACCGGGCTTCAGGGACAGGTCCCGCAGGGCGTGCCCAGATGGCGGGTGGAGGCGGTGACGGTAAACTCCATGGCCTCGGCGGCCCCATCCGCGATGCGGTACAGAGCGTTCATCACGCTGCCCTGGGAGTTCTGCATCCCCCGGACCACCTGGAGAATGTGGGAGGTGGCCAGCTGCTTGGGGAGATGATGCTGTCAGACCAACGGCCTGGGCGATACGGTTGTAGTTCTGCCGGTTGGATTTGGTGATGACTTTGGAAAGGCCCAGCTGGGCGGCGTACAGGGAGATGATGAGGTTGTCTTCATCCCGGTCGGTGAGAGCCACGAAGGCATCACAGGAGGAGAGGTTCTCTGAGTCCAGAAGCTCCTGATCGGTGCCGTCGCCGCAGATGATGGTGGAATGGGGGAGCAGTTCACTGAGAAAACGGCAGCGGGCCTCGCTGAGTTCTACGATCTTGACCTGCATCTGCATCTTCTCCAGCAGGATGGCCAGATACAGAGAGATCTTACCGCCGCCCACGAGAAAGACCCGCCGCACCTTGGGGGTGTAGCGGCCCAGAAGGCGGAAGAACTGATCCAGGCCGGTGGGACGGCCGATGAGGTAGAGATTATCCCCGCCTGGGGGACAAAGGAGCCGTTGGGGATGATGACCTCGCCGTCCCGGTCTACGGCGCAGAACAGGAGGGAGAGCTTTTTGACCTGGCTGGACAGGTCCTGAAGCGGATTGCCCACCAGAAAGTCTTCCTCCATCAGGCGGAAGCCCATCAGCTCCACCCGGCCCCGACAGAAGGTCTCGATATTGGCGGCGGAGGGGAAGCGCAGCACCCGGGAGATCTCCACAGCGGTGGCATTCTCCGGATTGATGACCATGTCGATGCCCAGGTCCCGCTTCAGCTCCGCCAGGCCAGAGGTGTACTCCTGGTTCCGGATCCGGGCGATGGTGTAGCTGGTGCCCATTTTTTGGCTGTGAGGCAGCAGACCATGTTGACCTCATCGGTGCTGGTGGCAGCGATCAACAGATCGGCGTGCTCTGCCCCAGCTTCCCGAAGGACGGCGGCAGAGACACCATTTCCCTTGACGGACATCACATCCAGCGTGTCAGAGGCACGGCGCAGGGCGGCCTCATGGGTGTCCACGATGGTGATGCTGTGGTCCTCACTGGCGAGCTGGTCGGCCAGGCTGAAGCCCATTTTTCCATTGCCAACGATGATGATATCCAAAACGCAGCACATCCAGGAAAAAAGATTTACGGCAAAAAGCAAAAGAATATGAGGCCCAGCCGTATCCGGGCCCAAGCAAAGAAAAATGCGCCCTCGACCGAACCGGAGCTGGAGAGGGCGCGTTTTAAAAAGGGACTAGATCGTCCACTGACTGTGGATGATGCCTACCAGCTGCCAGCAGGAGTCGGAAGGGGAGAAGACCAGCTTCAGGGAACACCAGTCCAGCCCGGCGTTGGCGGGATCCAGGCCGGGAAAATGAAACTCAACGAAACGGCAGCCGGGGTATGCCTCGGTCAAATTTTTCCAAAGCGTTGCCGCTCTGCAGAATACGGTCCACTCCGATCTCAGGGGCCTGGGTGTAGTCGGTATTGAACACATAGGTGGAGAAATATTCGGCTGGAGTCAGCTCGATCAGGCTGCCCAAGCCGTCGGACACGCCCCAGGTGTACACCGTCTGATCAGTGGAGAACTGCCGGACCTGAGCGGCAGTGAAGCGGAGGTCGCTGTCCCGGTCAACAGTGGAATAGGGCGTAAAGGTAACGCCCTCCTCCGGGTGGACGAAAGCGGCCAGAGTATCATAATCCCGCTCCTGAATGGCGCGGACCACTGCACAGGCAGAGCTGAGCAGGGGAAAGTTGTCGCTGGAATTGAACGCTGGCAAGGTATTTGCAGAGCTGCTGCCGGAAGCGGAGGCAGACCCTGCGGAGACAATAATGGAGTTGACCACAGACGGGGTCATGGTCGTCTCCCGCTCTTTCCAGGGAAGGTACTGGGCAGGGGCACAGGGTGCCCACAAAAAATCCGAGGAAGAGGGCTAAGAAGCCAGTTATAATGGCAACGCGTTTGATAAAACTCATCTCCTTGCGGCAGAATGAAAAGCATATGAGATCCCCTCTATCCCCGCTCGAGTATCTTTCGGACGGGGAAGAATAGGATAAACTGCAAATTCAAAATAGATTCTGGGAAGCTATTGTAGTACAAAATTGATAAGACGTCAAGCATGGCCTGTCTGAAAGCCGCGCTTTCCGAAAAACGCAAAAGAAAAAATGGAAAAATAAAAATAAAAAAGAATAAAATGGAAGATAAAATTCGCGATTTAAAATAAAAACGACTGGGCGCCGTCCTGCGACGCCCAGTCGATCGATAAGGTACGAGAGAAAATAGGATTGGAACAGCCTGTCAGGAGAAGGAGCTCCCTTGGACGGAGCCTAGATCCTCCCAGCTTGCCGGCAGTTCGCCAGGACTGTACGCGTTCCTATCCTGACGGGAACGCCAGACGCGTCCGCCGAACACACAGCACTCTCCCGTCTGCCACAGTCCCCGACTACCCTGAGGCGGGAGGTAGTCCTGGCCAGGGCAGGGGTCCGTGGTGTGGCAGATGTCCCACAGGGAGAAAGCCAAGTCCGGGCTCCAGCCTGGCTGACCGGTGGCGTCGTGCTGCTGCCAGAGGCGGTAGACCTGTCCGTTCCACCGGTAGGGCTTGCCCACCGGAGTCTCTTCCGTGAGATAGGAGCGGGGGCGCCAGGTGGGGATGGCCTGCTCCTCCGCGATCAGGGCGGTGCCGTCGGCCTCGCCGGACACAGACCGCCCTGCCAGGGCCAGGGCGTCTGCCCCGCCCCGGTGTTCCAGCTCCTCCAGGGCCAGGGTCACGATGTCAGCCACAGAGCTCCACCCCCTTCTGATAGGCATCCTCCAGCTCTGAGCGCAGCTGGGCGGCGCTGCCTGCCTGCTCAAGCGCCGCGATCATCGACTCCTGCTCTTGGAGGAGCGCCTGCTTCTCCTGAAGAGTCTCCTCCAGCTCCCCCAACTGGGCCTGGAAGCCGGCCACATCCCCCAGATACTGCTCCGCTGTCTGGAGAAGCACCGTGTAGCTGCGGGTAGCGTGGGCGTACCGGATGTCCCGACCTGGAAGCCATACCCTGCGGGCAGCGGGCTTTCCCCCACAACGGCGGGGCGGGACCAGTCGATCTGCTCGATACGGGCCAGCTCCGCCATCTCCCGCTCAAAGACGGCCAGATAGGTCCCGTTGGCGCTTCCCCGCAGGATCAGCCCGCAGGGAACGCCGTCCACCTGGATCTTGTTTGGATACAAGCTCATTGTGTTCTCTCCTCTCTGAACTGTTGTGCCGCCATGCGGCCGGGGATATCCCCCTGTGTGGCGGGACGGCCCTCTCAGTTGCCCGGTGCCGTACACCTTGCCCCCAGGATCTCCTGGCGGGCCCCGGGAGGCACACCCGCCCGGCTCCGGCATATAATGGGGGTGCATCCACTTGATGTGAGGTGATCCTTTTGACAACGATGCAAGCCACCGTCCTCCAGGTGGGGAACGGTCAGCTCCGGTCCAAGACCAGAGCACATCCCAGCAGGTCCTTGTGAATACGTCCATCGCGGGCTGTTTTGCCGTAGGCAATCAGGTGTTCATCACCTATAACGGTGTGATGACCGCCAGTATCCCGCCCCAGATCAGCGCGATGAGCATCTGCCTGATCCGCAGCTGACGCGGTGATGGGAAAAGCGCCCCGGACGCCTTTTCAGGCGTCCGGGGCGCTCAGCTTGTGGGGAAAAGACTCGCGTAGTTCGCGCCCGCAGGCGCGAATCAAGTTCTGACCTGTTTTCCCCGGCGGCATGTGCGTCGGGGGAAACACTTGAAGCCTGAGACTTTTTCGACAGTCTCTTTTTCGGCCGCGGGTCAGGGGGCCCGTGATGGGAGAACCAGGAGCGGGCATACCTCCGCCACCAGGGGGCAGCGTCTTCAGGGACAGGCCGGTGGTGTTCACGCACAGGTGATACCCCTCCTGGCTCCCCCAGGGCAGGTCGGAGAGCATGGCGTGGTGCCGGGCCCGGTGCTGGTCCACCTGCCGGAGCTTCCGCCCAGCTCTCGGAGAGTGAAACGCTCGTCGTCGGAGCTGCGCTCCCGGCACCGCCGGAGCCTGGACTCCAAATCGGCGTAGACGAACAGCTTCAGGGGCGGTGCTCCGCCAGGATCAGGTCCGCGTTGCGGCCCACAATGATGCAGTCCCCGTGGGCGGCCAGGGCCCGAGGACGCGGCGCTGCTCCTGAAGCAGCTGCCGGGAGTCATGGGGCATGGAGGAGATAGGCAAGGTGCGGCCGATGGTCAGTGGGACGCCGCGAAAGTCGCCCTGCTCCAGTGCATCCTCCACATAGCCCTCGTCCAGTGCATTCCTCCGGGCAACGGCGGGATGATCTCGCGGTCGTAGTAGGGGCCAGCCCAGGCAGTCGGACAGCCGCTTGCCCAGCTCCCGGCCGCCGCTGCCGAACTCCCGGCTGACGGTAATGATTTTCATGGATCGGCACTTCCTTTCAAAGAAGCATGGCTCTGTCCAGCGGAGCGGCGCTCCAGAAAGAGGAACATGGACAGACAGAGCAGGATCTGGACCACAGAGGAGGCAGGAGTGCTCAGACCGATCTGGAAGAGGGTGGCCCCCGCCATGCGGCTCATGAGATAGGCTACAGGGATGCGGACGAAGAAGGCACCTATGATACCCTGGATCATGACGAACAGGGTCTTTTCACAGCCATTGTAGTAGCCGGTGAAGCAGAAGAGAAAGGGAGTGAGCATGCAGTCGATGGCATAGGCCTTCAGATAGCTGTGGGAGGCCGCCACGACCTCCGGGTCGGGGGAGAAGATGGCGGAGAGAAGGTCACCGTGGAAGAAGGTGAGCAGGGCCATCACCAGGCCGGCCGCCACAGAGGTGAGGATGCCATACTTCAGGGCCTTTTTTCGCCCGGATCGGGTTGCCCGCCCCCATGTTCTGGGCCACAAAGGAGGACATGGACTGCATATAGGCGGAGGGGACCAGCATAATGAAGACGCACACCTTTTCCGCCACCCCCACGCCGGCGGAGGCCGCCACGCCGAAGGAGTTGACGATGGCCTGGATGAGCAGGAAGGAGGTCCCCACCAGCAGCTCCTGAAGGGCCACCGGTGTGCCCAGCCGCAGCTCAGCGCCGATAATGTCCCGGTGGAAGCGCAGGTGTCGCCGGGAGAAAGCGAAGGGCAGAGACCGGCGGCGCAGGCGGATCAGGAACAGGGAGACAAGCACGCTGACGGTCTGGGCGGCCACGGTGGCCAGGGCGGCCCCGGCGGCCCCCATGTGGAACCCGGCCACCAGGAGCAGGTCCCCGAAGATATTGATGACGCAGGCGATGGCAACGTTGAGCAGAGGGGTCCTGGAGTCGCCGATCCCCGGAAAATGGAGCCCAGGACGTTGTAGGCCACAATAAAGAGGGAGCCGGCCCGCAGATGCGGATGTACAGCACCGTCTGATGGAACGCGTGCTCAGGCGCGTGCATGAGCCGGGCCAGTACCTCGGCTCCACCCACCAGGACGGCAGTGAGCAGGACGGCGAAGCAGGCGAACAGGCAGATGCCGCCGCCGATGGCGCGGCCCGCATCCTCCGGCTCCCGCCGGCCGATCCGCTCCCCCCACCAGAATGGTGATCCCCATGGACAGGCCGGTGACAACCATGGTGACAGTCTGGAGCAGCATGCTGCCGGTGGCTACGCCGGAGACGTCCGCCGTCTGGGCAAACTGGCCCACCACCAGCAGGTCCACGCCGCCGTAGAGCGCCTGCAGGAACAGTGTGAAGAGAACCGGAACGGCAAAACGGATCAGAGAGCTGAAGATGTTCCCCTCCGTCAAGCTGCGCGGTCGTCCCATTTTATCATTCCTCCTGAGTATTTTGTCGCGGCCCGGAGAAAGGCTGTGCCCCGGCAGTCCGGGTGGTCCGCGCCATAACAAAAAGCCGGATAAGTTCAGCAGACATCTCAGTCTGCCGCCTTATCCGGCTCATCATTTCCAGCGAATGACTTGCCCTCCGAGCGAGCGGCATTTATTTTATAACAGGTTCCGAGGAAATGTCAAGGGCGAAAATGATGCAGTTTCCGGCCCCGGGCCAAGCGCCCCCGGATCGAGGGAGCGCCCGGCGGCCTTCCGGGGGCCCTGTGCAGGGCGCATATCATGCGCTTATTATACTGGGGGGCGGCTCACTGGGGAGACCGGCCTCTGCATGGTGCGTAGCCTTCCGTTCACCGTGCGGCGGGGGCCACGTCCGTTCTGCTGACCTGACTGGATGGAAGGGGCACCTGCGGCGGCACGGTACACCAGAGGTTTTTCAGATCTTTCCGGAAATAAGAAGACATGCGGAAACAGGTCACCAGAGCGGAGTTCTCCATTTTGGGCGATTTTCACAAAAAAGAGAAAAGATATCATGGAAATCTCCTCTTTACAAATGACAAAATGTTTATTAAAATATTGACAATAGAATCGTTAAAAAATTAACGATTCTAAGGGGCGGGCCACCGCTCCATTTGGAAAGGAGATACAGCGATATGGCAAAGAAAGCCCAGTATTCTGTGGTAGACAGCAAAGAGAGCTTCGAGGCACTGTTGACCCGGGTCCGTCAGGCCCAGCAGGAGTTTGCCCGCTATTCCCAGGAACGGGTGGACGCCATTTTCAAGGCCGCTGCCATGGCGGCCAACCAGGCCCGCATCCCTCTGGCCAAGGAGGCTGTGGCGGAGACCGGCATGGGGGTCGTAGAGGACAAGGTCATCAAGAACCACTACGCCTCAGAATATATCTATAATACCTATAAGAACGTGAAGACCTGCGGCGTGGTGGAGGAGGACCCCGCCTTTGGCGTGAAGAAGCCCTGGAGCCTGTGGGGGTGATCGGTGCGGTGATCCCCACCACCAACCCCACCTCCACCGCCATCTTTAAGGTGCTGCTGGCCCTGAAGACCCGCAACGGCATCATCATCAGCCCCCACCCCCGGGCCAAGGGATGCACTGTCTCCGCCGCCAGGCTGGTGCTGGAGGCGGCGGTGGCCGCCGGCGCGCCGGAGGGCATCGTGGGATGGATCGACGTGCCCAGCCTGGAGCTCACCGGCCTGCTGATGGCGGAGGTGGACCTGATCCTGGCCACCGGCGGACCAGGCATGGTGAAGGCGGCCTATTCTTCCGGCAAGCCCGCCGTGGGCGTGGGCGCTGGCAACGTCCCCGCCATCATCGACAGCTCCTCCGATGTGGCCCTGGCGGTCAGCTCGGTGATCCACTCCAAGACTTTTGACAACGGCATGGTGTGCGCCTCGGAGCAGAGCGTCATCGTCCTGGACCCCATCTACGACCAGGTGAAGGCGGAGTTTGCCGCCCGGGGCTGCTACTTCCTGAAAGGAGAGGAGACGGACAGGGTCCGAAAGACCATCCTCATCGACGGCTCCCTGAACAATCAGATCGTGGGCCAGAGCGCCCACCGCATCGGCGAACTGGCCGGCATTCAGACGCCTGAGACCGCCAAGATCCTCATCGGCGAGGTGGACAGCGTGGAGCCCTCTGAGGAGTTCGCTCACGAGAAGCTCTCCCCGGTGCTGGCCATGTACCGGGCGAAGGATTTTGACGACGCGCTGGACAAGGCCGACCGCCTTATCGCCGACGGCGGCTACGGCCACACTGCCTCCATCTACCTCAATGCGGTGACTCAGCGGGAGAAGCTGGACCGCTTCGCCCAGCGGATGAAGACCTGCCGCATTCTGGTGAATACTCCGTCCTCCCACGGCGGCATCGGCGACCTGTACAACTTCAAGCTGAATCCCTCCCTCACTTTGGGCTGCGGCTCCTGGGGCGGCAACTCCGTGTCCGAGAACGTGGGCGTCAAGCACCTGATCAATATCAAGACCGTCGCCGAGAGGAGAGAGAACATGCTGTGGTTCCGCGCGCCGGAAAAGGTTTATTTCAAGAAAGGCTGCATGCCGGTGGCCCTGCGGGAGCTGCGGGAGGTGATGGACAAGAAGAGGGCGTTCATTGTCACCGACCAGTTCCTGTACGCAAACGGTTATGCTAAGCCGGTCACCGACCAGCTGGACCAGATGGGCATCGCCTATGACGTGTTCTATGACGTGGCTCCCGACCCCACCCTGGCCTGTGCCAAGACGGGCGCGGAGCGGATGCGGGCCTTCGGACCTGACTGCATCATCGCCATCGGCGGCGGCTCCGCTATGGACGCCGGCAAGATCATGTGGATGATGTACGAGCACCCCGAGTGCGATTTCAAGGACATGGCCATGCGATTCATGGACATCCGCAAGCGGGTGTACACTTTCCCCAAGATGGGGGAGAAGGCCGCCTTCATCGCCGTCCCCACCTCCGCCGGCACCGGCTCTGAGGTGACCCCCTTTGCCGTCATCACCGACGAGCGCTCCGGGGTGAAGTACCCCTGGCCGACTACAAGCTGCTGCCGAAGATGGCCATTGTGGACGCGGACATGATGATGAACGCCCCCAAAGGGGCTCACCGCCGCTTCGGGCATCGACGCTGTCACCCACGCCCTGGAAGCCTACGCCTCTATGATGGCCACCGACTACACCGACGGCATCGCCCTGCGGGCCCCTCCAGATGATCTTCACTTACCTGCCCCGGGCCTATGACAACGGCCCCAGCGACCCGGAGGCCCGGGAGAAGATGGCCAACGCCTCCACCATGGCGGGTATGGCCTTCGCCAACGCCTTCCCGGGCGTGTGCCACTCCATGGCCCACAAGCTGGGCGCCTTCCACCACCTGCCCCACGGCGTGGCCAACGCCCTGATGATCTGCCACGTGCTCCGGTTCAACGCCGCTCAGGTCCCGGCCAAGATGGGCACCTTCCCCCAGTATGACCACCCCCACCCTGGAGCGCTATGCCCAGGTGGCGGACGCCTTGGGCGTCCGGGGCGGGAACGACCAGGAGAAGCTGGATAACCTGTGTGCCGCCATCGAGGAGCTGAAGGCGCGGGTGGGCATCAAGGCCACCATCCGGGACTACGGCGTGGACGAGACGTATTTCCTGGACCACCTGGATGAGATGGTGGAGCAGGCATTCGACGACCAGTGTACCGGCGCCAACCCCGCTACCCCCTGATGAGTGAGATCAAGGAGATGTACCTGAAGGCCTATTACGGAGAATAAGAAGACAGAAGGCCGCCCGGCGTGAGCCGGGCGGCCTTTCTGTCCAAAAAGCGGAGAAGCCACGTTCCTGAAAAGGCACAGTCCAGGAGGCCGCTTCCCCCTTTGGTACTGTGCCGGAGGGATCAGCGGTTCCGGGTGCGCCAATACATGAGGGGGAGTGGAAGCTCACCACCAGCACCCAGCCCAGGCCGGTGGCCAGGGCCACGCCGGACAGGCCCATGGGGCGTATCAGGGCGTAGGAGAGGATGACCCGGGCGGAGATCTGGATGATAGTGCCGTAGACGGGGACGGTCACCTGTCCCCGGCCCCGGAAGTAGCCCACGAAGGTGTTTCCCAGGAAGCAGAGGATGTAAAAAGCACCCCACCATCCGCAGGTAAGCCACACCATTGGTCTGGGTGAAGGAGGGAGGTCTCCCCCGCCAGCAGGGCGATGGCGGCGGGGGCGGCAGCGTACAGCAGCACAGACATCACTGCGCCCAGGGCCAGCATCATGAGAAAGCTGGTACGGAACCCCTCCCGCACCCGCCGCTCCTCCCCGGCTCCGGTATTCTGGGCGGTGAAGACAGAGACGGCCTGGGCCCCGCTGTCCCCGAAGGAGTTGGCGAAGCCCTCGATGCGGGTAGTGGCGGTGTAGGCGGAGATCATGGGGGTCCCCATGGAGTTCACCGCCCCTGGACCAGCAGCTTGCCGATGTAGAGGCTGGACTGGTGCAGGGCGGACACCGCCCCATAGCTCACCGTCCGGCGGAGCAGGCCCCGGTCCAGCCGCCGGTCCTCCCGGCGGAACAGGAGCTGGGGATAGCGCCGGGCCAGATAGAGCAGGCACAGCGCCACGGAGAGCAGCTGGGCCAGCACCGTGGCCCAGGCCGCCCCGGCGATGCCCATGCCCAGCCGGGCCACGAACAGCAGATCCAGAGCCAGATTGGCGGCCATAGCCGCCAGCAGGGCCAGCAGGGCGGAGCGGGTGTCTCCCACAGAGCGCAGGGCGGCGGCGCACAGGTTGTAAAGAAGGTGGCCAGCAGGCCGCCGAAGATGACCACCAGATAGTCCGCGGCCAGCCGGGCCACGTCCTCCGGGGTCTGCATCAGGGGTCAGCAGGGGCCGCAGCAGGAGCAGGGCGGCCAGGCTCAGCACCAGGGTGAACAGGCCGCCGAAGACAGAGGCCAGAAACCCCTCCTGCCGGAAGCCGGCCAGATCCCGGCTGCCATACTGCTGAGCAAAGAGGACGGAGATGCCTGTGCAGCAGCCGCTGAGGAGAAAAAAGGAACAGGTTCATCACCGTCCCCGCCACCCCGATGGCGGAAAAGGCGGTCTCCCCGGCGAAGCGGCCGATGACCATGGCGTCTATGGTGTTGTACAGCTGCTGGAGGATGTTCCCAAAAAATCAGGGGGGAGGGCCAGCGACACCAGCTGGGGCGGGATGGAGCCCCGGGTCAGGGCGGCGGTCTCCACAGCGTGTCACCTCACAGTTTCATCAGGTGAGACCAGGGATAGCACAGGGAGAAACAGTTGTAAAATAATTGTTTTCTCCCTATAATATATAAAAAGTTGTATTTTGGGGGTGAGACAGGTGACAGAGCTGGACACCCTGCGGGCGGAGCTGGTCCAGGTCGAGGGCATCGAGCTGTGCTGAGGGCTCAGGGGCCAGGTAGAACTCCAGGGCCTCCCGACCACCAGCTGGGGCATGCCGGGGCCGGACAGGCTGTGGTCCCCGCCGGGCACTTGATGAGACGGGCGCCGAAGGTCTGGGCAAAGCGCCGGGCCGCCTCCGGCGAGGCGGTCTGGTCCTCATCCCCGTGGATCATACAGACCCGCTCCTTCCCGGAGCGGTACAGTTGAAAGAGGTCGTGGGCATCCAGATCCGCCAGGAAGGCAGGGGTCAGCTTCAGAGGGCGGACGTAGCCCTGGTCCAGCATGAGGAAGCCCTGCCGCGCCAGCTCCTCCGCCTGCTCCGGCGTGGGGGAATGGAAAAAGCAGGGGCATCTCCACCGCCGCGCTGCGCAGGAAGGGACCGCGTCCCCCGGTGGGGGGCGGGTGGACAGGTAGATCAGATTCAGGTAGGCCCCGAAGCTGGAGGAGAAATAGACCACCCGGGCCCCAGGGGCCAGCTCCAGGGCCCGGGCCTCTGCCCGGGCCAGGTCGTCCAGGCAGTGGCGGATGCTCAGAGCGTCCCCGTCCACCGGGCTGTCCCCGTGAGCGGGGAGGTCCAGTGCCAGGGTGCCGATGCCGTGCCGGGGGAGCTCCCCGGCCAGCAGCTGGGCGGGGGGGCTGTCCTTGCTGCTGCCGAAGCCGTGGGTGATGAGGCAGACCATGGACTCGCCGCCCTGGATGGTGTGCCGGCAGGGGATGTCATATCCGTTGAGTCCGGAGAGAAGTTCCTGTGTCATAAGCGCTCCTTTCAAAGGGCGAGGGCCCCTTTTTCTGCTGCACTGCCAAAAGCTGATTTGAAAATACCACAGCAAAATGACCAGGCGGGCAACCGACGGTCAAACTGGCAGTTGCAGTTATCGTTTCAAGGTATCCTGATACCATTCGTAAGTGGGTTTGATACCCTCCTCTTGCTCAAAGCGTTCTTCCAATGCTCCGTAAAAATATAATTCCAGTAATTTCTTCAAATCCGGCAGAGCCTTACTTCCGTGAAGCAGTCCATCTTCACTCAGGTATTCTTCATTCCAATCAAATTCCTCGTGGTCAAACCAGACTAAAGACCAGGTGAGTGGGTCGTTTTCATCAATCTCCTCCTCTGGTATGGACAAATCAATGCACAGCGGCCCCCAACCACCTCCCCAATCGCCAATGGGAATCAAATTTCGAAAGCAGTCCTCCGGTAGTTCACAAAATCACGGATCTCTTGCAAAATTTCTATGTTTTTTGACACTTCGTTCATAGATTGTGGGCAGTCGATTGCCAACCAGAGTGGGCCAAGGTCTCCTTTGTCTTCAATAATAGAGCATAGAAAATTGTCATTGCGAATGTTTTGAGGAAGCCGGAATGAAGTCAGAAAAAGCCCTGTAGAGAGAGGGCAGCTTGACCTGATACTCTTGCTCAAATGTAGCAATGTCCTGTTCAGTAATGGAAGATGACACAAATTCCTTTGCCAGGGAACCAACCCCGCTCTTGTAATTTTTGACATGCGCTTATCACAAAATTTCTTTCTTCCAAAGGTATCATGGTGTCCCTTGCTCCTTCCTTGGGAGTCCAAACAACCTCCAATTTGTCTTTTTTACTTACTTTACCATATTTTTATGTCTTAATCAATGTGTAGTGAAAATGGCCAGAGTTGGAACCAATCAGTCAAAGATAAAAATGGAGAGGCGGGACCCGCCGTTGTCAGCCAGGACAGACTCTGCTAGAATAGGAGAGAGACCGACCAGGGGCTCTCTGGAGAGGGGGAATGGAGATGGAGGGATGGGACCTGCGGGCGCTGGCGGTGCTGGAGCGGCTGAACGCTGCGGGACACCGGGCCGTCCTGGTGGGAGGCTGCGTCCGGGACAGGCTGATGGGCCGGACGCCCCACGACTATGACGCGGCCACCTCCGCCCGGCCGGAGCAGATCCGGGAGGCCTGTGCCCCCATGCGGGTGGTGGAGACCGGCGTGCGGCACGGGACGGTCACCGTTCTGTCCGGCGGCCTGCCGGTGGAGGTGACCACCTTCCGCCGGGAGGGGCGGTACACCGACCACCGCCGCCCGGACCGGGTGGAGTTCACGGGGGATCTGGGGAGGATCTGGCCCGCCGGGACTTCACCATAAACGCTATGGCCTGGGAGCCCTCCGGCCTGACTGACCCCTTCGGAGGCCGGGCCGACCTGGCGGCGGGGGTCATCCGCTGCGTGGGGGAGCCGGAGCGCCGCTTCGGTGAGGACGCCCTGCGTCTGCTGCGTGCCCTGCGGTTCGCTGCCCAGCTGGACTTCCGGCTGGAGGAGGGACGGCCGCCGGCGTGCGAGCCTGCGCCCCCCCAGCTGGCCTGCGTCTCCCCGGGAGCGGGTGGCGGAGGAGCTGAAGCGGCTGGTCTGCGGCCCGGCGGCGGGCCGGGTGCTGCTGGACTGCCCGGAGGTCCTCACCAGACAGGTGCTGCCCGAGCTGGCTCCCGCCGTGGGCTTTGACCAGCGCAATCCCCACCACAGCTACGACGTCTACACCCACTGTGTCCGGGCTCTGGGCGGGTCCCGGCGGAGCCGGGGCTGCGGCTGGCGGCTCTGCTCCACGACGTGGGGAAGCCGGGGTGCTGTACCGTGGACCGGGAGGGGGTGGGCCACTTTACGGACACGCCGCCGCCGGGGCGGAGCTGGCGGACGCCTGCCTGCGCCGCCTGCGGCTGGACAATGCCCCCTGCGGGAGCGGGTGGTCACCCTGATCCGGCGCCACGACCTCCAGCTGGAGCCGGAGCCCCGGCTGGTGAAGCGGTGGCTGGGGCGGCTGGGGCCGGAGCTCTTCTTCCAGTGGACCGCCCTGGCCAAAGCGGACGCCGGGGGCCAAATTTCCGGACCGGGCTCCGGGGGCAGCCCGCTGGGGAGCAGGTGGAGGCATTGGCAAGACAGATCCTGGCCGAGAGGCCCTGCCTCACCCTGCGGGACCTGGAGGCGGACGGAAACGACGCCCTGGCCCGGGGCCTGCGGGGGCCCGCGGTGGGCCGGGCGCTGGCCGCCCCCTGCTGGAAGAGGTGATGGAGGGCCGTCTCCCCCAACCACCGGGCCGAGCTGATGGCCGAGCTGGACCGTTTGGCGGGGGGGGAGCGCTGAGCGCTCCGTTGCCCGCTGGGGGCACAAAACAGGACCGGGGGACAGCACGGACTGTCCCCGGGGGCATTTATCCCAGCATCACATCCAGCAGCATCATCACCAGGAAGCCGCACATGACGCTGGCGGTGCCCACATGGGAGTGCTCCCCCAGGTGGGCCTCCGGGATCAGTTCCTCCACCACCACATAGATCATGGCCCCCGCGGCGAAGGAAAGGACCCAGGGCATCACCAGGGAGACGCTGCCCGCCACCAGTACAGTGAGCAGGCCGAAGATGGGCTCTACCACGCCGGACAGGGCGCCCGCAGCGAAGGCCCTGCCGGTGCCCACGCCGTCGGACCGGAGGGGGAGGGAGATGGCGGCCCCCCTCAGGGAAGTTCTGGAGCCCCATCCCGATAGCCAGGGCCACTGCCCCGGCCAGGGCGCCGCTGCCGGTGTCCTGGGCGGCCATGGAGAAGGCCAGCCCCACCGCCATCCCCTCCGGGATGTTGTGCAGGGTGACGGCCAGTACGATCATGGTGGTGCGGCTCAGATGGGCGGGCAGCCCTTCCGGATCGCTGCTGCCGATGTGGAGATGGGGGGGTGAGCCGGTCCAGGACCATGAGGAAAGCCCCGCCCAGCAGGAACCCGCCGCCCACCGGAAGGGCGGGGGACTGCCCCATCTCCTCCGCCATTTCCATAGAGGGGATGAGCAGGGACCACACAGAGGCAGCCACCATCACGCCGGCTGCGAAGCCCAGAAAGATCTTCTGGGTGGCGGGTTTCAGGTCCTCCCGGAAGAAAAACACCATGGCGGCTCCCAGCACGGTGGCCAGACAGGTAAAGCCGGTGCCGATGGCGGCAAAGGTAAGTTCTCGGATCAGCATAGCGACCTCCTGCCCCAGGGACTGGGGCACGTTCAGTTTATGTAGAGCGGGGCCATTCTATTTGGGCGTCCCCTGCTCCTGGGGCGGGTCAGAACAGAAACCCGGGCTCCAGGCCGGGCGGGCTCCAGCTCCCGGAACATCCCGGCAGTGAGGGCCTCAAACTCCGCCGGGTCCGCCGCCTTGCGCAGCTTTTTGGCATAGCTTTCCGGGTCCCGGAAGAGGTGGATGAGATAGGACCAGAGCTCCTTCATCCGCAGCATGGCGTTGCGCCGGCTGCCGAAGTCACGGGCATAGCCCTCATAGAGGGCGTCGTGGAACGCGCGGAGGGTGTCCCGGTCCGCGCCGGGCCCGCCCTTGGCCTTGGAGGCCAGCGCCGGGTCGGCCACCAGCCCCCTGCCCATCATCAGACCTGCGCCGGGGAAGCGGACAGAGAAAGCTCGGCAGTCCGCCGCTGTCACCAGGTCTCCGTTGTAGCACAGGGGGTGCGGCTGGCGGCCAGGATGGCGGGGAACAGCTCCGGCCGGGCGGGGCGGCGGTACAGGTCCTCCCGCACCCGGGTGTGGACAATGAGCTGGGCGATGGGATACTTGTTGTAGATGTCCAGGATGGGCCAGAACTCCTCCGGGTCCTGGATACCCAGACGGGTCTTGACAGAGACGGCAGTGGGGAGGCGGAGAAGATGTCCTCCAGCAGGTGGTCCAGTTCCTCCGGCCGCCCCAGCATCCCGGCCCCCTTCCCTTGGCGGCAACGGTGCCGGAGGGGCAGCCGAGGTTGAGGTTCACCTCGCCGTAGCCCATCCGGGCCAGCTCACCTGCCGCCCAGAGAAAGTCCGCCCCGCTCCGGGTGAGCAGCTGGGGCACCGCATCCAGGTCCCCGTCCTGCTCCGGCAGGATGTCCCGCAGCTCCCGGCGGGTGAACACGTGGTGCTGGCTGGGGGAGAGAAAGGGCATGAAATACCGGTCCACCCCCGGGAAGAACCGGCGGTGGGTCCGGCGGAACAGGGCTCCTGTGATCCCTCCATGGGGGCGAAAAAAGCAGCGCATAGCCTGCAATTACAGACCCGCCGCAGCCAGCAGGGCCTGAGCATCTCTCTCATCAGGGCGGGTGCGGACCGCGTCGAAGTTCTTCAGCAGAAGCTCTGCCTGTCCGGCGGAGACGGGGTCCTGAAGCATGGCCTCATAGCGGCGGCGCACTCCTCTCCCATGCGCCCAGGACACATGTACCAGCCAATCACGGTGCAGTTCTGGGGAGTTCACCCTCAAGGCGGCGGATGATCTGAGAAAAATACGCCTGATCCGCACCAAAGCCGGCGGTGCCGAAGAGAAAGATCTGCTTGCCTGCCAGTGAGGGGAGAACAGCCCGCAGACGGTCGGAGCAGGTGCCCTTGTCCGTCCAGAAACCCAGATAGACCAGCTCGGCTTTCGAGCAGTCCAGGGACCCGACTGGACCGCATGGGACGTTGGGCAGGGCATGGGAGAGGGCTTTGGCCAGATATTCTGTGTTTCCTGTGGCGCTGTCATATAAAAATGATCTGCTTCATCATTGGGCTCCTTTTTATTCTAAGCAATAGGGACTGATCCTCATGGTGATTATAGCATCCGGCGGGGCTCTTGTCGACAACAAGAGAAGGAAAATCATAGCGGTAGGGAGGGAAAATGTTCATGGTAAAATCTTCACAAAATGAAGGAGGCCAAAAATTAAAATTTCATAAATATGCAAGGTATGTTTTGACTTTTGGACAAAAAACACAGTAAAATAAAAAGGGGGCTTCTGCCCGATTTTCCGCGGCACGGGATGGCCGCCCCAGAATTTTAGGATGACAAAACGCAGGAAAAGGAGAATAGAATGATGAAGACAGGTTTGCGGCGCCTGTTGGCGCTGGCCCTGGGAGCGGGGCTGCTGACCGCGAACACCTACGCGGCCGCCACTACATTCACCGATGTGCCCACCACCTACTGGGGCTATTATTACATTGACCGGGCCGCCACAGAGGGGCTGGTGTCCGGCATCGGAGACAACCAGTATGGACCGGAGCAGACCCTGTCCAACGCCCAGTTCGTCACCATGATCTGCAACATGTTCTATAAGACGGCGGTGGCCGCCAACCAGAACAGCTCCGGCCAGTGGTGGTATCCCTACATGGCCGCAGCCTACTCGGCGGGCATCCTGAGCAACACCACTGTTGCCCAGCGCCGCGCCGCCGCCGGCGGCTGGACCGAGGCCATGGTGAACGCAGAGATCAGCCGCTATGACATGGCCCAGATCATGGTCAACGTGGCCGGCTCCAAGGGGTGGGAGAACCCCAGCGCACTGGATCTGATGGCCGCCCGGATCAGCATCAGGACTGGAGCACCATCCCCAGCAATTACCAGAATGCGGTGGCCGGGGCTTATGCCAGGAAGCTGCTCAGCGGCGATGAGAACGGTAACTTCAACGGCGCCGCCAGCACCACCCGTGCCCAGGCAGCTGTGGTGCTCTGCTCCTGTATGACGCCTCCACCACCATCCAGGTGCCCACCTACGTCAACTCCAACCGGCTGGTGAGCGGCAAGACTCCCTCCGAGTCCAACGTGTATGACGACCTGGTGGCCCTGAAGAGCGACTATCCCGAGAACTACCTGTGGGATATGACCCGCAGCTACACCTCCAAGAACTGGGCACCGCCACCGGCGTGGAGGCCTTTGCCTACATGCTCAGCGACAAGGTGTTCGGCGCCATGGCCGCCAGCAAGCTGAAGGACCCCGCGGACCTGCGGGTGGGCGACGTGGTCAGCTTCGACTCCGGCAGCGACTTCGGCGTGGTGGTCTCTGTGGACCGGAATGACTTCACCTATGTCACCTGTGACAACAGCGGCTGGATCACCTGGAAGGAGACCGCGGACCTGGACGACCTGGACAGCAGGGATACTGTCTACACCCGCTATCTCACCAAGGCCTCCGGCGACGACACCCTGAGCAACGGAGAAAAGGCCACTGAGTCCAACGTGGAGGACCTTCTGGACGACCTGATGGACGACTATGAAGACGGCGACGACTGGGATATGAGCGACCGCTATACCTCCAACGTGTTCGGCTCCGCCAAGGGCGACGAGGCCTTTGCTTACACCATCAGCGACGAGATCTTTGACGAGCTGGATTACAAGAGCGTGAAATATGCCGAGGACCTGCGGGCAGGCGACGTGATCTATGACAGCTGGAATGAGCTGTGGGGTGTCGTGGTGGATGTGGACACCAAGAACGAAGTCTGCACCTACGGCAGCATTGATTCCAAGGACAGGATCGCATGGGATTTCGAGGCTGATTTCGATGACCTGGACGAGATGTACACCCGCTATCCCAGCAGCTCTTCTTCATCCTCTGACGATGAACTGACCAACGGCAAGAGCATCACGGAGAGCAATGTTGAAAAATATCTGAGCGAGTTCGAGGACGACAGGGATTACGGCGATGGAAAAAGTGGGATGACGATGATGAAGACTTTGCCTGGAGCCTGAGCGACGAGATCTTCGGTGATGTGGACTATACGAAGCACAGCAAGACCAGTAAGCTGAAGATTGGCGATATCATCTATGATGACGACGAAGGACTGTATGGCGTGGTCATAGATATCGATGAAGACCGTGAACGGGCCTACTATGTGAGCGTGTACTCTGACGGCGAAATCGACTGGAATTTCTGGACCTATTTTGACGATATCACTACGATTTATACCCGCTATCCCGACAGCACCTCTTCTGACGACACCTTGAGCAATGGAAAAAAGGTTAATGAGAGCAATGTAGAGGCCCTTTTGGAAAAGAAGCTGAAGGATATCGACTCCTGGGACATGAAGGAATACTATGATTCCAAAGTGTTTGGAGATGATTTGTCTGGAGCCGAAGGGTTTGCCTGGATGCTCAGTGATAAAGTATTTGGAAATTTGGACTATGAGCGTTTGAGCGACAAAAAGGAGCTCCAGGCAGGGGATGTGATCGAGTTCAAAGACGATGATTCCTATGGTGTCGTGACGGATTCGCAGGAGATAGTGACTACGATTTCTTTTATGTGACTGTAAACAGTAAAGGAAGAATTCAGGAAGACCAAAGGGCAGATTACGAAGATATTTACCGCGTCTACACCCGCTACCCCGACTGATACGCGAACGACAGACCTGACCTCACAGGCGCGCGGCTCAAAAAGCCGCGCGCCTGTTTCATCTCCTTCCCGTCCATCTTCACGCCCCATCTCAGGGGCGTTCCTCCACACGGGCCAATAGGCCGGGCGAGCCTGGGACCTGCCCCTGCATGGAAGCTGGGAACAAATATACCCCGCATGGTGCGCATGCCCTGATCCCGATGTAGGGGCGGGCTGGCCCCGCCGGCCCCAAAGGTATCCCGCACTGTCACCAGCTTTCCTCAAAAAAGGGTATATTTTTTTTTCCAAAAGCTGGTAGAATAAACCGAAAACATACACAAGGAGTGAGCTTATGGTCCATCTTTACTGCGGAGAGGGCAAGGGGTAAGACCACTGCCGCCATGGGGCTGGCCCTGCGGATGGCGGGCCGGGGAAAGCGGGTAGTGGTGGCGCAGTTCCTAAAGGGGCGGACAGCGGCGAGCGTTATGCCCTGGCCATGCTGCCTCAGGTCACCCTGCTCCCCCTGCCGGAGCGGGTGAAATTCTCCTTTCAGCTCACCCCGGAGGAGCGGGAGGCGGAGCAGGTCCGCTATCTGGCCTTGGCGGAGCAGGCCCGACACTGGGGGCACAGCCGGACTGCGGACTGCTGGTGCTGGACGAGGTCTGTGCTGCGGTGAACACCGGCCTGCTCCCACTGGAAGAGGTGATCTCCTGCCTGGACCGTGCGGCGGGGGAGGTGGTCCTCACCGGGCGGGACCCCGACCCGGCCCTGGTGGGACGGGCGGACTACATCACTGAGATGGGCAAGCTGCGCCATCCCTTTGACCTGGGGACGGCGGCCCGGCCTGGGGTGGAGTACTGAGGGCAACATCGCCATAAATGTGAAAAAATCGTGAAAAACTCCCGCCGGACAGTTGCAATATTTCGTGCAAATAGGTATAATATTTCCGCGACTGTCAAAGGAGGCGACTTGGGCTTGTTTGAGACATGCCGGTACGTCCGGTGCCGCCGTGTTTCAGACAAGCCCCAGGATTGAAGAAAGGAATGAAGTAAATGGCAACAAAGTATGTGTACCTCTTCTCTGAGGGCAACGCCAACATGCGCGAGCTGCTGGGCGGCAAGGGCGCCAACCTGGCCGAGATGACCAACATCGGCCTGCCCGTGCCCCAGGGCTTCACCATCACCACCGAGGCGTGCACCCAGTACTATGAGGACGGCCAGAAGATCAACGATGAGATCCAGGCTCAGATCATGGAGTACATCGTCAAGATGGAGGAGATCACCGGCAAGAAGTTCGGCGACCTGGAGAACCCCCTGCTGGTTTCCGTCCGCTCCGGCGCCCGCGCCTCCATGCCCGGCATGATGGACACCATCCTCAATCTTGGTCTGAACGAGCAGGTGGTGGAGGTCATGGCCCAGAAGTCCAACAACCCCGCTGGGCCTGGGACTGCTACCGCCGCTTCATCCAGATGTACTCCGACGTGGTCATGGAGGTAGGCAAGAAGTACTTCGAAGAGCTCATCGACAAGATGAAGGCCGACCGCGGCGTCACCCAGGATGTGGAGCTCACCGCCGACGACCTGAAGGAGCTGGCCGACCAGTTCAAGGCCGAGTACAAGTCCAAGATCGGCCCCGACTTCCCCACCGACCCCGTGGAGCAGCTGATGGGCGCCATCAAGGCCGTGTTCCGCTCCTGGGACAACCCCGCGCCAACGTGTACCGCCGGGACAACGACATCCCCTACTCCTGGGGCACCGCCGTCAACGTCCAGTCCATGGCCTTCGGCAACATGGGCGACGACTGCGGCACCGGTGTGGCTTTCACCCGCAACCCCGCCACCGGCGAGAAGAAGCTCTTCGGTGAGTTCCTGACCAACGCCCAGGGCGAAGACGTGGTGGCCGGCGTCCGGACCCCCATGCCCATCGAGGAGATGGCCCAGAAGTTCCCGAGGCCTTTGCCCAGTTCCAGTCCGTGTGCAAGACCCTGGAGAACCACTATCACGATATGCAGGACATGGAGTTCACCGTGGAGAACGGCAAGCTCTTCATGCTCCAGACCCGCAACGGCAAGCGCACCCCCGCCGCCGCCCTGAAGATCGCCTGCGACCTGGTGGACGAGGGCATGATCGACGAGAAGCAGGCCGTGGCCATGATCGAGCCCCGCTCTCTGGACACCCTGCTCCATCCCCCAGTTTGACGCCGAGGTCCTGAAGAAGACTCCCGTCATCGGCTCCGCTCTGGCCGCCTCCCCCGGCGCCGCCTCCGGCAAGATCGTCTTCACCGCTGAGGACGCCAAGGCGTGGGCCGCCCGGGGCGAGAAGGTGGTCCTGGTCCGCCTGGAGACCTCTCCCGAGGATATCGAGGGCATGAAGGCTGCCCAGGGCATCCTCACCGTCCGCGGCGGCATGACCTCTCACGCCGCCGTCGTGGCCCGCGGCATGGGCACCTGCTGCGTGTCCGGCTGCTCCGCCATCGTTATGGATGAGGAGAATAAGCAGTTCCAGCTCGCCGGCAAGACCTTCCACGAGGGCGACTGGCTGAGCCTGGACGGCTCTACCGGCAAGATCTATGACGGCGCCATCCCCACTGTAGATGCCTCCATCGGCGGCGAGTTCGGCCGGGTCATGGCCTGGGCCGACAAGTACCGCCGCCTGCAGGTCCGCACCAACGCCGACACGCCCCACGACGCCGCCCAGGCCCGGAAGTTCGGCGCCCAGGGCATCGGCCTCTGCCGTACCGAGCACATGTTCTTTGACACGGACCGTATCCCCGCCATCCGCCGCATGATCTGCTCCGACACCACCGAGCAGCGGGAGAAGGCTCTGGCCAAGCTGGAGCCCATGCAGCAGGCGACTTCGAGGGCCTGTTCGAGGCGCTGGGCGGCCATCCTATGACCGTCCGGTTCCTGGATCCCCCTCTGCACGAGTTTGTGCCCACCGAGGAGGCTGACATCGAGAAGCTGGCCAACGACATGGGCAAGACTGTCGCTGACATCAAGGCTATCATCGCCGGCCCTGCACGAGTTCAACCCCATGATGGGCCACCGGGGCTGCCGCCTGGCCGTCACCTACCCGGAGATTGCCGCCATGCAGACCCGCGCCGTCATCAAGGCCGCTCTGAACGTCCAGGCCAAGCATCCTGAGTGGACCATGGTCCCCGAGATCATGATCCCCTGGTGGGCGAGGTCAAGGAGCTGGCCTATGTGAAGAAGGTGGTCACCGAGACCGCCGACGCCATCATCGCTTCTGTCAAGTCCGACATGAAGTATAAGGTGGGCACCATGATCGAGATCCCCCGCGCCGCGCTCACCGCCGACGAGATCGCCAAGGAGGCCGACTTCTTCTCCTTCGGCACCAACGACCTGACCCAGATGACCTTCGGCTTCAGCCGCGACGACGCGGGCAAGTTCCTGGATTACTACTACGATAGGAAGATCTATGAGAACGATCCCTTTGCCAAGCTGGACCAGAAGGGCGTGGGCCGTCTGATCGAGATGGCTGCCAAGCTGGGCCGTACCGCTAACCCCGACCTGCATCTGGGCATCTGTGGTGAGAGCACGGCGGCGACCCCGCTAGCGTTGAGTTCTGCCACAACGTCGGTCTGGACTATGTGTCCTGCTCTCCCTTCCGCGTGCCCATCGCTCGTCTCGCCGCCGCACAGGCTGCGATCAAAGGGGCTGATCCCAAGCGATTCTCTGTGAAAAAAAGCGCCCCGCTCATATGAGCGGGGCGCTTTTTTCAGCTCAAAGGCGGGAGAGAGCGCAGGGAGGGCCTCAGAACAGGCTGAGGATCAGGATGGTGTACCGCTTCAGGTCCAGCATCCCGCACACGAGAGCGATGTGGTAGTTTTCTGATGCGCCCCATCCCAGCTCGCGCAGCAATGCTGGATCTGCTGACTATGTGGAGTTGGACTCTCGAAAAGTCCACGTCCCCAAGGGCTGAAAAGGGACACTTGGAACACTTTAAGAACAAAAAGACGCGCAGCGTTTCAACCGGAATTACGCGGTAAGACGCTGTACGTTGTATCCATATTATCTAAAACTGCAAAGGGAATTTTGCAAAAAATGCAGAGAATAGAGCAAAGAAGAGCGGCACAAAACCACTTTGATCTTGAAAAAAGGTTATGCTGACATCAGATGCCAGACCTCGGAAGGAGTAAGGCCCACGTATCTCTTAAAACACAGTAAAAATAGTGAGCAGAAGAGTATCCAAGATCTGTGGCCAGATATTCCAGTTGAGGCAATTTTTTTAGAGTTAGAGAAATATTCCAGCGCAACAAAAAATGCGTTTTGTATGAAGCAAATCTAAAAAAGTAACGTGAAGATTTTGGGAGAGAAACACGGGAGAGATAAGACGGGTTGATTTTAAGGGCGGAGGACAAATCGTGAAGACAAATTTTTTCTGGTAATGCTGTTCAATTTGCCGGATGGCATAGGGAGCACAGGGCAGGATTTTTCCAGCGATCCAAGGATTCATGGGTTGATTCGATCATATGGCAGGTGTCCTGAACCAGTTTTTCACAATGATGGAGCTGCGCTTTGGTGTAGTGATCATTCATCCAGATCAAGAGATGAGCAGGCTTGGCCCTGTGAAGATACGCGCCCGGTATTGCTTTTTTATATAAAGCAGGATCAAATAGCGGAACAACATGGATTTGCTGGGAATGTCCTTCTTCAGAAGCAGATCCAGCCCTTTTGAGATCTGTTCTTGAAGCAGGGCGGCATATTGCTGAGAAAAAAAACGGGTCTCCTGATAATGGTCCAATGCACGCAGTATTTCATCAATATCATAAAAAAAGTTGTCATTCATGTTCTTCCTCGCTGTGAGGCGGTTCAGACTGAGAAGTGATTGGGTGCAGACTGAAGGCGTTTTGGACATGGAGAGAGATCAACCGGGTACCTTCTTCCTTGTCACGGTTGCAGATTGCCTGGAAAATGGCGGCATGCTCTTCGCAGGCAACATCCATGCGGTTTTGGACGGGAAATAGCATATTCTCGAAAAACAGAGGTGTACGACAGAAGGCGATCCATGATGTCTAAGAGCCAGATATTCCGCTTGCACGGGCAATTTGGGGAATGGAAACGAGAGTTGTATTTGTGAAGATGGTGGAAGTCTTTGCGCTTTGTATAAAAACTGATGAGAGCAATGGTTTCTTCCATATCGTTGAGGTCCTCTTTGCTGGCATGATCAATGCAGAGCATCAGGGCGAGATGGTGGATGCTGTCCAAAACGATGGCTAAATCGGTAATATCTTTTTCTGTCAGAGAACGGATCTTTGCTTTTCGTCCATGGTTGATTTCCAAAGGCCATCATTGCTTAGCTGTAGCATAGCCTCCCGTATAGGGGTCCGGCTGATGAAGGAGTGCGGAGATCTCGGTCTCTGTGATCTCACTGGGAAACATGTTAAGTAGGATGGCATCTTTGAGGGCCCATATGTAGCAATCCTTTAGTGTAGAATACTCCTTAGAATATGACTGAAATCGCTCTATAAAACCTGAATACTGCGCTTCTGGTTTCATAAAAATCCACCTCTTTTTGTTAAGATGCCCCAGATGCCCTGAGCTATATTGTATCAGAAGATATTTCTGTTTACAAGTATTTTTTATGTAAAAAATAGACATATTGTAAAGAAAGCAAAAAGACGGATGCTTTTTTTCAGGTTAAGATGGCCCCATCAGGGGGCCGAGTAGGAACAAAACTACGCAGTTGAAAAAACTATTGCTGCAGCGAAAAGCATTGCCCTGTCCCGGAGTATATGATGCATTAAGCGCGCGGATGGTGATACTGCGGATTTTCAAGCATGTCAGTTTCCGGGCCGGAGTTTCGGCATCTTCGTTGGGGATGACAGATGCCAGCTTTACTCTTTGAAATCGTCCGGATCACATCCAATATTGTGCGGGCAGATATATCCTGTCATGACGGATGCCGATACCGGCTATGGGAATGCGGTCGTCCGGTGGACGACAAACGGTTGGAGGAGGCGCAGCCGGTATGAACTTAGAAGATCAATGTTTCCCAAACGCTGCGTATATGGGCCATATGGCTGGGAAACAGCTTATCTCTTTGGGAGAGATGGTGGGCAAGATAAGAGCGGCAGTAGATGCCAAAAGAGACCCGGATTTTGTGATCAATGCCCGTACTGATGCAGCTTATGTATGCGGAATTGAGGAAGCAACTGCCGCGGAAATGCATATTTGAAGCTGGCGCGACATGGTTTTTGTAGAACCCCTGTTAGTGCAGAAGAAGTAAAGGGGCTATTGAACAGATCAAGGCCGGTCAGCATCAACATGCTGGAAGGAGGCCGTACACCGATGTTGACTTTTGAAGAGCTGAGACAGCTTGCTGCAAGGGTCAGCTGCCCCATGTTTACCTCGCTGATAGCTGCATATGCGTTGCAGAAGGGCTTGAGTTATCTGGATGGAACACGGACCAGTTCCGGCTTCGAGGAACACATGTCATTTGAGGCGTTCAAAGTATTTACAGATATACTCCCTCTGTCCGCGCGATGGAAGAAAGGTACATTCCGAAAGATTGAATCAACAATAAATGAATAGAAGGAAAGAATATGCGTACTTCAGAACAATTTCGAAATATGATAAAGGCATCAGGGGTCATTCAGATCCCGGGCTGCTATGACTGTATTACAGCCACGATTGTGGAAAGAGCAGGATTTCCAGCCGCATATTTGACCGGATCTGGTATTTCCTTGACGTTTTCTGGTATTCCTGATCTCAATACGATCAGTTATCTAGAACTTCGGCAAGTGGTACAAAAACATACGCAGTGCGATCCAAATCCCTATGCTGGTCGATATTGATACTGGATTTGGTGCACCTCTCAACCTCTACCGACTTACCAAAGAATTTGAACAGCTGGATATCGCGGCAGTCCAGATTGAGATCAAAAGGTTCCCAAAAAATGCGGGCATGAGCTGGGGAGAAGACTTGTTCGGCACGAAGAAATGGTAAAGCGGATTCGTACCATCCATGAGAACCGGCTGGAAAACGGTCTCGTTATTGTTGCCCGCACAGATGCCCCGTACAGTCGTAGGGCTGGATGAGGCGATTCGCCGGGGCAGACTGTATTTGGACGCAGGTGCAGATGTAATTTTTGTAGAGAGCCCAGAAAGCTATGAAGAGGTCAAAAAGATTGCATCCGAGATTAAAGGCCCTGTCCTCTTCAACAACGTAGAGGGAGGGCGCAGCCCATTCCTATCCAGACAGGAGCTGGAAGAGGCGGGGGTCAAGATGACGATCTATCCCAATGCCCAGACTAGGGTGGTCGCAAAAATGCATGGAGCTTCTCAATACGCTTCAACAGACCGGGACAACAGCAGGGATGGAAATGAGATGCTTTCCCACAGAGAATTGTGGAGCATGTTTAACAGCGAGAAGTGGGTAGCAATCGAGAAAAAGTATATGCCGGATTAAACGATATGCCCGAAAGAAAACATCTTATTATAGAAAAAAGAAAGCGCAATATTGAGGACAGATGTCCCGTTCAGACAGCGTGCTGATAACACGGTCAGGTTGGATAAGGAGGATATGAGGTGGCAAAACGATCCAGACTACAACAGGACAATTTTCCATTCAAAAGCTGGAAAAGGTACTGATGCACGAGCATATCGTATTGGGCTATGCAGGGTGGTTTTATGATCCGCGCTGTGCAGAATTTGACCATGCGAAGGCAGAGGAAAAAGACGCTGGACAGGCTGAAGCGCCTGCGAGACTACGTGTAAAATTTGGTGGTGGATCCCGTCCAATCGAGCTGGGAAGAAATCCAGTGTTTATGCAGGAAATGTCAGTCAAGAGTGGAGTCCAAAACATGTGTTCGACAGGGTTTGATTTTAGAGGCCCGCGGATATTTGTCGGCATTCCGACCGCGACGGCGGAAGAGATTCGAGATATCTACCTCTATGAGATTGAAAATGGAATTGGCCCGGAGCGGATAAAGCCAGGGATCATTAAAGTTGCGACCGGATACGGACAGATTACAGATTATGAGGATCGGTGCATCCATGCGGCCTGTATGGCGAAAGTATTCAGTCTGGGCTTCCAATATTACCCATACAGAAGGGGACGATGGGGCCCGAACAGGCTCGTGCTTTCAAGCGGTATGGAGTTGCGGCTGACCGGTGCTTGATCGGCCACTGCTGTGCAAATCCGGATCTTCGGTACCAGAAATCTATATTGATGAAGGCGTATATGTCGGATTTGACCGCTTTGGAAACGAGTGGCACGGCGATGATTACTTCCGAATGGCTACATTGACTGCGTTAATTCATATGGGATATTCAGATCACCCTTTATTGGCACGGGACTCTGTGGCGTTTTTGTTAAAAGAACTTCCGGGAAATCGGAACTTTGAACATTGGGACCCGGTGCGCTTTATTTGACACTATTATCCCCTGAGCTTGAAAAAACGGGGAGCAACAAAACAGGATATTCGAATCTCGTAACTGAAAACGCAAAAACGGTTTTTTACCGGGAATACCTCTAGGCCCACAAAAGCAAAGCAAACAATAAAATGAGGAGGAAAGACAAATGAAAAAGCAATTCATTCATTCTTGCCCTTGCAATGCTGATGATTATGTTGGCGGGCTGTAGTGGGAATACGTCGCCAGGGGACTTCTGGAGTGAGCTCCACCGGAACATCGGCAGTTACAGATGACAGCAATCCGTTGGGGCTGGATGAAAAGATCACCATCAGCTATTCTCATGTGCAGTCTACGTCGTTCCAACTCATCTTGCGATGGAGGACTTTGAAAATACCTGAGCAGCAGTCCAACGGCTGGGTTACCTTAGAAATCTTCCCTGGCGGGACAACTGTAATGACGCCACTGAGATCGATGCAGTGGTGGAAATATTGATATGGTATCTACCTATGAGCAAACTGACCAGTGTGGATACTGACACACAGTATTGTTTGGCTCCTTATCTGTTCAATGATGTGTATGAGATGGAATCGTTCTATACTTGAGTATGCACAGCCCTCTATGAAAAAATCAATGCATTGGGACTGAAAGTAGTCGATGTGATGTTCGGAGGGGAACAGTACTTTATGAGCAATGGGGATTCCATCCAGTCATTGATGGATTCCAGGGGAAAAAGGGGTGAAGGCGGTGGAGCGATGACACAGGCGCTCTGGCGATGCGCTATGCCTCGGTGACTACGGTCTCCTTTAATGAGCATTACACGGCTATGCAGACAAAATTGGTGGATATTGCAGTGACCTCTATTGACCTACAAATATCCAGCTACAGGAAGTGCTCGAGAGCTGTTTCTGCTTACAAGATCCAATACGCCTGTACCTCATTATGTTCAATCAAGCTGTCTGGGACTCTATCCTGAGGCGTTGCAGAACGTAATCGAGGAAGGACTGGAAATGGCAAGGAGAAGCAGCTGAAATACAGATGAGACCTGTGCTGCCGCCATTGAACTGGTTA
>VOFC01002739.1_pt1 | contig 83391 bp, 100 predicted proteins | sample 5384161 | NCBI WGS metagenome assembly VOFC01 (sample SAMN12384722, study PRJNA508395) | human gut metagenome | isolation source: healthy gut B | host: Homo sapiens | reverse complement strand
CGCCCCGCCTGACCCGCGCCATCGCGCTGGCCTATGAGGCTTCGGAGAAGATCGGCTTTGAAAAGCTCCACAAGCGGACGGATATCGGCCTGCGGGCGCTCAAGGCACTGGCAGAAGATTGAAAAGAGGGGGATTTACCCATGGTCTATCGTATCTATGTTGAAAAAAAGCCCGGCTTCGATGTGGAAGCCGAGGGTCTGAAAAAGAACTCGTGAGCCTGCTGGGCATTCAGTCCCTGACGGGGCTGCGCCTGCTGAACCGCTACGATGTGGAGGGCATCGATCAGGCCCTGTTCGACCAGTGCGTCAGCACCGTGTTCAGCGAGCCGCCGGTGGACGACACCTACGACAGCCTGCCCGAGGCAGAGGGCGTTTCCTTTGCCGTCGAGTACCTGCCCGGGCAGTTTGACCAGCGGGCTGACTCGGCTGCCGAGTGCATCCAGCTCATCAGCCAGGGCGAGCGCCCGCTGGTGCGCTCTGCCAAGGTCTATCTGCTGCAGGGTGCCCTGACCGACGAGCAGGTGGCGGAGATCAAGAAGTATGTCATCAACCCGGTGGAAGCCCGGGAGGCATCTCTGGAAACCAAGGAGACCCTGAAGATGGAGTATCCCGTCCCCACGGCCGTGGCCGTGCTGGAGGGCTTCAACGAGCTGGATGAAGAGGGCCTGAAGAAGTTCATCAATGAGAAGGGCCTGGCCATGGATCTGGGCGATATCCAGTTCTGCCAGGAGTATTTCCGCTCCGAGAAGCGGGACCCCACCATGACCGAGATCCGCATGATCGACACCTACTGGTCGGATCACTGCCGCCACACCACCTTCGGCACCATCCTGGACGATGTGCAGATCGACGATGCCGTGGTGCAGGAGGCCTTTGACCGCTACATGGCCATGCGCACCGACCTGGGTCGGGAGAACAAGCCCCGCTGCATGATGGACCTTGCCACCATCGGCGCCAAGGAGCTGAAGAAGCAGGGCATCCTGAAAAATCTGGACGAGTCCGACGAGATCAACGCCTGCACCGTCAAAATCAAGTGCGATGTCAACGGCAAGGAGGAGGACTGGCTGTTCCTGTTCAAGAACGAAACCCACAACCACCCGACCGAGATCGAACCCTTCGGCGGGGCGGCCACCTGTCTGGGCGGCGCTATCCGGGATCCCCTCTCCGGCAGAAGCTATGTGTACGGAGCCATGCGCGTCACCGGCGCAGCGGACCCTCTGGTCCCCGTCAGCGAAACCCTGCCTGGCAAGCTGCCCCAGCGCAAGCTGGTGACCACTGCCGCCGCCGGTTACTCCAGCTACGGCAACCAGATCGGCCTGGCCACCGGTCAGGTCAACGAGCTGTATCATCCGGGCTACGTGGCCAAGCGCATGGAAATCGGTGCCGTGGTGGGCGCTACCCCCCTTCCCATGTCCGCCGCGAGTGCCCCGCCCCCGGCGATGTCATCGTGCTGCTGGGCGGCCGCACCGGCCGTGACGGCATCGGCGGTGCCACCGGTTCTTCCAAGGCCCACAACCTGGGCAGCCTCGACCACTGCGGTGCCGAGGTGCAGAAGGGCAATGCCCCCATTGAGCGCAAGCTTCAGCGTCTGTTCCGCCGGGAGGACGCCTGCAAGATGATCAAGCGCTGCAACGACTTCGGTGCGGCGGCGTTTCCGTGGCCATCGGCGAGCTGGCCGACGGTCTGTATATCGACCTGAACAAGGTCACCAAGAAGTATGACGGTCTGGACGGCACCGAGCTGGCCATCAGCGAGAGCCAGGAGCGCATGGCTGTGGCCCTTGCCCCGGAGGATGTGGACAAGTTCATCGCCATCGCCACCGAGGAGAACCTGGAGGCCACCCCTGTGGCCAAGGTCACTGAGGAAAAAGCGCCTGAACATGGTCTGGAACGGCGTGTCCATCGTCAACATCAGCCGCGAGTTCCTCAACTCCAACGGTGCCGAGAAGCACCAGAACGTCCATGTGGAGCAGGGCACCGTCTGGCAGCCCCAGTGGGCCGGCAGCAGCTTCGGCGAGAAGATGAAGAATATGGTGGGCGACCTGAACGTCTGCAGCAAGAAGGGCCTGTCCGAACGGTTCGACAGCACCATCGGTGCGGCCACCGTCCTGATGCCCTTCGGCGGCGCATACCAGCTGACCCCGCAGAACGCCATGGTGGCAAAGCTGCCGGTGGACGGCGAAACCACCACCTGCAGCGGCATGGCCTGGGGCTTCAACCCCTATCTGATGAGCGCCAACCAGTATGTGGGTGCACGGCTGGCTGTTATTGAGAGCGTGACCAAGCTGGTTGCCACCGGCTTCCGCTACGAGGACGCCTACCTGACCTTCCAGGAGTACTTCGAGCGTCTGGGCTCCAAGCCTGAGCGCTGGGGCAAGCCGCTGGCCGCCCTGCTGGGCGCACTGGATGCCCAGATGGGTCTGGGCATTGCTTCCATCGGCGGCAAGGACAGTATGTCCGGCTCCTTCGAGCAGCTGGATGTGCCCCCCACGCTGGTGTCCTTTGCCACCGCCATCGGCAAGGCAAGCCGCGTGGTCTCCACCGAGTTCAAGAAGCCGGAGAGTACTGTGGTCCTGATCCGCCCGATCCTGGACCCCAGGACCGGCTGTCCCAACTTCTCGTCCCTGAAGGCGAACTATAAGATCGTGGAGCAGATGATCGAAGAGGGCATGGTCGCTGCTGCCTGCTCCGTGGGCTACGGCGGCATTGCCGAGGCACTGTTCAAGATGGGTCTGGGCAACCGCATCGGCTTCAAGATGCGTGCAGATATGACCACCCACCAGATGTTCGAGCCCATGTACGGCTCCATCATTCTGGAAATGGTCTCCGACTCCCCGGCCGGCGAGATCCTGGGCGAGACCACCAAGGAGTACACCTTTGAATCCTGCGGCGAGAAGCTGGATATGGCCGAGCTGCAGGAGATCTGGGAGAGCAAGCTGGAGCCGGTGTATCCCTACCGCAAGGCAGGCCCCACCGTGGAGAAGACCAACGGCAGCCTGACCGCCCCTGCCGCCCCCAAGATCGGCGTGGCAAAGCCCAAAGTCATCATCCCCGTGTTCCCGGGCACCAACTGCGAGTATGACACCGCCCGCGCCTTTGCCCGCGCCGGTGCCGACCCCGAGATCCTGGTCATCCGGAACCTGACCCCGGCGGACGTCACCGCCAGCTGCGAGGCTCTGGTCCAGGCCATCCGCAGCAGCCAGATCGTCATGCTGCCCGGCGGCTTCTCCGGCGGCGACGAGCCGGACGGCAGCGCCAAGTTCATCGCTTCCTTCTTCCGCAGCCCTGCCGTCACCGAGGCTGTCCGCGACCTGCTGCAGCACCGCGACGGCCTTATGCTGGGCATCTGCAACGGCTTCCAGGCGCTCATCAAGCTGGGTCTGGTACCGTACGGCGAAATCCGCCCCATCACGGCCTATGATCCGACCCTGACCTTCAACACCATCGGCCGCCACCAGAGCATGCTGGTGCGCACCCGCGTGGCCTCCACCGGCAGCCCCTGGCTGAGCCGGTGCGGACAGGGCGACCAGTACGAGATCGCCATCAGCCACGGCGAGGGCCGCTTCGTGGCACCCCAGAACGTGCTGGATCAGCTGATCGCCAACGGTCAGGTGGCGACCCAGTATGTGGATCTGGAGGGCGAACCCACCATGGACCAGCGCTACAACCCCAACGGCTCCCTCATGGCCATCGAGGGCATTACCAGCCCGGACGGCCGTGTCTTTGGCAAGATGGGCCACTCGGAGCGCAGCGGCGAGTACCTGTACAAGAACGTCACCGGCGACAAGTACCAGCCAATCTTTGAAAGCGGCGTGGACTATTTCAAGATTTGATGGTAGAATAAGAGAAAACCATCAGGAGGAAACAACCAATGTCTCAGCATGACCGTTATATCAGCCCGTTTTCCACCCGCTATGCGTCCGACGAGATGCAGTATATCTTCTCGGACGACAACAAGTTCCGGACCTGGCGCCGCCTGTGGGTGGCGCTGGCCCGGGCCGAGATGAAACAGGGCCTGACCAACATCACCCCCGAGATGGTGGCCGAGCTGGAAGCCCATGTGGACGATATCAACTATGAGGTCGCCATCGAGCGGGAGAAGCTGGTGCGCCACGACGTGATGAGCCACGTCTACGCCTACGGCCTGCAATGTCCCAAAGCGGCAGGCATTCTGCATCTGGGGGCAACCAGCTGCTATGTGGGCGACAACACCGACATCATCGTCATGCGGCAGGGCCTGGAACTCATCCGCAAGAAGCTGATCGGTGTGCTGGCCAAGCTGGCCCGCTTCGCCGAGGAGTACAAGGACATGCCCTGCATGGCCTACACCCACTGCCAGCCCGCACAGCCCACCACTGTGGGCAAGCGCGCTACCCTGTGGGCCAACGAGCTGGTGATGGATCTTGCCGAGATCGACCACCGTCTGGCAACCCTGCAGCTGCGGGGCGTCAAGGGCACCACCGGCACCCAGGCTTCCTTCATGGAGCTGTTCAAGGGCGACGCAGACAAGATCCGCGCCGTGGATGCCTCCATTGCCGAGGAGATGGGCTTTGACCCGGAAGCCGTCATTCCGGTTTCCGGCCAGACCTACAGCCGCAAGGTGGATTCCTTCATCCTCAATGCACTGGCCGGTGTTGCCCAGAGCTGCATGAAGTTTGCCACCGATCTGCGTCTGCTGGCCAACTTCAAGGAGATGGAAGAGCCCTTTGAGAAAGAACCAGATCGGCTCCTCCGCCATGCCCTACAAGCGCAACCCCATGCGGTGCGAGCGCATCTGCGCCCTGAGCCGCTACCTGATGGTGGACGTCCTCAACCCCGCCTTCACCGCCGGTACCCAGTGGTTCGAGCGGACCCTGGACGACAGCGCCAACAAGCGCGTCGCCATGGCAGAGGGCTTCCTGGCCGCAGATGCCATCCTGAACATCATGCTCAACGTCACCGACGGCATCGTGGTCTACCCCAAGGTCATCCGCAGCCGCCTGATGGCCGAGCTGCCCTTTATGGCGACCGAGAACATCATGATGCAGGCTGTGGAAAAGGGCGGCAACCGTCAGGAACTCCACGAGCGCCTGCGTCAGCATGCCATCGCCGCGGGCAAGCAGGTCAAGGAAGAAGGCCTGCCCAACGACATGGTGGACCGCATTGCCGCCGACCCGGCCTTCGGCCTGACCAAAGAAGAGATCGTGGCAGGCCTTGTGCCCGAGAGCTTCGTGGGCCGCGCTCCCCAGCAGGTGGAGGAGTTCATTGCCCACATCCTCAAGCCCATCTTTGACGCCAACCCCGATGCTGTGGAACAGCACGCAAGCCTGAGCGTCTGAGTACAACGGAATCGAAAGAGGCTGCTGCCCTGGGGCAGCGGCCTCTTTTCTGCACAAAGGAGAACCCTATGCGACTTGACAAATATCTGGCCGAGACGGCGCAGTGTACCCGGAGCGAGGCCAAAGCCATGCTGAGCCGGGGGAGGGTGACCGTGAACGGCACGGTGTGCAAAAAAGGCGACACCCAGCTGAAGGAGACGGACAGCGTGACGGTGGACGGCCAGCCGCTGTCCTATCGGAAATTCGTCTACATCATGCTCAACAAGCCGGAAGGCGTGGTGAGCGCGTCTGCCGATAAGCGGGACACCACGGTGGTAGACCTGGTGCGGGACGCTTACCCCCGGCGGGAGCTGTTCCCGGCGGGGCGGCTGGACAAAACCAGCACCGGCTTTGTTCTGCTGACGGACGACGGGACCTTTGCCCATGACATCCTGGCCCCGAAGCGCCATGTCTCCAAGACCTACACCGTGGTCATCGACACCCCGCTGACCGATGAGATGCGGGCCGGGTTTGCCAATGGCGTCACGCTGGCAGACGGCACAGCCCTCTCGCCGGCGGAGGTGGAGGCCCTGACCCCGGACGGTCTGACGGTGCGGGTGAAGCTGAGGCAGGGCGTCTACCACCAGATCAAGCGGATGTTCGGCGTTTACCATGCCGGGGTCAACGCCCTGCACCGGGATGCCATCGGCGGCCTTGCGCTGGATGCGGCATTGGAGCCGGGGCAGTGGCGGGAGCTTTCTGACGATGAGGTGGCAGAAATTACCACCTGAGGGTGACGGCTTTTCACCCGGTTTTCAAAAAAACATCACATTTTGACGGTAGAATAAGCATAAGAACCACGCAAAAGGCACTTTTTGGGCCAAAAGACCCCCTGAAAGATAATTTCAACAAGAAAGTCAAAAATTTTTTGGTGAAATATGTTGCAAAAAGTAAATTCTTTTTTGTGTAAAATATAAAATGTAATGCGGCGAAATTGTTGAAAACGACAATCTCGCCCCTGCGGCTTGCACAAAAGAGGAAAAGGGGTATCCATTTATGGCCAACAGAGTATTCCAGAGCGTGATCTACCAGATGAAAGATGCAATCGACCGTGTGGTCGGCGTGGTGGATGAGACCGGCGCTGTGATCTCCTGCTCGGAGCTGAATCTGATCGGGGAAGTGCGCGAGGGCTTTATGGCAGAGCGCCTGACGGCCGGGGACCGCTTCGTGCGGGATGGCTACACCTATCAGCAGTTCTCCAGCGCAAAGCATAACGATTATGCCGTGTTTGTGGAAGGCGCAGACGAGACGGCGGGCCAGTTTGCCGCCCTGCTCTCCATCAGCCTGCAGAGCATCAAACAGTATCATGACGAGAAGTTCGACAAGGCCAATTTCATCAAGAACGTGGTGCTGGACAACATCCTGCCCGGCGACATCTACGCCAAGGCCCGGGAGCTGCATTTTGCCACCGACGTGTCCCGCGTGGTGTTCATCGTGCGGGTGACTTCCGGCGGCGATATCTCGGCCTATGATGTGGTGAGCGGCCTGTTCCCCGACAAGCAGAAGGACTTCGTGTTCAACATCAGCGAGACGGACACCGTGCTGGTCAAGGAGATCCGCAAGGGCATCGACCGCACCGACATGGAGAAGCTGGCCGCCAGCATCGTGGATACCCTGTCCGGCGAGCACTACATCAAGGCTGTCGTGGGCATCGGCACCCCCATCTCCAACGTCAAGGATCTGGCCACTTCCTTCAAGGAGGCCCAGATCGCCATGGAGGTCAGCAAGGTATTCGACACCGAGAAGCAGATCATCCGCTACGACAACCTCGGCATTGCCCGCCTGATCTATCAGCTGCCCACCACCGTCTGCGAGATGTTCCTGCGGGAGGTCTTCAAGCAGGGCAGCATCGAGAGTCTGGATCAGGAGACTCTGTTCACCATCCAGCGCTTCTTCGAGAACAACCTGAACGTCTCCGAAACCAGCCGCGGTCTGTTCGTCCACCGCAATACGCTGGTGTATCGTCTGGAAAAGATCAAAAAACTGACCGGTCTGGATCTGCGTGAGTTCGATGACGCCATCGTCTTCAAGGTGGCGCTGATGGTCAAGAAGTACCTGTCCAACAACCCGGCCAAATATTGATAAACGTCCGCGGCGTAAGGCCGTCGGCGCAGAACCGGCCGCTCGAAACCGATGCTGGCCGGTTCTTTTTCGGTACTGACCAAATAATTATGTCAGGAGTAACAATCGTCTCATGATCGATTTTGAACACGTTTCAAAACAGTACAAGCACAACGCAAAGCCTGCACTGGAAGATGTCAATTTTCATGTGGATGACGGCGAGTTCGTTTTCCTGCTGGGACACTCGGGCGCGGGCAAATCCACCCTGCTCAAGCTGATCCTGCGGGAGGAGACCCCCACCGAGGGGCGTGTCCTGGTCAACGGCCAGGATGTTGCCCGTCTCCGCCGCCATAAGATCCCGTATCTGCGCCGTCAGATGGGGATCATTTTTCAGGACTTCCGCCTGATCCCCAGCATGACGGTGTACGAGAACATCGCCTTTGCCATGCATGTGACCAATGTGGGCCGCAAGCAGATCAAGGAGCGGGTCAATTACATGCTGGAGCTGGTCCATCTGGAGGACAAGGCTAAGGTCTATCCGGATCTGCTTTCGGGCGGCGAGCAGCAGCGCGTGGCCGTGGCCCGCGCCCTGGCCCACGCCCCCAAGCTGGTCATTGCCGACGAGCCCACCGGAAACATCGACCCGGAGCTGAGTCTGGAAATGATGGAGCTTCTGGAACGGGTCAGCGGGATGGGGATCACTGTGCTGGTGGTCACCCATGAACATGAGCTGGTCCGCCACTTCAAGCGCCGCGTGGTCACCCTGGCCGACGGGCGCATCATCTCGGATGTGCCCACAGGTGCGCTGGTGCCGGAGCCTCCGCTGGAGCCGACCGAGCTGCTGCAGCCGGAAGAAACGGAAGATGAGGGAATGGAGGTGTCGCTGGTATGATGAAGCCTTCGACCTTCGGGTTCCTCACCGTGCGGGGCATCCGCAACCTGGGCAAGCACTGGGCCATGACCATTGCCTGCATCGCATCCCTCAGCGTCTGTATGACCCTGAACACCTTCGCCACCCTGGCCGAGGTCAATGTGGACAACATGGTCAATTACATCGGCCAGCAGAACGAGATGGTGGTCTATGTGGACCCCGATGCCGACGATGCTACCATTGAGAAGATCGGCGACCGGATCAGCAAGACCGACGGGGTCAGCTGGGTGCAGTACATGTCCAAGGAGGACGTGCTGAACCAGTACCGGGGCTATATGGCCGATTACGCCGTCCTGCTGGACGAGTTCGAGAACGACAACCCCTTCAAGGCCAATTACCGGGTCTCGCTGGCGGATCTGAGCCAGATGTCTGCCCTGTGCAAGACCTTTGAGAGCATCCCCGGCGTATACAGCGTCGCGGCACCCCTTGAGATGACCCAGACCTTCGTGCAGATCCAGAAGGCGGTCACCAAGGTGGGACAGATCGTCATTCTGGTGCTGGGCATCGTCAGCATCATCACGGTGGGCAGCACCATCCGCCTCAGCGTCTTTGCCCGGCGCCGTGAGATCGAGATCATGAAGTATGTGGGTGCCACCAATGCCCTCGTCACCCTGCCTTTCTTTGTGGAGGGCCTGACCATGGGCCTGATCTCCGGTGCCATCACCTCGGCGGCGGGCATCGGCGGCTATGCCTACATCGTGCAGGCCTCCAGTACCCTGGGCGGCCTGTGGAAGATGCTGATGGGCACGGCTATGGTGCCGGTGGAGGCCGTGTGGCCCACCATCCTGACCTACAGTCTGGCCGGCGGCGCTCTGGTGGGCGCTTTGGGCAGCATGTTCTCCATCCGCAAGCATCTCAATGTGTAAGCGAAAGGAGCCTTCTCTGTGAAACATGCAAAACACTCTGCGGGCTTCCGCCTGCACCTTGTCCATACCCCCGCACACGCAAAGCCTGCGGCCGGTCACGGCCGGGCCATGCGGGCGGCCAGCCTGTTTCTGGCAATGGCCTGCCTGCTGCTGAGCGTGTCGGTCTATCCCGCCACCGCAGCCACCAGCATGTCCTCGCTGCAGAACAAGCTGAACAAGCTGTCGCAGTCCATCGAACAGCATAAAAAAGAGCTGTCGGACGCCAAGAAGAAGGAACAGGCCGCCAAGGCCCTGGAATCCGAACTGAAGGAAAAAGTGACGGTGGTGCAGGGCCAGATCAGCGTCCTGAAGAGCCAGATCGCCGAGGTGCAGAACAGCATCGGCGTCAAGGAACAGGAGATCACCGCCAAGGAAGCCGAGATCGAGGCCAAGCAGGCGGAGATCGAGGATCAATGGGACGGGTTCAAACAGCACATGGCAGCCATGCAGGAGCTGCGGGACGGCGGCAGCGTGGCCATGCTGGCTTCGGTCAGCGACCTGTACGAGCTGCTGACCTTCAACGAGGTCATGCAGGATATCTCCATCAAGGACACCGAGATCCTTGATAACATGAAGAACGCCAAGGAATCGCTGGAGAGCGACAAGCTGACGCTGGAATCCGAGCGGAACGATCTCAAGAGCAAGAAGGCGGAACTGGACTCCCAGAACAGCCAGATGCAGGCCAAGCAGAGCGAGCTGAACTCCAGCGTCGCGGCGGCCCAGATGAACGCCGCCGATGCCCAGCAGGCGCAGAAGGACGCGCAGGCGGCCATCGAGTCGGATGAGATGAACTACGAGGCCGTCAAGAAGCAGATCCAGAAGCTGATCGCCGAGGCAGCCGCCGCCAAGCCCAAGCTGAGCTTTACCGGCTTCATCTGCCCCTCAAGAGCTATACCCGGATCTCCAGCGAATACGGCTGGCGCAAGAACCCGGTGACCGGTGTCAACAAGCTCCACGCCGGTACCGACTTTGCCGCCCCCCGCCGGCACCCCCATCTACGCAGCTGCCAGCGGCTATGTGCAGGTGGCCGGCTGGTCCAGCGGCGGCTACGGCAACTATGTCATCATCTACCATGGCAAGATGTCGGATGGAAACCAGTACAGCACCCTGTACGGCCACATGAAGTCGGTGGCCACCTCTGCGGGCAAGTATGTCAAGCAGGGTGAGCTCATCGGCTATGTGGGCAGCACCGGCAATTCCACCGGCAACCACCTCCATCTGGAGGTCTGGAAGGGCGGTTCCAAGGCCAATGCTGTGAATCCGCGCAGTTATATTCCCATGAAATAATCTCCAATGGATCAAAGGAGGCCGTCAAGGCGATGAACGAAGAAAAAAGAAAGCGCATCCTGCGCGTGGGCTGTCTGCTGCTGGCCGGGGTGTTCGGACTCTCCCTGCTGGGCAGCGTGGTCATGATGCTGCTGGTCTGACAGAGGAGGAAATCAGATGAACCGTAAGATCTCGGTCGGTATGGCGGTGAGCATCGTCATTCTGGCTATGACTGTTACTTTTTCCATCACCATGCTGGTGGCAATGCGGCTGTTTGACAGCACGGTCTCCAGCGTCAAGGAGAAGGAAAGCATGTACAACAAGCTGGCGGAGGTAGACCGTTACGTCCGCAGCAACGACTATTATCCCATCGATGAGACGACCCTGTACGACCGCCTGACCGCAGGCTATCTGCTGGGCACCGGCGACAAGTATGCCCGGTATTACAGCGCCTCTGCCTACACCGACCTGATGAACACCCAGAACGGCACCCTCATCGGCATCGGTGTGGAGCTGGCGGTGGACCAGTCCGGTTACGCCAAGGTCCTCAAGGTCTACGACGAATCCCCCGCCAAGGAAGCAGGCATCGAGGTGGGCAACTACATCACCGCCGTGGACGGCACCGATGTCAAGAGCCTGAGCAGCGTGGATACCATCCAGGCCCGCCTGCGGGGCGAGTCCGGCACCACTGTCAATGTGACCTGGCTGGACAATGAGACTGCAGAGCACACCGCAGACCTGACTCACTCCGGTTACAGCTCCACCACGGTGGATTACCAGATGCTGCAGGGCAATGTGGGTTACATCAAGATCCGTCAGTTCGACTCCAGCACCCCCAGCGAGCTGGACTACGCCATCCGCAGCCTGAGCGCGAACGGTGCAGGGAGCCTGGTCTTTGACCTGCGCGACAACGGCGGCGGCCTGCTGGACGATGCCATCAGCTGCATCGACCTGGTGGCGCCGGAGGGCACCCTCGCCTATGCGGAAGATAAGAGCGGCAACCGCACCCTGCTGGGCAGCAGCACCGGAGAGTCGGAAGTCAACCTGCCGATGGTCTGTCTGGTCAACGGCAACACCGCCAGCGCAGCCGAGCTGTTTGCCAGCAGCCTGCGCACCCTGAGCGGGGCACGTCTGGTGGGCACTACCACCATGGGCAAGGGCACCATCCAGAGCAGCCCCCAGCGCCTGTCCGACGGCAGTGCCGTGGTCATCACGGTGGCAAAGCTGGTCTGCGGCGACGGCAGCTGCTTTGACGGCACCGGCCTGACGGTGGATGTGGAGCGCCCCCCTGACGGCTGACGAGCAGACCGCATACTACGATTACACCGTGGAGAACGATCCGCAGATCCAGCGCGCCGTCAGCACGGCACAGCAGATGAGCGGCACCACCACCGTGGGCGGCGTCAACGAGGCTGCCTCCGCCAGTGAAGCAGCGGACAGCACCGCCGCTGACAGCACCGCGGCGGAAGGCCCTGCCGAAAGCACGGCAGTGTCTGAGGCGGCCCCCGAAAAGCGAGCGCAGCCGGTGAACCGGCTGCTTCGAGCGAGACGGCGGAGTAAAGCAATGTGAACCAAAGGCCCCGGTATCTGCCGGAGGCCTTTTTGCCAAGAAAGGAGAAACGCCCATGCCCGAACTGACCGACCTGTCCTATGTCCGCAGCCTCTGCGAAAAATACGATTTCGCCCTGTCCAAGGGATTTGGGCAGAACTTTATTGTGAACCCCGGCCTGCCGCCCAAGATCGTGGAGGCAAGCGGGGTGGACAAGCGCTACGGCGTCCTGGAGATCGGCCCCGGCATCGGCGTCCTGACCCGGGAGCTGGCAAAGCGCGCCGCTAAGGTGGTCTCTATCGAGGTGGACGAGCGGCTGCCACCCCTGCTGGCCGAGACCATGGCAGGAGTGGATAATTTCAAACTGGTATTACAGGATGTATTGAAAGTGGACCTGAAAGCCCTGATCGCAGAGGAGTTCCCCGGTATGCCGGTGGCAGTCTGCGCTAACCTGCCCTACTACATCACCAGTCCCATCGTCATGAAGCTTCTGGGAGACCGCCTGCCCATTGAGAGCCTGACCGTCATGGTGCAGAAGGAAGCCGCGGACCGTCTGGCCGCCGCCCCCGGCACCCGGGCGTCCAGTGCCATCAGCTGTGCCGTAAGCTACTATGCTACCTCTAAAATGATGTTCACCGCCGCCCCGGGCAGCTTCTACCCGGCTCCCAAGGTCACCAGCGCGGTGGTGCGGATGGAGATCCGCCCCACCCCCGCCGTGCAGGTGGAGGACGAGGCAGGCTACTTTGCTCTGGTGCGCGCCGCCTTCGGCCAGCGCCGGAAGACCGCCGCCAACGCCATCGCCAGCGGCCTCGCCCCCTGCCCAAGGATGCAGTCATCGCCGCCATCGAAGCCGCCGGCTTTGACGCCCGCATCCGCCCCGAGGCCCTGACGCTGGAGGATTTTGCAAAGATCCAGACCGCCCTCGCCCGGCGCAGCGGAAACCCCGCGAATTCTTGAAATCAAGCCTTGCCAAACCGCCCCGCCGGTGGTATACTATTTTAGTAACCTGTGCTGGTGTGGCGCAATGGCAGCGCAACTGATTTGTAATCAGTGGGTTGCAGGTTCAACTCCTGTCACCAGCTCCAAGAAAAAGACCTGGAAACGTAAGTTTCTGGGTCTTTTTCTTTGTCGTAATACACTTTTTAACACATTCTTGCGTTTTACAGAACACTTGTGCAGTTTCCCGGAAGCCGGAGAGCAGCAATCACAGGGGATTTACAAACGGCAGTGAAACGGAAACCGTGCCGTGGCACAAAGAGGTCAACGATTTTCTCGCAGGCAGTCGCCATCCAACGCTTTCGATCACTGTAGATCTACTTTGAAAAAGCTGTTGACAAATCCCCGGACGTCTGGTAAAATAAATGAGTCGTCCGGCAACGGATGTGAACAGAATCTGGGCGTGTTCCCGAGTGGCCAATGGGGACAGACTGTAAATCTGCTGCTTTTCAGCTTCGGTGGTTCGAATCCACCCGCGCCCACCAAGAACTCCAGCGTTATCATGACGCTGGAGTTTCTGTTTTATCCAGACTTTGTAAAGGATTGCAAGGGTGGATTCGAACAGCATCGGCCGCCGCCATACATCCCGGCGGCAAAAAAGCCCCAGTGGGGCTTTTTTAGATGCGCGGCTTGCGTAGTCCACCCGCGCCCACCAAGAAATAGCACCTAGAAACGTAAGTTTCCGGGTGCTTTTCTTTTACTTAAACCCACTGCGCAACCCACTTTTTGAGCTTAGAACAGATTAAAAGTAACTTACAAGCGCTGAGTCAAAGCATTACACAGCATTTCCAGAAACGTCCCGGCAGTTGGCCGCTTTGCCAACGGATAGCCTGCCAGTTCCTGCACCCGTTCCGGGTTGACCTTCCATGCCAGCGCGGCAGCCCGGCGGATGACGCTCTCAACGGATTTCCAGCGCAGCCCCATGGCATCGGCCACGGGCATGTAGATCTCTTTCTGCAGGGCCTGTAGCCGGTCCGGCTGGGTCTGTACCAGGTCCGGACACCGGATGAGTACGGGATAGCCCTTCCGGTATCTTGTGATGCCGGTGGTCACAATTTGCTCCAGCTGGGCCGACTCGATGGGGAGTACGGGCTTGCCCAGGGCGCTAAGCACCTGATTGGTCAGGGCTTGCTTGCCAAGGCTGTGGAGCTTGTTGTCCTCCACGTCCACCGCCATTGGCAGCTCAAAGGTCTTGCCGGTCAGGGCGGACTTGAGCATCGCCAGCTCGGCGTCCGCACCGGCGCGGGAGACGGCATAGGTGTAGTAATACACGCCCACGGAGATGCCCAGCCGCTTGCACTCGGCATAATTGCGCTCAAACTGCGGGTCGATGTACAGGCCGTCTGCCCGCTTGCTCAGTTTGCGGTTGGTGGATACCGTCTTGAGCATCACGCTGTCCACCTTCTGCTTTGCGGCCAGCTGGGCGCAGAGTTTGGTATACTCCTCCTCGGTCAGACGGTCGTTGGCAAAGAAGATGTCCAGCTTCTTCTGCATTCCGGCGGTTTTGCCCTTCTCGATCAGACGGGTACAGGTGTTGTAAAGTTCCATAGGTTTGTCCTTTCCGGAGAGGATGCTCCATTTTGAAATTTTGATCGGTCTCTTGACATATACGTATTTTACGTATATAATCAAATTACAGATTACGAAAGGGGTTCTGCCGTCATGCCGCTCACACCCAAAGAGATGTGCCGCCTGCTGGAACAGAACGGTTTTCTTTACATCAGTGCCAACGGTTCCCACCGCAAATACCGAAACCCGACCACCGGCAAAACCGTCATTGTTCCCTACTATGCAAAGGACCTGAAGCCCGGCACAGAAAAGAACATTCTCAAACAGGCCGGGATCACCCGGTAAGTAAGGAGGACTCCAGATGAACGCAGTATTTTATCCCGCCATTTTTCACCCGGAAGAAACCGGCTATTCGGTTTCCGTGCCGGACATCGAAAACTGCTTCACGCAGGGGGAAACCATGGATGAAGCGGTTGCTATGGCCCAGGATGCCATTGGTCTGATGCTCGAAGATTGCCAGACCTGCCCGAAACCTTCGGTTCCTTCTGCCATCCATGTGGATACCGGTGATTTTATTGCAATGATTCCTTTTGATATGGAAGAATATCAGAAGCAGTTCAAGCCGGTCAAAAAGACCCTGTCTATTCCCGGTTGGCTCAACGATGCCGCCGAATCCGCACACATCAATTTTTCCAGTGTTCTGCAAAAAGGTCTGAAATCCGAACTCGGCATGATCTGAGAGCCGCATGTTCTCGAAAGAAACTCCAGTACCAGGAGGATTTCCAATGACCAACTTTGATGAATTTCTGAACGAGCAGATGAAAGACCCGGAATTCAAAGCAGAATGGGATGCACTCGACCCGGAATTTGCCGAAATCGAAGCAGAGATCCTGAACAGGGAGACGGTTTCCGCCTTGGATGAATACACGGAGATGCAGCAAAATCCGGAAAAATATAAGCGCTGCGCATCGTTCTAGGAAGCGATGGCGGATACTCTCGACCCATTTTATTCGGAGCAGAATACGGCCCGTCTGCGCAAGTCCATTGCAGAGATGGAAAACACTGGCGGCACCGTCCATGACGTATCTTTCCTCACAGATTCTCTTACAGGAATCCTGCCGGAAGAAGGGGATGCTGATACGGCAAGAAGGGAAGCCCTTGCTCGAAAATACGATCTCAAATAGTTCACCCATCAGGGGCTGTTGCACAATGAAGCAAGAAAACTTCTGATTCAGGCATTGGAGAAAACCCACAATGCAAGAGAAGTCGCTGAAAACTTCTCTGTCAATCGAGGGACTGTATACCGCCTTAAAAAACAGCTGGATGAAAGTGGGATCAATGTCGATATGACGAGATTTTATGCCCGTTCCAAGGGAGGGTCTCGCGCAGTTGATGCTGTACCTCTGTGGAAACCTCAAAATATGACTGTCCTATCTTCGATTCAACTGAACGGCGAAACTGCCGGATGCTGTTCGTGCTTCTTTCAAAACGATTTCTTCGCATGACTGTTCTGGATGGTTTCGCTTTTGTGGCTATTCATGCTAATTTATTGGATTACTATAGTACTAACTGAAGAACTGCATGGTGTGCTTTTTTGCAAAGCCAATGTCTGCGCATCAGTCATTCCGGAAAGTTTGGCAAAAGAAATATTTTGTACAGACTCGCTTGTCGGAACTATAACACCGTTGAGCACATCGTGATATGAGCGCTTGGAATCGCTTCTTGCCGCCCACGCTGCCTTCCCGGCTTCCCTCCGCCCGAAACCGGCCACGCTGGTGCGGGGAGAGTCCACGCGGCCGCTCGTGGCCGCTTCCTGCATGAGCCGCCGGATCTCGGCTTCGCTCCTGCCGGAGGGCTTCGGTCTGCTCATAGCGCCACAGCTGCCAGTTTGCCGTGGGGGTCAGAGCTTCCATTTTGAGATGCGCCGGGCCACGTCCCGCAGGATATCATCCTCCACCTGCTGCCAGAGCAGCACCAGCCGGTCGGGCGCGCAGAACAGGACGAAATTTGGTCAGTGCCGGGAAGAACCGGACGTTTTTTCACGATTTATCCATTGAATTTTCCTGCAGGAGATGATATCATAAGTTTGTTCTACTGCCGCCCGGCAGGAGAAAAAAACGGAAATGGGAGAATCTTGATCACCATGCAGAAAAAAAGAACCTTTACCGGCTGGCCGCTGCCCTGCTTCTGGCGGCAGCGGTGGCCGTGATCCTGATGCTGACGATGCAGCAGAAAAGCCGGACCGCAGGAAGTCCCGGATCGGAGACGCCTTCTTCGGCCATGAGTGAGGAAATGGGCATCGGCCCGGCCTCCTCTATGGCGGACTCTGCCTCTGTTCCGGATGAGAGCAGCAGCGCGGAAGAGGCCGGGAGCGAGTCTTTCGCCGATGAGCCTGCCGCGGTGGAAGAGGCTTCCTCGACCCTGAAAGAGCTGGAAGAGGAGCTGAAGGCCGAACGGGTCAGCGCATCTTCCGTCTCTTCGGCGGCAAAGCCTGAGTCCGGAAGCACTGCTGCTTCCTCCGGCAGTTTGTCGGCACCGTCCCATTCGCAGACGTCCTCCTCCGCTTCCGCCGGTCCGGCTTCCTCCAGCCACCCTTCCAGTGTGCCGGAAAGCCATCCGTCCAGCACAGTCTCCTCGGAGAGTGCCGTGGATGCCCAGATCAACGAGTACGTTAAACAGCTGGAAAAGCTGCGGGACCAGACCGAGAGCAAACTCTACGGCGTCATCTACGAGGCCTACAACGAGTATATCTCGCACCCGGTGGAAGAGCGCAGCATGACCCTGAAGATCTCCATCGTGGTGTCCAAGACCGCCAAGCTGACCAGTGTCCAGAGCGAGTGCGACAAGGAGTTCAACGCCCTGCTGGCCGAACTGCGGCAGTATCTGCGGGACAACGGCCGGGATCAGTCGGTGGCGGATCAGGCCGAACAGGAGTACAAGACCCTGAAATCCAACCTGACCAGCGAGATGACCAGCATCGTGTACAACAGTGCTGTGGGCAGCGGCGACGGCGCAAAGTGGATCCAGAAGAACATCGAGCACAAAAAGTAAAAACAAAAAACCGGGGCTTCTGTATGTTCGTGCAGAGGCCCCGGTTTTTTTGTCGCATTATAAGAGTTCCTGCGGCTGCAGGAGGGTAAAGCGGCTCTTCTCGAACCGGATCAGGCCCTCGTCCCGCATCCGGCCCATCTCCTGGAGAGGGCGCTGCGGTCGAGGTTGAGGTAATCGGCCAGCTGCTGCCGGTTGAAGGGATGGTGAACTCCGCTTTCCCGGCCCGGACGGCCTGCCCGGACAGGTAGGTCAGCAGCCGCCCCCGGATGGTCTTAGGCGTGGTGCAGAAGATCCGGCGGGAGAGGGACAGGTTCTTGTGCATGGAGATCTGCAGCAGGTTGCGCAGCAGCTGTTCCTGCCAGCGGTGTTCTGCATGGGGGCAGGAGAGGGGCCGAGACGTCCAGGAACAGCACCTCGCAGTCCTCGGCCGCCACGGCGTCCACCATCAGCGGCTCGCCGCAGAAGGCGTAGGTCTCGGCGAAAGTCTGCCCGGGCCCGGTCTGGCTTTTGTTCCCCCAGGGGTCCACGTTCTCGATGTGGACGCTGCCGGAGAGTACGCCGCCCACCTCGTGGACGGTCTCCCCGACATGAAAGATGATCTCCCGGCGGGCAAACTGCTTCTGACGCAGGCAGCGGTAGCGGTCCATCTGCCCGAGATCCTCCGGGGTGAGCCCCCGGAACAGCGGAAGTGTGAGCTTCTCCATAAAAATTGCCTCTTTTGTGGTTATGACAACCGAAATGTTGAAAGAATTTTAGTATACTGAGTCCAGAAAAAACAGGGAGGACTCAAAAATGATCCGTAAAATCATTCACATAGACGAAGAAAAATGCAATGGCTGCGGGGCCTGTGTCACCGCCTGCCACGAGGGCGCCATCGGGCTGGTCAACGGCAAAGGCAAAGCTGCTGCGGGATGACTACTGCGACGGCTTCGGCGACTGCCTGCCCGGCTGCCCCACCGGTGCCATCACCTTCGAGCGAGCGGGAAGCCGCTGCCTACGATGAGCAGGCTGTGCTGGGAAAAACAAAAGAAAAAGCAGGCCGCCGGCTCCCTGCCCAGCCCGCAGCCTCGGCATTTCACGGCTGCCCGGGGCACCAGATGCACCGGTTTGCCCCCGGGAAGGCAGCCGGCCCTGCCGCGGCTGCCCGGGCCCATGCCCTCGCAGATGGGGCAGTGGCCCTGCCAGATCAAGCTGGTGCCGGTGAACGCCCCCTACTTTGACGGCGCAAAGCTCCTGATCGGCGGCGGACTGCACGGCCTACGCCTACGCCAACCTCCATCAGGAGTTCATGCGGGGCGGATCACACTGATCGGCTGCCCGAAGCTGGACGGCGTGGATTACAGCGAAAAAGCTGACCGAGATCCTGACCCGGAACGACATCCGGAGCGTCACCGTCCTGCGGATGGAAGTGCCCTGCTGCGGCGGTCTGGAACAGGCTGCCGTCCGTGCTTTGAAGAACAGCGGAAAATTATCCCCTGGCAGGTGGTCACCTTCTCGGCGGGCAGCTGAAAATGTCCAGGTCCTATCGCCATCCAGCGCACCGTCAGGGGGTGACCTTCTGCAGTGCGCCCAGTGTCAGGGTCAGGCTGGTCATGTCCTGCATCTCCACCGCCAGGGGTCATGTCCTGTTCGACCCCCCAGCACGGAAGCCAGCTGGGTCTGGGAGATGTAGCTGCCCATCCCCCAGGAGGGCAGCAGCAGGCCCGCCAGCGGGACATTGTCCGCTGCGATGCCCCGGATGTATTCATAGAGCTGTCCGGCATCGTAGAGGGTCTCGTTCCGGTCAATGTATACCCGGGTGAAGGGCTTGGAGGAGCCGCTCCGGGCAAAGGAGAGCTGAAGTTTTCCCGGGGCATACTGTCCGGAGAGGGTGCCCTCGGTGGCACCCACCTGGGCCAGCACCCCGTAAAGGGCCGGGGTTCGGGCGGCAGTGGAGGTGACTGTGTAGTCAAACTGGAACGCGGCCCCGGACTGGACGAGACCTTGGTTCACAGGGCATAGGCCGTACCGCCTGCCGCAAGGCAGACCGCCAGCAGGCACAGAACAACAACGAGGGCGGCGCGGCCGCCCTTTTCTTCTGGGAAGCGGTCATAAGAGGACCTCCTTATTTCTTACAGGCGTTCACAAAGGTCCTCGCTGAGGGCCGAAAGCACCAGCCCCTCGGGGGCCACCCGGTCCACGGCCTGATGATGCTGGCTGTTCACCAGCACAGTGTCCTGCCCCAGGATGCGGGAGAGCAGGGTGCCCCGCCGGACGGTCACCGTGTGGATCTTGCCCCAGTGGTCGTTGTGGGGAATATGCTCGAAGGGCTTGATGTCCTGATACAGGTCTCCGCCCAGCACCACATTCATGACCTGAATGCCCCGGCAGATGCCCAGCACCGGCCGGTCGGCGTCCAGAAAGGCCCGTAGCAGCAGCGGCTCGGCGGCATCCCGCAGGGGGTTGGGCTCGCCGCAGGCGGGGATGCGCTCCTGCCCGAAGAACTTCGGGTCCATGTCACCGCCGCCGGGCAGAAGCAGGCCGGCAGGCCAGCGCCCGGCCACGGCCTTGTCCGGGTCCTCCAGCCCGATCCAGCGGACGGAAGCACCCGCCCGGGCCAGACTTTCCACATATTTGGATTGTGCGGTGGTCAGCTCCGGGTCGGCGCTCATCCGGGGCATGGCGATCGTAATGGACATTTTATCATCCTCTCAAATTTTTTTACATAAGTAAAACAAAAACCCGGAACTTTTCAGTTCCGGGCGTTTTGGCGGAAAGATGGGGATTCGAACCCCAGAACGCTTTTGACACGTTACACGATTTCCAGTCGTGCGCCTTAGACCAACTCAGCCATCTTTCCACATCTTCTGTTTTGCTTTCGGGCCGTGGCCCTCAGCGCTCCACTATAATACCTGAAACAAAGGGTTTTGTCAAGCAATTTTTCGAAAAAAATTTGTATTTTTTTGCAAAAAGGACGATGGTGCGTAGTACGACTTTTGAACGCGGGAACTCCCGGACGCCTGCAAAACCTCTTGACGCGGGGAAAAAAGAAAGACTATGATGAGAGCAGAGAGAGTGGGACCCTGGTAAAAACGCAGGGTCAGGAACGAACAGGGAGGAAAACGCAATGAATTATTCTGATGTTTTAAACAACGCGCGGCAGTGTATCGGCAAATACTGCAAGGCCTGCCCGGTGTGCAATGGCGTGGCCTGCAAAAACCAGGTCCCCGGCCCGGGTGCCAAGGGCGTGGGCGACACAGCCATCCGCAATTATAATAAGTGGGCGGACATCCGGGTGAACATGGACACCCTGTGCGAGAACGGCACCCCGGACACCCATGTGGAGCTGTTTGGGCAGAGCTTCCAATACCCGTTCTTTGCAGGCCCGGTGGGTGCGGTCAGCCTCCACTACTCGGACGCCTACAACGACATGACCTATAACGATGTGCTGGTGCGTGCCTGCGCGGAGAACGGCATCACCGCCTTTACGGGTGACGGCACCAACCCCGACGTGATGACCATGGCCACCAAGGCCATCGGAGCGGCGAACGGCTGCGGCGTGCCCACCATTAAGCCCTGGAACATCGACACCATCAAGGCCAAGATGGAGCAGGCCAAAGAGCCAGCGGCTGCTTTGCCGTGGCCATGGATGTAGACGCGGCCGGTCTGCCGTTCCTCAAGAACATGACCCCTCCGGCCGGCAGCAAGAGCGTGGCGGAGCTGAAAGAGATCGTGGCGCTGGCGGGCAAGCCGTTCATCGTCAAGGGCATTATGACCGTCAAGGGGGCCCCTCAAGGCCAAGAAGCAGGATGCGGCCGCCATTGTCGTCTCCAACCACGGCGGCCGTGTGCTGGACCAGTGCCCCGCGACTGCAGAAGTTCTGCCGGAGATCGCCGAGGCCCTTAAGGGCAGCGGCGTGAAAGTCCTGGTGGACGGCGGCATCCGCTCCGGCGTGGATGTTTTCAAGGCACTGGCACTGGGTGCCGACGCTGTGCTGATCGCCCGTCCGTTCGTCACGGCGGTCTATGGCGGCGGCGAAGAGGGCGTCAAGTGCTACATCGATAAGATCGCAGGTGAGCTTGCCGACACCATGCAGATGTGCGGAGCAACAGCCATGAGTGAGATCACCCGGGATATGGTGCGGTTCTAAAATCGTGATTGCGCGCCAAAAAGAGTACCAAGGCCCTGTCGGCCGACAGCGCTGCTCGCCCCTTTTAAAGAAGGAAACAAACCCCTGAAAATCGGGAGATTCCCGCCTGCGGCGAAGAATCTCGTTCCGATTTTTCAGGGGTTTGTTGTTTGCGGCGCTGCCGCAGATTCGCGTATTATTTCAGCGTCCCATCCAGGACCTGCTGGTAGTACCAGGGTTTGGGGGCGTGGAAGGTCTTGCCGGAGAGGTCGGCGAAGTCGGGCTGGGTGAAGCGGGGGAGGGCAAGCTCCCAGGCGCAGAGAGCCTGATATTTGAGCTTCAGCTCCCGGTTGGCGGTATTGTTGCCGTATTTGCTGTCGCCCAGGATGGGGCAGCCGATGCTGGCCATGTGGGCGCGGATCTGGTGGGTGCGGCCGGTGATGAGCCGGACCTTGAGCAGGGCCAGACGGCCGGAGACGGCGATGGTCTCGTACCGGGTCTCCACGTCCTTGGCGCCGGGCTGTTTATCCTCCACGATCTTCACGATGCCGCGGTCTGCATCCTTGAGCAGATAGCCGCCCAGAGTGCCATCCGGCGGGGTGGGACGGCCGAAGGTGACGCAGAGGTAGGTCTTCTGCACGTCGCGGTTCTTGATGGCGGCCAGGAACAGCTCCTCGGCTTCGGGGGTTTGGCAATGAGGACCAGACCGCTGGTGCCGGTATCCAGCCGATGGCAGAGGGCCGGGGTGTAGAGGTCGTTCTCCTTATATTCTCCCTGCTGGTTCAGGTAGAGCAGGGCGCGGTTGAGCAGGGTGTCATCCTCCGGGCCATCCACGGCCAGCCCAGCGGGCTTGTTGACCACCAGAATCTGCGGGCAGCCGTAGATGACCTGTGCCGGGCCGCGGGCATTCTTCCAGGCCGGGCCTTCTACCCGCCGGTCGGCGTCCAGCACATCGTCCAGAATGAACAGCTTGATCTCGTCCCCGGCCATCACGCGGGTGGAGAGGGGCTGCTTTTTGCCGTTGAGCTTGATCTTGTTTTCGCGCAGGGCCTTGTTCAGGCGGCCCGGGTTCAGCGCCGGGAACTGCTGCATCAGATAGTTGTCCAGCCGGGTGGGGGCCAGGCATTTCACTTTTAAGATTTTCACGGAAATTTTCCTCTCTATCTTGAAATAGAATGTGTCTTTGAATCGTTTTTATTGTAGCGGAACCAAAACGCTGAGTCAAGAAAGAAGGTGCTTTTATGAGCCTGAAATATAAAATTCTGCCCCTGACCGTGCTTCTTGCGGTGGGGATCGCGCTGACGGCCTGCGGCAGCTCCGGTACAGCTGCAAGCACGCCTGCATCCAGTGCAGTGCCGGCCTCCTCCCATGTGGCAGAGGAAGGGGTCACGGAGCCCATCAACATGCTGACGTGGACGCTGGATGACCTCGACAGGGAGGATACGGTCACCTTTATTCCGGCGGAGATCACCTCCGGTGTGCAGGATGGCAGCCTGACTGCAAAGATCTTCAGCTATGACCTTTATAGAAGATGTTGAAAAACTTGCCGTTGGGGATCAGATCACCCTCCACGAAGAGGGGGCTGCATGGAACCAGGTTGTGACCGTTGCAGTGAAGAGCATCGAAAAAACGATCCGTACCATCTTGTCACCATCAATGGCGGCATGGAGGAACAGTACGGTCTTGACCTGAAGCTGGAGGAGGATGGCACCTACCGCACGATGACCTTTGATGACTACCCTGTCTACTATGAGATGGGCGAAAAGACGCTGCCGCTGGCAGAAGACGTGGTGCTGAAGGACAGCTCTGCTGACCCGCAGGCCGAAGCGGTGGAGACCACCGGCGCTTCTGCCGTGGCGGCTGCCATCAATGCGGACTCGGACAATTGACGGTGTATAATACCACGCTGGTGGTGCAGGGCGGCAAGGTGCAGGAAGTGCGCCGCATCTGGGTGCCGTAACCTCTCAGGCGCTGCCGCTGGCCTGCCTTGTCTATGAGGAAAGGTTTTTGCCGGAAAAGAGTTGACAAACGCCCGGCTCATGCTATAATTTAACTGTACGCAAGGGGCGGATATGCGCCTTTGCGGCAAAACGTGAATTATGACAGATGGCAATGATGGGGTCAGAAAGATACACACCGCCGTTCAGAGAGAGCGTCCGCAGGCTGTAAGGCGCTCCGGAAAGCGTATCGTTCAAGCCACCCCGGAGCTTCCGGCGAAACAAGTCGGACGCTGCGCAGCGTTACAGCGCCGAAAGCGGCAGGGGACAAAAAATTATCCTTTGCAATTTGGGTGGTACCACGGAGCTTTTTCACACAGCCTTCGTCCCTTTCCGGGATGGGGGCTGTTTTTGTTTTTCAGCCCCGGCCGCCCCTCTGCCATAACAGCATCATACAACTGACGTGAAAACGCCAAGGACAATCGAGGAGAGAAAACCTATGCAATGGACCGGATTGAATGAACTGCGTGAAAAGTACCTGAGCTTCTTCGAGGGCAAGGGCCACCTGCGTCTGGACAGCTTCCCGCTGGTGCCCAAGGATGACCCCAGCCTGCTGCTGATCAACAGCGGCATGGCCCCCATGAAGAAGTGGTTCCTGGCTCAGGAAGAGCCGCCCCGTCATCGTGTGACCACCTGCCAGAAGTGCATCCGCACCCCGGATATCGAGCGCGTGGGCATCACTGCCCGCCACGGCACCTTCTTCGAGATGCTGGGCAACTTCTCTTTCCAGGATTACTTCAAGGAAGAGGTCATCCCCTGGGCATGGGAGTTCCTGACCAGCGACGAGTGGATGGCCATCCCCAAGGACAAGCTCCACATCTCCGTCTACGAGGAAGATGACGAGGCTTACGATATCTGGACCAAGAAGGTCGGCATTGCCCCGGATCACATGGTCCGTCTGGGCAAGGAGGACAACTTCTGGGAGCACGGCTCCGGTCCGTGCGGCCCCTGCTCCGAAATCTACGTGGACCGCGGCCCCGAGTACGGCTGCGGCAAGCCGACCTGCGGCGTGGGCTGCGACTGCGACCGCTATATGGAGATCTGGAACCTGGTGTTCAGCCAGTTCGATGCCGACGGCAAGGGCCACTACGAGCGCCTGGCACGTCCCAACATCGATACCGGCATGGGCCTGGAGCGTCTGGCCTGCGTGATGCAGGGCGTGGGCAATCTGTTTGAGGTCGATACCGTCCAGAGTGTGCTGCACCATGTGGAACACATCGCAGGCAAGACCTACGGCACCAACGCCAAGGACGATATCTCCATCCGCGTCATCACCGACCACATCCGCAGCTGCACCTTCATGGTGTCCGACGGCATCCTGCCCTCCAATGAGGGCCGCGGCTATGTGCTGCGCCGTCTGCTCCGCCGCGCTGCCCGTCATGGCCGGATGCTGGGCATCAACCGCCCCTTCCTGGTGGAGCTGGTGGAGACTGTCATCCAGTCCAGCGAGTCCGCTTACCCCGAACTGCGGGAGCATGACGCCTATATCAAGAAGGTCATCGGCACCGAGGAGGCAAACTTTGCCCGCACCATCGACGCCGGCATGAACATCCTGAACAACATGATCGACGGTCTGGAGAAGGCTCACCAGCATCTGCTGAAGGGTCTGGATGTCTTCAAGCTGAACGATACCTTCGGCTTCCCGCTGGACCTGACCAAGGAGATCGCTGCCGAGCAGGGCATTGAGATCGACGAGGACGGCTTCCACGCCGAGATGAAAAAGCAGAAGGAGCGCGCCCGCGCCGAGCGTCTGAAGAAGAACATCTCCGGCTGGAGCGAGGATCTGTTCGGCAGCCTGACTTCTGAGCCCACCGTCTTTACCGGCTACGACACCCTGACCGATGAGGGCGTTGTGGTGGCCCTGAGCGATGAGGAGAACCTGACCGATGCCATCGCCACCGACGAGCAGGAGAAGGAAGGCGTTCTGGTCGTTCTGGACAAGACTCCCTTCTACGCCGAGATGGGCGGCCAGGTGGCCGACCACGGCATCCTGACCGGCCCCGAGTGCAGCCTGCGTGTGCTGGATGTCAAGAAGACCCCCAAGGGTTACTACGTCCACACCTGTGTGCTGGAGAGCGGCATCGTGAAAGTGGGTGACCACCTGAATGCCCGCGTGGACAAGGAATACCGGATGGCTGTCTGCCGCAACCACACCGCGACCCACCTGCTGCAGGCTGCTCTGCGGGAAGTGCTGGGCGATCATGTCCATCAGGCCGGTTCCTATCAGGACGGCGAGATCACCCACTTCGACTTCACCCACTTCAGCGCCGTCAAGCCGGAAGAGCTGGCCCGTGTGGAGAAGATCGTCAATGACCGCATCTTCGACGCCATGAACGTCAACGTCAAGGAGATGCCCATCGAGGAAGCCAAGAAGATGGGCGCTATGGCTCTGTTCGGCGAGAAGTACGGCAAGGTCGTGCGCGTCGTTGATATCGAGGGCTGGTCCACCGAGTTCTGCGGCGGCACCCATGTCAAGAACACCGCTCAGATCGGCTGCTTCAAGATCGTCAGCGAGTCCTCTGTGGCCGCAGGCATCCGCCGCATTGAGGCTGTCACCGGCAAGAATCTGCTGCTGCGCGCCAACGAGCAGGAGAAGCTGCTGCACACCGTGGCGGGAAGCCTGAAGGCAAACAACGTTTCCACTCTGGCCGCCCGTGCCGAGGCCGTCATGGCCGAGAACAAGGCCATGAGCAAGGAGCTGGAGGAGATCAAGGCCAAGGTCGCCGCCTCCAAGGTGGACAGCCTGTTCGACAATGCCGAGGAAGTCGGCGGCGTGAAGATCGCTTCTGCTTACTTCACCGGCACCTCCGGCGACACCCTGCGCGGTATGTGCGACTCCATCCGCGACAAGGCCGTGAACCCCTGCGTGGCGGTTCTGGTCGGCAAGACGGACGATAAGATCACCATGGCTGTCACCGTGAACAAGCTGGCACAGGAAAAGGGCCTCAAGGCAGGCAATCTGGTCAAGGAGATCTCTGCCATCGCAGGCGGCAAGGGCGGCGGCAAGCCCGATTTTGCCATGGCCGGCCTGAAAGAAGAGACCAAGATCGACGAGGCTCTGGCTGCGGTCAAGGGCATCGTGGAGAAGCAGCTGGGCTGACTGCCTGAAAAATCGAAAGGAGAATTTTCCATGGAAGATTGTCTGTTTTGCATGATCGCCGAGGGGAAGATCCTCCAACAAGCTCTATGAGGACGATCAGGTGGTGGCGTTCTACGATATCAATCCGCAGGCCAAGGTGCATTTTCTGGTGGTGCCCAAAAAGCACATCCAGAGCGCCGCAGCCCTGACTGAAGAAGACGGTGCCCTGCTGGGCCATATCTTTGCTGTCATTGCAAAGCTGGCCAAGCAGGTCGGGCTCGACAACGGCTACCGTGTGATCTCCAACGTCGGCGAGGATGCCGGCCAGACGGTCAAGCACCTGCACTTCCATGTGCTGGGCGGCGAAAAGCTGCCCGTCTGAGCCCGCATACAATATAACGGATCAAAAAAGGAAGGGAATCGTTATGGCAAAGACCTATACCCTGACGTCGCGGGCCTGACCCGTGAGCTGACCATCTGCAAAGTGAACGATCACATGGACATTGCCGCCTTCATCATGCTGGGCGACGCCGAGCTGACCGTGGCTGCTGCAACTGAACTGCTGAAGAAGTGCCCGGATTTCGATATCCTGCTGACCGCCGAGGCCAAGGGCATCCCTCTGGCACACGAGATGAGCCGCCAGAGCGGCAAGCCCTATGTCTGCGCCCGCAAAGGCGTCAAGCTCTATATGCCGGACCCCGTCGTGGTGGAAGATCAGTCCATCACCACCGAGGGCAAGCAGAAGCTGGTCATCGACCGCAAGGAGCTGGACAAGATGAACGGCAAGCGGGTCCTGGTGGTGGATGACGTCATCTCCACCGGCGGCTCCCTGAAGGCGCTGGATGCTCTGGCCGAGCAGACCCAGTGCGAGATCGTGGGTCAGGCAGCCGTCCTGGCCGAGGGCGATGCAGCCGAGCGCAAGGATATTATCTTCCTGGCACCGCTGCCCCTGTTCTTCCACTAAATAAGATGCGCCGGCCGCTCTGTGTTTTCTGCATCGGAACACTGGGGCTGGAGCTGGTGTGCGCTTTTTGCCGCAAATGGGACTTTTTGTGCCGTTTGCGGCATTTTTTGCTGCCGGGCTGCTCTTTGCGGCTGCCGGGCGTCTGTGCCGGAAACCGGCCTGGGGCTACGGCCTCTGTCTGGTCCTGGGGGCAGCGCTGGGACTCTGCCTGACGGCGAACACCCGCGCCCGGCTGGAACGGCTGACAACAGCCTATGACGGCCGGACCCTCCTGCTGGAAGCGGAAGTGGAACAGGTGTCGTCCTCCTGGTCTGCCGATGCCGTCCGCGCCGTGCTGCGGGTGGAGCAGGCGGCCGGGGAACCGGTGTCCTTCCGGGTGGAGTGCGCCCGTCTGCCGGTCTGCGAAGCAGGCGACCGGCTCCGGGGCCGTTTTGCGCTGGAAGCCCCGGCGGTGTCCGGACAGCAGGATCTCTGCGCCGACGCGTGGTGCTGACGGCGGAAGCGGTGGAGGACCCCGTGCCGCTGGGCGGGAGCCGCTCCTTCCGTGCCCGGACAGCCCGGCTGCAGAAGCGGCTCAGCGCCGCCCTGCGGCAGGGGATGGCCGCCGGGCCTGCCGGGGTGCTGGCGGCCATGGTCACCGGGGACCGCACCCATCTTTCGTCGGCCCTCCGCACGGCCTACCGGGGCGCGGGGCTCTCCCATGTGCTGGTGGTCAGCGGAATGCACGTTTCCATCCTCTGCGGGGATGTGCTGGGACGGCTTCTGCCCCGGAAAAAGAAAAAAAACTGTGCAGCTATGCCAGCCGCAGGCTTCGCGCTCTGACCGGCGGTGCCATGGCCCTGCTTTTTGGTGGGCGTGACCGGCTGCACCCCCTCGGTGCTGCGGGCGGCGGGAGCCGTCTGGCTCAGCGGCCTGGGGGTCTGGGTTTACGGCCCGTCGGACGCCCTGACCTCGCTGGGGTGGCCGGTGTCCTGATGACGGCCGGGAACAGCTATGCCGTCTGCGACATCGGCTTTGAACTCTCCTTTGCCGCGGTGGTGGGCACACTGGCCGGTTCGGCAGTGGTCCGCCGCAGCCGGGACGTCTGGGCAGCCCGCCGGGCAGAGAAAAAGCGCCCCCGTTCCGGCATCCGGAAACAAAGGGCGCTGGGAATCTTATCCGGGGTCTGGGAGACCGCCTGCATTTCGGCCTGCGCCTCCATGGCGACCTTTCCGGTGCTGGTGCTGCGGGGGATGAGCGCCAGCCTGTATGCGCTGGTGTCGGGGGTGGCGGTACTCTGGCTGGTGGAGCCCATCCTGCTCACGGGGCTGGCCGCGGCGCTGCTGGGGCTGTCCCCGGCTACGGCACTTCTCCGCTGTCCCTTTGCGCTCTGCGCCGAGCTGCTGACGGCCCTGCTGGACCGCTGGGCCCTGTGGGTCTCCGGCTGGCCCGGGGCGCAGCTCTGGTTCGATACCGGCTATGCGGCGGCGGTCTGTCTGCTGCTGGCCGGGCTGTGCTGGCTCGCCTTCCACAGCCGTGTCCGGCTGCGGGTGGCGCTGCCTGCCCTGCTGGTGACCGCGGCAGTAGCCATCAGCACCGGCAATGCCCTGAGCCGGGATGTGGTCCATCTGGAACTGGTGGGCAGCCGGAATGCCCCGGCGGCGGTCCTCAGCCGGAACGACCGGGCCGTGATCCTCTTCCGGGGCGGTGAGACCACCGAAAATGCTGTAAAGACCGTGCTGGAACGGCGGAACATCCGGATCGTGGAGTGTCTGGTGGACCTGCGCACCGCCCCGGAGTACCTGCGGCGGATGGGGGCCGAAAACTTTCTGGCGGCAGACCGGATGCAGCCCTGCACCACCCGCCGGGCCCGCTGCAGCATGGCGGAGGTGGAAGTACTGCGTACCCAAAGCGGCTGCATCGTCCGGGTACAGGCGGCGGGACAGACTTTTGTCACCCTGAGCGGAAGCGTGAAGCTGGCCCGGCCGGTCCGGGCGGACTGGTGCTGGCTTCCGCCTCCCGGCCGGACGCGGTGCAGTACCGGAATGTCCTGACCCTCAGCACCCGGTACCGGTGGATGGATGCAGAGAACACGGAAACAGAATGGGCGACCGTTGATGCGCTGTCTTACCGGGTCCCGAAAGCAGGGGACTCAGAGTGAAAAAATCAGCCGCTCGCCCAGTGCGGGCAGGGCAAAGCGGGCCGAGGGGTCCAGCTGACGCAGGGCGGCCGCGAAGCGGAGCGGGTCCACGGTGTTGTCCTGCACCATGTCGTAATGGGTGGGGATGGTGCATCCGGCCCCCAGCCGGAGGGCCAGCCGGGCGGTCTCCTCGGCTTCAAGATTGCCGATGCAGCCCCGCCGGGTCCGGAAAAAGTCCTGCCCGTTGATGGGGGCCAGCAGCAGGTCCGGCCGGGGCAGGGCAGTCAGGACATCGAACAGATGCTCCGTCAGGTAGGTGTCGCCCAGGTGCAGGACGCGGAACCCGCCGAAGTCCAGCTGGTACCCCAGAGCCATCCGGGGGTCGGCCGGGTCGAGGACGTGTTCCGGGTGGGCGGCCGAGAAGGCGCACAGGGTGCAGCCGGACAGGGAGAGGGTGTCGCTCTCCTGTACAAAATCGATGCGGCCGACTTCCAGCCCAAAGGCTTTTGCCTGCTCCCGGCAGCCGACGGGCAGGATGAACCGGGCACTGCACCCGGACTGGAACCCCAGCAGGGTGTCCTTTGCCATGTGGTCGGCGTGGCCGTGGGTACACAGGACATAATCGGCCCCCAGCTGCTCTGCGGCGAAGGGGGCCGGGTAGTGGCGGCGGGAGCCGTTCGGCCCGGTGAGGTCGCTGAGGACGGGGTCGATGCAGAAGACCGTCTGCCCCTGCTTCAGCACAAAGCCGCACTGCCCGATGTACCATACCGCCAGCTGTCCCGCGGGCAGGCAGGTGGAGCGGATCTCCTGCAGCAGGGCATCGCCCTTTTTGTACCAGTGTTCCATAAAAAGCCTCCTTTTCTGATTATAGCGGAGCGGTACCGCTGCCGCAAGGCCCGGACAGTTTTTTTCGGGAAAAGAATGGATTCTTGTAAAAAGCTGTTATATAATAGGTAATATCAAAGTTCGATCCGGAAAGGAATCAGAATTATGGGCATCGTAGTCATCGGCGCAGTGTTTGTGGACATCAAGGGATATCCGCTTTCCACCTATATTCCCGGCGGGCGCAACGCCGGACGGATGGAGCAGGTACACGGCGGCGTGAGCCGCAATGTGGCGGAGGATATCGCCAACGTGGAACTGCGGCCGACCTTTGTCAGTCTGGTGGATGATACCGGCATGGGACAGGACGTCATCGACAAGCTGGCAAAGCACAAGGTCAACACGAAATACATCCGCCGGGTGCCGGACGGCATGGGCACATGGCTGGCCATCTTCGACAACGACGGCGACGTCCACGCGGCCATCTCCAAGCGGCCCGACACCACTCCCTCTGACCACCCTGCTGAAAGAGCAGGGCGACGAGATCTTCGCCGACTGCGACAGCATCGCCATCGAGTTTGATCTGGAGAAGGAGACCGTCAAGCAGATTTTGCACTACGCCAAAAAGTACCGCAAAAAGGTCTACGCCGCAGTCTCCAACATGAGCATTGCCATGGAGCGCCGCAGCCATCTGCAGGAGATCGACTGCTTTGTCTGCAACCAGCAGGAGGCCGGGCTGCTCTTCTCGGATGAGTACGATCATCTGGAGCCGGAGCAGATGTGCCGGGTGCTGGCGGCCAATGTGCGCAGCGCCAACATCCCCTGCATGGTGGTGACCATGGGCGGCAAGGGCGCAGTCTACGCCCGGGCAGACGGCGAAAGCGGGATCGTTCCGGCCAAGAAGGTGGATGTCATTGACACCACCGGCGCAGGCGATTCGTTCTTTGCCGGCACGGTCATTGGCCTGACCTACGGCAAAAATCCGGCCCAGTCCTGTGAGATCGGCAGCCGCCTTGCCGCCTCGGTCATCTGCATACCGAGAACGTCTGCCCCCGTTTCCGCCCGCAGGAATTCGGGCTGGATGTGCCGGTTGTGGACTGAAAGCCCCTTGGTCTGAATTGAAAAAGGCTCACCCCTGCCTCTTCCTTCGGGAGGAGCGGAGAGGGTGAGCCTTTTTGATTTCACAGAAAGTTCATTTGACTTGAAGTATGGTTTCAGTTTTACAATCATACCAGAGGCCCGGGAAAGGGCCGGAACAATGAACTTTGTGGGAGAGTGAACGGTGATGAACAATTTCCGGTATGAGAATAAGACGAAGGTCTATTTTGGAAAAGGCAGCGTCGGGGAGTCGCTGGGCGGCGGCTATTCGCTGTCGGTGCCCTTCCGTCAGGTCGTTTCCGGTGCCTTCGATACCCTGAGCCACGCCATGGAGACCTACTTCGGCAAGCCGGATGAGAACAACCTCTCGGATGACATCAACGAGGCCGTGATGCGCAGTGTCATCCGCAATATCCGGCCCTGCTGGCCGACCGCGACAACTACGAGGCCCGCAGCGAGCTGGCGTGGGCTTCCTCCATGGCCGAAAACGGCATCCTGAAGATCGGCAAGGTCACCGATTTCCAGTGTCATATGCTGGAACATCAGCTGGGGGCCTATACCAACTGCAACCACGGCGCAGGTCTGGCAGTCCTCCATCCGGCGCTGTACCGGCACCTCTGCCCTGCGGATGCGGGCCGTTTCGCCCGCTTTTCCCTGCGTTTTCTGTACTCCGGAAAAATTTGAAAAAAGCTGTTGACAATCCGGGAAAGAGCTGGTATAATAACTCACGTCGCCGGGAACGGCACACCAGTATGTGGGGGATTAGCTCAGCTGGGAGCCCGGTTGGTATCAAAACACACCCCCAGTCAGATAGTCCTGCGACAATCAAATTCCCAACAAAAACTCCATCCAAGAGGTTCGCTTCTTGGATTTTATGGGGATTAGCTCAGCTGGGAGAGCGCTTGCATGGCATGCAAGAGGTCAGCGGTTCGATCCCGCTATTCTCCACCAAAAAAAAGCACTGTACTTCGTTTGAAGTACGGTGCTTTTCTTTTTCGGAAGCCGATTTTTGAGGCTGCATTGCTTCGCCTGCACCGTTTTCAGGCTTTTGCAGGCGGTTCCTATACAACCCCCAACTTTTGACTTTACACCATTTTCAAAAAGGAATGTTTTCCGCCCGTTTTTTCAGCAGGCTGCTGTATCATCCCCTTCAATGTACGGCGTAAGGTCGAAGTTGAAGGTAATGTTGAGCTGATACCCACGATAAACATCTACCCTGCGGATAAGCTGATTGACGATCATTTTCTTTGCTTCAAAACTGGCACTGTCGTAGAGATCAGAAAAAGAAATCAGTTCTTCGTACAGTTTTGATACGTTGTCCATCAGTTCGGCAGTTTTTTCTGTTTCTGCATAGGAAGATTCATAAAGAGCATCCAATTCCCGAAGTTTTTCCTCCTGCGCTGTAATCATCTCGGCAAGGGTTTCTTTGGGAAAGACGCTCTCGCCTTTGATACAGGCAAGAATCTCGGCTTTCAGGGAAATCAAGTCTTTTTGGGCTTTATCCCGCTCTACCTGAATAGTTTGCAGATGATTCTTGCGTTCGACAACTTCCCGCTCGTAACGCCTTGTAATGATCTGATCTTTCGGAATACCTCTCATTTTGGAAAAGATCTGACGGACTGACTTATCAATGATCTCATCCAAAATATGTACCGTGTAACCCGTCTGCCCGGTGCAGCCGGTCTGCTTACGGAGCTTTCCGTAACAGGTATAACGGACACGGAGCGTATCGTCCAGTGTTCCATCGGAGAGCTTGCGCCACTTCCGGCTGGAAGTCAAGGTCAGCTTTGCACCGCAATGTCCACAATAAGCATTGCCCGAAAGCAGAGATTGTCCGTGAATGTTCAGCGGAACGCGATATTCGGATTCTTGTGCTGCACGGTTAGACCGATTTTCACGGATACGCTGGGCGGCTTCAAACTGCTGCGCTGGGATGATCTGCAACTCTTGCAGCAATTCCGAATGGGCATCCCCACAGCGGAGAACGCCTGTATAGGTCAGGTTCCGAACCATTCCACGGATACTTGCCGGATGCCAGCATTTCCCAGACCTTGCACGGTAGCCGTTACCATTCAGATAAGTTGCGATATGCTGCGGTCCATAGCCTTCATGCACATACTTGTCGAAAATAATCCGAACTACGGCAGCTTCACGCTCGTTGATGTGCAGTTCATACAGTTCGTGCTTGCGTTTGTTAATACGCCCGCTTTTCACAAGGTCGTAACCATACGGCGCGCTGCCGCCCTTGAAGTGCCCTTCTTCCACAAGCTGCCGCAGACTGGTACGGGTACGGACAGAAGTTTTTTCGCTTTCACCGTCTGCCTGCCAGAAGCGGATATAGTTCAACAATTTGTCAGTGTGGTTGTCGAATCGTTGCTCACCCTCTTGGGTACTCCACACCCGGATGCCGTTTCGCACAAACCATTCTACAACAAACGGCGTTTCATCTGCGATGCGTCCGATTCGATCGAACATGAACACCAGCAGAATGTCAAACTTGCCTTTTCGGGCATAATCCTTGATGATTTGCAGCTTGTCACGGGCTTCTGCACGGACTTTGTGGCCAGACACGCCCTCTTCCTGTTCCTCATGGACGATGACCCAGCCCTTCGCTTCGGCAAATTTGTGACACGCCTTGCGCTGCATAGGAAGGTCTGCTTCATGATTCGAGTTGAAATCCACCTGTTTGTCGGTGGAAACACGGTACAGGCAGCAGACGCGATTGTTCATTTCATTCATTTTCGATTCCTCACTTTATAATAGAAGTGAGAATGGGTACTATTCGGTTGCCAAAGAACGGGTGGTCGTGGTTCTTTGTCTGACCAAAACACCACAGCCATCCTCAGTATAACGAGTGCTTAGGTTTTCGTCCACGATGTCAACCCGCTTTCTTTGTGTAGCTTGTGGCAAGCAGAATATCCCGGATACGTTCAAATGCTTCCGGGTTCGGTTCGTTGGAGAAGCTGAAAACAACGGGATAGCCGTTGATTACCAAATACTGTTTGTTGGTATCAGCATTAGCCGCAGGGATGTTGGATGCGACCTGAGAAAATTTATCGACCATTCAATCACCCTTTCTGTGTGTTTTTAATAATTAAATAATGGGGTCTTAATATGTAACAAGGGGCATCTGCGGTTTGCGGATGCCCCTTGTGTATATGGGAGGAATGCCTGTGAATATCAAAATTTCATCGGCAGTGCGTCTTTTTCTGCGCTTGCCGTTGTAGGCGGTGTAGATAGGGAAAACGTATTTTTTCCATCCGCGCAGCTTTGCGGGGTCGTCCTGCCCGATGCGGTAAATATCGACCGGGTGGATGTTGCGCAGTGCACGGAGCAGCCGTTCTTCACTGAACTCGCCGTGGTACAGCTCCACAAAGTGCATCATGCCTTTCAGAACAGATGCCCGGAACGAATCGGGCTTGCCCTCCCATGCTGCCACGATCAGCCGCATCGTTTCACAGTAGAGCGGTTCGCCCATCTGCTTGTAGAGTCGGAAAGCCGTACCAACGCAGCCGATGCGGTAATCGGTCAGCTGCTGGCTGTCATAATTGAGGCTCAATCCCACCCGGTTTGTGGCTGCGAGAAAGGCTTTGGAGATGGCATCGCCGCCCACCACCTTGGCACGGAGCTTGATGCCCGCTGTCAGCGGCGCAGAGAAGCCGTTCTGCTCGGCAAAGAGCAGGGCTTCCTGCTCCACGGTCATGCCTGTGTACACCTTGCAGAGAACCGGCAGATCCTTGCCGCCGTTGCGGAGGATGCGCCCCTCGATGGTGTGCTGCCCATCCGTTACGATGAACTGACCGTTGCGGAAACTGACCTTCGGCTCATTTGCCACATATTCGTTGAAGTGGGCGGCAATCAGTTCTACACGCTTGCGCTCCACACCGCGCTGATACAGTTCGCGGGGGTAGACCAGCTTGCTGCTGTGGATGACCATGAGCTGGTACGGCGGGTTGACATGGATGAAGGGATTGGTGTTGTCTTTCAGGCGCATCGCATTTCCTCCTTGATACCGCCTTGTCATATCCGTATTGCATCCGCTTTCATCCAGAAACACAAGATCACTTGCCTTGAATCCAGATATAAGGCCGTTCCAGCTTTTTCTCTTTTGCGCCACATCGGGGACGCTCCTGTTCACTGGCATGAAGAGATTTCTTCTTACGGCGATATCCCAATTGCCAAACTGTTTTTCGGACAGTTTCATTGCTGACGGTAAGGTGAAGAGTCTCAATGATCTCCTGCATTGTTATGTCCGGTCTGTTTTTTACAAGCTGGTTGATATTTTCAACTTCTTCCGGGGTCAATGCCGGTTTTCTTCCACGAAGGTAGGTTCGAGTTTCAATTGAAGCGGTTTCGTCCAAACGCTTTTTCAGGCGGTAGACAGTACTCCGGTTAACGCAGTAGTTCTTTGCTACTTCCCGGACATTATGACTTCTTTCCAATGCTTGAATCAATAATTTCCTTGACTCGTTGTGCAACATTTGAATTGCCTCTTTGACTTGATTCTACATCTTTTGTCTAGCTGTTGCTCTATTTTTCTGGATCGCTATAGAAAAAATGGCACTTGATAGAAAAGTGAGTGAAAAAAGTAATCTATTTTGGTGTTTTTGTTGCATGAAGCGGTGGGATATGTTAAACTAGAATAAATTATATTAACTTCAGAATACCATCAGAAATGGAGGGCTCGCAAATGGCAATGCGGGATGATCTTGCACAGTCGGCAGAAGAACAAAATATAAAAACGATCCGTATCCTGCGCACGACACAGGCTGCGGGCGTTAAGGAAATGGTCAAAGAATTCTTCCGCTTTATCGGCTGTCTGGTTCACGACATTCCAGTCCAGGTGGAAGAGAAAAAAGTGCAGGGGAGTGGACACATGCCTTTGCGCAGATACTGAACGAGCCGACAAAGCATGATGTGGATTTAATCCTGACGACAGAGTACAGACCTTGGCTGGCCGCGTTGACGGCAAATGCACAAAAGTGTTTTCCAAAACGGAAAATCATCGGGATGTCCTTTGCACTGGATCAGGATGTTGTGTGGCTCGGAAACACGCAGTTTATTTTGCCGGACGATACAAAGCAGGCTAAAATACGAAGTGTCATAGATGTACTGATTGACAACATCTGGAATGATCCGTTAGATACAAAAAAGCAGACAAGTCTGCATCAAATCAATGAACTGTATTACCAGTGTGAATTGTTCCACTATTTGCAGATGAAACGTACCTTCCGCGTTGCCAATATGAATGAGGTACTCAAGCTTGGCGCAAATCACTATGATATCCCCTATAAGCCCTACATTGACCGAATGCTGCGGGCGTTTTATGGGTTTCGGGTACACCTGATTTCCTTGCAGCCAAAAACCGTATATTCAATTTATGCGGCCACCAATGCAGCTCGAAAAATACGGGAGATCTATAGTGTACTGTCAGAAAATTCGGAGTATCGGCGCAGAAAGGCCGTACCAACCGTTGAGGTAGGTGTGCTGCTTCGGGAACTGAATGGCATATATCAGAGCGACCCGAAGTATGCCGGCATGTACTATCTGGCGGCCTATCTCTGTCAGGGCGATGAGAATCGGATACTGGATGCGTATAACTATTATAGACAGGCAAGAGAACTGAGCTTAAAAAAGAGACCGATGGCTTTTATGCGTTTGGCATCTATCAGCTGGGGCATTATCTCGGGAAAACACTGAGGGAATCAATACTTCCGCAGCAGCTTTATCAGGAGGCAGAAGCCAAGAACAGGCGTTGCTATCAAGCGGCTTTTCAAATTGCCTGCTGCTATACGGTACAGGGGCGATTTGAGCAAGCCGCAAATGAATTTACAAAGGTCATTGCAATTTTGTCCAATGGGTTGAACCTGAAAGAATTACCGACAGACCTTCCCTGCTGGGAAAAGGCAGCAATCGATGTTTTTTTATAAGGAAGGTTTTGAGGCTGGGAATATCTTTCCCTAAAGGAAATCCAGTATCTGTATAAATCCTACATCTGGCTGGCACAGATTGCTATGAATCAGAAACGAAAACAGGAAAGCGGCCAATATGTACGCAGGGCGCTCTCGGCAGCGATTGCCTACTGGTGTGCACCGATGCTGCAAAGATGCTGCTATTCCAGAATCTGGAATATAGTGCGGATGTTCCATATACAGGGTTTGCCGGTTCGTGCGCTGTTTGTTACGCTTGATCGAGTTACAGCTATTACCGGAGCTACGGATGACTTAAAAGCGCAGATTGAAGAAGATGTCCTGCATTATCAGGATATGTACAAAAAAAGAAGAGTCCTTATCCGCACAGCAAAAGACGTGATTTGAAAACAGAATCAGATGGAGGATGTTAAGATGGGTGAGCAGAATCAAAGACAGACCGAAAAAAGGACGGAAGGTGTGTTTTTGTATGACGCACTGATGAAAGATACCTATGTCCTGGAAGAAAGTCAGGAACCGGCCTTTGCAAAGCAATATCGCCGAGCAGCGGCCATCGTATGTGATGCTGTGTACAAGGCTGTCAAGGAAGCAAAAGAACAGGCCGATCACAGAGAATCACACCAGTGCCATATAAACAATCTGATTCCTGTCATCGGTGAGCGCGGCACCGGAAAGACCTCCGTTATGCGATCATTTTGCCGTGCATTAAGATGCTATAATAGTATTACCTTAGCCCCAGATCCAGTGCTTCCCTTCTACGATTTGAAATTAGATGAGCAGGTGCGTCAGAGCGTTTCAAATGCGCATTTTCTGGTGCTGGACGTCATCAATGCCAACGAACTGAAAGGACAGGACGATATTCTGGAAATCACCCTTGCCCGAATGCAGAACATCCTGAAACACAAGGCAGAGTATGGAGCTCGCGGCACCTCGCAGGGAAGTCTAGAAGAACTGCGGCGGCTATTGCAGAAATTTGAGACACTATACCGGCATCTACGGTATCTGAACAGCCAAAAACGTGATTCAATCCCAGAGGGCGAATCGGCGCTGCGTGCGCTGCAAAACCTTTCCAGCAGCCAGAGCGTGATCTGGGAGTTTGAAGAACTCGTTGAAAGCTATCTTGATTATTTTGACCACAAGGCACAGAACGAATGCCATATGCTTGGCCAAAAGAGTTTTCTTGTCATTGCACTGGATGATGTGGATTGTTACACCAACAAGGCAAGCGGCAAAAATGCTTATACACTGCTGAAGGAAATTTACGAGCATTTAACGCTGCCGCGTGTGCTTGTGCTGATGACGCTGGATGAAAAGATGCTACGCAACAGCGTGGAACGATACATGGAGTCGGCCTTTGAGATGGAAAGCCGCTCACAACAGCAAATACAGGCCAGCCAGCTGCTTGCCAAAATTCTGCCGACCTATCACCGGATTTATACGCCTAATTATACATACAATGTTTGGACGGGTGCGGGGAACAAAAAGCAACAGATCTATGTCCGTCTGCCTAAAGCGATGCAGCAGGAGCTGGTGCTGACAGAAGAACCGATCCCGGCCAAGAAGTTAAACCTCTGTCTGCTAGCAGAGCGCACAGGCGTCTATTTCGATGCATTGGGAAAAAAGCAGCATTTCTTTGAGCAGCGGAACATCCGGGAGCTGCATGACTTCCTGTGCAAACTGGATGAGCTGGAACAGCCGAACCGGTCAAATGCAGCAGAAAACGAAGCGATTCGGGAAGAAAATCGTCGGCGAATGTTGGAATATCTGAACGATACGTTCTATGTAGAAAAACTGAGTGGCAAGGAACAGGACAACTATAAAAAACTGCTGCGCTTTTTCATCGACCGCCGCAGTATAGAACTGTTGGAATGGATACGGGAGAACCGTGGCCTTCTGAAAGAAATCGAGATGGAGGATGGCACGAAGGAAGGTACGGTTCTACACGTTGGAAACAATGAAGAGGATCTTTCCAAGGGATTTTACTACAGTTATGGAGAGCTGAGCTATAATCTGTATCATGCGACCCGGGATGGTGATTATTCCAAGGAGATGATTCACTGCATTCTGGCACTTTACTCTGTGGAGCTGAATCAGCTTTATAGCTGCGTGTATGATATACAGGCAGACTCTGCAGACCGGAAACAGGCTGCAGAGCAGCTGAAGAAATTTATCGGGCCATCGGTGACAGGCCGTTGGCTCAATCAGATGCTGCCTAAGGTTGATTTTTACCACGAGGATAATGTAAGTAGAAAAAATGAGTCATTCCCGACCAAAGACTGCTGGGCCTATAACAAAACCGGTCTAGATGAGCTGGTCGTGTTCAAACGCCCCAAAATGACCAAAAAGGAAGATGTGATATATCTTGCCGGTGCGGTGGAAATGGTACTGATGTTTTTTACCAATCTGCCGCAGAAATATGAAGGAAACGAACAGCCAACACTGCAAATTACGGCTGTCGGAGATGAAATTGAGATTAGCGCAAAGAGTTCCCGGACACTTTGCTTTAATGTGCTAATTTCTGCGTAAATTCGTTCCAATGGGAGTCGTATTTTGACTGGGTGGATGGGTTGCTTGCAGAAGCGTTCAAAAGATATTTCAAGACTAACAGCAACTTGAAAGCAGCCGGTTTTGACTTGATGTCAGAGCTGGAAAAGGAAATAAAAAGAATGCTCTGTTTTGCGCAGCCAGTATAAAGAGTGGGATGCGCAATATGGTGCGTTGGCACTTCCGTTGCAGCAGTTTGACCTGACCTATAATCTGCTCAAGCGGCTGGCAGACGATACGGATGATATGCCGGAAAAGATCCCGGATTCAGATATGCTCAAATATTGCAGCTGGCTATGCGGAAAGATCTCGCATCGGTTGCGGGACGAATCGAATGCTTACGGAGAAATTTTGAAAGATGGTGGCTTTGAAAAAATCTTTGAAAGCTGCCCATTCGTGGCTCGGATGCTAGCATTGAATGCCGACAAGGATTATCCGCCACTGTTCCCAATTATGGAATTGTCAGAAGAAGAGCAAAAGTGTGATACAGATATTCTGAACAGTTTTTTTCAAAAGGTTGCACAAAGTGCATCGATTCGGGCACGTAATGGTTTTATCAAGAATCAAAGTGGTTCAGCGGCAGAAAAGGTTAAAAAATGCAGCAGACGGAAGCCATCGCAAAAGACCTGAAACTTAGTCCGAACGGTGGGCAACAGGAGAAGCAATAATGGAGGAAGAAAGATTCGTTCTTTCTGCAAAGCCTTGCCCGGCTGAGCAGAGCACTGTTCTGTCAGGTCGATTCGCAGGATATTCTGGATGGAGCACTCTTTTTTGACGATATCTCGTTTCAGACGGCAGCGGATTATATGATGCTGGATCCGGATACTTCGCTGAGCTATAGCCGGATGGAATGCCGTAAGACTGCGGAATTTGCAGCGGATTTTGTCCACAAGCAGCGAAAACGCCACTTTTCCGGGTTGCAGGAGAGTACGGGATGCCTGTCAGCCTTTTCAATTCTGGTCGTGCTGGCAGAACTGCTGCTTCGGCCGGATGAACCGGTGGTCTGCCGGTATGAGCAGCTGATTCCGTGGCGGCAGATCACAAAAATGTTGGGCGAGGAACTGCCGACAGCGGCCATGTATGCACAGAAGGACTTGGACAGCGGCATAGCTGGACGAAAGAACTTTGACTGGGCTGCTGTCATCGGCCATGACAACAGCCCGCTGAATGCCGTGATGGAGCGTGGCGTTTCGGAGCACCACTTCCACCTGTTTTCCTCTCTGCCTTATTTTCAGGTATCGTGGGTCAACCTGATGAATGCAGTGAGCTGGAACTATTATCTGGATAACCTGCGGCGTATTGAGCAGCAAAGCAAGGTCTGGCAGCAGGATGATTACATCACAGCACTTTTGAACCACCAAGCGGATCGGGCCGGAACGTCAACGCTCATCCTGCACCCGATGCAGGCGGCATTGATTCGAATGTATTTGTTTCAGCGGTTGTGTGAGCCGGTGCCGTATACCCAAAAGCCGCCTTTCGGCGGGATGGATCGGGTCTATCGCTTGCTGCGGAACCCGGAACTGTTGCAGTTGACGGCAGCAGAGATCCAGGATGAAATCGCCTTTTGGCAGGATACGCCAGGCGAGGATTATGCATTGAACCAAACGGCAAACAACAGAGTTGAAGACGCTCGACAGTTCCGTGGCGAACGCTGGTTTTTGTATGCCATGCTGCGGGACATCTATGCAGAACTGCACAGTCGCAGGCTGAGCCGGGAAGAGCATAACCTATTTTATGCCTATCTCTGCTTGCAAAACGAGCTGCGTGCCCAGATGGTGCAAATCAACGGCTATGTGGGCTTTGATAACTTTCAGGTGTATGAGCGTCGGCGTGGCTACTTTTTCCCGCCGGATGCGGAATCGCTGTGGCTCAGCGCGCGGCTGGCCGTTCGGGAACCGCTGCTGAAGGCACCCTATCTGCGGGAGTTGGAAGTGCGAGTATCTCCCTCTGATACAGCATTGGGGAATACCAATGGATTGCTCAGCTGGATCGGGCCATTTACGGGCCGGATGCATTGCCGGGAGAACCGGAACCGCCGGATTTGCGCAGCCGGTATTATTACGTTTATCATTTTATCAAGCGACCAGATCGCACCACAGCGCGGCTATCGTCTGTCTGTCAGAAGGACGAACTGCAATTGCAAGTGCAGCAGTACCGGCATGAAGATCTGCGTAGCAAGCTGGAACGGCAGGCCAAAGCGCTGCTGGCGTTCCGGGAAACATATCCGCAGACGGCCTGCCGGGTGCATGGCATTGATGCTGCCTCGCAGGAAATCGAGTGCCGCCCGGAAGTGTTTGCGCCTATTTTTCGGATGCTCCATGCGCACCAGCCCGCCAAAGCCTATCCGATGGCTCCGCAGCTGCCACAGCTCAGAAAGACCTACCATGCCGGTGAAGATTTTCTGGATGTTGTGGACGGTCTGCGTGCCATCGACGAATCCATCCAGTTTCTGGAACTGGGATACGGTGACCGCATCGGCCATGCGATCGCGCTGGGCATTGATGTGGCGGAATGGTACGAGAATAAAAAGCAGCAGATCGTGCTGTCCAAGCAGGATTATCTGGATAATCTGGCATGGATGAACCATGCGCTGACACAGTATCATCTGGAATGCACTGATACGCTGCGCGAATTTTTAAAGAGCGAATTTGACCGCTATTTCCATGAGGTATACCAGCTGCATGGAGAAGCATCGCAGAATCTGGAGACCTATTACAAGGCATGGTGCCTGCGCGGTGACCATCCTTCCCTGTACCGCAACGGCATTTATGAAGCACCGCCTATCATGGTGGATAATTTTGACCGCTACCGCACCAATTTTTCGTTTCCACAGCCTTTTTCAGAGCGGTATATCCAGGAGAGTGCAGCGCTCTATTACCGGTATCACTATGATCCCTTTGTAAAATCGGCTGGAAAAACGCAGATATCTATACGAGTACCAAAGATCTACAGCAATGCCTGTGCGCAGGTACAGGCGTGTATGCAGCGGGAGGTGGCAGACCGCGGCATTTCAATAGAGACGAATCCTTCCTCCAATGTGCTCATCAGCACGTTCCGTGAGTACCACAAGCATCCACTCTATCATTTTTACAATAAGCATCTCGTCCATGGCACAGAACAGGATGCCTGTGCGCAGTTGCACGTATCCATCAACACGGATGACAACGGCGTGTTTTTTACCAGTATAGAAAACGAGTACGCCCTTATAGCCCGCGCGACCGAGTTGATTTTGGATGAGGAAACGGAACGCCCGCGCTACAAAAAAGGCGGATATTTACGAATGGCTAGATGATATCCGCAAAATGAGCAATGAGCAGGGCTTTCCGGGAGGTGTAGAAGAAGAGAGGATAGAGCATGTTTAAAAAACAGAAGGACTACTCGCTGAGTAAAATGGAAAAGCGCATTCTGGAGGAATGGGAAACCGCCTGGAAGGGTGCGCAGGGAAAATATGACGACGAAAACACGCAGACAGATGCAAATAAGATGCTCTATGATCTGGTGCAGGAAAACTACAATATCTTTGCCCGCAAGGCGGCTCGGAACCAGGACGATAATTATGCACAGAAGAATTGGCTGCTCTATGGCATCGGGATTGCGGTGTTTGTGGAAAGCATTCTGCTGTTGCTGCTGACGATTTACTGGGAGAAGATGGAGTGGAGCAGCAGTGGCCTTATAATGTATGTCGTCTATTTCAGTGCGTTTCAGGCAATTTTGTTCTGTGCAGCAGGCAAAAAAGATTGCCGTAGACAAAAAAGCAGGAGACATGGGCGCGTCATACAGATGCACTGGGAAGGCTGCAAGATGCTATGGTTCGGTATACGCAGGGTCTTTCGCCTTATGAAGGGCTGAACGACGAGGAAAAACGGAAAATGTTCGCTCGACGTTTTTTGCGCATCGTAAATTTGAACCGAAAAAAATTCGTAAAGAACATGGAGAGCAAGGAAGCTGACCTGACAGATCTGCTGGAAAAGTTGAAACTGACTAAACTGTAAACACATAAACCAAGAACCGGGTTCTCCCGCAAAGGGAGCCGCATTGTAGTCGTGCGTTGTACAGAGAAGCGAGCAGGTATTGTTTCATGTTACGAATCGGGCTGCTGTTCTCTGCAAGGCGCCTCAGCCGTTCAGTTTCATAAACCGGCTGCGTACCACCTCGGCGGGCTTATCGTCCCCGGCGATGTGCAGCATCTTGCGTTTGGTGGCACAGGTGTCTACCAGTAAATCCACGATTTGATAGATGGTGTCCTCATCGTCCGGGCAGAGCCGGAGCAGAAGTTCCACCTCTAAAGACTGAGAAAAATATTCTTCCAGTTGGGTGCGTTTGCTCATCCCATCCGCTTCTTCAGAATAGAAGGGATCAGTCTCACTCATTTCAGTATCATTCTCTTTAGTCTTATTACATCGTGATTTTGAAGGGTCTTGACTTGCGATTTTTGAAGCCACAAGAATCGTCAAAATCACGATTCTTGAATATTGATTTTTTAAAGATTCTGACGAAAAGTTTTTCACATACACCAATCATGGCTTTCCTTGCCCTCGGCGTTTTCGTTCAATCAAACCGAAATTTTCAAGTTCCCGGAGCAGCTTGGTCGCTTTGTTGTCTGCGCAACACAATGCCCTCTTGACATCCCCTATCGTGAAGATGATGAACACCCGGTTCTGCTCGTCCAGCCAGCCGTTTTTCACAGACAGGCTCATGCGGTCCAGCAGGATGCCGTACAGGGTTTTGGCATCGGTTGACAGATCTTGAAACCGCTGCTCCTGAAAAAGAGCCTTTGGAATGCGGAAGAACGAAAAAAGTTTTCTCCGGCCTGTCCGTAAAAGTAGTCAAGGGTCATACGGTTGTGTCAAGGGCTGAAAGCAACAATGAGATAAAAACATTGTATAAACCTCCGGTGAAAAAATTATTGAGGAATAAAAAAAGCGCAACTTCGATTTTTGGGGTCGAAATTGCGCTATGTAATTTGAAATAGAAGAATATTGACTCGCTTTAGCGGCATGAATGATATGAGACATCTTGACAGCAGGTAAATCCGACTGTAAAATACAGCCAAATGACTTTTGGAATGTTATGTTCTTTTGTTTTCACCGAATTTGGCGTATTTTCATTTCCAATACTCTATTCCGTTTGTGTTATGATGCGAACAAATCAATCTGCTGCGCCATTATACCACCCGCAAATCATAAAGAAAGAGAGAATGTTTTTCTCACAAAGATTGCCGTTCCTTCATTTTCTGCCAGCTGATAAACCCGTAAATATCATTGAGCAGAAAAACGCCAATACGAGCTTTTGCTAGGAGGGTTACTTTACAGTTTCCACCCTTCCGCCTTTTCGCGGATGCGAACGAACTGCTGGTAGCGGCCGGGCTGGGCGATGAGCTGGGCGTGGGTGCCTTCTCGGTGGCATCCGGCTTGCCGAAGCAGATGTTTGCCCGGATGGTGTCGTTGAACAGGTACACGTTCTGGAAGACCATCGAGATGTTGGAAAGCAGGCTGTCGCAGGTCAGCTCCCGGAGGTCCTTGCCGTCGCTGTCGATGAAGTGATTTTCCCGCAGCTTGTCCAGCTGGTCCATGGCGTCGTCGATGACGCTCAGCACATGGGCGCTGTCGCTGATGGGCTCAAGGCTGGCAAAGATGCTGAAGGAGAAGAACACGAACACCAGCACCACCGGCAGCTCCATCTGACCGTTCAGCCCGGACAGGCAGGCGGACAGGGCCAGCCCCACGCTGCCGCACTTGAGGGCAAGCAGATGCAGGGCGTTGGAGGGCAGGTAGCCGCCCACAAAGTTGTCGATCATGCGGATGCCCATGTTTTCCAGCGTGCCGAGGCCAGTGGTGATGGAATTGAGGATGTTGCCCGTGGACATCTGCTGGAAGTAGCCCAGCGATACCCGCTTGAGGGCATCGCCCACCGCCAGCCGGTCCCGGGCCACCAGCTCGTAGCCGATGGCTTCCTGAAACCGGGCACGGAGATAATCGAACAGGAAGCGCAGAAACACCAGCGCCAGCAACAGCACAAGGCTCTTCCAGACCCGGCTGGTGTCAAAAGGTGTGCCGTCCAGAGCTGACTGCAGCAGCAGGCCGACCGTATAGGCCGCCGCCATGATGGGCAGGGCCGTGAACAGGTGGGAGAAAAACGACACCACAAAGCCCGCATAGAGCTTGCCTTTGAATTCGCCGCACCAGTCGATGATGCGTTTGACGGTATGGAACATCTCTTATTCCTCCTTCCCGGCGGACGAGACCGCCCATGCCTTGGCCCCGATGTGCGCCTGCCACATATCCCGGTAGAGGGGACAGGTCTCGAGCAATTGTTCCTGCCTGCCCTGCGCGAGAATCTGCCCCTCTTTCAGCACCACGATGTTGTCCGCATTTTTGATGGTGGACAGCCGGTGTGCGATGACCAGCAGGGTCTTGCCCTTGGTCAGGGCCGCGATGCTCCGCTGGAGCTTGTCCTCGTTCTCCGGGTCCGTGAAGGCCGTGGCCTCGTCCAGAATGACGATGGGGGCGTTTTTCAGCAGCATCCGGGCGATGGCGATCCGCTGCTTCTCGCCGCCGGAGAGGCGCTTGCCCGCCTCCCCCGCCGGGGTATCATAGCCCTGCGGCAGCTTGGCGATGAACTCCTCGCACTGGGCTGCCCGGGCGGCGGCCTTTACTTCTTCATCGTTGGCAGAAGGATTGCCCAGCCGGATGTTTTCCAGCAGGGAACAGCGGAACAGGTAGTTGTCCTGCGTCACAAAGCTGACAAGACCGGAGAGCTGCGCCAGCGGCATATCCCGCACATCCGCCCCGCCGATGGTGATGCTGCCCGCCGTCACATCCCAGAACCGGGCAATCAGTTTTGCCACCGTGGACTTGCCGCCGCCGGAAGGGGCCCACCAGTGCGGTGAAGCTGCCCTGGGGCAGGCTCAGGCCGATGCCGAAGCGGGCGTACTGGACGCTGTGCATGATGCCGTTGCCCGGGCGGGACAGCCAGATGCCGTACTTCCGGGCGATGGAAGTCAGGAAGATGTGGTCATCCGGGGTGTTGGTGTTAACATAGAGCGGGTTGCGGTCCAGATAACTCACCGAGACTTCGGTGCGCACCCGCTTGATGCCCATGCCCTCCAGTGCCGGATAGCACATGACGGCGTTGATATCGTGGGTCAGGCTCTGGTCAAATTTGAGATAGATCTCATCCCGGGTACTCGATCTCGCCGATGGTGATGGTCCTGAGCTTGGAGAAGTCGGTCACTTCCTGATCGGCCTTCATCCGCTCGATGCGGGCTTGTGCCTTTATTGTAACAGGGCAGTATTATATAAAATAGTGTTTTTTATAGCAAACCAACTTTTTAATGCAACAGCAACAACGTTGGTTTGCATATCGCAGATATGCTGTTACAGTTGCACTAATTTCTAGCCTTGCGATAGATGATATCCATGCAAAAATAGAAGGATAATTGACCTGCACCGCACCCACAGCGGCGCACCTGAAAAAATATTCTTCATAACAAAAAGATCCCCCTTCCGGGCCAGAGCGGTCCGGGAGGGGGATCTTTGTGCTGTCAGGGGAAATCAGGCCTTTGCGGACTGGCGGTCAAAGAGCTGCGGAGCCACACGGCACAGCAGCACAGCAGCCACCATGGTCAGCAGGGTCTCGGGCAGCATATAGCTGCCGTTGTACACCAGGCTGTAGGTCCAGGCGGGCAGACCGTCCGTCAGGTTGCCCCAGATGAGCACGCCGGACAGGAAGCTGCACAGGAACCGCAGGAAGCCAGCCATGAAAGTGCCCACAGCCACGCCGACAACACGGTTCTGGAAGGGGCGGGCAAAGAACTGAGCCAGACCCAGCGCCATGAAGGCGAAAATGTAGTCCAGCAGCACCTCGCCCAGATAGGCCAGGAAGGTGGGCGTCGGGGGGCCCAGAGACCGCCGCCCAGCAGGATCTGCAGGCAGCCGTTGACAAATCCGGTGAACAGGCCCCACTTGATGCCGTGGCGGAAGGACACCAGCACAAACGGCAGCATACTCAGCAGGGTCACGCTGCCGCCGTTGGGCAGGGTGAAGAATTTGATGTTGGACAGCACGGTGCCGATGGCGATCATCAGCGCGCATTCCACCAACACGCGGGTCTTGGAGTAGGATTGTGACATGGAGATTCCTCTTCTCGTACAAATAGTACACAAAAACAAAATGCGTCTGCCGGAAAGGCAGGCGCACGGGGTTCGTTTGTGAAAAAAGGCGGACCTTTCGCAAACTCCCTACGCCGGCATTGCCCGGATCAGGTACAAGGGTACTCCGCGCGATGCGGATCTCAGCCATTCGGCGCCCCTGTTTTTATGTCCAGCTCCCAGTATAGCGGCAAGCGGTCAAAAGTCAAGCCCCGGCGGGCATATTGCCGGGCGCGGGCTCATATTTTTAGGGAAAACCAATTCCGGAATGCGGCGGCAGCAGGGGGAGGCATGGGCAGATGAAACTGGAACCGGAGCAGCGGGCCGCGCTGCTGGGAGAATACATTGCGCAGCACAGCGCCACGGTGCGGGCGGCGGCCCGGGTGTTCGGGTGCAGCAAGTCCACGGTACACAAGGACGTTTCCACCCGGCTGCGCACCGTGGACTCGGCCCTGTTCGCCCGGGTGCAGGCGGTGCTGGCCCGCAACAAGGCCGAGCGGCACCTGCGGGGCGGCGCAGCCACCCGGCGCAAATACCGCCGCAGATAGCAAAAAGGGGCTGCCGCAGCCCCTTTTTTGCGTTACTTATGGGTGCGGAACTGTTCCAGCGCGGCCTTTTCCAGCCGGGAGACCTGGGCCTGGCTGATGCCGATCTCCCGGGCGACTTCCATCTGGGTCTGGCCCTTGAGGTAGCGCAGCTCCATGATCCGCTTCTCCCGCGGGGTCAGGCCGGCCACCGTCTGCCGGAACTCCAGCCCGCTGATCCAGCTGTCCTCGCCGTCGGGGTCGCGCACCTGATCGATGACGTACAGCGCATCCCCGCCGTCGGTGTAGAGCGGTTCCTCCAGGCTCAGGGGCTCCACCACCGATTCCAGCGCCGCGCTCACTTCGCCGCGGGTCAGCCCGGCCTGACGGGCAATCTCGTCCACGGTGGGCTCGCGGCAGAGCTGTTTTTCCAGCGTTTCCCGGGCCTGCATGGCCTTGTAGGCGGTGTCGCGCAGGCTGCGGCTGACCCGCAGGGTGTTGTTGTCGCGCGAAAGCGCCGGATCTCGCCGATGATCATGGGCACGCCGTAAGTGGAAAACCGCACCGGCTGGGCCGGGTCGAAGTTGTCGATGGCTTTGATGAGCCCGATGCACCCCACCTGAAACAGGTCGTCCAGGTTCTCGCCCCGCTGGGCGAACCGCTGCACCACGCTGAGGACAAGCCGCAGGTTGCCCTCGATCATGGCCTGACGGGCGGCGGCATCCCCGGCCCGGGCCCGGGTGAGCAGCTGCCGCTTTTCGGCCTCGGACAGCACCGGCAGCCGGGCCGTGTCCACCCCGCACAGTTCCACTTTGTTGTACATCCCCGAACCTCCGGTTTCGTCTGAACTTACCGGGAGTGTGGGCAGGGAAGCGAAGAAACATACATGGGAGATGTTGGAGGTAAGCGGCATGCCCTCTCAGGCAGAAGCGGCTCCCCGGGAGCGGCATGCCCTCTCAGTCTCTGCTCCCCGGCAGCGGCAGGCCCTCTCAGTCACGGCGAAGCCGTGACAGCTCTCCCGAAGGGAGAGCCAACGCATCTGCGGGGGCAGCGGGAGCTGACGGTTGAGCTGCTGACGTCTTCGGGGTCAGCAGCAGCTGAAGGCCGGGCCGCAACCCGGTGGTGGCATCGCGCAAGCGATGACGGAGAGGGGGCTCGTTTCACTCCCTCTCCAGCACCTCCTTCAGCTGGCGGATGATGCGCTTTTCAAGGCGGGAGATGTAACTCTGGCTGATGCCCAGGGCGTCGGCGGCTTCCTTCTGGGTGCGTTCCACGCCGTCGGTCAGGCCGAAGCGCAGCTCCATGATCCGGCGCTCCCGCGGGGGAGCTGGGCCACAGACCGGCGCAGGGTGTCCCCGCTCGGCGGCCTGTTCCAGCCGGAGCCCCACCTGATTCTCGTCGCTGCCGAGGATGTCCGACAGCAGCAGCTCGTTGCCGTCGCCGTCCACATTCAGCGGCTCGTCAAGGCTGGCCTCCTGCCGGCGGTTGGAACTTTTGCGCAGGTACATCAGGATCTCGTTGCCGATGCAGCGGCTGGCGTAGGTGGCCAGCTTGATGCTGCGTTCCGGCGTGAAGGTGTTCACGGCCTTGATCAGCCCGATGGTGCCGATGGAGATCATGTCCTCCTGCGCCACACCGCTGGCTTCGTACTTTTTGGCGAGGTAGACCACCAGCCGCAGGTTGTGGGTGATGAGTTCATCCCGGGCGGCGGCATCGCCCGCCATCATCCGGGTCAGCAGGCACTTTTCCTCCTCCGGTGTCAGCGGCGGGGGCAGGCTGGGCCCGCCGCCGATGTAGTGGGCGGCCCCGGGGCAGAGGAGAAACAGGCGCAGGCGGCAAAAAGTTCGATCAGACGATGCAAGAGAAGGATCCTCCTTTCTTGATGGGACGGTCAGCGGCATGCCCTCTCAGTTTTTGCTCCCCGTCAGCGGCATGCCCTCTCAGTCAGAAGCGGCTCCCCGGGAGCGGCATGCCCTCTCAGTCACGGCTTCGCCGTGCCAGCTCGGGGAGCCAACGCATCTGCGAGGGCAGATGGAGGTTACGGTCAAGCTGCTGGCGGCTTTGGATTCAGCTGAAGCTGAAGATAGAGCCGCAATTGCCTCTCCCTTTGGGAGAGGTGTCAGCGCTTTGCGCTGACGGAGAGGGCATGCCGCTGACGTGGAACGAACCCGAGAGGGCATGCCGTTGACGTGGAACGAACCTGAGAGGGCCACCAGCACCTCCCAGCCCTCGGGGGAGGGGGGAGGTCGGCGAAGGCGGCGTAGAGGGGGGGCGGAAGAGGGCGGCAGGCGGGCCGGGACGGCGGGGGAGAAGGCAGTGCCCGGCCACGGTGGTGCAGGGCACGAAGCGCACCCCCCAGCGCCGGGTCCGGCAGGGGGACGCCCCGGCAAAGTAGCCGGTGAGGTAAGTACGCAGGGCATCGGGCAGGCGGGGCGCGGCGGCGTCCAGACGCACTAAAATCACCTCCCGGCCGGAGAGCGGCTCCCGGGCGGAGAAGCCGGTGTCGCAGAAGGCGCGGAGGGTCAGCTCGGTGCCGGACAGGGCCAGCCGCAGGGGGAACACCGCCTCCCCGCCGCCCCGGCCGAGGATGCGCTGGGCGATGCGGGCGGCCAGCCAGACCCCCACGGCGCCGATCAGCAGGACCCCGGGGGAAAGGGGCAGGTAGATGCAGCCGTTGGCCCCCTGCGCCCCGGGCAGCAGCAGCGCCCCCGTCAGCAGGAGGCTGCCGGCCCAGAACCACCCCGTCAGCCGGGCAAAGCACCGCCACCCGGGCCAGCCGTAGGCGGCGGCCACCGTCAGGGCGGCGGTGGACACTTTATATAAGAGGGCCGCCGCATCCGGGGCCTCGGGGGCCAGCAGGGCCAGCGATGCCGCCGCCCCCGCCACGCCCCCCAGCAGCAGCCGTCCGGCCCGGCACTCCACCCCGGCCAGCAGCCCCGCCGCCAGCAGGAAGAATACCGTCAGGACAAAATTGGTCAGCAGCAATACATCGAGGTAGATGACCGTTTTCGTGCAGGGCACCTTCTTCCGTGGGAGGATATGGTTCAGGATACCAGAAAGCGGGGGAAAAGGGGTCGAAGGGGAGAGGGAAAAAAAAGGGGTTGCAAAATGGGAAGAGATGCGGTATAATACAAATCACAGCGGGGTGTGAGCCGCTGGGATCATGTTTGAAAGATGTGCCTCTTTAGCTCAGTCGGTTAGAGCACCTGACTGTTAATCAGGGTGTCGCCTGTTCGAGTCAGGCAAGAGGCGCCAGAAAGCGGCGGGGAACACCTTGCCGCTTGTTTTTTGAGCGGATGTTGTAACCAATTTGAGACGATTTTCACAAAATCTTCAAGAATTAACTATTTCTTAAAAAATGTCCTCTTGAAGAAGCTGTCATATTGTGGTATACTACACCCAAACCCTGGAAGATTTTTTTTCAAACCTCCGGGGCTTCTGAACCAGATCAAAGGGTAGGCGCTCCCTTCTTTTTGATAGCAGCGGACCTCTGCTTTGCCCTGATTCTCCGCAGGGTGGGGCAAAGCAGAGGGCTATGCGCTGTTATAGACCGAAGGCGGTGTGCAGTAAAATACCTTTTTACTTTGTCATTTCTGCAGCAGAAAAACAGCTGTCCGCAGGGCGGCGGCAATCTGGGGCTTGTGCAAACGCGCACAGTGTGCTAGAATAAATGCTGTGGTTTTGAAATAGAATCTGTACATTGAAAGAGATCGTTTGCTTTTGGTTGTCGGTCTCTTGTAAAGGAAACATCGTATGCGTTATACCTATGTGCGGCAGCACGACACTACGGACTGCGCGGCCGCTTCGCTCGCAATGGTGTGCCTCCATTACAAAAAGGAAATCACCATCACCCGTCTGCGGGACATGATGGGAACCGACATGAAAGGCACAAACCTCATCGGCCTGCAGAAGGCTGCCAACGAGTTGGGCTTCAACACGGCGGCAGTCCGGGTGGACCGGGAGAACTTTTTAAGTGATTTCACCCTGCCCTGCATTGCGCAGGTCATCACCGATCAGGGCCTGGCCCACTTCGTGGTGGTGTTCAAAAAGACCACCATTAAGGACGATGATGCCCGCCGCAAGCATGTGGCACAGGAAGAGGAACGCAAGGCTGACCCCAAAAAAGAAGTACAAGTGCAGGGACTATGTCGTCATCGGCGACCCGGCCAACGAACTGAAAAAGATCAGCCTTGACGAGTTCTATAAAAACTTCACCGGTGTGCTTCTGCTGCTCAACCCCACAGCGGAGTTCAAGGGCGGCACAGGCAAGCACAAGGTGGAGGGCAGGCAGGAAGCGAAAGAAGCCCGCAATCACATGCTGAAGCGGTTCGTCGACCTGCTGCTGCCCCAGAAAAAGTTATTCTTCTATGCGATCTTCAGTTCGGTGATCCTTACGATCATCGGCATCGTGTCCACGGTGTTCAACAAGGCGCTGATGGACGAGGTGCTGCCATACGGACTGAAAAATCTGCTGGTCGCGCTGATCGTCGTGTTCAGTGTGGTGAATGTCACCAGTGCGCTGATCTCCACGGTGCGCCAGTGGATCCTGATCTATCTGTCCATCAAGGTGGACATCCCGCTGATGCTGGGCTACTTCGACCACGTTTACCGTCTGCCGATGAAGTTCTTCGCATCACGCAAGACCGGCGAGATCACCACCCGCTACTCCGACGCCAGCACCATCAAGTCGGTGCTGACCAGCATGGCCTGAGCGTCGTGATGGATATTGTGATGGCCTGCGCCACCGGCTTCGTCCTCTTCCGGATGAACTGCCTCGCTCTTCTCTATTTCGATTTTCACCACCCTGCTGAGCATCCTGCTGGTGTTCATCTTCAAGCAGCCCTACAAGCGGATCAACGAAGAGACCATGCAGCAATCGGCCGTCCTGAACAGCCAGATGATCGAGAGCCTCCGGGGCATCGAGACCGTCAAGTGTAACGCCGAAGAGGAGCGTGAGCTGGAAGCTCTGGAGCGGGAATACATCAAGAGCCTGAAGATCAGCCTGCGCTCCAGTAAGATCAGCACCACCCAATCCCTCATCAGCACTCTGATCACCACGGTGCTGACCATGGTGACCACCTATGTGGGCTATATGCAGGTGCTGAACGGTCAGTTGACGCTGGGCGGCTACATGGCCTTCAGCACCCTTTCCTGCCTACTTTACTTCTCCGGTCAGCGACCTGATCAGCCTGCAGATGTCCATCCAGCAGGCCCAGATCTCCATCAAGCGTCTGACCGAGATCATGGACTATGAGTCGGAGCAGGACCTCGAGAAGGAGTACACCGAAATGGAAGCCATGGACGGCGACATCGAGTTCAAGGATGTCACCTTCCGCTACGGCAACCGCAGCCCGGCCCTGAGCCACGTCTCCTTCACCATCCCCAATGGGGAAGAAGGTGGCACTGGTGGGCCAGTCCGGTTCCGGCAAGTCCACCATCACCAAACTGCTGCTCAAGTACTATGAGCCGGAGAGCGGTGAGATCGATGTGGACGGCGTCGAATCTGGACGAGTACAGCAACAGCTCCGTCCGCCGCTGCCATCGCCTATGTCCCCCAGAACGTCGAGCTGTTCAGCAAGACCATCTACGACAACATCCGCATTTCCCGACCGGAGGCGACTCTGGATCAGGTGCGGGAGGCCGCTGCCAAGAAGGCGGACGCACATGAGTTTATCCGCAAGCTGCCGCTGCAGTACAACACCTATCTGGAAGAGGCCGGCAACGGACTTTCCGGCGGTGAGAAGCAGCGCATTGCGCTGGCCCGGGCTTTCTTGAAAGATTCCGGCCTGTACATCTTCGACGAGTCGACCTCCAGTCTGGACTTCGGTACCGAGAATACCATCTTTGATATGATCTACAACCAGCTTGCAGACCGCTCGATGCTGATCGTGGCACACCGCCTCTCCACCATCCGGGATTGTGACCTGATCCTTGGTCATGGACCACGGCGAGATCGTAGAGCGCGGCACCCACGAAGAGCTGCTGGAAAAGCAGGGCAAGTACTACGAGCTCTGGAGCCTGCAGCAGGGCATTTTCCGCCGCAAGAAGGACGAAGAGCCCGCCCCCAGTCCCACGCCGCCATCGTGGAAGACGAGGAGGATGGCGAGTCTATTACCTACTAATTCGTTGCAGCTGCGTGCGCACGCGGTTACATAAATGATTTTTTCGGATGGTTGCGCAGCCGGAAGAAAATCGCTGAAATTGTTTTTCAATCATTTGAAGGGAGTAATTCATTATGATGATGCCTGCAAACTACTCTGCCATCGCAGAGAACGAGATGACTTATGTCGTCGGCGGCGCCTCTTTCATCGAGGCTGTCGGTGCTGTTACCGCTCCTATCTGGGACGTTAACAATGTCAAGACCTTCTCCACCAACGTTGTTACCCTGATCGGCAACAAGTTCCTGGGTTCTACCATCAACAACACCCTGGGCTATGTCTTCAGCGGCAATGCTACCAAGAAGGGCCTGGGCGCAAGCTTCGGCAAGCTGGTTGGCGTCGAGCTGTTCAAGGACGGCCAGATCGGTGACGGCGTTGCTCAGATCCTGGGCACTGCTGCTGCTATCTACAACCTGGGCCGCGCTGATGTTGCTAACGATGCTTCTTCCGCTAAGATCGGCTCTGCTGCTGGCTGGAACAAGGCTTATCGTTACGACTCTCAGACCGGCATTGTCGAGTCTTGGGGCTAATCAGATTTAATCTGAAACTATGAAGCGTTGAGAACACTGCACCGCCCTACCCAGTAGTGCGGGGCAGATCACAAGGCCTCGTTATGGTGTGCCAGGAGGCGTATGCCTCCTGGCACACCTTATTTTTATATCACTGCCCATGCGCCCTGCTTTTGTATTTTTTACATGGCGGGGGCGGTGGGTGGTTGTGTGAGGTAGAAAGGGGAACCCTCTCAGGGGGGAGCCCTCTCAGTCAAAAAGCAGGCTCCCCGGGAGCGGCAAGCCCTTCTCAGTCACGGCTACGCCGTGCCAGCTCTCCCGAAGGGAGAGCCGACGCATCTCAAGGATAGCTGCAGCTGAATTGGGAAGTTGGAACATCTGCGAGGGCAGATGCAGCTGATGGTTAAGCTGCTGGCATCTTCAGATTCAGCTGGTGCTGAAGGCCGGGCCGCAATAGGCTCCCCTTTGGGGGAGCTGCTGAGCGCAGCGAAGCTGAGAGGGCATGCCGTTGACCGGGGGCCGCAAGAGCCCTCTCAGTCACGGCTACGCCGTGCCAGCTCTCCCGAAGGGAGAGCCGACGCATCTGCGAGGATAGCAGGAGCAGAATTGAATCTATGAAAACGACGACGGTTGTGAAAAATTTCAGGATGCTTGAAACTGCCCGGGAACTCCGGCGCAGGCTGACGCCGCAGGAAAAGAAGCTCTGGTATGATTTTTTGCGGAAATATCCTGTGAAATTTTACAAACAGCGGATCATTGAGTCGTTTGTAGTGGATTTTTATTGCGCAGATGCAAGATTGGTTATTGAACTTGACGGCTCACAGCATTATACTGAACAGGGTGTGCTTACGATGAAGAGCGGAGCGCAATCCTGAACGGATATGACCTGAAGGTTTTACGCTTTGACAATCTGGAAATCGACCAGCAGTTCGAAGCGGTATGCGAGGTCATAGACCATGAGGTGAAATGCAGGACCCGGTAGCGGCAGGCTTTTCCGGCTCCCCGGGAGCGGCATGCCCTCTCAGTTAAAAGCAGGCTCCCCGAGGGCGGCATGCCCTCTCAGTCACGGCTACGCCGTGCCAGCTCCCCCAAAGGGGAGCCAACGCATCTGCGAGGGCAGATGGAGTTTACGGTCAAGCTGCTGGCGGCTTTGGATTCAGCTGAAGCTGAAGATAGAGTCGCAATTGCCTCTCCCTTTGGGAGAGGTGTCAGCGCTTCGCGCTGACGGAGAGGGCATGCCGTTAATCGAGGGCTGAGAGGGCATGCCGCTGACCGGGAGCAAACCTGAGAGGGCATGCCGCTGACCAGGAGCAAACCTGAGAGGGTATGCCGCTGCCCGAGAACAGAAATTTTCTACCCCAGACAATTGCCCATTGCAAGCAAATAAAAAAGAAACAGGTGGATGATTATGAGAGAGATCCAAGTTGCAGAAAACAAGACCCTGAAGCTGACCAACGTGCTGTCGCGCCGGGTGGACCCCAACGAGCTGAGCAGCGTGGGCGTCATTCTGACGCAGATGGAGAACTTCATCAAGAGCCACAGCGCTATGCCGGTGGGGCCGGTGATCCAGTGCGTCAAGTTCAGCGCGGGCCCGAGCCCCGAGCCGGAGATCTACTTCATGATGCAGGTCAACCAGCTGATCCCCGGCTGGAGCCCGGGTATCAGCAGGATGCTGTGCTGCGGGTCAAGGGCTGTCTGTATGCCCATTTCACCGGCCCCATGGACCACAGCGCTCTGGCCGGCCAGAAGCTGAACATCTATGCCTACGAGCATGAGATCGAGCTGACCGGGTCCAGCTACAGCATCTACGTCAATCAGGACAGCGAAAACGGCGTCATGGACGTCTTTATGGAGACGAAATAATTATGACCACGCGCATTCAGAACCTTTCCGATCTGCAGGACCGCCGCATCATGATGGAGAAGAAGCTGCCGCCCTTCGGCTACGCGCTGATCTTACTGGTGGGCTTTCTTCTGGTGTATCTGACGATCTGGAGCACCCGGAATTACCGCACCTATGTCAGCCAGTCGTCGGGCACCGTGCAGGCGGCCAACAAGACCTACATCATGTCCAGTTACACCGGTTCCATCACCGAGATCACCATCTCGGAGGGCAGCTATGTCAACGAGGGTGATCTCATCGCCCACATCAAGAGTACCGATCTGGACATCCAGCAGGACAACTACCAGAGCCAGCTGGACATCTACAAGAAGCAGAAGAGCCAGTATGAGAAGCTGCTGAAGTCGGTGCAGGACGACAAGAACTATTTCAGCGAGACCAGCATCGACGATCAGCCCTACTACTACCAGTACGAGAGCTACAAGACCCAGGTCGAGCAGAAAACCTTCGATGCGTCGCCCTATCAGGCGGCCGGGTACTCGGACGAGCAGATCCGGGCTCTGATGGAGCAGAACCAGAGCGAGATCCAGAACCTGTATTACAGCACCATGCAGTCCATCTCCTCCAACCTGACCAGCATCCAGGCCAACATCGACAACATCCAGGCCCAGCTGGACGCACTGGAGACCGGTGCCAACGATTACTACATCTACGCCCCCACCTCCGGCGTCATCCACATGGATACCCCTACAAGGAGGGCATGGTGGTGGGTGCCGGGTCGGCCATCGCCACCGTGGCCAGCGAGAACGATGATCTGGAGATCGTGGCGGCGGTCAGCCTCAGCGACCGGCCCCTGATCCACGTGGGCGACCCGTGCAAGGTCGCCGTCACCGGTCTGTCGGAGTATTCCTACGGCACCCTGACCGGCACGGTGACCTCCATCGACAGCGACGTCACCGCCAGCGAGAGCGGCTCGTGCTACAAGATGACCATCAAGCCCGACAACACCTATGTGGTCAGCACCAGCGGCGACAAGGTGGACCTGTCCAACGGCATGAGCGTCACCGCCCGTGTGGAGTACGACAAACTGACCTACTTTGATTATGTGATGGAAGCCCTGGGCGTACTGTTCCGCTAAGCGCCCCGCCAATCCACGCCCAGGAGGTACGAACAAATGAAACTCAACCCCAAACAGCTGGCGGTCAGCGCGGCCCTTCTGGGCCTGCTGGCCAGCGCCGCGGCCCTGCCGGCCTCGGCGGCCGGCGTCAACCTTACCCCGGCGGCCTTCACGCTGCCTAAGCTGAGCTTCCCGTGGAGCAGCGTCACCACCGAGAGCATCGACCCCGGTGACTACAACGCCGCCCCCACGGTGGGCACAGCGCAGCAGCTGTCGCCCGTGACGACGCCGGAGAACGCCGCCTCGAAAAACGGCCTGACCTATGTCTCCGATAACCCCAACGTGGTGTCGGTGGATTCGGACGGCGTGGCCCAGGCGGTGGGCCTCGGCACGGCCAACATCACCGCTACCTGCGGCGGCGTCAGCTGTACCTATACCATCACCACCCAGCCGGACGCCAGCATGATCGCCACCGAGATGGACATCACGCTGGCCGCCAGCACCATCGCCGTGGGCGATACCACCAGCATCTCGCTGGCGGTGCTGCCCAGCACGGCGGCCAGCTACCTCAGCGTCAGCCTGTCCACCTCGGACCCGGCTGTGGCCACCGTCAACAACTTCGGCAAGGTGACCGGCGTCGGCCCCGGCAAGGCTGCCATCACCGCCACCAGTGACAACGGCATCACCTGCTCGGCCACCGTGACGGTCGTGGACCCCAACGCGGCCAGCAGCGCCGAGACCGCCGAGCCCACCCAGTCGCTCTCCCTGAACACCAACTATGTGGTGCTCAAACCCGGCGCATCCAAGACGGTCACCGGCAAGGTGTCGCCCTCCTCGGCCAGTCAGAAGCTGACCTTCACCAGCCAGAACAAGAATGTGGCCACCGTCAGCAGCTCCGGCGTCATCACCGGCGTTGCTACAGGTGCTACCTCGGTGATCGTGTCCAACGGCACCATCTCCTCCTCGGTGACGGTCATCGTCAACCGCACCGCCACCCTGACGGGCGACGGCAGCGGCACGGGTGGGGACGGCACCGGCGAGACCGTGACCCCCGGGGCCGTGGCGGCGCAGATCGAGAACGCAGCCGGGGAGGAAGTCTCCCTGCCCCAGAACGAGGTGCCCACCATCACCTCCGAGATCCTGAACACCCTGCGCAAGACCGGCCGCAGCCTGATCGTGCTGGGCGGGGACTACACCCTGCGCATCGACGGCAGCGAGATCCGCAGCACTCAGGGCGAGTTCAGCACTCAGCTGACCTTTACCCCCGACGAGTACGGCCTGACCTTCCGTCTGGGCGATGACAGCCCCCTGCCCTGCGGGGTGGAGATCACCCTGACCGGCGACAATGCCGCTTACAGTCGCCTGTACCTGAAGAACAAGGCCACCGAGAAGTGGCAGTTCCTCAACAGCTACAAGGACGGCGTCATCACCGCCGACACCGCGGGCAGCTACCTGCTGACCAACCAGAATCTGCGCTTCACCAACATCAACTGGACCTTCTTCATCGCCGCAGGCGGCCTGACCGTGGTCTGCCTGATCGCCTATATCGCCGTGAAGAAGCGGTACTGGTTCTGGTAAGCGGACCCTTTCATACACATTGAACCTGAGATAAGATAAAGAAACGCCCCCGCTCGGCTGAGCGGGGGCGTTCTGCGGTTTACGGGTTACTTTGCGCACACTGCGCGGGGCAGTAGACGCCGTAGTCGATGACGGCGGAGAGGACTTCGGTGATCCAGAAGGCGTGCCAGACGCCGGTGGGGCCCATCCGGCCGCAGAGCAGCCAGGCGATGGGCATGATGAAGATCACATAGCGGCACAGCGAGATCACCAGCGACGGCACGCCCTTGCCAAGGCCCTCCAGTGCGCCGGACGAGGTGGTGGACACTGCCGACACCACAAAGCCGAGGCAGATGATCCGCAGGGCTGTGCGGCCGATGGCGATGGTCTCGGGGTTGGAGGTGAACAGGCTCATCAGCGGGCCGGAGACCGTCAGGCAGAGCAGAGTGCCGATGGCCATGATCCCGGCGCTGAGGCCCAGGGTCAGGTTGTACAGCTTGGCCACCCGGCCATGCTCCTTGGCACCGTAGTTGTAGCCCACCAGCGGACGCATCCCTGCACGATGCCGTTGGCCGGCAGGTAGAGGAAGGTCTGCAGCTTATAGTAGATGCCCAGCACCGTGACATAGCTCTGGGAGAAGGCCGCCAGCAGGCTATTCAGGAAGGTGACCAGCAGGCTGGGCAGGGCCAGATTGAGGATGGCCGGAATGCCGATGGCGTAGAGCTTGCCGTCCAGTGCGGCGTTGGGCCGCAGCTGCCGGAACGAGAGCCGGACGGGAAGCTCGGTGGTGCAGTAGACATACAGGTAGACGCAGAGGGTCACGGCCTGTCCGATGCCGGTGGCCAGAGCCGCACCGGCGATGCCGAGGGCGGGCACCGGGCCCAGACCGAAGATCAGGATGGGGTCCAGCACGATGTTGGAGACACAGCCCGCCACCAGCGCGACCATGGAGACGTTCATCCGGCCCACGGCCTGGAAGATCTTTTTTTCAAAGGCGAGGTTGGCCATGTTGACCAGCGTGAACAGGAACACGATGGTGGAGTAGGTGACGCCCATGGACACCAGAGTGCTGTCGTCGGTGAAGCGGGCCAGGAAGCCGGGCATGATGGCCGGGCAGAGGATCATGGCCAGCACACCGTGCAGCAGGGAGAAGGCCATGCCGTGGGTGGCGGAGCGGTTGGCCTGCTCGCGGTCGCCGGCACCCAGGTAAAGGGCGATCTGGACGTTGATGCCGACGCCGAAGCCAATGGCAATGGCGTTGATCATGTTCTGCACCGGGTACACCAGCGAAAGCGCCGTCATGGCCTGCTCACTGATCCGGGCGACGAATAAACTGTCCACGATATTATACAGCGAGTTGACCAGCATCGAGATGACGTTGGGCAGCGCCATGGACAGCAGCAGCGGGAACACCGGCCGCGTTTTCATAAAAGTATCGTTCATTTTCGGGTCCTTTCTGAGAGATCGTTCATCAAAGAAACGGCCCGCCGGGCGGCAATGCCGCATGGGCGCAAAAACGCCACACAACGGCGGCTTTCGGCGAACCATTGTGTGGCGAAAAATAGCTCTGAAACGGATACTGTAAAAATCCACACGATATTTTAGGACCTTTAGAATAGCACAGGAACGTGGGTTTGTCAACAGATATCGGCATAAAAGTATGACTTTTCCGAATGCGTCTCACAGCTTGACAGAACCTGCCGGAAACCCTACAATAGAAACAGAGAACAATGCAAAGGAGAGCCTGCCATGAAATGGATGATCGCATCCGACCTGCAGGGGTCGGCCTGCTACTGCCGCCGGATGCTGGAAGCACTGGACCGGGAGGGGGCCGACCGGCTGCTGCTGCTGGGTGACCTGCTCTACCACGGCCCCCGCAACGATCTGCCCCGGGAGTACGCCCCCAAAGAGGTCATCGCCCTGCTGAACGGGATGGAGCGCAAGCCCTTCTGCGTCCGGGGCAACTGCGACTGTGAGGTGGACCAGATGGTGCTGGAATTCCCGGTGCTGGCGGATTATGCGCTTCTGCCCACGGAACAGCGGCTCATCTATGCGACCCACGGGCATATTTATAATGTGAAGAACCTGCCCCCGCTGGCACCGGGGGATGTGCTGCTCCACGGCCACACCCATGTGCCCGCCTGGCAGGCGTTCGGGCAGGGGAACCTCTGCCTCAACCCGGGCTCCCTGGCCATCCCCAAGGAGGGCAGCCCCCACAGCTACATGACGTTGGAAAACGGCACCCTGCTCTGGAAGGAGCTGGAGACCGGAGAGATCTATCATACGCTGGATCTGTGAGAAACGATCCGGGCCGGAAAGCGCACGGGTGAGCCCCGCGCAGACTTGCAGTTTTCCCACCTGTGTGGTATGATAAAGCCGAAACAGAAGGGCGAGGCTCTGCTCCGGATACCGGGGCGGGGGCAGGAGCCGTTTTGTTTCCGTGAAAAGTTAGAGAAAACTAACAAAATGACGAAAACAGCGGGCCAGGATTGTGCAGTCTGCCGGAAACGGCCCGGCGGGGTTTTCGCAGAACCAGACGGAGGGAAAAACGATGGTCGAAACGATCCTGAAAGTGAATGGTATGATGTGCGGCATGTGTGAGAGCCATATCAACGATGTGGTGCGCAAGAATGCCGCCGTGAATAAGGTCACCTCCTCGCATACGAAGGGCGAGACGGTGATCCTCTCGGAGGAGCCGGTGGATGTGGAGAAGCTCAAGGCAGCCATTGCCGAGACCGGCTATACCGTGACGGGAGCCGAGAGCAAGCCCTGTGAGAAGAAGGGCTTTTTCGTTCTTCAAAAAGTAACGGCCTGTCCACTCCGGCTGGGCCGAAACAGGATAACTGGAGGTGCCTTGTATGAGAATCTTGGTGTACGGTGCAGGAGTGCAGGGCTGCGAGCTGGCCCACAGACTTTTGCAGAACCAGAAAAACGTGGTCACCCTGCTGGCCCGGGGTGAGTGGAAGGAGCGGATCGACCAGAAAGGTCTGGTCATTCGCCACTGGGCACAGCTCCGGACGACGGTGGACCGGGTGAAAACAACGGATCATCTGGACCCGGAGGACCTGTATGACATGATCTTTGTGACGGTGCAGGCCAGCCAGCTGCCGGAGATCCTGCCCATCCTCAAGGCGAACCAGAGTTCGTATCTTGTCTTTGTGGGGAACAACCCCCATGCGCAGGAGGTGCTGCAGGCCATGCAGCGCCCGGCGGACAAGATCGCCTTCGGGTTCCAGAACAGTGCCGGCCGCCGGGAGGCCGACCGGGTGGTCAGCATCCACATGGGCGTTGGGATGACCGTCGGCGGGGCAACGACACCTGTCCGGTGCCTTCCGGCTGCGGCTGCAGTCCGCCTTTACCGGGGTGAAATACAAGCTGACCTACTACGACGACATGGACGAGTGGCTCAAGTGCCACATCGCCTTCATCCTGCCGGTGGTCTATGCCTGCTATGCCGTAGACGGTGAACTGCCCCGTACCACGGTGGAACAGCGCAAGGCCATTGTGGATGCCGCCTGGGAATGCTGCGAGATGCTCAAGGCGGCAGGCGTCCCGGTAAACGACGCGGAGAACACGGACTATTACCGGGAGGGCACGAAAAAGCGAAAGAAGATGGACCGGATGGTCTACTGGATGGCCCAGACGCCCATCGGCCGCCTCTGTGCTTCGGATCATGCTATGCGCGCCGTGGGCGAGATGCAGTATCTGGACGAAGCCTTTGCGGCGATCCGTTCCACCACCCAGACCCCCATGACGGCCTGGGATGAACTGCGGAAAGCGATGCCGAAACGTTAAACAGAAAAGCTGCTGCACGATCCGTGCAGCAGCTTTTCTGTTTATGTCTTATTCCAGAACGCCCGGAGTTCCTGTTCCAGGGCGGCGGTGGTTTGCAGGAAGCGCAGGTGGCTCCAGTGGCGGGGGAAGAGCCGGGCGTATTCGGGCCGGGCGAACCGGTCGTCCAGCAGAAGTACCACGCCCCTGTCCTCCGGGGTGCGGATGACCCGCCCGGCGGCCTGCAGGACTTTGTTCATCCCCGGGAAGCGGTAGGCGTAGTCGAAACCGGTACCGCAGGTCTCGTCGTAGTAGCGGCGCAGGATCTCCTGCCGGGGGTTCACCTGGGGCAGGCCCACTCCCACGATGGCGCAGCCGATGAGCCGGTCGCCGGTCAGGTCGACTCCCTCGCCGAAGATGCCGCCCATGACCCCGAAGCCCAGCAGGGTCGTTTCGGGGTGAGGAGCAAACTGTTCCAGAAAGGCGGCCCGGGCGGCATCGTCCAGCTCCCGCTCCTGCACAAGGGTCCGGATGTCCGGGAAGCGGGCCGTGAAGTCCGCATGGACCTGCTGCAGGTAGGCGTAGCTGGGGAAGAAGGCCAGATAGTTGCCCACCTTTGCCCGGGCCAGGGCGGCCAGTGCTTCGGAGATGACGGCAGCGCTTGCCTCCCGGTCCCGGTAGCGGGTGGAAAGGGTGGACAGGCAGTAAAGGCCCAGATGTTCCGGCGGAAAGGGGCTTTCCAGCGCCACGGCCCGGGCGTCCGGGCAGCCCAGCACCCGGCGGTAGTAGCCCGGGGGCGTCAGGGTGGCGCTGAAGAGGCGGCGGCCCGCCCGGCCGAAAGGCTGGCGTCCACGAAAGGTGCGGGGTCCAGACAGAGCAGCTCCCATTCCAGCTCGCTGCCCCGGGCCGAGAGCCGGGTGACGAAATGCTCGTCGTACCGCTCGGCGGCGCGGGTAATGTCCTGCACGGCAAAATACAGTTCCAGCATCCGGGCGTGGGTCTCGGCCTCCGGGTTGGCTTCCAGCCAGTCCTGCAGCGGGGCCGACAGGCTGAGCAGGGGGCGGAGAAGCTCCCGGGGCAGTTCCTTCAGGAACACGGTGCCCTCCTGTGCGAAGAGCGGCTGGGGCAGGGGGAAGGCCGGCGTGTCGGCTTCGGTTTCCAGCAGGCTGGTCTGGCTGGGGCTTTCTTCGGGGGCCGGTGCGGTGTGCCGGGCGGGTGCCGCGGTTTCCACGGCCCGGCGATAGTCCAGAAAAGCCTTGTCTGCCCGGGTCAGGGCGGTCTTGAGGCTGCTTTTGCCCCGGCCGAGGGCCCGGCGGGCCTGGGTCAGGCTGCTCTTGACGAAGCGGGCTGAATACATGGCCCGGGCCCGGTCGGGCAGATTGTGGGCTTCGTCGATGAGGAACAGGTAGTCGCCGGGGCCGTCGAAGAAGCGGCGCAGGTGGACGGTGGGGTCAAAGAGATAATTGTAGTCCCCGATGATCACATCGCACCACTCGCTCAAGTCCAGCCCAAGCTCAAAGGGGCAGACGGTGTACTGCCGGGCGGCAGCGGCCAGGGTGTCCCGGTCAAAGCTTCCGGCACCATCCAGCAGGGCGGCCAGCGCCGTCCGGACCCGCTCGTAATAGCCTCTGGCATAGGGGCAGAACTCGGGCAGGCAGGCGGGGTGGCCCTCGGCGTCCGGGCAGAGACAGACCTTCTCCTTGGCGGAGAGGGTCACGCCGCGCAGGGCAAGCCCCGGGGCAGAGCGGTGCAGCCGGGCAAGGGCATCCTCGGCGGCGGCCCGGGTGGTGCTGCGGGCGGTCAGGTAAAAGATCTTCTCTCCCTTGCCCGCGCCGATGGCTTTCAGGGCCGGGAAGAGGGCGCTCATGGTCTTGCCGATGCCGGTGGGGGCCTGACAGAACAGCCGGGTGCCGTTTTTGCTGGACTCCCGCCCGGCGGTGCAGGCCCGCCAGACCTCCCCGGCCAGTGCCCGCTGCCCGGGCCGGTAGGATGGGTAGGGGAAGGCCAGGGCGTTCAGGCTCCGGTGCCGGGCGTCGGTCCAGTCCAGCTGCCGCCGGGCCCAGGGCAGGTACTGCCGCAGCAGGTCCAGCAGAAAGGCTTCCAGCTCCGGGGCCGTGAAGTGCCGGATATAGCGGACGATCTCGTCGGTGTCGATCTGGTAGTAGGTCAGCCGGACGTCCAGCCGTTCCAGCCGGTTCTGACCGGCGTAGATGGCCCCGTAAACGATGCCCTGCGCCCAGTGGCAGGGGTTCCAGTTTTCGGTGATGGAAGGGGTGGGCAGGGCCGTGGTCTTGATCTCGTCGATGACCACGGTGCCCTCCGGGTCGGTAAAGATACCATCGGCCCGGCCCTCCAGCGTGAAGGTGATGTCCTCCACCGTCCGCTGCGCCGAGAGGAACACCTCGGCGGCATAGCCCTCTCCGGCGGCTTTCTGAAGTTTGCGGTGGATGCGGGCCCCCTCGTTGGCGCGGTCGAAGCCGGTAAAGCGGCTGTCGATGCTGCCGGTGCGGAGCAGAAACTCCCCCAGCTCCCGGATGGGCAGGCGGACGGTGGGCATGAAGATCACCTCCGGATCGGGTTATTGGTTTTCGAACATCATTTCGCAGCAGTTCTGGGTCACGCGGCCCACTTCCTCAAAAATCCACGGCAGCGCGGTAATAGGTCTCCAGCTCATCGTGGCAGCTCTTGGCCTGCGCCATCAGGGCCACGGCCTGGTCCAGCAGCTCCGCCGCGGCCCGCTCGTTGAAGCGGAGCCGTGCCCGGTAGGCGGAAAGGTTCTCCCGGTCCACGAAGCGGGCGCAGCGCACCGCCTGGACGCCGGGCAGGGAGACCGGGTGCCAGCGGTTGTCGGTCAGGAACGCCAGCCGCAGGGCCGGGATGAAGAGATGGTCGATCTGGTCCTCCGGGTGCATGGCGCAGGGGCAGGTGATGATCCGGTAGCCCCGGGCCAGCGCCTCGGCCCGGATCAGCTCCAGCAGCAGCCGGGACACGGCCCCGTACTCATCCCGGAACACGATGCACCGGTCGGCCAGCGCCCGGACGGTGCTGCCGTAAAAGATCATCCCCTTGGGGGTGATGGCGGAGAGCAGCCGCAGCTCCTCTCCGGCGGTGCCCTCGATGCGGGGCAGCAGCCGGGTGCAGAGGCGTTTGACATAGCGCCGTACTTTTTCAAAATCGGTGCTGCAAGCTTCGGCCCGGCGGCTGTCCAGCATCAGGCTCCCGGCGGAGGCGATATACCGCGCCGCCCGGCTGCGCAGGGCCGCGTTGCGGGCAAACAGGGCACGGATCTCCTCCCGGTGGGGGCCAGCTTTCCGGCGTCCAGCGTGTGGTACAGGCTGACCACGATCTCGTCGGCCCCGGGGGCGTCCGGCTCCACCACATGGGGCGCGGTGGCGTCGATGATGGCCTTTTTCCGCTCCGGGAAGATCACGCCGTCCAGACTGTCGGGGTCGCTGGCGCAGTGGATGCGCTCGACGGCTTCGCCCCGCTCTGCGGCGGCCCGGGCCAGATGCTTCATCAGGGTGGATTTGCCGCAGCCGGGCCCGCTTTTGATCAGGAACAGCTGCATCCCGGGCTCCCGGCGCAGAGGTTCAAAGTAGCCCCGGAACCCGGCGGGCGTGGTGGCCCCCAGGAAGAAGTCCGCAGGGCAGTTTTGCAGTTTTTCCATAACAGAACACCTCACTTTTGCTATACTTTATGCAAAAGCAGAAAGAGAGGTGAAGGGCAGGCTTATTCGGTATAGGTGTGGTCGCAGACGGCGCGGATCTTTTCCCGCAGGGCTACGAAGTCGGCAAAGGCTTCGGGCTTGTTCTGCGGCTGGCGGAGCAGGGCGGCGGGGTGGAAGGTGCCCATGAAGAGGACGCCGTTTTTTCGATGAAGGTGCCGTGCTCCTTCGTCACGGAGAAGTCGGGCCGGATCATCCGCTGGGCGGCGATGCGCCCCAGGCAGACCACGATCTTCGGCTGCAGCAGGCGGAACTGCTCCCGCAGCCAGGGCATGCAGGCCTCGCTCTCGGCGGGCAGGGGGTCCCGGTTGCGGGGCGGGCGGCACTTGACGATGTTGGCGATATAGCAGTTTTTGCTGCGGTCCAGGTCGATGGCAAACAGGTACTTGTCCAGCAGCTGGCCGCTGCGGCCCACGAAGGGCAGGCCCTGCTCATCCTCGCTCTGGCCCGGGCCCTCGCCCACAAAGAGGACCTCGGCCGTCTCGGCCCCCTGCCCGAAGACCACGTTGGTGCGGGTGGAACACAGCTCACAGTTGCGGCAGGCCAGACAGTCGGCCTTCAGAGTTTCCCAATCCATATTTCGTTAAACCTCTCACAAATTATATGACATTTTCTTAACAAATCAACGAGGGATTTCTGCTACAAAATATACCACAAAATTACGGATTTGTCTTGAAGTTTCCGGACTCTGTGCTAAAATAAAAAAAAGAAGGGCGTGTCTGTGGCGCCCCGGAATAATTGCAAAGTAAATTCGGAGGTAATCAACAATGGCTGATATGTTCGCACCGCTGGTAGCCCAGCTGAAGGAAAACCCCAAGACGATCGTTTTTACCGAGGGCAATGATCCCCGCATCCTGGAGGCAGCCAGCAAGCTGCTGGCCGAGGGCGTACTGAAGGTCGTCATGGTCGGCAATGAGGCTGAGTGCAAGGCTGCAGCTGCCGCCGGCAATTTTGATATTTCCGCTGCTGAGATCATCGACCCCGAGAACTACGCAGGCTTTGACGAGATGGTCAATACCATGGTGGAGCAGCGCAAGGGCAAGCAGACCGCTGAGGAGTGTACCGCTCTGCTGAAGAAGTCCAACTACTTCGGCACCATGCACGGCAAGATGGGCAAGGCCGACTGCCTGCTCGGCGGCGCTACCTACTCCACCGCCGACACCATCCGTCCCGCTCTGCAGCTGGTCAAGACCAAGAAGGGCGCACATCTGGTGAGTTCCTGCTTCATCCTGGACCGCGACTGCGGCGAAGAGGGCCTGAAGCGCATCGCCATGGGCGACTGCGCCGTCAACATTGATTACACCGACACCATCGATAAGGCCACCGGCGAGGTCAAGGTCTCTGCCGCTTCCAAGCTGGCCGAGGTGGCTGTTGAGACTGCCAAGACCGCAAAGCTGTTCGGCATCGACCCGAAGGTCGCTGTCCTGAGCTTCTCCACCAAGGGCTCCGGCAAGGGCGGCACCGTCGCTCTGAGCCACGATGCCACCATCAAGGCTCAGGAGATGGACCCTGAGCTGGCTGTGGACGGCGAACTGCAGTTTGACGCTGCCGTTGCTCCCGAGGTCGCACAGGTCAAGTGCAAGGGCAGCAAGGTCGCTGGCCAGGCCAACACCTTCATCTTCCCCTGCATCGAGGCCGGCAACATCGGCTACAAGATCGCACAGCGTCTGGGCGGCTATGCTGCTTACGGCCCCATCCTGCAGGGCCTGAACGCTCCCATCAACGACCTGTCCCGCGGCTGCAACGCAGACGAGGTCTACAAGATGAGCCTGATCACTGCCTGCCAGTCCTGATCGCTTCCTGAAAAAAGCATTCTGAGCCCCGCGGTTTCTGCCCGGCGGGGCTCTTCCACATTTTGGGCGGGAACATGGTATAATAATCAGGCACAAAATGTGCCATGTCGGACAGCGCCTGCTGCGTGGTTCGGCATACGGATGCGGGCCCTGTACGATGGGGCCGCTGTGAACCAGGTCAGGTGGGGAACCAAGCAGCCTTAAGCGGTGTGTCCCGTGCGTTTCAGTCAGCCTGCATCCGTATGCCGAGTTACGCAAGGCGGGGTCAAACCCCGTCAGCGCTGTCCGATTTTTTTGTTGGAAAGGGGAGAGACCGGATGTATCGTGCCCTGTACCGCAAGTGGAGACCCCAGCGGTTTGAGGACGTGGTGGCCCAGCGCGGGATCGTGACGGCCCTGCGCAACCAGATCGCCACGGGCCGCGTGGGCCATGCGTATCTGTTCACCGGTGTGCGCGGCACCGGCAAGACCAGCTGCGCCAAGATCTTTGCCAAGGCGGTCAACTGCCTGCACCCCCACGACGGGGACCCCTGCGGCGAATGCGAGATCTGCCGGGGCATCGACAACGGCAGCATCCTGGATGTGGTGGAGATGGACGCGGCTTCCAACAACGGCGTAGACGATATCCGCGATCTGCGGGACGAGACCGCCTACACCCCCAGCGCCTGCCGCTATAAGGTGTATATCATCGATGAGGTCCACATGCTGTCCACGGCGGCCTTCAATGCGCTGCTCAAGACGCTGGAGGAGCCGCCGGCCCACGTCATCTTCATTCTGGCCACCACCGAGATCCAGAAGGTCCCGGCCACCATCCTGTCCCGCTGCCAGCGGTACGATTTTACCCGTATCGGCCCCGAGGCTATCGCAAAGCGGGTGGAGTATATCGCCGGGGAAGAGGGTCTGGAGCTGACGGAGGACGGCGCGGAGCTGATCTCCCGTCTGGCGGACGGTGCCATGCGCGACGCACTGTCCATTCTGGATACCTGCGCCGGTGTCACCGCAAAGATCGACGCCGATGTGGTCCGCCGGATGGCGGGCGTCACCGACCGGAGCTACCTGTTCCATATTTCCGACGCGCTGGAAGCCCAGGACGGTGCCGCGGCACTGGCCCAGCTGGCCCAGCTGCGGCAGCAGTCGGTGGACGTGAAGCGCCTGACCGAAGAGCTCATCGCCCATTACCGTGCCCTGATGCTGGCGGCCCTGCCCGGCGGGCAGGCGCTGCTGTCCGGTGTCTCGCCGGAAGAAGAACAGCTCTATCTGGAAAAAGGCCCGAAGCTGGGGCAGCGGGAGGCCGTCCGGGCCATCCGCACCCTGGGCAACGCTTTGGAACACATGACCCGGGGCAGTGACCAGCGCATTGAGCTGGAGCTGGCCCTGTTCAGCCTGTCGGAGCCGCCCCAGGCCATGGTGATGCAGCCTGCCGCTGCTGCCCCCGTCCGGGCGGCTGTGCCCCAGCCGGAGGCCCCGAAGCCCTTTGCGGCAGCTCCGGTACAGCCCTTTGCGGCGGTGCCGGCGGCAGAAACCTTCCGTCAGGACCGATCGGCCCTGACACCTCCCCTTTCCGGGAGGCTTCCCCGTGTCCTGCCGCGCAGGAGGCACCCCCCCGCCCCGGCGGAGGAGCTTCCGCCCCCGCCCGAGGCCGCCGGTGACCTCCGATGCGCCCCCTCCCTGGGAAGAACCGGCTGCACCGGCGGCCGGGCAGAACCCCGCAGCAGAGGACCCTTCCGCTCCGCTGTGCGCAGCAGCTCCCCTTTCCGGGGAGCCTGACGGCGCGGAAAAGCAGCCCTTGAATGGGGAGAAGGACCGCGTCAACGGCAGCGGGGCCGTGCAGCCTGCTGCCCCGGAATACACTGCCGACCCGGCTCTCAACAAGCCCCGCAAGGTGGCGGCAGCGGGGTCAACCCCTTCCCCGGTGGGACGAGGTGGTGCAGCTGCTGCAGGAAAAAAGACCCCCTGCTGTACACCTACCTGAAGAAGTCGAAGGCCTACTTCGACGGGACCCGGGTGCTGATCGACGGCGGCAAGACCTTCCGAGATTTCATCCGGCAGAACAAGGACAGCCAGAAGCTCGTCAAGAAGCTGATCGCGCAGGTGTCCGGTGTGGCGGTGCCCATCGGCCCCTACGAGCCTAAGAATGTCAACCGCCCTTCGGCCAACGCCGAGGAATCCCTCCGCAAGCTGGAACAGCTGGGCCTGGAAGTCTCCATTGAGGACTCGGCCCGGAAAAAGAGATAAAGGAGAAACTGATTATGAAAGCAAGAATGCCCGCAGGCTTTGGCCGCCCCGACATGAACTCCCTGATGCGTCAGGCACAGAAGATGCAGGAGGATATGAAGGCCAAGCAGGCCGAGCTGGAGACCGCCGAGTACACCGGCAGCGCATCCGGCGAGATGGTCACTGTGAAGATGAACGGCAAGCACGAGGTGTTGGCCATCACCATCAAACCCGAGGCCGTGGACCCCGATGACATCGAGATGCTGGAAGATCTGGTGGCTGCAGCCGTCAACGCCACCGTCAAGCAGGTAGACGAGACCGCCGAGGCCGAGAGGGGCAAGCTGACCGGCGGCCTGAACATCCCCGGTCTCTGATCCGGACGGAGGAGTCGCCATGGGTTACAATGCAGCCCCGCTGGAAAAGTTGATCGAAGAGTTCAGCAAGTTCCCGGGCATCGGCCGGAAGGGTGCCACCCGGATGGCCTATCAGGTGCTGAGCATGTCGGACCAGGACGCCGCCGCTCTGGCGGGTGCCATCCAGAATGCCCACACCCGGCTTCACCGCTGCCGGATCTGCCAGAACTACACCGAGGCAGAACTCTGCCCTATCTGCGCCAGCGCCAAGCGGGACCGCTCCATCATCTGTGTGGTGGAGACCCCCCGGGACGTGCAGGCCTTTGAGCGCACCCGGGAGTACCACGGGATGTACCACGTCCTCCACGGCCTCATCAGCCCCATGGACGGCATCGGGGCCGAACAGCTCACCGTCAAGGAGCTGCTGGCCCGCCTGGGGACGGCGAGGTGAAGGAAGTCATCATGGCGATGAACCCACCGTGGAAGGCGAGGCCACCGCCATGTATCTGGCAAAGCTCATCAAGCCCCTCGGCATCAAGACCACCTGCCTGGCCTACGGCCTGCCCGTGGGTGCCAGCCTGGAGTATACCGACGAGACCACCCTCTACCGTGCCCTTTCCGGCCGGGGAGAGCTGTAAAAAACAGATCATACAAAAAGAGACCCGCAGGCCGTGGCTTGCGGGTCTCATGCTTTGTTTATGGGGCTGTTCAGAAGGTGACAACGAGGTCTTTTGCGGGGGCTTTGATGTCAATGGTCTGGTGGATGATCTGTCCGTTGGCATCGGTGTAGGCGGCGGTGAGCTGGTAGTTTCCGCGCTTGACCTTCAGGGCGAAGGCACCGGCATCATCAGCAGTGGTCTGCTCCACCACCTTGCCGTCCTGCAGCAGGGAGATCTTCGCCCCGGGCAGAGCAGTGTGGTCAGACAGCTCGGCCTTGCCCTGCACCTCCACCGGCATGCTCAGCACGACACCGGCCGTAATGGCCGCCGCCGCGGCACCGGCACCCACCAGCAGCAAGGCACTGGCTCCGCTTCCGTCACCGTCACCGGAACCGCCCGAAGGCGCAGCCGGGGTGGAGGGGGAAGAGGGAGTGGAAGGCTCAGATGGCGTAGAGGGCGTGTCAATTTCCGCACCGTTGAGGGTCAGCTTTCCGCTTTCCTCCTGACGGATCACGGCATCATTGGAAACATTCTCGCCGAAAGTGATATCCTTGGTGCTGTCTTCAACACCCACGACCGCCTGTGCATTCTTCAGGCCATCGCCGGTGATATGGACGCCGTCATCCTCGACCGTAAGATCCAGATAAGAGGTCTGGGTGGTATCGATTGCAATGCTTTCCCACGGCCATGCATCCGTGGTCTTGTCCTGCGAGTACATCAGGCCGATGGAGCCCGGATCATCGGTTTCGATATGGACGGTCTGCTTTGCGGGGTCTACCGTGATCGCAGTTTCTTCTGTCGTGCTGAGGAAGAAGGACGAGTCTTTCAGCGTGACCAGAGTCATGGCTTTTCCATTGCTTTCCGGAGAAATCTTCATTTCAAAGGGTGTGCCGTCCTCTTGAAATCCATGGAATAGGTGACGAGATCGTCCGAACTGTCAGAAGAACCAGCTGGCACTCCGATGCTGAACTGAGCCCGGACATCGTTGCTCGCATTTTGAATTGATCCGGATTTCGTGGACAGGTGACTGTCACCGGAAGTTACTTCAAGAGAAGAAGAAAGACGAACAACGATTTCGAGATCTGAATAATCGGTCAGAGTTTCATTGCGTTCATTGCTGTAATAATTGATTAAGTCGAGTTGGTCGGTTTTGGTCATATAGAATTCGAGATAATCAAATTCAAATCCAGCGCATTTGTACTCGATTTCAAGATGTTCGGCGGGCTGTGTACTGTCGCTTTCAAAGCATTCAGTATCATCGACAGTGGTTGGTTTGATTTCCATTTGCTGCGGGTCAAAGCTGTTTGGATCGTTTCACAAAAAATATAAGAACCAACATCAGTTTTTCCAAGCAAATCGGTCAAAATGACTTCATGGAATCCACCACTGGAGCAGTGTATAGCAACAGGAACGACTTTTCCTTTTTCAGAGTCTGCACAATCTCATTCAAAGCATTCGAGGGAGCGGTATTAAAAAACGACGATGTTGATTGTCTGAGTGAAGTTTGGCGGAGGGGGAGGTACTGCTGTAAATAATAGAATTCGACCAGGTCTTCCGTATCCCGATTATGGGTATTTGTTGTCCGGTCATAAGGAGGGGCCATATCGAAACTATTTTTTTCAGAGGGAAGCAGACTGGGATTCATATAGCGAAGAGCGGCGACAACTTCCATGCCGTAGCAGGAACCGCCCCATCCGGATAATCTATGCAGAACAATATTTTCCTTGACGCGTGAGGACATGCCATCGACGAGACGATGCAGGCTTTCGGTTGAAATGTTGTGACCATAAAGAATGTCGGAACACTGTTCCAGATGTTCAACATGTCGGAGAAGAAAGCCGGCGGGGGTTTCTTCATATTTATTGACGATGTTATTATTATTATTATCTTTAACAGATTCCTTAAAAACCTTTTTCCACTCACTGATCATATTAGCGTCTTCTTTGCTGAAGAAATATTCGCTTGAATTCAGAAAGCCGAGGTTGTCCCGCTTGAATGTAAACTCTTTTTTTTGGGGAGTGGGTTCCGGTTCCGGAAATGGGTCATCATTGGGGAAAATCTCTTTGATCTTAGCGGAAATTTCCTCCTTGGTCAGGTTTTCTCCATTGCAGTCTCCGGAGGTTGCAGCCTCTGTCGGTACTTCACCATTGATACAGGACGTGTTCAGAGAATAGCAGTCCTTCATATTGATGTCGAAACCAACATTTGTATTGGTACCGATACGTGCGATAGTTCCCGTGCTGGTAAGATTGGAAGCTATATTGTAGCAATTATGGATATGTGCCTGCCCAATACCATAAACGGTAGCATCATTGCCGGTAGCAGAAATATTGGCGTAATTTACAGAATTGCTGATAATAGAGTGGTAGTAGATAGAGGAACCACCATAGTCTTGAATGTAACCAATGCCACCAATAAAACGTAAACCCTGACTTTGAGAAACTTTATTGATGGATAGTTTACCATAATTACGGCAGAAGTCTGCAGAGGAAGAACAATCGGCATAACCAAAAATACCACCGATAAATGTTCTGTGATAATTTGCAAGAATCTCAATAGGGGTAACTTCCTCAAGAGAAATGAAGCCATAATTGCTACAATTGATGATTGTATTCACACGAGAGAACAAAATCTCTTCATCGGCTCCACCACGAAGAATTCCAACGATACCGCCGCAATGCACTATGCCATTTGACGAAGGAATCACAATGTTAACGTGGTTTTCACAGTTTACGATGGTATTGTCTTCGGCTCCGGTATACAGACGGGCAACAATACCACCGATATTGATCTCGGTTTCAGAAGGAGGATTCGCTGTGATCGTTCCATACGTGACGCAATTTTCCACATGCTTTGCAAGCCCGGCGAGACTGCCGATGTTGACAGCACCGGAGCAGGTCAGGGAGATATTGACATCGGTCAGATACAGATTGGAAAAACTTGCACTTGTATAGCCGAACAAACCAACACAGGTATAATCGTTGGCAGGAGTATAACTTTTTATGGTAAGCCCGCTGATCGTATGGCCGTTGCCGTCAAAGCTGCCGGTAAAAGGCTTTTCCAGCGTACCGATGGGCTCCCAATTGATGCCGGACAGGTCAAGGTCGTTATCCAGCACATAATTGGCGTCCAGATCGTTCCGGATGTAATTCAATCCGTCAACATCCGTAATGTGGAAAGTGCTTTTTTCGGATGAGCCTTCTGTTTCCGCAAAAGCCGCAAACGGAAGCATCTGGCAGAGCATGGCGAGCGACAGCACCCACGCAAGGAGCCGCAAACGTTTTTTCATAAAAAACCTCCTCGTGATTTGGTCGAATGAACGGCAGATAATGGATTCCTAAAAAATTATAGTATGGAAAAAGCCTGCTGTCAACAAAAAAGAAGAAGCCTACGCGGTTTGGAAAAGGAGCCGGACCTTCCCGCAGCAGGATAAAAAGTGACGGAACAGTGGACCTCTCCGTCGGAATATGGTATACTAGCAGATGATTTCAGAAGAAGAACCTCCCGCGCGGGGAGGAAAGGAAAGGACTTTTTCTATGAAGATCATTCTGGTGGGCGGCGGCAAGGTCGGCACGGCACTGGCGCGTCAGCTCAGCGAGGAAGGCCATAATGTGACGGTGGTCGATACCAACAAGGCCCGGGTGGAGCATATCGGGCAGTCGTATGACGTGATGAGCATCACCGGCAACGGCTCCTCCATTACCACCCTGTCTGAAGCGGGGATCGAGGATGCGGACGTGTTCATCGCGGTCACCGGCTCCGATGAGCTGAACCTGCTGTGCTGCATGTTTGCCAAGAAGGCGGGGCACTGCCATACCATTGCCCGTGTGCGCAACCCGTCGTACAGCCATGAGCTGGATTTCATCAAGAAGCAGATCGGCATTTCGGCCATCATCAACCCGGAAATGGCGGCGGCGCGGGAGATCTCCCACCTGCTGCGGTTCCCCGGTGCAAGCAAGATCGATACCTTTGCGGAGGGCCGGGTGCGGCTGATCAAGTTCACCCTTACCAGGGAGCAGGGTCTGGACGGCGTGGCCATCCATGAGATCCCCACCCGCCTCAAGAGCGATATCCTGGTCTGCGCGGTGGAGCGGGACGGCGGAGTCATCATCCCCAACGGCAACTTCGTGCTGCAGACCGGCGATCAGGTCACCTTCCTGGCAACGCAGGACCGTGCCCATGAGTTCTTCCAGCGCATCCATCTGGCCGTGCGCCCGGCCCGCAACGCCATGATCGTGGGCGGCGGCGCCATTGCCTATTACCTGAGCCAGGACCTGCTGGAAAATCACGTTCGGGTCCGGATCGTGGAGCGGAATCAGGCCCGCTGCGATGAGCTGATCCAGATGCTGCCGGAAGCGCAGATCCTCTGCGCCGACGGCTCCAACCGGGAATTCCTGCTCTCCGAGGGGCTGGAGTCCACCGAGGCCTTTGTGGCCCTGACCAACATCGACGAGGAGAACGTCCTGCTGACCCTGTTTGCCAAAAAGCACTCCACCGGCAAGCTGGTCACCAAGGTCAACCGTCTGGAATTCGATGACATTCTGGCCGGGCTGGATCTGGGCAGCATCGTTTACCCCAAGTATATGACCTGCGATTACATCGTGCAGTATGTCCGCGCTCTGCAGAACGAGGCGGGCAGCAACATCAAGACCCTGTACCGGATCCTGGACGACCGCGTGGAAGCGCTGGAATTCACCGTCCACGAGGAGAGCCGGGCCACCGGCGTACCCCTGAGCCAGCTGCACCTGAAAAAGAATACCCTGCTGTGCTGCATTACCCGCGGCAACGAGATCCGCATCCCCCGCGGCGGCGACCAGATTCAGGTCGGGGACAACGTCATCGTGGTGACCCTGGGCACGGCCTGCACGACCTGCGGGACATCGTGGAAGAGTGAACGGAGGCACGGCATGAATTATGCGATCGTTTTGCGGCTGCTGAGCTATATCCTGTTCTGCGAGAGCGCGCTGCTGCTGCTTCCGGCCCTGACCAGCCTGTGCTTCGGCGAATGGGCCGTGATGGGGGCGTTCCTCATTACGGCAGCCGGTGCGGCCCTGCTGGGGCTGCTGCTCCACCGGGTCAAGACCCGAAGCCAGATCTTCTACATGCGGGAAGGCTTTGCCACCACGGCCCTGTGCTGGATCCTCATCAGCGTGGTGGGCGCGGTGCCCTTCGTGCTGACGGGCTGCATCCCCAACCCCATCGACGCCCTGTTTGAGACGGTGTCCGGCTCTACCACCACCGGTGCCAGCATCCTGCCCGGCGTGGAGGACCTGCCCAAGGGCATCCTGTTCTGGCGCAGCTTCACCCACTGGGTGGGCGGCATGGGCGTTCTGGTCTTTCTGCTGTCTTTGCTGCCTCTGACCGGCGGCTCTCACGTCAACCTGATGAAAGCCGAGAGCCCCGGCCCTCAGGTGGACAAGCTGGTACCAAAAAGTCCAGTCCACGGCCAAGATCCTGTACGGCATCTATTTTGCCCTGACGGTGATGGAATTCGTGTTCCTGCTCTTCGGCGGGATGCCGGTCTTTGAGTCCATGCTCACCGCCTTCGGTACGGCAGGCACCGGCGGCTTCGGCTTCCGAAACGACAGCTTCACCAGCTTTTCCCCCCCACATCCAGTGGGTCGTGACCATTTTCATGATCCTCTTCGGCGTCAACTTCAACGCCTACTTCCTGCTGCTGATGCGCCGCTTCCGCCGCGCCGCCGCCAGCGAGGAGGTACGGGCTTACTTCATCATCATCGGCGTGGCGGTGGCCATCATTACCGCCAACATCTACAGCCTTTACAACGGTTTCGGCGAGGCCCTGCGGCAGGCGGCCTTCCAGGTAGGCTCCATCATCACCACCACCGGATTTTCCAGCTGTGATTTTGACCTCTGGCCCACTCTGTCCAAGGAGATCCTTGTCATGCTGATGTTCGTGGGTGCCTGCGCTGGCAGTACCGGCGGCGGCGTGAAGGTCAGCCGTTTCCTGCTGCTGGGCAAGACGGTGGGCAAGGAGCTGAAGCAGGCCCTGCACCCGCAGGTGGTGGCTCCGGTCCGGATGGACGGCAAGGTGGTCAACCATGAGACCATCCGTGCAACAAACGTCTATGTGGCGGCCTACATCTTCATCTTTGCGGCCTCCTTCTTCCTCATCAGCCTGGACAACTTCGACATGGTGACCAACTTCACCGCCATCGCGGCCACCCTGAACAACATCGGCCCCGGCCTGAACCAGGTGGGCCCCATGATGAACTTCGGCGGCTACTCCGACCCGGCCAAAGCTGGTCATGATCTTCGATATGCTGGCCGGCCGTCTGGAAATTTTCCCCCCATGCTGGTGTTCTTCCTGCCCGATACCTGGCGGAGGTTCTGAGTGCAATAAAAAAAGGACCGCTGTTCGTGAAAAACAGCGGTCCTTTTCGTATATCTGGTTTACGGGATCAGAAACTGTCCACCTTTTCCTGTGCGCGGTACTGCAGGGCTTCCAGCAGGGCCTCTTCGTCCAGAAGCTGCTTTCCGGCAAGGTCGGCCACCGTGCGGGCCACCCGCAGGATGCGGTCATGGGCGCGGGCGGAAAGGCCCAAAGCGTCGTAGGAGGCGCGCAGCAGCCGCTCGGCGGCGGGGGTCATCCGGCAGACCCGGCGCACCTGTCCGGCGGAGAGCTGGGCGTTGCACCGCACATTTTCGTATCCGGGGGCAGAGTAGCGCTTTTCCTGAATGGCCCGGGCTGCCAGCACCTGTTTGCGGAGTTCGGCGCTGCTCTCGGCAGGGGAGGCGGCGTGTAGCTCGTCAAAGGCCACGGGGTCCATCTCAACGCAGAGGTCAATGCGGTCCAGCAATGGGCCGGAGACCCGGCTGCGGTACTGCCGCACGGCGTTGGGAGAGCAGGTGCAGGGCCGGGTGGGGTGACCGTAATAGCCGCACTTGCAAGGGTTCATGGCGGCCACCAGCTGGAACCGACTGGGGTAGGTGGCACTGCCTGCCGCCCGACTCACAGTGATCTGTCCGTCCTCCAGCGGCTGGCGCAGCACTTCCAGACTATCCCGTGAAAACTCTGGCAGCTCGTCCAGAAACAGCACACCGCAGTCCGCCAGACTGCACTCGCCGGGGCGGAAGGAGGCCCCGCCTCCGGCCAGGGCCCGCGGCGCTGGCCGAGTGATGGGGGCTGCGGAAGGGCCGGGCGGAGATGAGCCCCGCCCTCTTGGAAGCTGCCCGGCGATGGAGTAGATCTTGGTGGTCTCCACGGCTTCCTCCCGGGTCAGGGGCGGCAGGATGCCGGGCAGGCGCTTGGCCAGCATGGATTTGCCAGTGCCGGGAGCCCCCCGATCAACAGCACATTATGGCCCCCGGCGGCGGCGATCACCATGGCCCGCCGTGCCAGTGGCTGGCCCATGACGTCCGCAAAATCCGGTGCCGTGTTCCACCCGGCCGCTGGGTCAAAGGGATGGGGACGGCAGGCTGGATGGGACAGACCCCCTGAAGGGCGTTCACGACCTCCCGGGCGGTATGGGCGGGGTAGACCTTCATGGCATCGCCGCCGGCCTCGGCCGCTTCAGCCGCATTTTCGGCGGGGACATACAGGCTGCGGATGCCGTCGGCTGCAGCGGCCAGTGCCATGGGCAGGACGCCGGACACCGGCCGCAGACTGCCGTCCAGCGCCAGCTCCCCCAGAAAGGCCGTGTCGGCGGGGGGCTCTTCCATCTGCCCGGAGGAAGCCAGCACCGCCAGCAGCAGGGGCAGGTCGTAGACAGGCCCGCTCTTGCGGATATCCGCCGGGGCAAGGTTGACGGTGATGCGGCGGTCGGGCCACCGGAACCCCAGATTTTTGAGGGCGGCGTGGACGCGGTCGCCGCTTTCCCGCACCGCCGAATCCGGCAGGCCTACCAGCGAGAACGCGGGCATGCCGCCGGAGACATCCGCTTCCACGGACACGGCAAAACCGTTCAGGCCATTCAGACCATAGCTCTTCAGGACAGAATACATGGAGCCTCCTCCCGCCGCGCAAAAGCGGCCACCGGACAGAATGTTTCTATAAAAATAATTATAATTGTGAGGAGGAATCTTGTCAATGTGTGAAAAGTTTGTGGCATTTATATGATTTTTTGGGCCGAAACTTTTTACATAATATGGAATTGACACAGCCCCCGCAAGAGTTTATAGTATAAGTAGGTTTGGAAAAACTATCCCTGTGCAAAATACGATTAAAGGTAAGGTGTGCAATATGTATCTGGATGAGTATAAGCGCTGGCTGGCTGCGGACCTGGAGGACGCGGACCTGAAACCGGAGCTGAGCAGAATCGAGGGAAATGACGAGGAGATCAAGGACCGCTTTGCCGTCGCTGAAGTTCGGCACCGCCGGTCTGCGCGGTGTTCTGGGTGCCGGTACCAACCGGATGAATATCTACGTGGTCCGTCAGGCTACGCAGGGTCTGGCAAACTGGGTCAAGACCCAGGGCGGCACCCAGACGGTGGCCATCAGCTACGACAGCCGTTTGAAGAGCGACGTCTTTGCCAAGACGGCTGCCGGTGTTCTGGCAGCCAATGGCATCAAGGTGCGCATCTATGATGCCCTGATGCCGGTGCCGGCCCTGAGCTTTGCTACCCGCTACTATCAGTGCAATGCAGGCATCATGGTCACCGCTTCCCACAACCCGGCCAAGTACAACGGCTACAAGGCCTACGGCCCGGACGGCTGCCAGATGACCGATGACGCTGCCGCCATCGTCTATGACGAGATCCAGAAGACCGATGTCCTGACCGGTGCAAAATACATGTCCTTCGCCGCCGGTGTGGAGCAGGGCCTGATCCGCTTTGTGGGCGATGACTGCAAGGATGCCCTGTATGCCGCCATCGAGGCCCGCCAGGTGCGCCCCGGTCTGTGCAAAACCGCCGGGCTGAAGCTGGTGTACACCCCCTGAACGGCTCCGGTCTGGTGCCGGTCACCCATGTCCTGAACGATATGGGCATTACCGACATCACCATCGTGCCCGAGCAGGAGTATCCCAACGGCTACTTCACCACCTGCTCCTATCCCAACCCTGAGATCTTCGACGCCCTGAAGCTGGGCCTGGATCTGGCCACCAAGACCGGTGCCGACCTGATGCTGGCCACCGACCCCGACGCCGACCGCGTGGGCATCGCCATGAAGTGCCCGGATGGCAGCTATGAGCTGGTCTCCGGCAACGAGATGGGCGTCCTGCTGCTGGATTACATCTGCGCCGGCCGCATCGAGAAGGGCACCATGCCCGCCAACCCCGTGGCCGTCAAGTCCATCGTTTCCACCCCGCTGGCCGATGCCGTGGCAAAGCACTACGGCGTGGAGATGCGCAACGTCCTGACCGGCTTCAAGTGGATCGGCGACCAGATCGCCAACCTGGAGGCTGCCGGGGAAGTGGACCGCTTCATCTTCGGCTTTGAGGAAAGCTACGGCTATCTGGCAGGCCCCTATGTCCGCGATAAGGACGCCGTCATCGGCTCCATGCTGATCTGCGAGATGGCTGCCTACTACCGCAGCATCGGTTCCTCCATCAAGCAGCGTCTGGAAGAGATCTATGCCCAGTACGGCCGCTACCTGAACAAGGTGGACAGCTTCGAGTTCCCCGGACTGACCGGCATGGAGAAGATGGCGTCCATCATGCAGAAGCTGCGCGACAACCCGCCCACCGAGCTGGCCGGCCACAAGGTGGTCAAGGTCACCGACTACAAGAAGCCCGAGGAGACCGGCCTGCCGGCTGCCAACGTGCTGATCTACGCACTGGAGAACGGTGCGACTGTGGTGGTCCGTCCCTCCGGCACCGAGCCCAAGATCAAGACCTACTTCACCACCCTGTGGCTGAGGCACAGGCACAGAAGGATGCGCTGGCTGCCGCCATCGAACCCATCCTGAAGTGATTTCACAAAAATAAACCATCCGGCCCCTCTGCAGTGCATTCCGGTACCGCAGAGGGGCTTTTTTGCGTCTCTGGGCGGTTGCAGTTTGTCGGGTAATACGGTATAATAAAACATAGTTGAGTCTATGGAACGGCAGGTGGAGAATATGGAAACAAAAGTATCGGCAGTGCTGGTGGCCGCAGGGTCGTCCACCCGCATGGGCTTTGACAAGCTCAGCTTTGATCTGGGCGGGGGAGACGGTGGTGCAGCGGAGCATCCGCGCCTTTGCCGAGTGCCCCCTTGTGGACGAGATCGTTCTGGTGGCGGGGAAGAACCGCGCCTTTCTGGAACAGCAGGCCGCGTCCTGCCCGAAACCCGTGCAGGTAGTGGCCTCACCTCCGCCGAGGCCGCCAACGTGATAGGCGTGCAGGGGCAACCTGTGGACCGAATTCATCCCCACCTTCAGCGATGCGCAGTATATGGCCCTTCCGCGTATGGCAGCCCTTTCGGAGCTGCAATGGTGCAGCACTCGAGCGATTTCGAGTTCTCAAGCAGCGCCTCGAGGGGCTATTACGCATATATGAAGCCGAAGCGCTACACTACCGCCCTATTGAATGATAGAATCAATTGTAAAATGAGATATAGCTACAATATTCGCACTACTTGTTGCACTGACGGCATCTGCCGCGCAGCATCGCTTCTACCTCCGTGGAGGCCGACGGCGGCACAGCCTTGCGCGCGGGATTGAAGCCACCGTGAGCGCCGATACCGTCGGGTGCGTCGAGACCGTGACCGTTCAACTACGCAACACCCGCCATACGCCCTATCAGCCCGTGAAGGCCGGCATCAAGCTCGGCATCGATACCTACATGGACACCTACCCGAGTGG
>VOFC01005622.1_pt1 | contig 83565 bp, 111 predicted proteins | sample 5384161 | NCBI WGS metagenome assembly VOFC01 (sample SAMN12384722, study PRJNA508395) | human gut metagenome | isolation source: healthy gut B | host: Homo sapiens | reverse complement strand
CTCAGAACGAGAACCTCGTTCCCACTGAGGAGGAGATCGACAAGACCCTCTCCGAGCGCGCTGAGCGCACCAAGAAGACCCTCGAGGAAGTCAAGGCTGCGTCCAACGTGGAGGCCATCCGCCGCAACGAGGGCATCCGCCGCGCTGCCGACTATATCATCGAGCACTCCACCATTGAGGAAAAATAATTTTTCCTGCTTTCTTTGCGCCTGCACCGCCGTGCAGGCGTTTTTTATTGTTCATTTTTTCTCTCTTGACTTTTTTTCTCTGCTGCGGTATTTTTAGGGTGAGAAATTCTATCCGAGCCGCAGCTGCGGCCCGGACGGATAAAGTAAAATCTTCTGCGGGACATTCCGCTCATCTATTTTATTGCGACAGGAGGTTTTCCTTATGAAAAAGTTTCTTCTCGCTCTTCTGACAGCTGTCACGGCGGCTGCATTCTTCTGCGGCGCGGCGGCATCTGTGGCCACTTACAGCGCCAGCTATGACGCACCGGCCGGCATCAACGCCATCGTGGTGCAGGACAACAGCGCTGCGGTCATTCTGCAGGCCGCCGACATCGACCACGTCCACGCCGATTACACCTACACCTCGAGCTACGCCTTTGAAAGCTCCAAGCTCTACGACTTCACGGTGGCGGGCAGCACCCTCACCGTGACCAAGACCCGGGAGCCCAACGCTTCCCTCTCATCCAGAGCCAGGACACCCGCACCTGCACCCTGACGCTTCAGGTGCCCCGCCAGACGCTGGCAAACATCACCGTCAGCACCACCAACGACAGCATCACGCTGGACGGCGTTTCGGCACAGACCGCCAGCCTCACCACCGACAATGGCGCATCGAGGTATCGAACTTCAACGGTTCCACCCTGAGCGGCACCACCCGCAACGGCAAGATCACCATGAGCGGCGTCACCTCCCAGAATGTGGCCGCCACCATCCAGAACAGCGGCACCCTCAAGCTGGAAAACATCTCTGCCAACGTCTGCAACGCCAAGGTCCAGAACGGCAGCATCACCGGCTCTGTGATCGGCAGCGGCAGCTCTTACGGCTTTGAGCTGGCCGCAGGCGGCGGCAAGATCCGCGTCTCCGACGCCAGCGACAAGAACTTCGTCTTCTTCGGCAAGGACACCCTGCAGCAGAATGCAGATGCCCCCAACAAGCTGAACCTCGCCACCAAGAACGGCGACGTTGAAGTCGAGTTCGTCCGTTAAAAGAACATTAAAAATGCCTGTGCAGCATCTGCCGCACAGGCATTTCTTTTTGTCCCGATACGGTCAGCTGAGCCAGTTGAAGCCCATGACCACCACGCCGAGGATGACGAGGATGATGCCGGTGCGCGGTTGAGGGTCTTGGCATCGGCCTTGTTGGCAAAGACGGCTGCGATGCGCGCCCACAGCAGAGTAAAGATGACGCAGAGCACCCAGACGTGCCAGATCGGTGCACCGCCGATGGCGAAGTGGCTGACCGCTCCGGTCAGGGCCGTGAAGGTCATGATGAACACGCTGGTACCCACAGCCGTTTTCAGCTCGTAGCCGAGGACGCTGGTGAGGATGAGGAGCATCATCATGCCGCCGCCTGCGCCGATAAAGCCGCAGATGAAGCCGATGAGGATGCCGCAGACGATGGACTGGACGGCCCGCTTCTTTGCGCTGACGCCCTGCATGGCCTCTTTGGTGGTCATGACGGGCCGGACGATGAACTTGATGCCCAGCAGGAAGGTCATGAACACCGAGAAGCTGCCCATGGTGGCCGAGGGCAGCAGGCTGGCCACCCAGCTGCCCACCACCGTGAACGCCAGCACACTCACCATCATGATGAGGCCGTTTTTGATGTCGAGATTCTTGTTTTTGTGGTAAGTGTAGGCCGAGACGGCGCTGGCCAGCACATCCGACGAGAGGGCGATGCCCACAGCCATATAGGGGTCCATGCCCAAGAAGGTGATAAGCATGGGACTGATGACAGCCGCCGCGCTCAGGCCCGCAAAGCCGGTGCCGAGGCCCGCGCCCATGCCGGCGAAAAAGGTGACGAAGATCGTAAATAAAATGTTCATGCTTCTCCTTCCAGAATAGCGTCCAGATTCTTATTTATGATGTCCATCGTCTCGAAGAACGCCTTTCGCTGTGCTTCATTGGTGTGTTCCAGCAAACGTGCGCCAAATTCCTCCTGCAAGGCCCGGCCCTGCTCAATGATGGGGCAGGCTTTTTCGGTGCAGCGCAGCAGGGTGCGGCGGCGGTCAGCAGGGTCGGCCTCGCGGACAAGATAGCCCTCCTGCACCAGACGGTCTACGTTCACCGAGACGAGGTTAGCCTTCAGCTTCCGCATCTCCACCACGTCGCTGGCGGTCTGGTAGCCGGGGTTATTGGCGAGGAACATCAGGATGTCAAAGGCCGTCTGGGTCAGGTGCAGCTTCTGGCACAGGGGTTTGCAGAGGGCAGCGTAAGCCGCTGCGATCTTTCGCCCGAATTCGATGCCCGGGGTATTCATGGGGCGCCTCCTTGTGATTCAAAATTGTATCATTCAAATTTGAAGTGATGATAGCACAAAAACGCAGCGATTGTCAAGAGAAAAGGAGCGGCCCGCATCTTGCAGGCCGCTCCCTGTTTCCGTTTTCTTTACAGCATCATGATGAGCCGCGTGCCGAAGGCCGCCAGCCATGCTACGATGCACTGATTTGCCACCATGATAAGCGCCCACTTGCCGCCCAGCTCCCGCTTGACCGAGGCCACCGCCGCGATGCAGGGCGTATAGAGCAGGCAGAACACCAGCAGAGGTGCAGCCGCCGCCGGGGACAGCGCGGCGGCAAAGGCCGCAGCGGAGCCATAGAGGATGGTGAGGGTCGAAACGACGCTCTCCTTGGCCATGAAGCCGGTGATAAGAGCCGTGGACACCCGCCAGTCGGCAAAGCCCAGCGGCGCAAACAGCGGCGCGATACCGCTGGCCAGCCATGCAAGGATGCTCTGCTGCGGGTCAGCGGTGAGGCTGAGCCGCAGGTCGAAGCTCTGCAGGAACCAGATGATGATGGTCGCCACAAAGATGACCGTAAAGGCGCGCTGGAGGAAATCGCGGGCCTTTTCCCAGAGCAGCTGGACCACATTCTTGAGGCCGGGCAGGCGGTAGTTGGGCAGCTCCATCACAAAGGGGACGGCCTCGCCCTTAAAGACACTGCTCTTCAGCAGAATGGCCATCAGAATGCCCACCGCAATGCCGAGGAAATAGAGGCTGACCATCACCAGAGCCGCGTGCTCCGGGAAGAAGGCCGCCGCGAACAGGCTGTAGATGGGCAGCTTGGCCGAGCAGCTCATAAAGGGGGTGAGCAGGATGGTCATTTTGCGGTCGCGCTCCGAGGGCAGGGTGCGGCTGGCCATGACGCCGGGGACGGTGCAGCCGAAGCCGATGAGCATTGGCACGATGCTGCGTCCCGAGAGGCCGATGCGCCGGAGAAGCTTATCCATGACGAACGCCACACGGGCCATGTAGCCGGTATCCTCCAGCAGGGAGAGGAAGAAGAACAGGGTCACGATGATGGGCAGGAAGCTCAACACACTGCCCACACCGGTGAAGATGCCGTCGATGACCAGCGAGTGGACGGCTGCGTTGACGTTCCACGCCGTGAGGGTGGAGTCCATCGCGGCGGTCAAGGCATCAATGCCCACTTCCAGCAGGTTCTGGAGCGCCAGACCAATGACGCCGAAGGTGAGGTAGAACACCAGCGCCATGATGCCCACAAAGGCCGGGATAGCGGTATAGCGGCCCGTGAGGAACTGGTCGATCCGGGCCGAGCGGAGCTGCTCCTTGCTCTGGCGGGGCTTCACGACGGTCTGATCCACCAGCTGGTGGATGAAGTGGAACCGCATATCCGCGATGGCGGCGGCGCGGTCCAGACCCCGCTCCTGCTCCATCTGGACGATGATGTGCTCGATCATCTCTTTTTCGTTCTGGTCGAGCTTCAGGGCCGCTTCAATGCGCTGGTCGCCCTCCACGAGCTTTGTGGCCGCAAAGCGCACCGGAATGCCTGCGGCCTCGGCATGGTCCTCGATCAGGTGGATGATGCCGTGGATGCAGCGGTGGACTGCGCCGCCGTGATCCTCCTCGCTGCAGAAATCCATCCGGCCCGGCCGCTCCTGATACTTTGCAACATGGAGCGCATGATCCACCAGCTCGTCCACGCCCTCGTTCTTTGCCGCAGAGATCGGCACGACCGGGATGCCCAGCATGGCCTCCATCTTATTGATGCGGACAGTGCCGCCGTTGCCGCGCATCTCGTCCATCATGTTCAGCGCCAGCACCATCGGCGTATCCAGCTCCATGAGCTGCATGGTGAGATACAGATTTCTCGATGTTGGTGGCGTCCACGATATTGATGATGCCCGTGGGCTTCTCGCCGATGATGAACTGCCGGGTCACGATCTCCTCGCTGGTATAGGGCGACATGGAGTAGATGCCGGGCAGGTCTGTGACCTCCGTATTCGGGTTGTTCCGGATCGCACCGCTCTTGCGGTCCACCGTCACACCCGGGAAATTGCCGACGTGCTGGTTGGAGCCGGTGAGCTGGTTGAAGAGGGTCGTCTTGCCGCAGTTCTGGTTGCCCGCCAGTGCAAAGGTGAGGGTCGTGCCGTCCGGCAGCGGATTCTCGCCCTTTTTGGTGTGGTAGCGTCCGCCTTCGCCGAGGCCCGGGTGCTCCACCGGCTTTTCACTTTCTGCCTCCACCTTTTTCACCGCCGGGGCTTTGGCCAGAGTGACCCCGATGCGGGCGGCATCGTCCAGCCGGAGGGTCAGCTCGTAGCCGTGGATGCTCAGCTCCATCGGGTCGCCCATCGGGGCAAATTTGACCAGCGTGACTTCCTCACCGGGGATCAGCCCCATATCCAGAAAATGCTGCCGCAGAGCGCCTTCGCCGCCCACGGTCCCGACCACGGCAGTCTCGCCGATGTTCAAATCTTTCAACGTCATATGGAATGTTCCTCTCGAGCGCGTTTGTTAGTTTGCATTAACAACAGTAATATAGGCTAACTTTCCGGCGTTGTCAAGAGAAACGGAGCTGTTCTGAACTGTTCTCTGAAAAAAATCATGCCGCTATCCTCGAATATCCGAAAAAGTGCAAAAAATAAGAGCCTGTACCCGGGAAGCTCCCGCCGTACAGGCTCTTATCATTTTTTTATTTAGTTCGCGGTATGGTAGCCGTCAGGGTTCTTCTTCTGCCAGTTCCAGCTGTCGGCGCACATTTCCTCGATGCCGTACTCGGCCACCCAGCCAAGCTCGTTCCTGGCCTTGGTGGGGTCAGCATAGCACTCGGCGATGTCGCCGGGGCGGCGGGCATCGATGACGTAGGGGATGGGCTTGCCGCAGGCCTTCTCGAAGGCGTGGATGACATCCAGCACGCTGTAGCCCTTGCCGGTGCCGAGGTTGCAGATGAAGAGGCCGCAGTTCGTCTCCAGCTTCTTGATGGCGCAGACATGGCCGCGGGCGAGATCAACCACATGGATATAATCCCGGACGCCGGTGCCGTCGGGAGTGGGGTAGTCGTTGCCGAAGACATGGACCTTCTCCAGCTTGCCGACGGCCACCTTGGCGATGTAGGGCATCAGGTTGTTGGGGATGCCGTTGGGGTCCTCGCCGATGAGGCCGGACTTGTGGGCGCCGATGGGGTTGAAGTAGCGCAGCAGGGCCACGTTCAGGGTGGGGTCCGCCTTGCAGACATCGGTCAGGATGCGCTCGGTCATGGCCTTGGTGGTGCCGTAGGGGTTGGTGGTGGCACCCACGGGGAAGTCCTCAGTGATCGGCACACTGGCGGGGTCGCCGTAGACGGTGGCAGAAGAGCTGAACACGAAATTGTGGCAGTTGTGCCTACGCATCACGTCCAGGATGACCAGCGTGCAGTTGAGGTTATTGTAGTAGTATTCGATGGGCTTGGAGACACTCTCGCCAACGGCCTTGTAGGCTGCAAACTGGATGACCGCCGTGATGTCGGGACACTCGGCGAAGATCTTCTCCACATCCTCGTGCTTGGTCATATCGGCCTGATAGAAGCGGAAATCCTTGCCGGTGATCTGCTTGACCCGGTCGAGGACCACGGGGGATGCGTTATAGTAATTGTCCGCCACAACGACATCGTAGCCTGCATTCAGAAGCTCGATGCAGGTGTGGCTGCCGATGTAGCCTGCGCCGCCGGAAACCAAAATAGCCATGTCCAGTACCTCTCTTGTTCCAGATGTTGCTTCTTTGCACAGAGCCCTTGTGCTCTGCCTGCCTAAAGGATACCGCTTTTTGCACAGAGAATCAAGTACCGGCTCTTTTATTAAAATGTATTTTTGTTGCATATTTTCATCCAGTCTGATGAACTGCAAAGATTTTTTTAGCCGCAAGGAATGGAGAGGACACGCAAAAAACAAGCAAAGGACAGCTCCCGCGAAAGAGAGCTGCCCTTTGCTGCGGCTGATATTTGCTTAGAGAACGGATTCTCTTTTACAAACGGCCGCACTGACGGCCGGTGAAGAAGCGGAGGGTAGTGTTGACCCGGAAGACTTTGCCTGCCCGCAGCACCGTGGAGGGGAACTCCGGGTGAGAAGGGCTGCAGGGGAAGTGCTGGGTCTCGAGGGCGAAGCCGCCGTACTTTTCCATCGGGACGCCGCCCTTGCCGGGGGAGGGGCAGTTCTGCAGGAAGTTGCCGGTGTAGAGCTGGATGCCCGGCTGGGTGGTGTACATCTTCATGCTGATGCCGGTCTTGTCGCTGGACGCCCAGGCGCAGAGGCTCTGGCTGGCACCCCCGGGGCCGGTCGAGGATATAGCAGTGGTCGAAGCCGCCGCCCGCCATGGTGGTCTGGTAGAACCCGGTGTCGAGGTCGCGGCCCAAAGGCTTGCCTGCGCGGAAGTCCATCGGCGTGCCGGCCACGGGCAGGATGCGGGCCCGTGGGGCAGGTCTCATTGTTGCCCTCGAGGTAGTTGGAGGCGTAAATGCGGAGCTTCTGGCCCAGCACATTGCCGCCGCCGTCGAGGTTGAAGTAGGTGTGGTTGGTCAGGTTGATGATGGTGTCCTCGTCAGTGGACACACGGTAGTCCATCCGCAGGGTGTTGTCCGGCGTGAGGATATACCGCACACTGACCTTCAGATTTCCGGGGAAACCGTCTTCGCCCGCCGGGCTTTCGGTCTCCATCAAAAGGGTGTCGCCGAACATTTTCACATCGTAAATTTTGCGCGGGAATGTGCCATGCAGATGGTTTTTGCCATTGTTGGCTTCCAGCTTGTAGGTCTTGCCGCTGAGAGAAAATTCCGCATTTTCAATGCGGTTGGCGTACCGGCCCACGAACGCACCGCAGCAGGTGCTGCCGGATGAGTTGAAATCTGCCTGATAGTCGGCGAGGGTGTCGTGTCCGACGACCACATCCACCAGACCCGTTTTTGTAGGGACGAAGAGATTTTTTGATCACACAGCCATAGTTCAGCACACTGATCTCAAGTCCACCGGGATTGGAGATGATGTATTCATCCACCTTATCGCCGTTTTTGGTCACACCAAAGGGCTTGGAGCGAAACTGTGCCATAAGGCTCGCCTCCTTCTTCATTTTTTCGGTCAGGGCAGGCGCAGCCCCAACCTCGTTCCATAATTATGATTATAGCACAGTTTTCCAGACTTGTGTGAGAATGCTTTTTAGATTTATCTTCCAAAATTTCTGGAGATTTTTTTTTGGACATATTGTTTTGCAAAAAAAAGCCCTGCAAAATGCAACAGCTCCCTTTTGAATTTTTTTTTCAATAAACTTTACTAAAATTTATGCTTCGGCTGGCCTCGGCAGCGTTCGACTGCGCGATATACTCGGCGGCGTCATCGGGGATGTCGTCCATTCCGTCGTCACCCACATCGACCACCAGCGGCGGCTTCTTGAAGAGGATGTCGTAGAGGAGGGGACAATGTACAGGGTCATCAGAGTGGCATAGCTCAGGCCGCAGATGATGACGATGGCCATGCCGCTCATGAGCTGGCTCGCCATATCGTTGCTGAACACCATCTGCAGCATGGCCAGAACGGTGGTCAGGGTGGTCATCAGGATGGGACGCATACGGGTCTTGCCGGTGGCGATGAGGGCCGCACGGCGCTCCAGACCGCCCAGACGCAGCTGGTTGGCGTAGTCCACGAAGACGATGCCGTTGTTGACGACGGTGCCCATCAGGACGATGAAGCCCATCAGGGAGATCATGGTCAGCTGCTGGCCGGTGAGCAGCATACCCAGCAGGCCGCCAGTGAAGGCCAGCGGCACCGTGAACAGGACGATGAAGGGGGACAGCAGGCTCTGGAACTGCGCCACCATGACCAGATAGACGAAGGGGAGGGCCAGCGCCATCCACTGCACCATCTCATCGACCATCAGGTTGACGGTGGAGGACTCGCCGCCCAGCGAGAAGGAGCAGCCCTCGGGCATCTCGTCGGTGAGGGCGAAGGCGTCCAGCGTCTTCTGCAGCACGCGGGACTGGACGTGGTGTTGTAGCCGTCCAGCGTATCTGCCGTCACCGTGATGTAGCGGGTCTGGTTCTCGCTGGTGATAGAGTCGGGGGCGGTACCCGTGGACCAGCTGGCGATATCGCCCAGCGTACAGGTGCCGGTGGTGATGGTGCCGGTGGCGTCCATGACGCTGGTGGTGAAGGTCATGTCCATCATGTTTTCCTTGGTCATAGGGTCAAGGTTATCGCTGATCTGGACTTTCATGGTGGAGCCGTCTACCGTGACGGGCGTCTCCGCCGTCGTGGTGGTGGTGAGCTTGGCGGCGATCTGCTGATAGACCTGCGCAACCGTCAGGCCATAGGCGCGGACCTTGTCGCGGTCGATGTCCAGATTGATGGTCGCATCGCCCTGACCGAGGCCGGTGGCGGCATTGGCGAAGCCCTCGGTGTCGTTGACCATCTGGACGACCTTGTCGCTCAGTGCGGTGATGGTCTCGGCGTCGGGGCCGTAGATCTTGACGGAGAGGCCGCTGAGCTGGCTGGTGAGGTCCTGCATACCGCTGATCTCGACGGTGCCAGTGCACTTTTCGACGCTGGCCACCGCATCGTTCAGGGCCTGCTCCGCAGCGGCGATCTGGGTAGAGGAGAGAGACTCGTCCAGCATGACGTTGAACTGATAGCTGCCGTAGCTGTTGGCGGCGCTCAGCAGATCGGTGATGGCGCTGGGCAGGCCCAGCTGGCCGATGTCGATGCCGGCCACGGTGGTGTCGGTGGTGACGCCCACCTCTTCCACGCCGTCCACGGCCATGACGGCCTCGACGACCTGTCCGGCCACACCGTAGGATTCCTCTTTGGTCAGACCGTCATCGGTGGAGAGGGCGATGGTGGCCTCATTGCTGGAAATTTCGGGTAGAAGGACGACGCCCATGGAGAAGACCTTCCAGCCGCAGAAGGCCAGCAGCACGACCGCCGCCACCAGCGGCAGGGCGCGGTGCTGTAAGCACCACTCGAGGCTGTGGGCATATTTATCCTGGATCTTCTCGAACCAGACCAGACGCTTCGGCTCGGCCTTTTTCAGAACTGTAGAGGCAGCAGCAGGCACGACCGTGACGGCCACGATGAGGGAGGCCATCAGGCAGTAGCCGATGCACAAGGACATGGGTTCCAGCAGGCTGCGCACCGTGCCGGAGGCGAACACCACCGGCAGGAAGACGCAGACCGAGGTAAGGGTGGAGGCCACCACCGACATGCCCACCTGACGAGCGCCCTGCACGGCGGCGCGGGCCGCCGGCACGCCCCGGCTGCGCAGACGGTAGATGTTCTCGATGACGACCACCGAGTTATCCACCAGCATACCGACACCCAGCGACAGGCCTGCCAGCGTCATGATGTTCATGTCGAGGCCGGTGAAGTACATCAGAACGACGGCGAACAGGACGGACAGCGGGATGCTGACGCCGACCACGAGGGTGGGCTTGATGTCCTTCAGGAAGATGGCCAGCACGATGATGGCCAGCGCAGCGCCCACCAGCATACTGCTGATGATGCTGTTGACGATGATGGTGATGTAGTTGCCCTGATTGGACAGGACGACGACGTGCAGGTCGGGATACTGGGCCTGCATCTCCTTGAAGGCTTTCAGGCAGCCGTCCGAGACGCTACTGGCGCTGGAGGTGGCGTTGCGGAAGATTTTCAGCACCACGGCCCGCTCGCCGTTCAGGCGGGTATAGCTGGCCTCAGAGTTGTCGATGACGGCCACATCGGCCACGTCGGAGAGGCGGACATCGCCGAAGCCATCGACGTGGAGCAGAAGTGCGCCCTCGATGTCCGAAACGCTGTCGTACTCTTCGCCGACCTTCAGCAGCCAGGACTCGCCGCTCTTATCGGCGACATAGCCGGCGGGCATCGAGAAGTTCTGGGCGTAGATGAGCTGGGCGAGCGTCTCGATATCCAGCTGCTTGGCCACATCGGCGCTGGCGAGGGCTTTCTCCTTGGTCCTCCTCGTAGAGCTGCTTGGCATCTTCCAACTGGTTTTCATAGTCCTTCAGCTTCTCCCGGGCCTCGGTAAAGCGCATATAGGCACTGAGCTGCTGGCTGGAATAGTTACCCAGCGCGACCGAGAACTGGTTCATCAGGCCGGGGACATTGTCCATGGCTTTGATGACCTCGTCCAGAGTCTTATAAATGGTGCTCAGGCTGTTGGAGACTTCCAGCTCGTCGGCAAGGTCGGAGACGGTGCCGTCGCTGGTACCCAGACGGCCCTGCAGCTCCTGCAGGGCTTTGGTAAGCTTATCGGTGATGTCGCGCAGCTCGCCGACGATCTCGATGAGGGAGTCGATGTCCCGCATACCGGTCTGGTTGAACTGGTCCACGACACGCTGCAGGCCGTCGCGGACGTCGATGAGGGCCTGCTGGATCTCCGGCTCATTGACCACGCCGATGAGCTGGTTGACGCTGCTCAGCAAAGCCTGCGCCTGGTCGCGCACGACGGTGACGGCGTCGGCCACCTCCGTACCCATCTCTGCCATGACCGTATCAGAGACGGTGTTGCCGAAGTTTTTCAGCTGTTTTTCGTACTCGGCGCGGCCCTCGGCGATCTGTGCCTCCGCAGCGTCGAGCTGGGCGCGGGCGTCGGCCAGCTGGGTGTCGATGAGCTCCAGCAGGCGGGCGTTCACTTCGTCTATCTTATCCTGATTCAGCTGCACCTGCACCATCTTCTCGATGAGGCCGTTGGCCGACACGCTGGAAACGCCGCTGGTGCGGCCCACATAAGGCACGAGGGTGCTCTTATCCACGAAGTCCGACAGATCGTAGACATCGCTGCCCTCGCGGCTGATGGCAACCGTCATAAAGGCATTCATGTTCATGCTGTATTCAATGATGGAAGGGGTCAGGCAGCTGCCGGGCAGGCTGGTCACAGTCTGGTCCACCTTGTTGGACATCTTGACCATCGCGCTGTTCATGTCGGTGCCCTCGGCGAACTTCATCAGCAGAAGGCTGTAGTTTTCTGCTGAGGTCGCGGTGATGTTCTCGACGCCGGACACAGTACCCAGCGCGTTTTCCATCACGTCGGAGACTTCCGACTCCACGCGCTCGGGGCTGGCGCCCGGGTAGACTGTGACCACCATGAGGTAGGGCGTGCTGATGTCGGGCAGAAGGTTCGTCTGCAAGCTCGTGATGGACACGAAGCCCAGCAGCAGGACCATAATGACCGCGACAAGGATGGTGAATGGCTTTTTGACGCTGAATTTTTCCATGATTTCCTATCCATTTCTTTTTTTATACCGCCGCGCGGCAAGAGGTACGCCGCAGCCACAGCAGCACCCTCTGAACGCTTCTTATCGTTCCTATTATACACGAGGGAATCTCCCTTGCAATAGTCCTGAAGTTAATATTTAACAAAACTTTCCTTAATCCACCTTCGTTTAGGAAGTCAATGGGAAGATCCCGGCTACTTTCTTGCCATATTTCGTGGAAATGCGGGCCGGATTATGTTATACTAGAATGCAGAATGGAATTTTATCGCAATTTCAGGCACAGCGCCTATCCAGACTGCTAAGGCCCATGTTTTCCGGGCTTATATACGTTCGATACGACCCCAAAGAGGAATGCTATGAAGAAAGTTATATCCGTCCGTTTCAAGGACAACGGCAAGACCTATTATTTTGACCCCGCAGACACCCCCATCAAGACCGGCGACTATGTTATCGTCGAGACAGCCCGGGGCGTGGAGTGCGGCGAAGTGGTGCAAGGCGTGAAGGAAATCGCCGACTCTGCTGTCCCCAAGGCCCTCAAGCCCATCACCCGGATGGCCGACAGCGTGGATGTGCGCCGGATGCGCCAGAACCGTGAGGACGAGAAGCGCGCCTACCACACCTGCCAGGAGTGCATCGCCCGCCACGGGCTGGAAATGAAGCTGGTGGAGGCCGAATACACCCTCGACCGCTCCAAGATCATGTTCTATTTCACCGCCGACGGCCGTGTGGACTTCCGGGAGCTGGTCAAGGACCTGGCCGGCATCTTCCACACCCGCATCGAGCTGCGCCAGATCGGCGTGCGCGACGAGAGCAAGATGATAGGCGGTCTGGGCATCTGCGGCCAGCCCTTCTGCTGCAGCCGCTTCCTGAAAGACTTTCAGCCCGTCTCCATCAAGATGGCAAAAGAGCAGGGTCTTTCCCTCAACCCGACCAAGATCAGTGGCGCCTGCGGCCGTCTGATGTGCTGTCTGGCCTACGAGGAGAACGCCTACGAGTACCTGAACAGCATCATGCCCATGGTGGGCAGCACTGTCCGCACGCCCGGACGGCCTCGGCACCGTGCTGGAGGTCAACCCCATCTCCGGCTATCTGCGGGTGCGCTGCGGCACCGATGCTTTCGCGCCCCGGTACTATAAGGTGAGCGTCTGCGAGTATATCTCCGGCGGCAAGCGCGCCCCCCGCCGCCCCGACCCGGACGACGATTATTCCGGCGTGCGCAACCCCGCCCCCGTGGTGGCTGCGGCCAGCGCCGACGGCGCGCCGTCCTGCCCCGGCTGCGGCAGAAAAGATAAAAAATAAGAGGCTGGAAATGGCGGGGTCTCTGAACGGTTAGTCTGTTAAAACTAACTATGCTTCGTGATTTTCGCCAAAAAACCTCTTCAAATTTCTCCAAAAGTTAGCCTGTGCTTTTGTGCAACCCAACAAAAAACGAAAAATTGCCTTTGGGCGGGTACGGTTAGTCTTGCCTTTTTGAAACGGCTTTGTTAAAATGCAGTCAAGGATACGATTTCCGAGGGGTCTGCCAGAGCCGTGCAGGGGCAGGTTTCTTCATAAATACTGAGCACGGGGAGATAAAGGAGAGTTCTATTATGGCACACAAGGTTTCTGACGCATGTGTTGGCTGCGGCGCTTGCGAGGGCGCTTGCCCCGTTGGTGCAGTTGCTGTTGAGAATGGCGTTGCAGTCGTGAACGCAGACGCTTGCATCGATTGCGGTGCTTGCGAGGGCGCTTGCCCCACCGGCGCTATCACCGCTGAATAATTTTTAGCAGATAGCCGCGCGAATAACGCATCAAAAGCAGCAGACCTGCAAGCGGGTCTGCTGCTTTTCTTTCTTGCATAATTTTTTCATCTTTTGGGACAGAATATTTTGTCGGAGGATTTCAGCCGGGCATATGGAACATTCCACCGAGATTTTGTATAATAAAACAGAAGTATACTGCTCCACCGTCCACCGGTTCGGCTCGGACGCGCTTTTGCTGGCCCGCTTCTGCGAGCCGCGGCGCAGCCAGAAGGCGGCAGACCTGTGCTCCGGCTGCGGCATCGTCAGCCTTGAGTGGCACGACCGGGGCCATCGCGGCCCCTGTGCCGCCGTGGAATTGCAGCCCGAGGCCAGTGCGCTCTTACAGGAGGCTGTGGCCGCGCAGGGCATCGGGCACATCACCCCTTATCTCACCGACCTGCGCACCTTCCGGGAAGGGGAGGGCCAGTTCGATGTCTGCGCCTGCAACCCGCCCTACTTTACCGCCGGGCCGCAGAGCACCGACGCAGGCCGTGCCACGGCCCGCCACGAGACGGACTGCACCCTCGAGGACGTCTGCGCCTGCGGCTTCCGTCTGCTGAAAGACGGCGGCAGGCTTGCGCTCTGCCACCGGCCCGAGCGTCTGGCCGAGGTGCTGGCTGTGCTGCGGGCGCACCGCCTCGAGCCGAAGCGTCTGGCCTTTGTGAAGAATAAGCCTGACGCCGCACCGTGGCTTTTTCTTGTAGAAGCCCAGAAAAACCGCCGCACCGGCCTGCGCATCGAACCGGATGTGCTCATCACCGCCGGGGCGGCGATGTACGGAGAAGTAAAATAACAACATCAGGGAGGTCAATCATGGCCGGTATTCTTTATATCGTGGCAACCCCCATCGGCAATCTGGACGACATGCCGCCCCGCGTGGCCGCCACCTTCGGCGCGGCGGACTTTGTGGCCGCCGAGGACACCCGCGTGACCATGCGGCTGCTGAACTATCTGGGCCTGAAAAAGCCGATGGTCAGCTACTACGAGCACGCATTGCAGAAGGGCGAGGGCATCCTGCGCCGCATCGAGGCGGGGGAGAACTGCGCCCTCTGCTCGGACGCCGGAATGCCCTGCGTCTCCGACCCGGGCGAGGTCATCGTGCGGGACGCGCTGGCCCGGGGCATCAAAGTAGTGCCTGTTCCGGCGGCATCCGCCTGCGTGACGGCGCTGGCCGTCTCGGGCCAGGACACCTCCCGCTGGGTGTTCGAGGGCTTCCTGCCCGTGAACCGGAAGCAGAAAAAAGAGCGTCTTGCTGAGCTTCTGGGTGAAAAGCGGACCGTCATCTTCTACGAAGCGCCCCACAAGCTGCGCACGACGCTGGACGACCTCGCGAACGCCTTCGGCCCGGAGCGGAGCATCACTCTCTGCCGCGAGCTGACCAAGCTCCACGAAGAGATCTGGAAGACCACCCTCGGCGAGGCACAGACCCACTACGCCGCCAACGAGCCGAGAGGCGAGTATGTTCTGGTCATGGCCGGCGCACCGGCCTCCGCAGAGCCGGAGGCAGAACTGACCCTCGAGCAGGCCGCACAGCGCGCCCTCGAGCTGACCGGACAGGGCTTCGGCCCCACTGCCGCCGCCAAGGCCGCAGCCCAGGGGACTCCCTACTCCAAGAGTGAAGTATATAAAGTACTGCTGACTTTGCAGCAGCGCGATCCCGAATAAAATTTGAGGAGGAACCTTTTCCCGTGACGAAACTTCTGATCCTGAGCGACAGCCACAGCAACCGTCTGGCCATCGAAAACATTCTGGCCGCCGAGGCGGACAGCATCGACGCGCTCATCTTTCTGGGCGACGGCCTGCGCGACCTCGAGCAGGCGCTCACCTTTTACCCCTCTCTGCGGGGCCTATGCGGTAGCCGGAAACTGCGATTTTGGTGCGCTGGAGCCGCTGGACGGGCTTGCCGCCTTTGATGGGGTGGTCGTCTTCTACACCCACGGCCATATGTACGGGGTAAAATATGACCTCGACACGCTGGCTGACGCAGCCGCAGCCCGGGGCGCGAACGTCGCCCTCTTCGGCCACACCCACGTCCCGGTGGCCGAGCAACGGGGCGATGTGTTCCTGTTCAATCCCGGCTCCTGCGGCCGGTGCTATACCGGCGCCGACACCTACGGCATCCTGACCCTGGCCGACGGCAAGGTGGTGGGCCACGAGCACAAAGAGGTACCCAAAGCATGAGCATCAATGAGGTGCGCTGGCTGTCCGAGTGCGGCAGCACCAACGCCTACGCAAAAGAGCATTTCGAGGAGTTTGGCCCGGTGGGCGCGGTGTATACCACCAACCAGACCGCAGGCCGGGGCCGTCTGGGCCGCAGCTGGGTAAACGCAGAGGGCCGCGCCCTCTATTATACCGCAGTCATCCGGGAGCCGCTGGCCCAGCCTGCCACCCTGCCGCTGCTGGCCAGCCTCGCTGTCCGCGAGCAGCTGGCCCGGCGCTACGGCGTGGACTGCCAGATCAAATGGCCCAACGACCTGCTGCTGAACGGCAAGAAGATCGTGGGCATCCTCTGCGAGAGCGTGAGCTACGGCTACCAGATGCAGGGGCGGGGCATCGTCTGCGGCATCGGCATCAATCTGGCCCAGCCCCAGAGCTATTTCGACGCCGCCGACCTGCCCAACGGCACCTCCCTCGAGCTACAGGGCGCGAAAGTGGACCTTGCCGCCGACCCCCAGTGGCTGGCCGAGGCGCTGACCGATTTCGGCTTTGACCGTCCGCTCTACACCTTCGCGCGGGAGGGCTTCGCGCCCTTCCGGGAGGAGTACAAGGCGGCCTGCGTCAATCTGGGCCGCCACGTCACCTTCGATCTGCCGGGCGGCGGCACAGGCAGCGGCACGGCCATCGACATGGACGCCGACGGCCAGCTCATCGTCCGCACCGACAGCGGCGAGGAGAGGGTCTTTACCGGCGAAGTCTCCGTCCACGGCATCTATGGAGCTGTATAAATTTTTCTGCACCCCTGCGCCTCTGCGGGCCGTCCGGCCCCGGGGGCGCTTTTCTTTCCCCCCTGCAAAGTTTGTGGAAAACTCGGGTTTTCCCACGGTTTTCCACACATGGTTTTTGCCGGGCAGCGTTTGTGGAAAACTCCTGCACCAAAAATTCCAGAGGGGAGAGGCGCTTTTGCCCCAAGCGCGAAACGCCGCAGAAAATAAATTTTTGGCCTCGACTTTCTTTTCAAAAAAAGGTTCTTCGACCCCTTTTCTCTCCAGATTTTCCCTCATTTCCCGCTCTTGAATACATCGTGTATAACCCAAAGCTCAATTTTCTGTGGAAAACTCGGTGGAAAAAGTGGAAAACACTGTGGGAAACCCCGCTTCTTTTTTTTTCAAAAATCGGTGGAAAACCCAGTGGAAAAAGTTAAAAAATCATTCCAGATGGGATACTCTTCCGATAACGCACCAAAATGGAGTCCCGCACTTCCCACGGATTTTCTTGAATGGGCCGGGCAAACATGATACAATGAAAAACAGAAAACGGCCCCGGACATGGGCCGCAAAAATTCTTTTCACGGAGGCTTCTGTCTATGAACTGGATCTCCCGCCTTGAGCGGAAATACGGCCGCTTTTGCATCCCCAACCTCATCTCCGTCATCGTAGGTGGACAGATTTTAGTCTACGCCATCGAGCTGTTCGTAAACCAATTCATCTCAGTCTATCTCGGCCTGAGCCGGGGCCTGCTGCTGATGGGGCAGGTGTGGCGTCTTATCACCTTTGTCTTCATCCCGTTCTCGGGGGGCGGGCCGCTGAGCGTCATTCTGGGCATCTACTTCACATGGTTCATCGGCTCTGCGCTGGAAAAGGAATGGGGCGATTTCCGCTTCAACCTCTACTTCCTGCTGGGGATGATCGGCACCGCGCTGGGCTGTCTCGTCACCGGCATCCCCGCCGATACCTACTGCCTGTCGCTGTCCCTGCTGCTGGCTTTCGCCATGCTCTACCCCGAGGTGCAGGTGCTTTTGTTCTTCGTCTTCCCGGTGAAGGTGAAGTACTTCGGCCTCTTTGCTGCCGCCATGTGGCTGTTCAGTTTCCTTACCGCCGGGTGGCTGTATAAGGTGAGCTATCTGCTGAGTATGCTGGGCTTCGCGCTCTTCTTCGGGCCGCAGGCCCTGCGCAGCGTCCGGGCGTGGATCCGCCGGGAGCAGTGGAAGCGGAAGAACCGGAGGTGAGCCGCAGATGATGATCGACCGCCTTGCGGGCAACGCAGCCCTCAAAGACAGCGTCCGCCTGATGCTGGAAAGTCGCCGTCTGACCCACAGCGTGCTATTGGTGGGCGAGACGGGCCTGGGCGCGGGCTACGCGGCCCGGTGCGTGGCGGCAGACTATCTTTACCCGGCAGGCGGCGCACCCGCTGAGGCCCTTCTGCGGGGCGAATGCTGCCGTGCCGTGGGCAAAGCCGGCGACCGCGACAGCGGCCGCATCGAGACCGGCGTGGTGCGGGAGGCCATCTCCGTCACCGGCATGGGCTCGGGCGGGCGGTATCTCGTCAGTCAGGTCAAGGCCATGCGCACCGAGATCTTCAACACCAGCCTCTCTGCCGAGGGCCGCGCCGTCCTGCTCTATCATGTGGAGCGGATGAACGAGGAGTCTGCCAACGCCCTTCTGAAGGTGATGGAAGAGCCGCCTGAGGGCGTGCTCTTCCTCTTGACCGCAGATTCGCTGGCCGGTGTCCTGCCCACCATCCGCAGCCGCTGCGTCAGCTTTGCCGTAGCCCCGGTCAGCCCCGAGGAGTGCGCCAGGTGGTGCATCGGGCAGGGTGTGGACAAAAAGCAGGCCCGGCTCTACAGTGAGCTGTTCGACGGCCACATCGGCACAGTGCTTGCCGCCGCCCGGGACGACGCCCGCCGGGAACAGGTGGAAAAGGCCCTGACGCTGGCGAAGGCGGCGGCGGCGCAGGACAGCTACGCGGCCGCCGTTCTGCTGGCAGGGTACGAGAAGGACAGGGCGGAAAGCAGATCGGAAGGTACGCGCGACCCTCTGCTTTTTGCACCCGGTGCCCGCGCATTGACACCTGATCAACAGGACGGTATGGGGGAAAAAACTGCTGCTGTTGCAGAAGAACTTGTTTTTTCAAGCTCTATGCCGACAAGCTGGAAAAACGGCGCTTTACCCAGAATGTCCAGCCGCAAAAAAATTACGGACTACTTTGGCATTACCGTTGAAGCGCTTATGGACACAAAAAAGAGCCCGCCGGGATGGGCGAGCTCGACAAACAGATGCAGGAAATTGTGGAGTTGCTTAACAGCGCAACGCCAGAGCAGCGCAACGCGGTGGAAACGCTGCTGCGCTCCCGGGCAAAGCCGGAGTGAATCAGCCGACAAACGGCAGATCTGTTTTGGCAGGGGCTTCGGTCAGGATGGCCAGAACCTCGGGGACCAGATCAGGGTACTGCCGCAGGAGATCTCTTCATTTGTCATCATGCCAAAAACACTTTTTTGTTGTATCTATAATTTTATGCTACAACAGCTATGAGCTGACGTCAAGAGGAAAGAGGAAAATCAAATGAAAATTACAGAAAAATGCAAAGTTATTGTGGCAGGCACAATTGTGGCAGCACTGATGACAGGCACTGCATTGCCCGCGCTGGCCGCCAGCCCCGCCGGGGACGTTCCCTTTGCGGTGCTCGCGCAGCAGAATAGTGCTGTGACCCCGGAGCAGGTAGAAGCGCTGATCAGCCAGATCGGCACTGTCACGCGCAGCAGACGCGCGGCGATCGTGGCCGCTCTGGATGCCTATAACCAGTTAGATGATGCAGGAAAAGCTGCTGTCACCAATTTTGGTGTGCTGGCAGAAGCACAGCAGATTCTTAGTATTCAGGATGCACTTGCAAAGTGCAATGTCAACTACGATGCAGTAGAAGACTGCTGGGCGATTACAACCCCGCATGATGACAGCATCGATAAGCGCAAGACGTGTGGCATTGGCCCCAACCTTTATATCTGGGACAAGGGGAACACGATTGTTTTCTGGGAAGATTTTACTTACATGGGCTCTTCCGAGCTGGATATCGATGACATCATTCTGCGCGGTGGAGATTATAAGTACACTTACATTTGCGATTATGATAACTCCGATTATGGATACGACAAAGAGCTTGGTAAATGGTTTGCATGGGCCACCTTTGAAATGGAAGACAGTGAAGTCGAATGGTTGCGAAACCTTTTGAGTGCCGATACCGTTATCATGCGTTTCGAGGGAACGGATTATAGCAAGTTTGATTACACATGGACGGTGCAGGACCGGCAGGCAATCACCGATATTATTGACCTCTATGATCTTCTGAAAGCAGTTACACCGGAAGGGTGGCCGTGCCCAGTACAGCGCCCTCCTTGATGGTGGCGGCAGCGCTCTCCGGCAGGGAGAAGTCGAACGTCACCTCGTCGTCGGCGTGGCCGTAGCCGCTGACAGGTTCGGCGGCATACAGCTCCACGGCTTCCTCACTGCGGCACTTGGTCAGCGGGAGAGTGGTCAGCACCGTCTCCGTGTCCACGAGCTGACGGTCAGAAAAGCTGGAGAAAGGCCCAGTCCAGGATCTCCGCACACTCGCGGTAGATGTTGTCCATATCGCTGCCCAGCACCACGAGGCCGTAGGTGTGGCCGTCCTGCTGGGCAAAGGTGACGAAGCACCGGCCTGCGAGGGTCGTAAGCCGGTCTTCATGCCCCGGATATAGTCGCGGTAGTAGGCGTACTCCGGGTCCAGCATGAGGTTGGTGGACTTGATGGAGCGCTCGTTCTGGTGGAGGTTCGTTGCGGGCAGCGTATAGGTGAGGGTATTGGCGGCCTGCATATAGGTCTCGTCGGCGTAGCAGGCGGCGGCAATTTTTGCAAGGTCTTCGGCTGTGGAGACGTTGCCGTAGTCGTACAGACCGTGGACGCAGGAGAAGGTGGTGTCCTCACAGCCCAGCTCTTTGGCGCGGGCATTCATCCGGGCCACAAAGGCGGGCAGGTTGCCGCCGGAGACATCGCTGGCGATGACGCTGGCCGCGTCGTTGGCACTGGCCACCAGCAGACCGTACAGCAGGTCAATGCGGCGCACCGTCTCCCCGATGCGGAGGTTCATGGTGCTGCCGTTGGCGTTCTGGATGTCCTTGAACTCCTGCGTCAGGCTGGTGGGGATGGTGATCTCAGCGTTCATATCCTTGCCGCTATCCAAGAAGAGCAGGGCCGTCATCATCTTGGTCAGGCTGGCGATGTACCGCTGCTGGTCGGAGTTCTGGCGAAGGATGGGCTTGCCGGTGTCCAGATTGAAGAGGTACACCGACTCGGTATCGCTGACCGTCTGGATGGGCATCTGATAGACGGCGAAGCCGGGCAGGGCGGTGCAGGCCATCAGCACCAGCGTAAGCAGCAGCGCCGCGGCCCGGGGCAGGAAATTCGATCGATTCATAGGCTTGTCCTCCTTAACATTCAAACATCAGCCAAACACTTTGTGCCAGAATGCACTCAGCCCGTGCTTCTCGGGTTCGGCCTCGAGGCTCTGCCGGGGCGGGGTGCAGTTCGGGGCTGGTAAAGGCCCAGTCAAACAGCTCTGCCGCCTCCCGGAAGATGTTCTGGGAGTTCGAGCCGAGGATGACCAGCCCGTAGGTGTGGCCGTCCTGCCGGGCGAAGGTAACGAAGCACCGCCCGGCCTGGGTGGTGAATCCGGTCTTCATGCCGTGGGCATCGCTGCGGTAGTAGCCGCTGCCGGGCTGCAAAAGCTTGTTGGTCGTCGTAATCGTCCGGGCCGGATGCACATTGGTGGCGGGCAGTTTATAGGACATCGTGTCCGCTATCTGGCGGTAGGTCGGGTCCGCATAGCAGGCCAGCGCGATCTTCGCCATATCACGGGCCGTGGAGTAGTTGCCGCCGTCGTAGAGGCCGTGGGGACAGGTGAAATGGGTGGCCGTACAGCCCAGCTGACTGGCCCGGACGTTCATCTGGGCCGCGAAGGCGGCCAGACTACCGGAGGTATCGACGGCCAGCACGCTGGCTGCGTCGTTGGCACTGGGCAGGAGCATGGCGTACATCATATCGATGCGGCGCACCGTCTCGCCGGCCTGCAGGCCAATGGTGTGGCCCCGGTTGGCCCGGATGGACTGAAGTTCCGGCGTGAGGCTGGCCGGGATGGTGATACTGGCACTGAGGTCGGTGCCGCTTTCCAGCACGAGAAGGGCCGTCATCATCTTGGTCAGGCTGGCAACGCAGCGGGGAAGGTCGGGGTTCTGCTCCACGAGAGCTTCACCGGTGTCGGCATCGAAGAGGTAGATGGATTCCTGCGGGTAGGCGGCCTGAATGGGCATCGCGTAGACGGCGAAACCGGACAGTGCCGCTGTAGTCATGAATGCAGCGGTCAGGACCAGAGCCAGAAACCGCCGCGCAAAGGGATGAAACTGCATAAATTGATACTCCTTCGGAAGCCTGGGGGCTTCCTTGCTCCGACAATAAGAGCTATAATAAAGAATACCATAAATGAAGCAAAAGAGAAAGGTGGTTTTTCAACAATGATGCTCTCCTTTGGTGGAAAAATGCCCCGGGATGAGGGTGCTGTCTTTGTGGCGGCGAATGCGACGGTACTGGGCGACGTGACACTGGACAGGGGCGTGAATATCTGGTACGGGGCTGTACTGCGGGCCGACGAGGGCGCACTGATCCTGGGCGAAAACAGCAATGTGCAGGACAACGCCGTGCTCCACTGCGACCCCGGCGGGCAGGTCGTTCTGGGCAAAAACGTCACGGTAGGCCACAGCGCCCTCGTCCACGGCTGCACGGTGGGGGACAACAGCCTCATCGGGATGCATGCCACCATCCTCAACCACGCCGTCGTGGGCAGAAACTGCATCATCGGGGCCGGGGCGCTGGTGCCTGAAGGAATGGTCATCCCCGACAACTCGGTGGCGGTAGGCGTGCCTGCCCGGGTCATCAAGACCATCCGGGACGACCAGCTGGCCCACAACATCGAAAACGCAGAAGCTTATGTGGAGATGGGCCGTCAGCACGCGGCGCCGTGAGATATTACGTTGTATATTACACCGAACCGCTTGTACCGCTGGCTTTTCTATGCTATCATTGAGTCAAAACCGGGCGCGTCCCGCCCGCACGGAGGTATGAAGAATGTCTGAGATGTTTTCCCGCCGAGTATTCCTGAGGGTCTGGGCGTTGTGGCTGCGGCCGCTGCCCTGACGGCCTGCTCTTCCACCAATGAGGCTGTCAATCAGGCTTTGATCGAGGGCGCAGTCGGCGGCATCGTGGCTGCGGATTGCAAAATTGGCAGAATGACATACTGGGCCGCAAATGCCACTGTTCCCGTCTACGAGATCTCTTTCAGAATCGTCATGACTAATGTCAGATTTGGAAATACAAGATCAGCACTGCAGGCGTCCACGATGGTGGTGATGAAGGGGGTCGCCATGATGGCCGGGTCGGCGCCCAGCTTCTTGGCGGCCAGCGGCAGCATACCGCCCACCAGCTTTGCGAGGATGACGCTGAAGAACAGCGACACGCTGACGACCACTGCGTAGCCGATGACATTGTCATACTGGCCGGCATAGAGATAGGTGTACATCAGGTAGATGCGCAGACCGTTGACGAGGCCCAGTACCGCGCCGACGATGGCGGAGACCCGCAGCTCCTTGCCCAGAACTTTGAGGAAATCGCTGGGCTCCACTTCACCCAGCGCCAGTCCGCGGACCATCAGGGTGCTGATCTGGTTGCCGCAGTTGCCGGCGGTGTCCATCAGCATGGGCATGAAGGAGACCAGCAGGGGCAGGCTGACGAAAGCCTCCTCGTAGTGGGTCGTGACCATGCCGGTGAAGGTAGCAGAGAGCATCAGGATGAGAAGCCAGGGGATACGCTGCTTGGCGTGGGTCCAGACGCTGGTGCCGAAGTAGGTGGTGGCATCGTCGTCGGGCAGGATCGCTGCCATCTTCTGCATATCCTCGGTGCTCTCATCGGTCAGGACGTCGATGGCATCGTCGATGGTGATGATACCGACGAACATGCCCTCGTTGTCCAGAACAGGCATGGCGGTGAAGTCGTAGCGCTGCATCTCACGGGCCACATACTCCTGGTCATCCGTGACCTTCACGGCGACCACATTGTCGTCCATGATGTCGGCGATGGGGGTGGACGGGTCCGAGAGCAGCAGGCTACGGGCCGACACGACGCCCTTCAGGCGGTTGCGCTCCACCACATAGCAGGTGTACACGGTCTCGGCGTTCTCGCCCTGTCTGCGGATGGCTGCAAAGGCATCGCCGACGGTCATCTCCTCCCGCAGACGGACGTATTCGGGGGTCATCAGGCTGCCAGCAGAGCTTTCGGGATAGTTCAGCAGCTTGTTCAGGCTCTCACGGGTCTGGCGGGACGACTTCTCCAAGACCCGCTTGACCACGCCTGCGGGCATATCTTCCAGCAGGTCGGCGGCATCGTCAAGGCTCATATCTTCGATGGCGCTCACCAGCTCGACGTCGGAGAAAGCATTCACGAGGTCGTCGCGGGCCTCATCGGACATATAGGCGAACGCTTCCGTTGCAACGTCCTTTTTCAGCAGACGGAACACCACGAGGCGGTTGTTCTCGTCCAGCTCTTCCAGCAGCTCGGCCAGGTCGGCGGGCTGCTCTTCCTCGGTCACTTCGCGCAGCTTGACGTACTGCTTTTTCACGAGCAGCTTGAGCAGGCGGCTCTTGGTCAGCATCTCGGGGTGGCCTTGACTTCTTCGTCGTTGGCCTCCTCTTTTTCCGCCTCCCGGATGTCCTGCTTGAGGTCTTCGGTGGCCTCTTCATTCAGGTCTTCGGCCAGTTTCTGGCGCACCTCCTCAGGGATATCCGCGGGCAGCTCCTGCACCGGAAGAGCCTGTTCCTCTTCGCGCTCCGGGGTCTTCTTTTCTTCTTCCATTTGTGTTCCTCCTCTTTTTTCTGTCTCAGGAGGACACAGCCGCATCAACGCAAAAAGCGCCGCTCCTGCGCCGCAGACCCCAGGGCCGCACTGCCCATCTGCACGCGCAGAAGCTGCGCCCCTTTTGTACGGCAGCCGGACAGCAGACACCCCGCTGTTCAGCGTACAAAAAAAGGCGAACGCAGCACCTTTCGCGGTCGTTCCGGCCGCATCATTCCATCGTCTTCGACTATGATCCGGGTCCATTGTCCTGCGTTCACCTCCACAAATTCGTTTTACTAAGTTTCTTAGCCTACAGGCTTATTATATCTCCACTCAAATGCCCGGTCAACCCTGTAAGCGTTCCATTTCCGGAATATTGCCGTACAAAAAACGCACAGCGCCCTCCCCGGTGCTTGCGGCTTCACCGGAAAGGGCGCTGTGTTCGGATATTGCTTTGGTGTGAGGAGGAATCATGTACAAGGAATCGGTTGCGGCCCCGAATCCTCATGGCTGTAGTATAACAGATTCCGCACCGGATTTCATGAAAAACCTATGAAGAAAGTGTAAAAGACACATAAATACGCCCCGGACACTGTTTCCAGTGAGTGGGGCGCTAAAAACGGGATCTCGTTTTTGGCTGCGGCAAGATCCCTGCAAGCAGGTCTTATGCAGCAGGCGGGGCAAGGTATCTGCGAACAGACCTTATGCTCCTGACACACGCGAAGTATGCTTTCAAGGACCCTCGCGGGCGCTTTGGTATTTCAGGCATCTGCCCGCACCCTGTTCGCGTACAGCGTGCGGGCGGATGGTTTGAAATCAGTTTGGAGTACAAAGCTCCAGTCTCTGCGTAGAAATAAGAATCCTGTTATTTCTTCTCTGGCCGGGGCCACAGTTTCGTACTGCTGCGTTGCGCAGTAATCGCCAGCACGGAGCAGCCGCCCTTTCGGGACTAAGGTGCCGCTGCGGCAAAATTCCAGCCAGAGTCAAAAGAACTTTGGTTTACTTGTACAGCTCGACCAGGCGGGTCAGATGCTCGTAACGGTCGTTTGCGACCTGCTCGTTGCGAGCGAAGAGCTGCTTTGCACGATCCGGGAAGGCGCGGGTCAGGCGGCTGTAACGGGTCTCGTTTGCCAGCAGGGCCTGATACTTCTCGCCATCCACAGCCTTGGAGGTCAGGGTGAAGGGGTTCTTGCCCTGAGCCTTGTTGGCCGGATTGAAGGTGAACAGGTTCCAGTAACCAGCCTCAACTGCCTTCTTCATCTCGTTCTGGCAGTTGGTCATGCCGCCCTTAACACCGTGCAGCTCGCAGGGAGCGTAGCCGATGATGAGGGAGGGGGGCCGGGATATGCCTCAGCCTCTGCGATAGCCTTGACAGCCTGGTTCATGTTAGCGCCCAGAGCGATCTGAGCAACATAGATGTAACCGTAGGTCATAGCGATCTCAGACAGGCTCTTCTTGCTGATCTCCTTACCAGCAGCAGCGAACTGGCAGACCTCACCAATGTTGGAAGCCTTGGAAGCCTGTCCGCCGGTGTTGGAGTACATCTCAGTATCGAAGACCATGACGTTGACATCCTCGCCGGAAGCCAGGACGTGGTCCAGACCGCCGAAGCCGATGTCGTATGCCCAGCCGTCGCCACCGAAGATCCAGACGGACTTCTTGGCGATGAACTCCTTGCTCTTCAGGATCTCAGCGGACTCGGCGCAGCCAGCGGCAGCAGCCTTCTCCAGCTCAGCGATCAGAGCCTTAGCGGGGGCATCGTTAGCCTTGGTGTTGTTCTTGGTTGCCATGAACTCGTCAAAGGCAGCCTTCAGCTCAGCAGAAGCCTTGTCAGAACCAGCGACCTCAGCGATGCGCTTGATCAGGTTCTCACGGACGGTCTTCTGGCCCAGATACAGGCCCAGGCCGTGCTCTGCGTTATCCTCGAACAGGGAGTTGCACCATGCAGGACCGTGGCCGCTGTCCTTGTTGACAGTGTACGGAGAGATGGAAGCAGTACCGCCCCAGATAGAGGAGCAGCCGGTGGCGTTGGAGATGTACATCTTCTCGCCGAACAGCTGGGTGATCAGACGTGCGTAAGAGGTCTCAGCACAGCCTGCGCAGGAGCCAGAGAACTCCAGCAGCGGCTGGTTGAACTGAGAGCCAATGACGGTATCGTCTGCGAACTTAGAGGCTTCTTGGAGATGTTGGCGACGCAGTAGTCGAAGACTGCCTGCTGATCGGCCTGAGACTCCTGAGGAACCATATGGATAGCCTTGGTGGGGCAGACGGTGACACACTCGCCGCAGCCCATGCAGTCCAGAGGAGACACAGCCATCACGAACTTGTACTCGTTAGCGGGCTTGTTGTCGCGGCTCTTGGTCTGAGCAGGAGCTGCTGCCAGCTCGTCAGCGGTCAGCTGGAACGGACGGATGGTTGCGTGAGAGCACACGAATGCGCACTGATTGCAGCCAACACACTTGGAAGCATCCCACTCGGGGACATTGACAGCGGTGCCGCGCTTCTCATAAGCAGAAGCACCCTGCTCCCACTCGCCGTTTGCGTTAGCAACGAAAGAAGAGACAGGCAGGCTGTCGCCATCCATACGAGCGATGGGCTCCATGACGTCGCGGATCTGCTTGACCAGATCGGCACGGCCAGCCAGCTCCTTCGGAGCGGGATCGGCCTCGGGGTTGGACCAGGAAGCGGGGACGTCCACCTTGTGGATTGCGTCAACACCGGCATCGATTGCCTTCCAGTTCATCTCAACGACGTCCTGACCCTTCTTGCCGTAGCTCTTCTGAGCTGCCTGCTTCATGAAGTTGATGGCGTCATCGATGGGCATAACGTCAGCCAGCTTGAAGAAAGCGGACTGCAGGATGGTATTGGTGCGCTTGCCCATACCGATCTCGATTGCCTTATCGATTGCGTTGATGGTGTACAGCTGAATGTTGTTGTCAGCAATGTACTTCTTGGCCTCAGCGTTCAGGTGCTGGCCCAGCTCCTCATCGGTCCACTGGCAGTTGATCATGAACACGCCGCCGGGCTTGACATCCTGGACCATCTTCATGCCCATGTGGATGTAAGCGGGGTTGTGGCAGGCCACGAAGTCAGCCTGGTTGATGTAGTAGGGGCTGCGGATGGGCTTGTCGCCGAAACGCAGGTGGCTGATGGTCACGCCGCCGGTCTTCTTGGAGTCATACTGGAAGTATGCCTGAACATACTTATCAGTGTGGTCGCCGATGATCTTGACGGAGTTCTTGTTTGCGCCGACAGTACCGTCGCCGCCCAGACCCCAGAACTTGCACTCCTTGGTGCCAGCAGCTGCGGTGATGGGAGCGGGCTTGACCTCGGGCAGGGACAGACCCGTGACATCATCGGTGATGCCCAGAGTGAAGCGCTCCTTGGGAGCATCCTTCTCCAGCTCCTTGAACAGAGCGAAGATGGAGGACGGGGGAGTGTCCTTGCTGCCCAGGCCGTAGCGGCCGCCGGTCAGAACGACATCGTTCAGGCCAGCCTCACGCAGGGTAGCAGCAACATCCAGGTACAGGGGCTCGCCCAGGGAGCCGGGCTCCTTGGTACGATCCAGAACTGCAACCTTCTTGGCAGTCTTGGGCAGGACCTTCAGCAGAGCGGAGGACACCCAGGGACGGTACAGGCGGACCTTGACGATACCGACCTTCTCGCCCTTGGCGTTCAGGTAATCGATAACTTCGTCAGCAACATCGCAGACAGAGCCCATAGCGATCATGACACGGTCAGCATCGGGTGCGCCGTAGTAGTTGAACAGATCGTAGTTGGTGCCCAGCTTCTCGTTGATCTTGCCCATGTACTTCTCGACCACTGCGGGCAGAGCATTGTAAACGGAGTTGCAAGCTTCACGATGCTGGAAGAACACGTCGCCGTTCTCGTGAGAGCCGCGCATCTTGGGGTGCTCGGGGTTCAGAGCCTTGGCACGGAACTCCTCAACAGCCTTCATGTTGCACATTTCCTTCAGATCAGCGTAGTCCCACTTCTCGATCTTCTGGTACTCGTGAGAAGTACGGAAGCCATCGAAGAAGTTCAGGAAGGGAACCCGGCCCTCGATTGCTGCCAGGTGGGCAACAGGGGACAGATCCATAACTTCCTGGACGCTGCTCTCGACCAGCATTGCGAAGCCGGTCTGGCGGCATGCCATAACGTCGCTGTGATCACCGAAGATGTTCAGGGACTGGGTAGCAACGGTACGTGCAGAAACATCAAACACGCAGGGCAGCTGCTCCGCAGCGATCTTGTACATGTTGGGGATCATCAGCAGCAGGCCCTGAGATGCGGTGAAGGTGGTGGTAACAGCACCTGCACCCAGAGAGCCGTGAACAGCGCCGGCAGCGCCGGCCTCGGACTCCATCTCGACGACCTTGACCTGGTTGCCGAAAATGTTCTTCTGGCCAGCTGCGGACCACTGGTCCACAGAGTCAGCCATCGGAGAAGAGGGGGTAATGGGGTAGATAGCAGCCACGTCCGTGTAGGCGTATGCTACATGAGCGGCAGCGGTATTGCCATCCATGGTTTGCTTTGCTCTAGGCATTTTTCTTCCTCCATTGTTCAGAATTTGGTACCTTTTGCGCGGGGCAATCACGCCCCGCTGGGGCCGGAGAACCCCAAAAGGCACTATTGCTCATATATTATATTAGCAAATTCCGCCCCCAAAGTAAATGCAAACCCTCTGGCAAAACACAACAAAATTTCAAGATTTTTTGTTGCTTTTTTACGCTTGTGTCTTTTGTTGCATCTAACCTGACAGATTATTAAGAATCCGGCTTTTTCGCTGTATTTTTCTTAATTTATCCTCAATTTTGAATTGACAACCGGCGCTTTGTTGCCGTAAACTTGAACCAGCATCATTATCATCTGGAAAGGACGCAAATACGATGGACGCTGCACATTTTGAAAAGACGCTCACAAGTGAGGTGCTGTTCGAGGGCCGGGTGGTCACCCTGACCAAGGATACCGCCCTTTTGGAAAATGGAAAGACCGCCACCCGCGAGGTGGTCCACCACCACGGCGGGGCCTGCATCGTGCCTTACTTTGAGGACGGCACCATCTGCATGGTGCGGCAGTTCCGCTACGCCATGCAGCAGGAGCTGTGGGAGCTGCCCGCCGGCAAACTGGAAAAAGGGGAGGATCCCTTCGAAGCCGCTAAGCGGGAGCTGGCCGAGGAATGCGGCCTGACCGCCGACAAATACACCTCCCTGGGCGAGTTCTACCCCACTGTGGGCTATGATACCGAGATCATCTACACCTGGGTGGCCACCGGTCTGCACGAGACCCGGATGCATCTGGATGCGGACGAGTTCCTGACGCCTGACCGCGGTACCGCTGACCCAAGGCCTATGAGATGGTGATGAGCGGGGAGATCAGGGACGGCAAGACCATTGCAGGCGTGCTCAAGCTCAAGGCCCTGTTGGATGAGGGCAAGCTGTGAACATTCTCTCTACGAAGATACTGCCCTTGTGGTGCTGGATAAGCCCGCCGGGCTGACCAGCGAGGAGGGCGTGCCCGCTGCCCTGCGCCAGCGGTGGGGGAAACCGGACGCTTACGTCGGCGTCATCCACCGTCTGGACACCGGCGTCTCGGGCTTGATGGTCTATGCCAGAACACCCGGAGCCGCAGCGGCTCTGACAAAACAGGTGACGGAGAGCCAGCAGGCCTATGCCATTCTGGACGGCAGGGCAGAGGCTGGCCCCGGTGCACCGGCACAGCCCTGCTTTCGAAAACATACCGGGCCGTGATCGCAGGCGGGCCCGACGCGGCCCTGCCTGCCCGGGGCGTACTGCGGGACTACCTGTTCAAGGACAGCCGGAAGGCCGGGTCTTTCCGGTCAGCCGACCCCGCAAAGGGGTGCGGGAAAGCCATGCTGGAATACCGCATCGTGGAGACGGCACCGGACGGTTCCCTGAGCCTTGCCGAGATCACGCTTCACACCGGGCGGACACATCAGATCCGGGTGCAGTTCGCCGCCCGGAAACATCCGCTGTACGGGGACGGCAAATACGGCAGCCGCGTTCAAGGGGGCATTGCCCTGCAGAGCGCAGGGCTGCAGTTCGTCCACCCGGAGACGGGGGAGAAGATGGAATTCGCGTTGGCCATGCCAGCAGGAGAAACCGTGGGACTATTTTATTTGATTTTCAATTTTGAACCGCGCTGTTGGCGCGGGTCAGCATCCCCCTCAGTCACCTGCGGTGACCGGGGGAGTCCCCCCAAAGGGGAGGGGAAGCCCCCGGCAAACGGGTGAACTTTGCGTGGAAAACTTTGGGAAACGGCATAACTTCTGCCAAGCCGCCCCTGCCAGGAGGTGGCATCGAGCAAAGCGAAGCATGACGGAATAATCATTTCAGAGAAGGTTTCTTTTATGGAACAGGAACAATACAAGACCGACGCTGAAATTTACGCTGTACTGGAGCGGGAGGTCATTGACCTGACCCTGCGGCCGGGCAGCTCGTTGAGCGAGAACCCGCTCTGTGCCCGCTTTGAGGCCCCCCGCTCTCTGATCCGGGTGGTGCTGCAGCGGCTGCAGGAGAAGGGGCTGGTGAAGATCGTGCCCTACAAGGGTACCACTGTGACCCGGCTGAACCGTGAGATCGTGGATGAGCTGATCTACGAGCGCACCGCTGTGGAGGCCCGGGTCCTGCGGGACTTCTCGCCCAGGTGTACGCCGGAACAGCGGGCGCTCATCCGGCGGCGGACCGATGCCTACGCCGCGCTGGCCCGCGCCGAGGAGATCGACTACAACAAGCTCTATGAGGCAGACCGCCTGCTCCACGAAACATGGTTTGCCGCCATGGGAAAGATGTACCTCTGGCGCACCCTTACAGAACGCCCACGCCGATTACAGCCGGTTCCGGATGCTGGACACCATCACCAGCGGCGGGCTGGCGAGGTGATCGCGGACCACCACAACATGATCGAAGCCATCGAGCGGTGCGACCTGGCGGCCTTTGAGCCGCTGGTGGAGCGCCATCTCTACGGCGGCATCCGCCGCCTGGGCTCCCGGCTCACCGAGGAATACGCCGATTACTTTGAGCCGGAAAAATAATGCACCCTTAAATAAAAATGTTCCACGGGGAACAAAACCGGCACAGCGCCTGCCTGACGCTGTGCCGGTTTTCTTTGCCCCTTTTTCAGAAGAACACGCCGGAGATGAAGATTTCCAGCCCAATGCCGATGAGGATGATACCACCCAGCACAGAGGCCTTGCCGGAGAGCTTTGTGCCGAACTCTTTGCCGATGCGCAGGCCCGCCATGCAGAGGAAGAAGGTGACGACGGCAATGATGCCGGAAGCCGTCAGCGCCATCAGCCAGCCATACTCCGAATGGTAAAGCCGACCGAGAGGGCATCAATGCTGGTGGCCACGCCCTGCATGAAGAGGGCACCGGCGCTCAGCTCGGCGGTTTCCTCGGTTTCTTCCTCGCCCCGGATGCCCTCCAGAAGCATCTTGCCGCCGATATAGCCCAGCAGGGCAAGGGCGATCCAGGGAATGAATGTTTCAAAGGAGGAGAACATCTCCACGATGGTATGGACGCAGACCCAGCCTGTCATGGGCATCACGGCCTGAAACACGCCAAAGGTGCCCGCAATGATGCACATCCTTTTTCGGGACATGCCGGGGTCATGCAGACCGTTTGCCATCGAGACCGAGAACGCGTCCATGGCAAGACCCACGCCCAGCAGAGCGCTGTTGAGAAAAAACAAAAAACTCCATTCCATCACTGAATGCCTCCTGAATCTGACCAAAATTATTTCGGTGCGGTCAAAAACAAAACCCGCCCAGATCGGGCGTGCACGTCCGGTCTCGGCGTCATTTTTTACAAATGAACTCCATGTGTTGGGCGTGGTACTCCGCACCATAACACATGAGTCTCGCAAATGAAAGCAAGCCAGACCGCGGTGCGGTCATTGTGTTGACTTGCTGCGCTCTGCAAAAGCGCCTGCTACTCCCCCATGGGTATTTTGTGATCGTTTCGTTAGTCTATCATATTTTCTGATAGAAGTCCAGGCTAACTTTTTCCTCTTTTCCAGGACAGACTCCCTCTCCGGCAGGAGATGTCGCGCCAGCAAGAGGGAGGATCCTCAGAGAGCGCGGCCTGAGAGGTTTTCTTTTAAATCATTCTTCGGCGTTATTTTCTGCCTCGGGGGCTTCGGCGGCGGAGGCCTCATCGGCTGCCTCCATGGCGGCCAGCTGCTCTGCGGTGGGCTCATCGCCCTCCTCAGCCTCTACTGTCTCGGTCTGGGCTTCATCGTCGTGGTCGGTACGGGCCAGGACCATGACCTTATCATTCTCGCCCAGACGCATGACACGGACACCGGAGCCGTAACGGCTCTGCACCGGGATCTCATTGGCGTGCAGGCGGATGATGATGCCCTCCTGGCTGCTCAGCAGCACGTCATCCACATCGTCCACGATCTTGACCGCGGCGACTTTGTCCTTGGAGGCATCGTAGTTGCGGATGCCCTTGCCGCCGCGGGCGGTGATGCGGTAGGTGTCGATGTCGGACCGGCGGCCCTTGCCGTTCTCAGTCACGGTCAGGATGGTGGCGTTCTCACGGCAGATGCAGACACCGATGACTTCGTCGCCCTCGGCCAGCTTGATGGCGCGGACGCCATGGCCGCCGCGGCCCATGGGACGGGCGTCCTCTCATTGAAGCGGATGGCCTGGCCGTTGCGGGTTGCAACGATCAGCATATCGTGGCCAGAGGTCAGTCTTGTCCATGCCAGAGAGTCCCCCTCGTTCAGCGCGATGCCAATGAGGCCGCTCTTGCGGATGTTTGCATACTGCTCCAGCGGGGTGCGCTTGATGAGGCCCTGCTTGTGACCATGGTGACGAAACCGCCCTCATTGGCCGTATCCTTGCTCTGGCAGAGCATGTTGGTGACCTTTTCGCCCTCGGCCAGCTGCAGCAGGTTGACGATGTTGGTGCCCTTGCTGGTGCGGCTGCCCTCGGCAATGGTGTAGCCCTTGATGCGGAAGAGACGGCCCTTATCGGTAACAAAGAGGACATAATCGTGGGTGGAGCCGACGAACATCTCCTGCACGATGTCTTCTTCCTTGCGGGTCATGCCGGAAATGCCGCGGCCGCCGCGCTTCTGGGCCTGATAAGTGGCCTTGAGCTGGCGCTTGATATAACCGGCCTCGGTCAGGGTATAAACACACTGCTCTTCTGCGATCAGATCCTCGATATCCACCTCGCCGGTCACGGTCTCGATCTCGGTGCGGCGGTCATCGCCGAAGCGGCGCTTCATTTCCAGCAGCTCGCTCTTGACGATCTCGAGCACGCGGGCATCATCGGCCAGGATCTCTTCCCAATCCCGGATCTTGGCGTTCAGGGAGCCCAGCTCTTCCTCGATCTTTAAAATTTCGAGGCCGGCCAGACGGCCCAGCTGCAGTTTGACGATTGCGTCTGCCTGGGGGTCATCAAAGCCGAACTGCTCCATGATGGCGGCCTTTGCCTCGGCCATGCCGCCCTTGCAGGCACGGATGGTGGCGATCAGCTCATCCACAATGTCGGTAGCCTTCTTTCAGGCCCTCCAGGATATGGGCGCGTTCCTTGGCCTTTTTCAGGTCATACTGGGTACGGCGGCGGACGATCTCGTCCTGGAACTCGACGTACTTCTGGATCATCTGCTTCAGGGTCAGGACCTTGGGCACCTTGTGGTCAATGGCCAGCATGATGACGCCCACGGTATCCTGCAGCTGGGTATACTGGTACAGCTGATTCAGGACGACCTGGGGGTTGGCATCCTTGCGCACGTCAATGACGATCCGCATTCCCTTGCGGTTGGTCTCATCGTTCAGGTCGCTGATGCCCTCAATGCGCTTGTCTTTGACGAGCTCCGCAATGTTCTCAATGAGGCGCGCCTTGTTGACCATATAGGGGATCTCGGTGACAATGATCTGGGCGCGGCCGTTCTTCTTTTCCTCAATGGTGGCACGGCCGCGCAGGGTGATCTTGCCGCGGCCGGTGGCATAGGCAGCGCGGATGCCGCTGCGGCCCATGATAATGCCGGCGGTGGGGAAGTCGGGGCCCTTGATGTGTTCCATCAGGCCGGGCAGGTCGATGTCCGGGTCCTCGATATAGGCCACGCAGCCGTCAATGACCTCGCCCAGGTTGTGGGGCGGGATGTTGGTGGCCATACCAACCGCAATGCCCTGGCTGCCGTTGACCAGCAGGTTCGGGAAACGGCTGGGCAGAACACTGGGCTCTTTCTTGGTCTCATCAAAGTTGGGGTCCCAGTCGATGGTATCCTTGTCGATATCGGTCAGCATCTCCACGGCCATGCGGCTCATGCGGGCCTCGGTGTAACGGTAAGCAGCCGGGGGGTCGCCGTCCACAGAACCAAAGTTGCCCTGGCCGTCCACCAGCGGGTAGCGCAGCGAGAAGTCCTGTGCCAGACGGACCATTGCGTCGTAGACCGACGCGTCACCATGGGGGTGATAGGAACCCAGCACGGCACCGACGGTATCGGCGGATTTGCGGTAGGCATGGCTGGGGTCATTGCCGCGCTCATGCATGGTATAAAGAATACGGCGGTGAACGGGCTTCAGGCCGTCGCGCACGTCGGGCAGGGCGCGGGCCACGATGACGGACATGGAGTAGTCCAGGAATGCCGTCTCGATCTCCTTCTTGACATCCCGGATGATCATCTTGGTACCGCTGCCCGGTATCATCACATAATCTTCTTCCATTGTGTTCCTCCAATTACACATCGAGCTTCGCATACTGGGCGTTGGTCTCGATAAAGCGGCGGCGGGGCTCCACCTGATCTCCCATCAGGATGGTGAAGGCTTCGTCGGCCTTCTCGGCATCCTCGATGGTGATGCGGACGATGACGCGGTTATCGGGGTTCATGGTGGTCTCCCAGAGCTGCTCCGGGTTCATCTCGCCAAGGCCCTTATAGCGGTTTACCTTCGCGCCGGGCATCTCCTGGGAGAGCAGGGCCATTTCAGCATCGTTGTAGGCGTATTTGATGGTACTGCCCTTCTGCACCTTGAACAGCGGGGGCTGTGCCACATAGACATGGCCCTGCTCAATGAGGGGGCGCATATAGCGGAAGAAGAACGTCAGCATCAGGGTGCAGATGTGAGAACCGTCCACATCGGCATCGGCCATGATGAACACTTTATCATAGCGCAGCTTGGTAATATCGAATTCCTCGCCAATGCCGCAGCCCAGAGCCAGCACGACGGGCATCAGCTTGTCGTTGCCGTAAATGCGGTCGGCACGGGCTTTTCCACGTTGAGCATCTTGCCCCACAGCGGCAGGATCGCCTGGATGGCGGAGTCACGGCCCATCTTGGCAGAGCCGCCTGCGGAATCACCCTCGACGATGAAGATCTCGGTGCGGGAGGGGTCTTTCTCGCGGCAGTCGGCCAGCTTGCCGGGCATCCGGCTGGTTTCCAGTGCGCTCTTGCGGCGCACCAGTTCCCGGGCCTTCTTGGCGGCAGCGCGGGCGCGGGCAGCCTGGGTGGCCTTTTCAAAGAATGGCCTTGGCCACACCGGGGTTCTCTTCGAAGAACTCCATCAGCTTTGCGTAGACCATGTTGGACACGAGGGTGCGGATCTCGGTATTGCCCAGCTTTGCCTTGGTCTGGCCCTCAAACTCCGCCTCCTGCAGCTTGACGGAGATGACGCAGATGAGGCCCTCACGGACGTCGCGCCGGAGAGGTTCTCGTCCTTATCCTTCAGCAGGCCGTGGCTGCGGCCATAATCGTTGAATACACGGGTGAGGCTGCTGCGGAAGCCCTCTTCGTGGGTGCCGCCGTCGGGGGTGTTGACGTTGTTGGCAAAGCTCAGCACCAGTTCGTTATAGCTGGAGTTGTACTGCAGCGCGATCTCGGCCATGCCCCGCTCGGTCTGGCCCTTGAGGTAGATGACGTTGGGGTGGAGCACTTCGAGGTCGCGCTTCTCGCCCAGATAGGTGACGAAGCTCTTGATGCCGCCCTCGTAGCACATGACCTCGGTGCGGTAGCAGGGCTCGCCCTCCTTTCCATCCTCGAGGACGGGGGTATAAAGTTCGCGCTCATCGGTCAGGGTGATCTTGACACCGGCGTTCAGGAAGCTCTCCTCGCGCAGACGCTTTTCCAGCGTTTCGAAGTTATAGACGGTGGTGTCCTTGAACATCTCCGGGTCCGGCTTGAACGTAACGCGGGTGCCGGTGACACCAGGCCACCGTGCCCAGACACTTCAGCGGGCCGTCCGGGTCGCCGCGGCGGAAGGTCTGCTCGTATTCATGCCCGTCGCGGCGGACATTGACCGTCAGCCACTCCGAGCAGGCGTTGACGACGGAAGCGCCCACGCCGTGCAGACCGCCGGCCACCTTGTAGCCGGAGTTCTCGCCGCCGAACTTACCGCCGGCGTGCAGGATGGTATAGACGACGGTGACGGCAGGCAGGCCGGTATCAGCCTGGATGTCCACAGGGATGCCGCGGCCATTGTCGGTGACCTGAATGATGTCACCCTTCAAGATCTTGACCTCGATGTGGTCGCAGTAACCGGCCAGAGCCTCATCGATGGCGTTGTCCACGATCTCGTACACCAGATGATGCAGGCCGCGCTCGCCGGTAGAGCCGATATACATACCGGGACGCTTGCGCACCGCTTCCAGACCCTTCAGGACCTGGATCTCACTGGCGTTGTATTCGTGGTCGGTGGCAGTTTCTGCATTGGTGCTGGTAATAATTTCCTCTGCCATATCCTTTCTCCCTTTTGTTTTTCAGATTTTTTTTTCGTTTGTTTTGAAAACGCAGGATCGTTGCGTGTTGATTTTTGTAGATCCGTGCGCCGCCCTCGGGCAGGGCCGCGCACGCCGTTTCAGCGCGGCGGGGGACAGCTCCGAAAGATAGTGTCCACAGGGGCATCGGCCAGAACATAACACTGGGGCAGGTCATCCGACAGGCTCACCACGGCCCCGTTCTTCTGGGCATAGTTAAGAAATTCCCGTCCCCGGGGTGGAGACGGTCGTGGTTTCCAGGTTGAAGATGCCGATGATATCACGGTCATTCAGGACATAGTCCCGGCCCAGATGGATATACATTGAGTATATTCTCCCGCAGATGCAGACTGCATATTCTGTCGCATTTTCCGCGTTCTATGCAATGCAGTGATGCAACATTTCTCTATTTCAGATTTTACTCAGGACACCGCCGTTCATGCGGTAGACCTCGCCATCCGTTTTCAGGAAAGCTGTGTCGTCACAGCTGGTCACGAAGGTCTGTTTTTCCCGCATCCGGGTGAGCAGATACTGCTTGCGGCCATCATCCAGCTCGCTGAGCACGTCGTCCAGCAGCATCACCGGGTGCTCGCCGTAATGGCGGCAGCCGCTGCCGCTTCCGCCATCTTCAGGCTCAGGACGACGCTCCGCTGCTGTCCCTGGCTGGCAAACACTCTTGCGGGCTGGCCGTCCAGCAGCAGTTCCAGATCTTCCCGGTGGGGGCCGCACAGGCTCTGCCCGGCCCGCAGAGCTCTTCCTGGCGGGCTTTGAGCAGGGCCGCCAGGCCGCCCGGCTCAAACTGAGCGGCATACCGCAGGGTGAGCCGTTCCGCTCCATGGGAAAGCTCCTCGTAATTGGCACAGGCCAGCGGAGCCAGCCTTTCCAGATAGGCCCGCCGCCGCTGCTGGATGGCTTCCCCCTGCTGCGGCAAGCTCGGTGTTCAGCACCTCGAGCAGGGCCATTTTTTCGGCGTAGGGACGTTCCTGACCGGCAGGGGAGCGGCGCAGCAGAGCATTTTTCTGCTGCAGGGCCCGCAGATAGCGGCGGTACACGGTCAGGTAGCCGGGGTAGAGCTGACAGAGGGCAGCGTCCAGAAATTTGCGCCGCCCCTCGGGTGCGCCTTTGACCAGACTCAGATGCCCGGGGTCAAAGACCACAGCCGGAAAACTGCCGGCAAGCCCTGCTGCCCGCTTGGGGGTTGCCCCGTTTACCGAGGCGTACCGGCCGGGCCGTGGGGAATCCGGTGGTGCCGATGGTCAGCCGGACGCGGGTCGGGTCATCAGGTTCCTGCTCCTCCTGCTGTGCCCGGAGCGTGGAGGCTTTGAGTACGGCGAAGGGCTCGCCCCGGCGCACCAGCTCGGCGTCCTTTCCGCCCCGGAAGCTCTTGCCGCCGGTGAGCAGCCAGATGGCTTCCAGGAGGTTGGTCTTGCCCTGGCCGTTGTTGCCGCAGATCACTGTCAGCTCCCGGCCGGGCGTCAGGCTTGCCGAAGCGATATTGCGATAATTCGTTACTTCTAAGGAAAGCAGACGCATGGCTTACTGGCCCTGTCCCACTTCCACCGACTGGCCGTCCAACTCGACGACATCCCCGCGCGGCATTTTTGCCCCGCATGGTGCAGACTTCACCGTTCACTTTGACGGCCCCGCCCTGCACCAGCTCTTTGGCCTCGCCGCCCGTCTCACACAGACCGGCATATTTCAGCAGGGCGTCCAGCTTGATAAATTCGGTATGGATGAGGATCTTTTGCATTTTTACGCCTCTCAGTCGTTTTTGAAGCGGACAGGCAGGACCAGATACAGGAAGTCATGCCCTCGGTCGGCAGAACCTTCACCGGGCTCAGGGGGCCGCTGATCTCCAGTTTGACCTGCTCGGTGCGGGCATTGCGGAGCGCGTCCAGCAGGTAACGGTTATTGAAACCGATCTCCACCTCTTCGCCCTCGCACTGCGCGGAATTCATCCACCACGCGGCCCAGGTTGGTCTGGCAGCGGACCACGACTTTACCCTCTGTAAAAGTGATGCGGAGGGGATTTTTTAAACGCTCTGTAATGATCAGAGAAGCGCGCTCGATGGTCTCGATGAACTCTTTTGTGTCGAAAGTCACTCGTGGTCCGGCTGCCTGAGGGGATGACATTGTGGTAGTTGAGGAACTCGCCCTCGATCAGGCGGCTCATGATGGTGTAGCCGGCAGTGGTGAAGACCACATAGCGGCGGTTTGCAGAGATGTGGACCAGCTCTTCGTCATCGTTTGCCAGCAGGTGGGCCACTTCGTTCATGGTCTTGCTGGGCACGATGATCCGGATATCCTTCACGGCGGTGACGGGCCGCTCCACAATGGCCAGACGGTAGCCGTCCAGCGCCACGATGGTCAGCTTATATCCGGCTCTATCTCAAATAAGTTCACCGGTATGCGCCGGTTTTTTCTCGTCCTGACTGACGGCGTAGAGGGTGCGGTCGATCATGTCGCGCAGCACGCCGGTGGGGATGGTCAGGGTCTCCTCGGCACCGGTGTTGGGCAGCTCGGGGAAGTCGGTGGGGTCCATGGACTGGATCTCGAACTGCGCCACGCCGCTCTGGATGGTGGTCTTGCCATTATCGGCCGACTGGATGGTGATCTGGCCCGAAGGCATCCGGCTCACCATGCTGCTGAGCAGTTTGGCATTCAGCACGATCTCACCGGGTTCCTTGACGTTGGCCTCGATGGTGGTCACGATGCCCATTTCCAGGTCGTAGCCGGTAAGGGTGAGCTGAAAGCCCTCTGCCTTGAGCAGGATGCCCTCCAGTACGGGGATGGTAGAACGCAGGGTGACAGCTTTGGAAACGCCGTCGATGGCCGCGCTCAGCAGGGTCTTGTCGCAGATGATGTTCAATTCGCCTCTCTCCTTATTTTGTGATTCAAGTTTTTAGGTTCTTTCTCCCATAGAACAGGGACAAAACCTCCAGATCTATATTGAACTTGTTGTAGTATTCGTAGTAGGGGGTGGGGAAGTTGTGGAAAAGTCCTGCATGCCTTGGCCGGGATGCGGGGATTCGGTTTCCACGGGTTTGTGAATGCAGTGTGAAAGGCATGTTGAAATCGGGGGAGCGCTTTTTCTTTCCACATCCGCGTGTGGAAAAACGGAGTTGAATGTTGAAAACTCGGTGGAAAGAGTGGAAAGAGTGGAAAGATTCGGCCCAAAACCACAATATCTTGTTCTGTTTTCCCCAATTTGCCCCTTTCTCCCCCCCATTTTGGGGTTTTATCCCCTGAAAAGTATGACTTTTACTCAAACCCCTGCTTTGGTGTGTCAGGCCTTGACGTTTTTGATGATGTCGCTCACGGTTTCACGCAGATGCTGGTCATTCTTCATGTCCCGCTCCATGGTCTTGAGGGAGTAGACGATGGTGGAGTGATCGCGGCCCGAGAACTCCCGGCCGATCTCCTCCATGCTCATTCCGGTGACCTCGCGCAGGATATAGATCGCCACACGGCGGGCGGAGCAACGTTGGCGTTCCGCTTGGTGCCCCGGATGTCGGCAGGGGAGACGTTGAACGTGCGGGATACCTCGCCCACGATCTTCTCGATGGTCACAGGCACGGGCTGGGTCTCGTTGAGGATGTCCTTGATGGCATTCTGGGCCACGCTGATCACAGGCTGGATGCCCTCGAGCATATAGTAGGCGTTGAGCTTTTTGACGGCGCCCTCCAGCTGGCGGATGTTGTTCTTCAGGTGGTTGGCGATGAATTCGGCCACATCCTCGGGCAGGTCGAGGTGCAGTAGCTCCGCCTTACGCTTGACGATGGCCACGCGGGTCTCGAAATCAGGCGGCTGGACGTCGGCGGTCAGGCCCCACTCGAAGCGGGTGCGCAGGCGCTCTTCCAGGCTCTTGATCTCCTTGGCGGGGCGGTCAGATGCGATCACGATCTGCTTGTGGGCGTCGTGGAGGGAGTTGAAGGTATGGAAAAATTCTTCCTGCGTGGACTCCTTGCCCGCGATGAACTGGATGTCGTCCACCAGCAGCAGGTCGGCGACCCGGTATTTCATCCGGAAGTCCTCGGTGCTGCCGGCGCGGATGGCGGCGATCAGCTCGTTGGTGAACTGCTCACAGGTAACATACATGATAACAAGTCGGGGTGGGTGCGCTTGATCTCGGTCTGGATGGCCGTCAGCAGATGGGTCTTGCCGAGACCCGAGCCGCCGTAGATGAACAGCGGGTTGTAAGCACCGGAGGGGTTGGCCGCAACAGCCTGCGCCGCAGCAAACGCAAACTGGTTGGATGGACCCTTGATGAAGTTCTCGAAGGTGAACTCGTAGTTGCCCTGGGGCGAGGCGGGGTTCGCCTCGTACTGCTGGGCCAGCACTACCTCGTGGGGCGGCGTGCTGGGCACCACGAGGGTGATGTCCACGTCAAAGCCCAGCACGGTCTTGAAGGCCTCTTTCAGCAGGCCGAGGTAGCGGTCGGTGACGATCTTGCAGATAAAGTCGTTGCGCACCGAGAAGGTGATATGGCTGGAGTCCTCAAAGCTGATAGGCTCCAACCCGTCGATGTAGAGATTATACGTCGGCTCCGCCATCTGCGTTTTGCAGTATGCCTGGGCAGCCTCTAAAACGTCCTTGAAAGAATCCATAGTACATCCACTCCATTGAATTGGTCGAAGTTTTCAACAATGCTGCTGATACCCCGTTAGTATACCACAAAAATCCCCCTGCGTCTATATTCTATAAGGTAATTTATAATACATAAGAAAAGACGCACCTTCGCGTCTGGGCGGCCTTGTGTCCAATGCGGAGAGAAGCCACAAGATATGGTGGCAGAAAAGTTTTCCACGGAGAATGGGTGAAAAAGTTGAAAGCTTTTTCACAAAGGGAAAAAAAAAGTTTGATGGAAAGCGAAAAAAATGCTTGACAGAAGGCCATAGTGTGCGATATACTGTTGAATTGCAAGCCTGTCCCCATTTTGGGACCAGAAAGACCCCATACCGGGGACGAGTTTTTACGGAGGAAATACCCATGAAGAGAACTTTTCAGCCCAAGAAGCGTCATCGCAAGGAAGTTCATGGCTTTCTGACCCGCATGAGCACCAAGAACGGCCGCAAGGTCATCAACGCACGCCGTGCTAAGGGCCGCAAGAGCCTGACCGTCTGATCCTGAGCAGTATGCATCAGGTCCGGCGCAGAATGGAATATGCGCAAAAAGGCCGCTGATATTGGATTGGCGGTCTTATTTTTTTTTTTCGGAAAAAAGTTCTGCGCGCGGAATAGTCGCATTGCCTAAAAAAACTGTCAAAGAGTTGGCAGAGAAAACGCCCGGATGAGCTTTTCATGTCGGCGTTTTTTTGCTATACTGAATTTTGAGCATTGCTTTAGGGAAGTTCTGCGATTTTTTAACCGAAAAGGAGGCGACGGAGCAGTGCGCTATCGTCCCATCCGCCGCAACGGCGAGTTTGGCCGCGTGTATGCCCGCGGCAAGTCCTATGTCAACCAGGCGCTGGTGCTGTATGTGCTCAAGACCCGGAGCAAAAAGCGCACCCGGGTGGGCCTGACAGCCACCAAGAAGATCGGCCATGCCGTGCAACGCAACCGCGCCCGCCGTGTCATGAAGGCTGCCATCGACGAGCATCTCGACTACAACATCGGCGGCTACGACCTCGTGTTCGTGGCCCGGGGCATGACCCCCCGGCTCAAGAGCTGGCAGCTCAGCGAAGTGGTGGCAGGCTCTTCGCACAGGCCGGCCTGCCGGATAAGGCAAAGCAGCCGGGCGCAAAGCCCCCAGCCACGGTCCCCGCCCGCAGAGGGCCGCAAAACAGTGAATCCCGTCTCCCGCGTCTGCCGGAACGCGCTCTGTGCGCCCATCCGGTTCTACCAGCGCTTTATCAGCCCGGGGCTGGGGCGGAACTGCCGCTTTACGCCCACCTGCAGCCAGTATGGCATAGAAGCCATCCGCACCCACGGCTGCGTCAAAGGCTTGCTGCTCACGGCGTGGCGCATCGCCCGGTGCAATCCGCTTGGCCGGTGGGGCTACGACCCGGTACCGGAAAGGCCGCTGGAAAAATCCGGCCCGGCATCTCTCAGCCTCGGCTCTGTTTTCCACCAGACACGAAAAAAGTTCGGCGGGAAAACCTCTTCGCCGATGCTCTTCTGGAAGAGCGCTGAAGCGGGAAAGACCTCTCCGTCAATGCCCTTTGAAAAAGGGCGGCAGAGGGGAGGAAAACCTCTCCGTCACGCCTGCGGCGTGACACCTCTCCTGATAGGAGAGGCTGAGAGGAAATGCTATTATAATTGCTTCTTGTGACGTGCTCCGCACTGTGGGCGGCGTGTCCTACTCATAAAAATCTACCGTCCCGCACCACAGGCGGGGCAGAATGGACGAGACTATGAATATTTTGTACATCCTGGGTGTACCTTGGGCTATGTAATGGAGTGGATCTACAAGCTGATCCCCAACTACGGCTGGGACATCATCCTGTTCACCCTGCTCATCACCATCATCAAGATCCCCCTTCAGCTCAACCAGCAGAAGAGCATGGCCAAGCATGACGCTTTCCAGCCGATGATCGCCGACATCCAGAAAAAGTACCGCGACAAGCCCGAAAAGCAGCAGGAAGAGCTGCTCAAGCTCCAGCAGCAGTACTACAAGCCCACCGCAGGCTGTATGCCCATGCTGGTCAACTTCCTCGTCATGTTCGGCGTCATCGAGGTCGTGTACCGCCCGCTGCAGCGCATCTTCCACATTGGCGCCGACGCCATCACCGCCGCAGGTGAGGCCCTGACTGCTCTGGGCATCAGCTTCACTCAGGTGACCCGCGACACCAATATCATTGCACAGGTCTGGCCAGGCGAGAGTACACGTTTCCTCCTGCTTCACCTCCGGATCAGGTGGCTACCATCACTGAGTTCGGCCAGCACATGGACTTCTTCGGCATCGACCTGACCCGTGTGCCGCAGTACAGCCTGGCAGCAGACAACCTGCCCCTGCTGATCTTCCCGGTCCTGGCCGTCGTCACCATGTTCCTGTCCACCCACATCAGCATGAAGGCCAGCGGTCAGGAGATGCAGGGCAGCATGAAGCTGACCATGTATATGATGCCCCTGATGTACCTGTTCTTCTGCTTCACCGTGCCCTGCGCTTTCTCCCTGTACTATGTCGTTTCCAACATCCTCATGACCGTGCAGAGCCTGATGATGAAGAAGATCTATGACCCCGAGAAGATGAAGGAGCAGGTGAAGGCCGAGATCGCTTCCCGCAAGAAGGAAGAGAAGCGCGGCGTGAAGAACACCACCATCAAGGTCCAGGACGAGAAGACCGGTCAGATCGTGGAGAAAGAACATCTCGGCCAGCGAGATGAACAAGCGCCGTCTCGAGTATGCCCGCAAGCAGGATGAGGAGCGCTACAAGGATGAGCGCACTGTTCCGCTGAGTGAGCTGCAGAACAAGAAGGAGGATTGACGGTTATGATCCGTACGCAGGAAGCGACCGGCAAGACGGTCGATGAAGCACGCACCAACGCCTGCGCTCTGCTGGGCGTGGAAAAGGACGACATGAACGTGAGCTATGAAGTGCTCGAAATGCCCCAGAAGACTGGTTTTCTGGGCCTGAAGACCACCCCTGCCAAGGTGCGTGTGAGCGTGGAAGAGCCCGATGCCCCGGCCCCCCCGCTCCCCCCCTGGTGGTGGGAGGAGAAGGTGGAGCCTGAGGTGAAGCCTGTTGTGGAGGAAGCTCCCGCTGAGGAACCCAAGGCTGAGGAGCCTGCCGCTGCCCCTGTGGCAGAGGAGGCCGCTCCCGTTGAGGAGGCTGCTGACCCCGCCGCAGAGGGCGAAGAGCCGGAAGTCCCCATCAACATCGAGGAGAACGCCAAGGTCAAGGCCGCTGTGGACTACCTGAAGGATGTCATTGAGAAGATGGGCGTACAGGATGTCAAGTTCAGCGCTGTGCAGAAGGGCGAGGCCACCATCATCCGTCTGGACGGCGAGAAGCTGGGCGCCCTCATCGGCCGCCGCGGCGAGACGATGGAGAGCCTGTCCTATCTGGCGAGCCTCGTGGCAAACCGTCTGGAAGGCGACTACATCAAGCTGGGTCTGGATGTGGCAGGCTACCGCGATAAGCGGGAGCATGACCTGACCGTTCTGGCCGAGCGCATCGGCAACAAGGTGCGCAAGACCGGCCGCAGCTTTGCCATGGAGCCCATGAACCCCTACGAGCGCCGCATCATCCACTCTGCCATCGGCAAGATGGAGGGCGTGCGCAGCGAGAGCAAGGGCGGAGGGCCGTGACCGCCGTGTGGTCATCTACTCCACCGCACCGGATGCTCAGACTGACAACACCTATGGCGAGCGCCGCCCGCGGGGCAATGGCCGCCGCCCCGGCGGAAACCGCAATGGCGGCTTCCGCGGCGGACGCGGCAGCAGCTCCCGGAATGGAGGTCCCCGCAATGGCCGCCCCGCAGGCAGCCGCGGTCCTCGTCCTTCCGGCGTGCCGGAGCGCACCTATGCGCCCCGCGATGCCGAGACTGCAGCACCGGTGGCACCCAAGCGCACCGAGCGTGTGGACGATTTTGCCGATCCGGCCCGGAGAGCTATGCCGTGGCGGCAAAGGTGTTCTGCCCGGCCAACCCGGCAAAGCGGGTAGAAGATGCCAAGGGCTACACCGCTCTGTTTGGGCATTTCATGGAAGGGGACGAAGCCTTTGATGAGGGGGTGGCCCTGTTTTTCCGCGCGCCCCACAGCTATACCGGCGAGGACGTGGTGGAGCTTTCCTGCCATGGCGGCAGCGCCGTGGCCCGCCGTCTGGTGGAAGCTGCCTTGCCGCCGGCGCGTGCAGCGCCGCTCCCGGCGAGTACACCCGCCGCGCGTTCCTGAACGGCAAGCTGAGTCTGACGCAGGCCGAAGCGGTCATGGATCTGATCTCGGCGGATGGCCGTCAGGGTGCCGCGTTGGCCAATGCCTCCCTGAACGGTGCGCTGGCGAAGAAGATCGGGGCTGAAAAGGATGCCCTGACCGCCCTGCAGGCCCATCTGGCAGCCTGGGTGGATTTCCCGGAGGAGGACGTTCCCGCGCTGGGGGATGCCCAGTTGGTATCCACCCTGACTGCCGTGAAGGGAGAGCTGGACACCCTCATCCGGAATTATGATGCCGGTGCTGTCCTGCGCGAGGGTGTGGACTGCGCCATCGTGGGCCGGCCCAATGCGGGCAAATCCACGCTTCTGAACCTGCTGGCCGGGTTTGACCGGGCCATTGTCACGCCCGTGGCGGGCACGACCCGCGACGTGGTGGAGCAGGCCGTCCAGCTGGGGGATATCCGGCTGAACCTGTTCGACACGGCGCCGGTCTGCGGGAGACAGAGGATGCGATCGAGGCCGAGGGCATCCGTCGCAGCTGGAAAAAACTGGAAGAGGCGGGACTGATCCTGGCGGTGTTCGATGGCTCCGAGCCCCTGACCCGGGAGGATCTTGCGCTGGCGCAGCGGTGTGCCGGCCGCCCGGCCATTGCACTGGTCAACAAAGAGGACAAGCCCACTCAGTTTGACGCAGAGATCATTGCAGGCGATTTTGCCATGGTGATCCCGGTCTGCTGCCAGGAAGAGGGGAGCCGCAGGGTGATCGCCGCTGCCGTTGCCCGCCTGCTGGGCACCAACAACATCGACCCCCACGCTGCCAGCCTTTCGGGCCAGCGCCAGCTTGCCGCCGCCACCCGTGCGCGGGATGCAGTGGCCGGTGCGCTGGATGCGGTCAGCGGCGGGTTCGGGCTGGATGCCGTATCGGTCTGTGTGGACGATGCGCTGGATGCCCTCTGTGACCTCACTGGCGAAAATGCGTCGGAGAATGTCATCAATGAAGTGTTTGAGCGGTTCTGTGTGGGAAAGTAATGAGGAATGTTCTCTTTTGCGTGCCAAAAGAGAACCAGAAAAGCACCCGCTACTTTCGAAGCGCGGGAGGCACGAACTAGGGGCTGCTCGCCCCTAGTGACCCCAAAGAAGTGAGCTCCAAACAAAAATGCTGGAGATTCGCGCTCCCGCGCGAAGATCTCTTAACCGCATTTTTGCTTTCCACCGATTTGAAGTCGCTGCGCGACGGGCTGTGTAGGTACAGTTTCGATTGTTCCATTGACAATAGAGGGAATCCGAAAAAGTTATGAACCATTTAGGAGATTATGATGTGATCGTAATAGGCGCGGGCCACGCTGGCATTGAAGCGGCCCACGCTGCCGCCACGCTGGGCGCCAGGACGGCGGTGTTTACCATGAGCTTGGACGCCATCGGCAATATGCCCTGCAACCCCAGCATCGGCGGCACGGCAAAAGGAACGTTGGTGCGTGAATTAGATGCCCTTGGCGGCGTGATGGGTCTGGCGGCGGATGCCACCTATCTGCAGAGCCGGATGCTGAACAAGGGCAAGGGCCCGGCGGTGCACGCACTGCGGGTGCAGACCGACCGCAAACGCTACCACGAATACATGAAGCACGCACTGGAGCTTACCCCCGGCCTTGCCATCCATCAGGCCGAGGTGGTGGGCCTTGAGGTGGAAAACGGCCGGGTGAAGGGCATCGTTACCCAGCTCAACGGCGAGTACAGCGCAAAGTGCGTGGTCATTGCCACGGGCACCAATCTGGGCGGCAAAATTTTCGTGGGCGATGCATGGTACGCCTCCGGCCCCGACGGGATGCACGCGGCCAACGCCCTGACCGAGAGCCTGAAAGCCGCCGGTCTGCCGCTGCGTCGGTTCAAGACCGGTACCCCTGCCCGTGTCCACCGGAGAAGCATCGACTTCTCCAAGCTGGAATGCCAGCCTGGCGACCCGGACAGCGAGCTGCAGCCCTTCAGCTTTCTGACGGATGCACCCATGCACAACAAGGTCGAATGCTGGATCGCCTATACCAACCCCGAAACCCACCGGATCATTCTGGACAACATCCAGCGCAGCCCGCTCTATGGCGGCATGATCGAGGGGGTTGGCCCCCGGTACTGCCCCTCCATTGAGGATAAGGTGGTGCGCTTTGCGGGCAAGGACCGGCACCCCATCTTTGTGGAGCCCTGCGGCGAGAACACAGAGGAGATGTATCTGCAGGGTGCGTCCAGCAGCCTGCCCGAGGATGTACAGAACGCCTTTTACCGGAGCATTCAGGGCTTTGAACACATTGAGATCATGCGCCCGGCCTACGCCATCGAGTATGACTGCGTAGACCCGACCAGTCTGGAGGCCACGCTGGAGAGCAAGGTGGTGCGGGGCCTGTATGGTGCAGGCCAGTTCAACGGCACCTCCGGCTACGAGGAAGCCGCCGCGCAGGGTCTGCTGGCAGGTCTGAACGCTGCCCGCAGTGCAAAAAAGGGGGAGAGCAGCTGATCCTGGAGCGTCAGACCAGCTATCTGGGCACCCTGGTGGATGACCTTGTCACAAAGGGGGTCATGGACCCTTACCGCATGATGACCAGCCGGAGCGAGTACCGCCTGACCCTGCGGCAGGACAACGCCGATCAGCGGCTGACCCCCATTGGCCGGGAGTATGGTCTGGTGCAAGATGACCGCTGGGCAAAATACCAGCACACCCAGAGCATTCTGGAAGCGGAGCGCCGCCGCCTGCACGAGGCCCATTTGCGCACTGCCGACCTGCGCGCTGCCATGGAAGCAGCCGGGCTGACCCCTGCCGCGGAGGGCGGCATTGCCGAAGAATTGCTCCGCCGCCCCGAGATCAGCTACCCGCTGTTGGCGGGTGTGATCGGCTGGGGCGAGGGCATCACCCCTATGCTGGCCGAACGGCTGGAGACCGAGATCAAGTACGCGGGCTACATTGCCCGGCAGGACCGGATGATCCGTGAGGTGGCCCGCCACGAAAAGACCCTGATTCCACGAAAAGTATGCCCTGATTCCCCTGACGCTGGAGGCCCGTGAGATTTTGAAGAATGGGGCAGGCGGGCCTGACCCCGGCGCCCTGACGCAGCTGGAACAGTGCCTGCACTGAGAAGCTTGACCGAAGGAGGGCAAGGAGGGCCCTCTGCATCCGCCAGCTTCCCCTGAAGGGACAAGCACTTCCTCGACAGCCTGCTGTTTGCCAGCCAGCCCCGAGGTAGCAGGGAAGATGGTGGACGTGGGTGCCGGGGCAGGCTTTCCAGGTATCGTGACCAAGATCTACAAGCCCGAGCTGGAGCTGACCCTGATGGAGCCCACCGGCAAGCGGGTGGAGTTTTTGAAGTACGCCTGTGCCCAGCTTGGCCTGACCGGTGTGGAGTTCGCCAAGGAGCGCGCTGAGGAAGCCGCCCGCAAGGTGTGGCGGGAGCAGTTTGATCTGGCTTCGGCCCGTGCGGTGGCGGCTCTGCCCATGCTGGCAGAGTACTGCCTGCCGCTGGTGAAGGTGGGTGGAAGCTTCCTTGCCATGAAGGGCGCTTCCGGCGAAGAGGAGCTGGCTGCAGCCCGCGGTGCCATCAAAAAGCTGGGTGGTGTATAAGGAGACCCGCACCCTGCATCTGCCGGGCGGTGATACCCGCACCCTCATCCTCTGCAAAAAGATTTCGCAAACTCCGACAGCCTACCCCAGAAACGGTGGAAAGATTGCGAAGTCTCGCTGAAATAACGCAAAACCGCAAGATAAATGCCAAGCACCTGCCGAACGATTCTTCTGGCAGGGCTTTTTGATTTCTGGTACACTGGAACTGCAATGAGTCAAGTTTTCCACCGTTTCCCGGGAAACGGTGGAAAACTGCGTCACATTTCAGCGAAAGGGGAAAGAATCATGTTTGAATGGAAGAAATCTGCCGGAAAGATCTACACCCTGCCCGTGGATGCCATCCGCCCGTCGCCGTTTCAGGCCCGCACCACCTTTTGACGAAAAGGAGCTGGCGGGGCTGGCTCAGAGCATCCGGGAAAACGGCCTGCTGCAGCCCATCTCGGTGCGGAAGGTCGAGGGCGGTTACGAGCTGGTGGCAGGGGAGCGGCGGCTCCGTGCCTGCAAGCTGGCCAGGATGGAGACTATCATCCGGCCATCCTCTGTGACTGCGGCGACCAGCGGACTGCGGCGCTGGGTCTGCTGGAAAACATCCAGCGGGAAGACCTGAACCCCTTTGAGCAGGCACAAGGGCTGCGGGATGTGATCGTCCTGTGGGATTGCACGCAGGCCGAGGCGGCCAAGCGGCTGGGCATGGCGCAGCCGACACTTGCCAACAAGCTGCGCCTGCTGCAGCTCACGGGGGACCAGGCAGTTCGTGCTGGACAATAACCTCACCGAGCGTCACGCGCGGGCTGTGCTGCGCCTGCCCGAGAACCGCCGGAGCGAGGCGCTCATCAACATTGCCAAGCGGCGGCTGAACGCCCGGCAGACCGACCTGTACATTGAGCAGGTGCTCAATGCCGCCGCCCCGGGCAGACACCGCATCTCCATGGTCAAGGATGTGCGCATCTTTGTGAACACCATCGACCATGCCATCCGGCTGATGACCGACAATGGGGTACCGGCTACGGCCCACAGGGAAGAGAAGGATGGCTACATCGAATACACGGTGCGCATTCCAACCGCAGCCGCGCAAAGATAAAACGCATCGCAATTTTCAACAAAAAAACGATGCAAAAAATTCCACAGGGTTTTTTGTACGCAAAATAATCGGAAACAACAGGGTTCAAAAAAAGCCGCGCTGATGTGCTATACTAGTCTTTAAAGGGGCTTTGCTGGCGGGAAAACAGCGGACCCTGACCTCGGATGTTCCACGTGGAACAAATAATTTTTCCCGGGAGGAAACAAATCGCGTGGCTAAAATCGTTGCAATTGCAAACCAAAAAGGCGGCGTGGGCAAGACCACCACGGCCGTCAACCTCTCGTCCTGCGTGGCGGCTCTGGGCAAAAAGTGCTCATCGTGGACCTGGACCCGCAGGGCAATACCACCACCGGTTACGGCATCCCCAAGCGGAGCGTGGAAGTGGGCACTTATGAACTGCTGATCGGTGAGGCGGAGGCACGAGGATGCTGTCCGCAAGACGGAGTTCCGCACCGATGTCATCGGCTCCAACACCCGCCTCGCCGGTGCAAGCCTTGAGATGATCGATCTGCCGGGCCGCGAGAGCCGCCTGCGCAAGGCGCTGGCCGCCATCCAGAAGGACTACGACTTCATCTTCATGGACTGCCCGCCCAGCCTTGACCTGCTGACGCTGAACGGCCTGAGCGCCTGCGACAGTGTGCTGATCCCGGTGCAGTGCGAGTATTATGCGCTGGAGGGTCTGTCGGAGCTGATCAGCACTCTTAAGACCGTCCGCAAGAAGTACAACCCCTATCTGGACATCGAGGGCGTGGTGTTCACGATGTTCTCCGTCCGCTATAACCTGACACTGCAGGTGGTGGAGCAGGTCAAGAAGTATTTTGGAAACAAGGTCTATCAGACCACCATTCCTCGCAGCATCCGCGTCTCGGAGGCCCAGCTACGGCCAGCCCATCAACTTCTATGAGCCGAAGGGCAAGGGCAGCGAGGCCTATATGGATCTTGCCATCGAGTTCGTGAAGAACAACCGCCCGCATGAACCGGCACGCCGCCGCACAAAAGGGAACAGTGCCCCCGCCGAGCAGAAAAGCGCACTGGAACAAGTGAAGCAGGGGGAAGCGTAACCTATGGCAAAAAAAAGAGGAGGACTGGGCCGGGGCCTGGAAAGTCTGTTTGAGGACGCGGCCCCCAGTTTTGAGTCCGATACCAGAATCGAGACATTACCCCTGCGGGAGATCGAGCCGGACCCGGGCCAGCCCCGCAAGACCTTCGATGACGAGACGCTGGCAGAGCTTTCGGCCAGCATCGCGGAGCATGGTTTGCTGCAGCCCATCGCGGTGCGGCCCCACGGGGTGGACGGCTACCGCATCGTGGCCGGTGAGCGCCGTTGGCGTGCCTGCCGGATGGCGGGCCTGACCGAGGCTCCTGTCGTCGTGAAGGATGTCACAGACGAGCAGGCCATGGAGCTGGCGCTGGTGGAAAACCTCCAGCGCGAGGACCTGGATCCGGTGGAAGAGGCCGCCGGCATCCGGGAGCTGATGCTGCGCTGTGACCTGACCCAGGAGCAGGCAGCCCGCAAGCTGGGCAAGAGCCGCAGCGCGCTGGCCAACAGCCTGCGTCTGCTCAACCTGCCCGAAACGGTGTTGGAGCTGCTGAAGGGCGGTTTTCTCACCACCGGCCACGCAAAGGTGGTGTTGGGCCTGCCCACCCCGGAGCTGCAGGAGCAGGCGGCACAGATCATTGCCGACCATGAGCTGAATGTCCGGCAGGCAGAGGCCCTGTGCAAGAAGCTGGCCAAGCCCCCCAAAGAGCCTGTGGAGCCCGCCCCGCGCGGCACCCTGCCTGTGGAAGTGGAGGAGAGCCTGAAGCAGGCGCTGGGCAGCGAGGTCAATGTGGCCTACCACGACGGCAAGGGCAAGCTCACCGTCCACTTTTATTCAGACGAGCAGCTGAAGGCTTTTTGCAAACTTATTAGGGCAATATCAGGTTGAGGATTAAATCTCTTCGTCATTGTTGCCCAGTAGGAGAGGCCTTGGCAGCCGATGGAAGCTTTTCGTATACGCCAGAGGCTCCCCTACTAGGGGAGCGGCGGGCGCAAGCCCGACTGAGAGGTTGTACGAAGGCAAGCCTGCCCGAGAAGAAAAACATAGCGATCTAAGGCGCACGCCGCCTTTGAACGGCATGGGAAAGGGCCCACCCGCCCCATGCGAACCGAAATAGAGTAAGGAGAGTAAATCATGCTTGATATCAAATTTGTCCGTGACAACCCGGATGCTGTCAAGGAAAACATCAAGAAGAAGTTCCAGGATGCAAGCTCCCTCTCGTGGACGAAGTCATCGAGAAGGACGCCAAGTACCGCGAGTGCCTGAAGGAAGTCGAGAGCCTGAAGGCTGCCCGCAACAAGCTGAGCAAAGCCAACGGCCCCCTGTTCGGCCAGCTGAAGAAGTGCACGATGAGGCCAAGAAGGCCGAGCTGCAGGCACAGATCGATGCCAACAATGCCGCCGTCAAGGCCGATGCGGACAAGATGGCAGAGCTGGAAGCCGAGGAGGCCAAGCTGGCTGACCGCATCCAGGAGATCATGTACACCATCCCCCAGATGATCGACCCCAGCGTGCCCATCGGCCCCGATGACACCTACAACGTGGAGGCTCAGCGCTTTGGCGAGCCTGTGGTGCCCGATTTCCCCATCCCGTACCACACCGAGATCATGGAGAGCTTTGACGGCATCGATATGGACGCTGCTGGCCGTGTGGCCGGCAACGGCTTCTACTACCTGATGGGCGACATCGCCCGCCTGCACGAGGCCGTTCTGGCCTACGCCCGCGACTTCATGATCGACAAGGGTTTCACCTATGTCATCCCTCCCTTCATGATGCACGGCAACGTGGTGCAGGGCGTCATGTCCTTCCCTGAGATGGACGCCATGATGTACAAGATCGAGGGCGAGGATCTGTACCTGATCGGTACCAGTGAGCACACCATGATCGGCCGCTTCATCGACCAGACCCTGGACGAGGCTACTCTGCCCCTGACCCTGACCTCCTACAGCCCCTGCTTCCGCAAGGAGAAGGGCGCACACGGCATCGAGGAGCGCGGCATCTACCGCATCCATCAGTTCGAGAAGCAGGAGATGATCGTCGTCTGCCGTCCCGAGGAGAGCGCCGACTGGTACGAGAAGCTCTGGAAGAACTCTGTCGAGCTGTTCCGCAGCATGGAGATCCCCGTCCGTCAGCTGAACTGCTGCTCCGGCGACTGGCTGACCTGAAGGTCAAGAGCTGCGACATCGAGGCCTGGAGCCCCCGCCAGCAGAAGTACTTCGAGGTCTGCTCCTGCTCCAACCTGGGCGATGCACAGGCCCGCCGCCTGCACATCCGCATCAAGGGCAAGGATGGCAAGACCTATCTGGCCCACACTCTGAACAACACCTGCGTGGCTCCTCCGCGTATGCTTATCGCATTCCTCGAGAATCATCTGCAGGCCGATGGCTCCGTGACCATCCCCAAGGTGCTGCGGCCCTACATGGGCGGCCTGGAAGTTATGGTTCCTACCCACAAGAAGGGCTGAGCCTGAGCTTTTCCACAAAGCACTCATAAAATGTTGAAAACCCCGCCGTCCGCGTGATGCAGACGGCGGGGTTTTGTTGTGTAGAAAAAACAAAAAGAAAAAAGCTCCTGATTTTTCAATCAGAAGCTTTTTGGTGACCCGTACGGGAATCGAACCCATGTTACAGCCGTGAAAGGGCCGTGTCTTAACCGCTTGACCAACGGGCCTTAGAAATACAGAGCTTCGCTAAAACCTCCGACTTCCATCGTCCACTACTGCGGACGACCGTCCCCCTAACCTTAGCGAAACTCTGTAAAAGTGGTAGCGGTAACTGGATTTGAACCGGTGACACTTCGGGTATGAACCGAATGCTCTAGCCAACTGAGCTATACCGCCACATATTGTTTGTGCACTTGAACAGTGCTTTATTATTATAGCCAATCGACCGCGATTTGTCAACAATTATTTCGCAAAAATTCAAAAATTTCTGAAATATCTCCTTTCATGGCGTAAAAAAGACGCTGTAACAGAAAAAAGTACTACAGCGTCTTGCGTAAATCATTCCCGATATTTCTCCATCATGTCCTTGAACAGCACAGCCGGGGACGGCGGGGTGTAGGTAATGGCGTTGGCACCGGCCGCAATGGTGGCGGAGATGCTTTCACCGGTCTTGCCGCCGCTGGCGATGATGGGCACGTCCGGGAACTGCTCCCGGATTCTTGCCACGACCCGGGGCGTATCGGTGCTGCAGGCGACATTCAGGATGGATGCCCCGGAATCAATGCGGCTTTGGATGTTGGTGTCCTCTTTTGTTACTGTGATGATGACCGATGACCGGGATGTCCACCACCCGCGAAACCGCCAGCAGGTTCAGGTCAGAGATGGGGGAATTGAGCACCACGCCCATGGCACCCTGGCTCTCCACGTCGCGGGCGAGGTTCAGGGTGCGGATGCCCTTTGTGGTGCCGCCGCCCACGCCGCAGAATACCGGGATGTAGGACGCTTTGATGATGGCATCACTGATGGCCTGCTGTGGCGTGAAAGGATACACCGCGAACACGGCGTCCGCGTCGCAGTTGCGGATGATGGCAAGGTCGGTGGTGAATACAAAGCTTTTCAGCCGCCGCCCGTTGATGACGATGCCGCTGGCGGAGTAGACCTCCTGGGGCATTTTCAGGATGTTGTGGCGCAGGCGGCTCTCTACGTTGGGGGAAGCTTTCTTTTCAGCTGCCATGGGGGCAAGTCCTCCGTTTCTCAATTGTTTCAAATAGGAACTATATTATAGGAAAACAGGGGAGTTTATGCAAGAAACATCCTGTGAACAGTCTGCAAATAAAAATCGGCCCTCTCCGTCCGTGCTTCACAGCACCGGAGAGGGTCGTTCCTTTAATGTGTTCTAACGTATTCTAAAATATCCTCAGGCACGCCGGCCAGTGCATCGGCTCCGGCAGCGGTCAGCTTCTGCGCGGCCCCGGAAGCCCCACAGCGCGCCCATGGCGGTAGCCCGGCATTGTGCCCGGTGAGGATGTCCACATCGCTGTCGCCCACAAACAGGGTGCTGGCAGGGTCTGCGTGCAGGTCCTGCATCAGGCTGTAAACACCGGTGGGGTCGGGCTTGGTGGGCACGCCCGGGCGGCTGCCCCGCACCAGAACAAACCGACCTGCCCCGAAATAATGCTCGATGATCTTGCCGCACAGCGGGTCAGCCTTGTTGGAGAACACCGCGCACTGCACGCCCGCGGTGTTCAGCGCGTCAATGAGGGCAGCAATGCCCGGGTAAGGCGCGGTCTTGTCCTCCTTGTGGGCATCGTACCGGGCGGTGAACTGCGCCAGCGTAGCGGCCAGCTGCTCCGGGGTGCGGGCGTCGGCGGGGGAGAACCGCTCCACCAGTTTGGGGATGCCGTTGCCCACCATGTGCTTGAACTGCTCCACCGTAAACTCCGGCCACCCGTGCTGTGCGCACACACCCAGTTGCCTGCATCGGCCAGGTCATCGATGGTGTTCAGCAAAGTGCCGTCCAAATCAAATAATACCGTATGAATCATAACAATTTTACTTCCCCTAAAAACAATAACTTTATCTTTATGCCAAGGACTCCCCCTATTGGGAGAGCTGTCGCCGATCGGCGGCTGAGAGGTTTAATTCGTTTCCATAAATCTGAAAAATTTCTCCGCATCCCGCAGCGGCACGCTCCTCACCTTGAGCTTTACCCAGCCGGGAAAGGTCAGGGTCAGGTTGGTGCGGCCCATACTGGCAGCCCAGGGGCTTTGTGCTGCGGTCAGGCAGACATCCGGGTGGAACACGCAGATGCTGTGGAGATACAGCCCCTTCTGCCGCCGCAGGGTCATGCGGCCCTCCCGCAGCCAGATGCCCTCCCGTCGGTAGCCGGCCGCGGCTCCGGCCAGCAGTGCCCCAAAGAAGAGCGTGGGGATAAGCAGGGTCACGGTCAGCTGGGGCAGCACTGTGGCCGAGACCAGCGTCAGCAGGAGGCAGAGGGCAAAGGGAATGCCTGCCGGTGCAAAAAAGATGAGACTGCGCTGCTCGGTGCGGGCCAGCAGGTCGGGCGGCATCCGGAACTCCGGCAGCAGCTCCCGGAACAATGCTTCCTCGCCGCTGCGGTAGACGAACAGCGGCAGCTCGGGGGAGCAGCCGCCTGCCGTTACAAAGACCGGCCAGCGCTTCATGAGCCGGGCAATGGGGGAGACGCGGACGTCCGCGTAGCTTATCTCACTGCTCCGCACCCGGAACTCGAAGTGACAGCCAGCCGCCCCTGCTGCCCAGCTGGTCGGCCGTGTGCCAGACAGTGTAGTGCACGGTTTGGGCAAAGCTGCGCATCAGGCTGGCCCCCAGCAGAAGCCTGCAGCCGCCAGCAGCCAAGCCGCGCCTGCAGGGCAGCCACCGCGCCGCGAATCGGCCAGAAAGCGTTCACTTGGATCTGGGCAAAAATGGCAGGGTTCCAGTCCGGAACATCCCGGGTCTGGCGCACGGCCAGCACGAACAGGGCCAGCGTGGAGAGGCCGTTGGCCCCCAGAAAGCCCAGTGCCGCCCGTTCTCCCCGGCGGGCCGGTGCAGGGGGTAGGATTTACTAGAGGCATCAGCTGGTCTGCCACCGCCTCGGCATCGGCTTTGGGCAGGCAGACCGAAAGGGCGTGCTTTTGCGCCGCGCCCACCGGGTAAAGGGTCAGGCGGCTTGCCCCGGCCATCCGGTAGAGCAGGGGCCGGTCGATGGTCAATGCAGCCAGCATCTCACCCCGCAGGGCACGATCCAGCCGGATGCCCAGCCGCCAGTGCAGATGAAAGACTCCGGTGTCATCCATGCTCCAGCTGCTCACACGCAGGATGCCCCAGCTCACGGCGCAGAGCAAGAGGAACAGCAGTGCATCCTGCCGCAGAGCCGTGTGCAGGGCTGTCCAGTTCCGCTCAAACAGCACCTGAACCAGCGGCAGCAGATAGACCACCAGCGTCTTGCGCAGAAACCGCAGGACGGTAAAAGGGTGCAGGCGGCGTTCGTTCATCGAATCTCCTCCGCAAGGACATGGGTGAGGGCAGCGGCCTGCTCTGCCGGGACCGCCGGTAAAATAAGCCGCGTGCCCGGTGCCGTGATGACGACCACTGATCCCCCTGCCAGCCGGAGCAGCGGCGTGCGCAGCCGGAACAGCCCTGTTACGGCCCTGCCCGTCGGACCGCCCGCCGCAGCGGGAAGACGATGCCGGAGTACACCGTCAGGGTCTCCGCGCCCAGCGCAGCGGCATAGCTGCAGGCGCGCTGGTACACCACCGCCACCAGTGCGGCCCAGAGCAGGCAGAACACCACCCCGGCGGGCAGGCTCTGCCAGAACACAAAGGGAGCCGCCAACAGGCCCGGGATGGCGGTCCAGCAGCAGAGCACAGCCCGGCCCCGGGGCGGGATGATGAGCGCCGTGCGGCGCAGCTCCCGCTCCGTCACTTGCTGTTGCCGCTCAGCTCCCAGGCCTCGGTCAGCAGGTGCAGCGTATCGTCCTGAGTCAGCACCAGGATGCGGTCCCAGGGCAGCAGACGTGTTGCCGTGGGGGATGATGAACTCGGTGTCGCGGGTGATGCTGACCAGGATGGCATCGCCGGGAATGGGCACATCCTTGATGGCCTTGCCCGCAAACAAGTCCTCGGGCAGCAGGATCTCGTTCAGGCTGGCGGTGCCGCCGCCCAGCGAGAGCAGCTGGCGGATGGTGTCCGTCTCGATCTCCCGTTCCAGAATGTGGCTCAGGTTGTCGGTGCCGCAGACCACGGTGTCCACGCCCATAAGGGGTGTGCAGCAGCTTCCCCGGTTTTTGGGGTTGGAGGCCCGGGCCACGGTGCGGTTCACACCGAACTCCCGCTTGGCGATCTGGCAGGCCACCAGATTGTCCTCGTCCGTGCCGGTCACAGCCACAAAGGCGTCGCAGCTGCGACATCGGCGGTGCGCAGAGTGTCCACGCTGATGGAATTGCCGCAGATCACGGGGATGTCCAGCATGTCTGCCAGCATCCGGCACTGACTCTCGATGGGTTCAATGATGACGACGTTGTGGCGGTTCGCCAGCAGGCTCTGGGCCAGATACCGGCCCACCCGGCCGCCGCCGGCAATACAAACTTTCATAATGCTACCTCATTTACGAAAATGGTATCGGTTATTTTTTGGGCGAAGAGAGCCACGGAACACGGCCTGTTCTGTGAGGATGGTGGGGCAGATCGTGTCCAGCTCAAAGGTCTTGTGGTAGAGCACCTGAAAATGCGGGTCAGAGACGCGGCAGATGACCTTCTCCCGCTGGAAGAGGCTCTTGGCGATCTGTGCAGCCATCAGGTTGAGGGAGTCATCCTCGCTCACAGCTGCCACCGCGTCGCAGTTCTCGATGCCGCCCTGACGAGGACGTCGGGATCGGTGGGGTCGCCCACAAGGGCTGTCCCGCCAAAGGAATAATCGTCGAAGCTGTCCAGCCGCTTGAGCTGCTCGGGGTCCTTTTCAATCAGGGAGATATCATGGCCGATGCGTTCCAGGTCCCGCACCAGTGCTGCGCCCACCTGGTCGCAGCCGATCACTAGAATGTTCATGGATGTCACCTCATTGTTCAAAATCTGTTGTTATCTGGCCCGGCAGTCCGTGTCAGAAGGAAACACAGGGAAAAACGTCTGTGTCCAGTATAGCATATTTTCCCGCGGCAGATAAATACAGAAAAAGCAGACAGTGCTCCTGTATAAAATTTGTGATTTTTTCGTGCGCAGGCTCTCAGAATATGATATACTGGAAAACGAACCCAATCTGAATGTGTGCAGAAGCGCCTGTGCCCCGCTTTGCAGGGAGGAGAACCCATGTTTCTTGAAATACTGAAAGCGATCTTGATGGGCATTGTGGAGGGCATCACCGAGTGGCTGCCCATCTCGTCCACAGGCCACATGATCTTGGTGGAACAGATCGTAAAGTTCAACGCCAGCGAAGAGGAATTCATGTCCATGTTCCGGGTGGTCATCCAGCTGGGTGCCATTCTTGCGGTGGTGGTGCTGTTCTGGAATCTGCTCTGGCCCTTCGGCCTGCGGCATGGCCGCGTCTGCTCCAAGCCTGCCGTCTGGCAGCTGTGGTTCAAGGTGGTCGCTGCCACCCTGCCCGTGCTGGTCATCAGCCCGCTGGACGACTGGATTGAGGCCCGCTTCTACAATTACATCACGGTCGCCGCCATGCTGATCTTCTACGGCGTGCTCTTTCTCTTGTGGAGAACCGCCGCACCGCCCCGCACGTCACCCGTCTGGAGCAGATCACCTACCGGGACGCCTTCTCATGGGCGTGTGGCAGATGCTGGCCATCATCCCCGGCACCTCCCGTTCCGGCGCGACCATCGTGGGCGGCCTGCTGCTGGGCCTCTCCCGTGCTTGCGTGGCGGAGTTCACCTTCTACCTCGCCATCCCGGTTATGGCAGGCGCGTCCCTGCTCAAGGTGCTCAAGTTCGCCCTCTCCGGCGCCGCGATCACCGGCACCGAAGTGGCCGTCCTCGTGGTGGGCTGCGTGGTCGCCTTCGTGGTCAGCCTTGCGGCCATCCGCTTCCTGATGGACTACGTCAAGCGCCATAACTTCAAGTTCTTCGGCCTTTACCGCATCGTGCTGGGCCTCATCGTGCTGGCTGTGGCCGCCATCACCGCCATTGCGTAAAATCGAACCCAAATCTTCCAGCCGCCCGCCCGGGCGGGGGCTTTTTGCGCCTTTTCAATTGCACCGGCCTCGGCCTTGTGTTATACTGGAGCCATAAAGAGAGAACCCGGCGGCGGGAAAGTGCCGCGCCTGAAATTGTCAAAAACGGAGGAGATTCCTATGGAAGCATCGACCGTACTATACCGACTTCCGCTGTCCTGTGGGCACCAGCCTCACCGATAAGCTGCGCCGCCTGTGCATCGCGGCAGGCATCAAGAGCATCGACATGGAGGGCAAGTTCGTGGCCATCAAGATGCATTTCGGCGAGCTGGGCAATCTGGCCTTTCTGCGGCCCAACTACGCCAAGGTAGTGGCCGACCTGTGCAAGGAGCAGGGTGGGCCAGCCCTTTTTGACCGACTGCAACACGCTGTACCCCGGCAGCCGTAAAAACGCCCTCGAGCACCTGAGCTGCGCGCAGGAAAACGGCTTCTGGCCCATGACCACCGGCTGTCAGATGATCATTGCTGACGGTCTGCGCGGTACCGATGAGCTTGAGGTGCCGGTGCCGAACGGCGAATACTGCAAGACCGCCAAGATTGGCCGCGCTATTATGGACGCGGACGTGTTCATTAGCCTGAGCCACTTCAAGGGCCACGAAGCGACCGGCTTCGGCGGGGCCATCAAGAACATCGGCATGGGCTGCGGCTCCCGTGCCGGCAAGATGGAGCAGCACTCCTCCGGTAAGCCGCCGGTGCAGGAAGACCTCTGCCGCGGCTGTCACCGCTGCGCCAAGGAGTGCGGCTCCGATGCCATCAGCTACAATGAGAAGAACAAGGCGGTCATTAATCAGGAAAAGTGCAAGGGCTGCGGCCGCTGCATCGGTGCCTGCAACTTCGATGCCATCTATGCCCTGTGCAGCAGCGCCAACGAGGAGTTGGACCGCAAGATGGCAGAGTACGCTGCCGCCGTCTGTGCATGACCGCCCCACCTTCCACATCAGCCTTGTGCAGGACATCAGCCCCAACTGTGACTGCCACGGCGAGAACGACGCCCCCATCCTGCCGGACATCGGCATGTTCGCTTCCTTCGACCCGGTGGCCCTCGACCAGGCCTGCGCCGACGCCTGCCTGAACGCCGCGCCACTGCCCAACAGTCAGCTGGGCCAGAACCTTGCCACCCCGGGCTGGAACTGCCACCACGACAACTTCAAGGATTCCAACCCCAATGTCGAGTGGAAAGCAACGCTGGAGCAGGCCGAAAAGATCGGCATGGGCACCCGCCAGTACACCCTGAAGAAGATCTGAACATAAAAATAAGCCCGACAACGTCGGGCTTATTTTTATGTCGGCCTTTGCATTCAGGGGCAGACGGAACGATCAATACTCGCTGGAAGCGGGCACCAGGGCATCGATGACATCGGCCAGAGCTTTCCAGTTTTCCTCGGAACAGCCGGGCAGCTCTTTGGCATCCAGACCGGCATCCTCGATCCGGCCGGTCATGCTGTCCTTGTCGGTCAGCAGGGCCTCAGCATCGGCCTTGATGAGGGGCCAGGCATCGGCAAAGCTCTGCTGGTCATCGGCGCTCAGGCTGTCGAACCACTTGGTATAGGCATCTTTGATGTCGCTGACCGGCTGGATGCTCATGTTGCAGCCATCGGCCCATTTCAGCAGGGAAGCCGCCGCGATGACGGATTTCAGCGAGCAGCCGGACACGCCGGGGCCCCAGCCGAGGCAGGGGGCAAAGGCATCGTCCGGGTCAGAGAGGGAGAACAGGGAGTTCTCGCCTGCGTCCAGCGGGCCCACCTTGCCAGTGTCGGCGGTCACGGTGGAAGAGGGGATGCTCTCGCTTGCAGAAGCGGAAGAGCTGGAAGCGGCAGTGCTGCCGGAAGAGGTGCTGCAGCCTGCCAGCACGCCGCACAGCAGGGCGGCGCAGACCAGCAGGGAAAGAATACGCTTGCGAATCATAGGAAAGCCTCCTTTTATCGTGTTCCGGCCCATCTGCCGGAGAAACTGCTCTGGTACATTTCTAGTATACTGTTCTGCCGGGCTGTTGTCAATCGGCGTGCGCAGGACGATTTTTCACTCCGGCTGTGCAAACTATACAAACTTTTGTCCTTTTTTTCTCAGTCGGGCGGGATTGACATTTTTTGCGCTGGCGCGTATAATCCGGCCATGGTCAAACTGGGGGAAACGGGTGAAGAACCGGAAAAAGGGGGAGAAACGGATGCAGAAATTTCTGCGGCGGCTGGAACGCTTTTCACAGTCGCTGCTGTCGCCGCTGTCTTATCTTTCGGCGGCGGGCCTGCTGCTGGTGCTGGGGGCGCTGCTCACCAGCAAGCCCTTGTGTCAGGCGCTGCCGGTGCTGCAGTGGGCTCCACTGCAGCTGATGGGGCAGCTGCTCTACAACGGGATGATGGTGCTCATCAACAACCTCAGCGTCATTCTCTGTGTGGGGGTGGCTGCCGTGCGCGCCAAAACCGAAAAGCAGGATGCCGCCCTGCTGGCGCTGATGGCCTACCTTGTGTTCCTCACAGCCAACCACACCGCGCTGGAAGCGCTGGGACTGCTTGCCCAGCCGAACGGGATGACCGGCCTTGCGGGCACGGGCCAGACCACCATTCTGGGCATTCAGGTGGTGGACACCGGCGTGGCAAGCGGCATCGTGCTGGGCTTTGCGGCGGCCTGGCTCTTCAACCGCACCTGCGAAAAGCAGTTTTATGGCATGATCACCCAGCTCTATTCGGGCCTGCGGTGGTCGTTTTTGTGGCTGTCGGCGCTGGCGGTGGCACTGGGGCTGGGGTTCTGCTTCGTCTGCCCGCCGCTGCAGCGGGCGGTCAGCGCCCTCACGGGCTGGATCGCGGCTTCAGGGAACGCGGGTGTGTTCCTCTACGGCTTTCTGGAACGGCTGCTCATCCCCACCGGTCTGCACCACCTCATCTATATGCCCTTCCAGTTCTCTTCGCTGGGCGGTAGCCTGACCGTAGGCTCTGTGACCTACACAGGTGCTTACGCCGTCTGCATGACCGAGTACACCATGGGTCTGCCCCTCTCAGACGGCATCGTCTGGATGTACACCGGCTTCACCAAGACCTTTGGCTATCTGGGCATTGCAGCGGCCTTCATCTTCACGGCCCGCAGGGAGAACCGTGCCCGTACCGCCGCCGCTATGATCCCGCTGGCGGTCACGGCCTCGGTGGCCTCCATCACCGAACCCATTGATTTTCTGTTCTGCTTCGTTTCGCCCCTGCTCTGGGTGGCCCATGCGGTCATTACGGGCGGCTTTATGGTGCTGCTCCATGTCCTGCACGTCCGGGCCTTTACCTCCAACCTGCTGGGGTCGCTGGTGTTCAACCTGAGCGCCGGGGAGCAGCTGCAGAACATGCCGCTGCTCTATCTGCTGGGCCTTGCGGAGACCCTGACCTACTTTGCCGTGTTCAGCGTCCTCATCAAGGCAAAGGATCTGCCCACCCCGGGCAGGGAAGCTGCCCTCTCCGCAGACCAGTCCCCGTACGCCGACCCGCAGGAGGTGTGCCGGTTCATTGCCGCGCTGGGTGGGCCGGAGAACATCGCCCAGCTGGGAAACTGCTTCACCCGCCTCCGGCTCACGGTGCGGGATGCCTCGCTGCTGGATATGGGGGCTCTGCTCTCCCTGCCCCATAAAGGTCTTGTGGTGCAGGGCACCCGGGTCCAGCTGGTCTGCGGCCTGCACGCCGCCCAGCTCCGCCATGCGCTTGAACAGCAGCTTGCCGAGATGGCCCCGGTGTGATTGCATTTTGATAAGAGAAACGGTATAATTGTGGCGAAACCTCTCAGTCGCCTGCGGCGACAGCTCCTCTAACAGGGGAGCCAAGAAGCCCCTGCCTCTCCTATTCAACAACAACCGCCGCCAGTGGCGGATGAAGGGAGTTGTTGTTGGGGCAGCGGCCAACAAGGCACAAGTGCAAAAATGTTGGGATGACGGAAGCAATGACGGAGAGGTTTAGCAATGGATAACCTGAAAATAAAGGAGAACATAAAATGCAGAATAACACCTTTTCCGTCGAAGGTCTCTTCGATTTCCTGAACGCCGGTGTCAGCGCGTTCCACTCCACGGCTGCGGCTGTGCACCCGCAACGGCTCTGCCCCCGTGCTGGCATGGCGGATGCCTCTGCCGTGCTGGCATGGCGGATGCCCAAGGGTGAGCTGACCGGCTGGCACGCCGCCGCCAGCCACAGCGACTCTCCCACCTGGCGCATCAAGCAGCTGGACGGCGGCAAGGACAATGTCTTTGCCAAGGCGGAGACCGAGGGCTACGGCGGCATGATCATGCCCTCCTGGCTCGACCGCCCCCTGACCGTGGCAGGCCGTCTTCTGGTGCGTACCGAGAGCGGCATCGGAGTCTCTGGTCTGCCCGGACCGTGCGCTGGCCTGCATCCCGAACCTCTGCATCCACTTCAGCCGCGATCTGAACAACGGCATGAAGTATAACCCGCAGGTCGATCTGCAGCCCATCTTCGGCGCGGCAGGGGCATCCCTGCGGGATGTGCTGGCTCGAGGAAGCCGGTGTCAAGCCTGAGGATCGTGGACGCTGACCTGGTGCTCTGCACCCGGGAAAAGGCCCAGCGTGTGGGCCTGCAGGGCGAGTACTTCATGTCCGGCCGCATCGACGATCTGGAGTGTGCCTACACCACCCTGTATGGGGCTTCCTGCAGGGCCGCGGCGAAGAGGAGGGCCGGGGAGACATGTGGGTCATGTTCGACAACGAGGAAGTCGGCTCTTCCAGCCGGCAGGGCGCACAGGGCACCCTCATGGCCGATGTGCTGGCCCGCATCGAGGAGAGCTGGGGGTGACCCGGGAGCAGAGCATCCGCGCCTGCACCAACTCCCTGCTGCTCAGCGCCGACAACGGCCACGCCACCCACCCCAACCACCCCGAAAAGAGCGACCCCGCCAACCCGGTCGTGATGGGCGGCGGTGTGCATCCTCAAGTATAATGCCCGCCAGACCTACACCACCAGCGGCCTGACCGGTGCTGCCTTTACAGCGAGATCTGCGAAAAGGCCGGGGTGCCGGTGCAGACCTGGCCAACCGCGCGGATGTTCCCGGCGGCTCCACGCTGGGCAACCTGCTGGGCCATCAGATTTTGATGCCCATGGTGGACATCGGCCTGGGCCAGCTGGCCATGCACTCCGCAATGGAGACCGCCAGCTGCGGATGCCGAGTACATGGCAAAGGCGGTGGCCGAGTTCTATAACACGCCCATCTTCCAGCCTGTGGACGGCCAGTGGAAGCTGGGCCTGTGAGCGGGGCTGTGATCGGGCGGTTTGCGCCCAGCCCCAGCGGGCGGCTGCATCTGGGCAATCTGGCCTGCAGCCTGCTGGCCTGGCTGAGTGCCAAGAGCATCAGGGCGGAAAGATCGTCCTCCGGATCGAGGATCTGGACGCGGAGCGCTGCCCCCGCAAATATGCCGACGCACTGGAAGAGGACCTGAGCTGGCTGGGCCTTGTCTGGGATGAGGGCGGCAGCAGCGGCGGCCCCAACGGCCCCTATTACCAGAGCGAGTGCGCCGCCATCTACACCGAGAGCTATAACAAACTGGAAGCACAGGGCCTTGTTTACCCCTGTTTCTGCTCCCGTGCCCAGCTCCATGCCGCCAGCGCACCCCACACCTCCGACGGCAATGTGATCTATCCCGGCACCTGCCGGGGGCCTGACGGCGGAGCAGATCGCCGAAAAGCGCAAAAAGAAGGCTCCGGCCTACCGTCTCATGGTGCCCGATGAGGACATCACCTTCACCGATGGCTGCATGGGCCTCCACACCGAGAACCTCCTGCGGGACTGCGGGGATTTCTACCTCCGCCGCGCCGACGGCGTGTTTGCTTACCAGCTGGCCGTAGTGGTGGACGATGCCCGCATGGGCGTGACGGAGGTGGTGCGGGGCGCAGACCTGCTTTCTTCCACGGCGCGGCAGCTGTACCTCTACCGTCTGCTGGGCCTGCCCGCCCCAAAGTTTGCTCATTGCCCGCTCCTGCTGGCTCCCGATGGCCGCCGCCTGTCCAAACGGGACGGGGACCAGAGCCTGGAAAACCTGCGGGCAAAGTATACGGCGGAGGAGATCGTGGGCAGGCTTGCCTTTGCCTATGGTCTCCAACCTGAACCGGCTCCCCGCACCCCGGAAAGCCTGATTCCAGACTTTTCCTGGGACAAGGTGCCCAAGCAGGATATCTACCTGCCGGAAGGCCTGTTTTAAGCAGACCTACGATTTTTGCCATGTCTGTGCAAAGATCGTGGGTTTTTCTTTACAAAAAAAAACAATCTATGGTAGAATATAACTAGAGATTTTGCCGAAACGGAAAGGAGCCTGTTATGCGTAAAATGTTAAAAGCGTCGAGTTTGTTGATTTGTGCAATGCTTTTGTTCAGCGCATGTGCAAGCTCTTTGAATCTGGGACCGGGACCTTTCCGTTCGGAAATGCAGGATGTTTTCGTTCAGCAGACGACACTTACGGTTCCGGCCAGTCACGCCGAGCATGGGGAGGATTATGTCATTGAGTGGCAGGACCCTGTGATGGAAAAGCACGTCCGGAAATGGCTTGACCGCCCGAAGGGGGATATCTACCACAGCGATGTCTGGGATTATCAGCGGGTTTCGATAAATTCCGGAACCGGCGTAGGGGATCTCATCGTCAAAGATGCACCGGATGGGGTGGACATTGGAAGAAACGTCAACAGCAATGAGCAGCTGGCAGCCTGCGCAGTCAGCGTAGAGGGAACGTATGATCTGGTGACCTCTCTGGCAGATCTGCGGCATTTTGACAGCTTGCAGGTATTGTCGGTCAATAATAGAAGGGGAGCCCCTCCCATTACAGATCTGACAGGTCTGGAGGAATGCAAAAATCTGATGCTTTTGAGTGTGCCCAGTGTGGAGAGCAGCGCATTCCCGACCTTTGCAAAGCTGGATTCTGTGGTAGAGCTGAAGTATGGCAGTGACGGGATCCGGGCGGATTCCAATGTCTCCGACCTTTCGGCGCTGGCGCAGATGAAGTCGCTGAAGATGCTGTGGATCACCGGCAGTGAGGTCGATCTGACCCAGCTGGCCGGAGCCGACTTGCGGGTCCTGAGACTGGACGTGACCCGGATCGGTTCGCTGGAACCGCTGAAGCAGATGGAAAATCTGAGCTTTCTGCAGCTGTGCCAAGGGCCGGAGATCGACAGCTTTGCCCCGCTGGCGGAGAGCAGTGTGCAGTATCTGAGTATGTCTCTCTCTCAGGGTGCACAGGAAGCCTACAAGGACATGGATTATACTCCCCTGACCCAGATGCCGCAGCTGATCTGGCTGGATCTGACCAACAACATCACGTTTGATACGGAAACCTGCAAAAAACTGCTGGCAAACGATACGGCCCTGAAATATCTGAAAATTTCCTATACATCAGCGGCCAAAGATGCCGAAGAGCTGGATACAGCGCACCTGAAGGAGTTCACTGCTCCGGCTCCGTAATGCCCCAAAATGCAAAACACCCATGCCAGCGCCGGCATGGGTGTTCTTCTGTACAGATTCAGAGCCGCTGCAAGGCTCTTGCATCGCTGCGTTCCAGTGCGGTCATGGCCGTATCCAGCGCCATGGCCAGGAGGATGCCCAGCAATACGTCAATGCAGCTGTGCTGCTTGAGCAGGACCGTGGACGCAATGATGGAGACGCAGAGCACGGCGGAAGCAGGCCGCATCCAGCGGCGGCCCGGCGTTTCAAAGATGCGGCTGCGGTAATAGGCCATCATCAGGGTGACCGAGTTGAACACATGGATGGAGGGGCAGACGTTGAGGGGCGTGTCGGTGGCATAGAGCGTCCGCACAGCCCGTGCAAAGAAATCGGTGCCGTACACCCGGTAGGGCCGCAGGTCCAGCCCGGTGGGCAGGACGATGTAGCAGGCCAGCGCGATGGTCATGCCGGCAAACAGCGGCAGGCAGAGCCGCCAGAAGTCGGCCCGGGGAGCCTTCCACAACAGATAGAACAGGGTGAAGGGGATCCAGACGAACCATGCAAAATACGGCACGATGGCGTATTTGCAGAAGGGGATCAGATCATCCAGATGACAGTGCACCAGAACATCGGGCACGGCAATATGGACTTCGAGCCAATGGAACGCCGAAAGGTAAAACAGGAGATAAAACGCCATGAACGAAACGGGATGGCGGGAAAACCAGTTGCGCATAACACACTTCCTTTTCTGGAATGGGGGCCGCAGCCCCGCCTAAAGTTCTTTGCAGCGTATGATTATACCGCGCAAAGACGAAGAAAACAAGAAAAAAAGCTGACAAAATCGTAAACACATCCGCGCGGATTTTGGTATGCTTTGGGGAAGCGGATGCAGGGGAGAGAAGCTTCTGCCTATTGATACGAGACAGGATGCAGGTTTCCTGCACAAAAAAGGCCCTCCCCGCAAAAACTGCAATGGCGGAGAGGGCCGGATATCCAGAAACTCAGATCACCTTTTGTTCCATCCACCTGCCGCGGACAAAGCGGACGCAGAAGAACAGCGAGCGCATGGCCCAATCCAGGAACATGCCCATCCAGATGAACAGCAGGCCGCAGTGGAACTTAAGCACCATCAGGTAGCAGAAGGCCACCCGGAACACCCACATGGAGATGACGCTGACCGTCATGGTAAAGGCGGCATCTCCGGCGGCGCGCAGGATGTTGGGCAGGGTGAAGCTGGAGGGCCACAGGATCAGCGACACAGCGTTGAACCAGACCATCAGCTCCAGTGCCATGCCGTAGGCCTCCGGCGAGAGGTTGAACCAGGAGAGCGCCAGCTTGTTCAGGAAGAACAGGCCGGAAAGATTCATCAGCCAGTCCCCGGCGTAGGCGGTCAGGAGCAGCAGGCGGGAATAGCGCTTGGCCTGCACCTTTTCTCCGGCACCCAGACACTGGCCCACAACGGTCAGTGCACCGATGCCAACGGCGGAGGCGGGCACGTTCAGGAAGCTGGAGATGTTGCCTGCCACGGCGTTTGCCGCAATGGCGGCGGTGCCCAGCGTGCTGGTCAGGCTGGAGACCGACAGCTTGCCGATCTGGAACATGCCGTTCTCGATGCCGGCGGGAATGCCGACTTTCAGGATGCGCTTGATGAGGTCGAGGTCAGGCTTCAGGTCGGTGAGGTGGTCGATGCGCAGCGCACAGTCCGGCTTCTGCAGCAGGAACATCACGGTGAAGCAGGCGATCATCCGGCTCACGAGGCTGGCGGTGGCCGCACCCATCACGCCCATGCCAAACCTGTAGATCAGGATGGCGTTGCCGCCAATGTTCACCACGTTCATCACCAGGCTGGAAAGCATGCTGATCTTGCTGTTGCCCTGGGCGCGGAACAGAGCCGCACCGGCGTTGTACACGCCGATAAAGGGATAGCTCAGGGCCGAGAGCAGGAAATAGGTCTCAGCGTAGCGCATCACATCCGCGTCAATGGAGCCGAAGATGCCCCGCAGGATGGCGTGCCGCCCCACCGCCACGATGACAGCGGTAACCACGCTGAGCGAGATCATAATGAACATGATCTGGGCGGCGCTGGCCTTGGCCCGTTTGGGCTCCCGGTGGCCGATGTACTGGCTGGCGACCACCGCGCCGCCGGTGGCCAGTGCGCTGAGCAGCTGGATCATCAGCACGTTGAAGGAGTCCACCAGGCTCACGCCCGAAACGGCGGCTTCGCCCACCGAGGAGACCATCAGGGTGTCCGCCAGACCGATGGAGATGCTGAGGGCCTGCTCTGCCACCAGCGGCAGGAAAAGTGAAATGAGCTGTTGACGGTTGAACAGCGGTCTTGATGTGGTCGATGCGTCTGTCATGGTGTCCTCCCTTGGCGCGTGGATTCAAACACATCCATGATAGCGCGGAATGACGTGAAAATCAAGACGTTGTATCCAACAAAACTGGAAATCAGGCAAACTCTTTGCTGGGGGTCAATGGCTGGGGATGCCGTAATAAACAAATGTCGTTCGTAGGGGGCTGGGGGAAAGGGTGTCGGCGCAGACAGCGTTCCACATGCGGCGCAGTTGAAGTAGGCCGACCAGATCGCCGTTGACCACGTCCAGCTGGCCCTGATCCAGAATGTCATCTCGGTGTCGGGCGCGATCCGCCGGTGTGTTCCCAGGGTTGCCGCGGGGGCTGAAGGTCATCTCGGTGTCGGGCGCGATCCGCAGGCCGCCCACCTCGATGTCATGGTCCGAAACGTTCCGCACCGAGAGGAAGGAGTGGCCGCTGGAATTGATGGAGGCATCGCCCCGGTCCTCGGCCCGGGCGTAGACGCGCAGCAGGGCCACGGCACCCTCGGCGGGCTCTGCACCGTAGGCCTGCACGGCAGATTTATGGTCGGCCTGCTCAAAATCGTAGGGGCCGCCGGTGCTGGTGGTAAAGCCGACGATGTTGCGGATCTGATCCTCAAGGGGGCTTACATCGGTGATGACACGTTCGTCCTGGGGGGCGGGCGTGGCGGCGGGAGCCTCGGCCAGCGCGGCGGTGCTGCAGAACACGCACAGGGCCAGTGTCAGGCAGAGGGAAAGGGCGCGGAACAGCTTTTTCATGGGGTGACCTCCAAAGAGAAAAAAAAATTCAGGTCAAGGATAGACGATTTTTGGGGCGCTGTCAAGAAAAAAGATATCTGCCGCCTTTACCCCCGGTGCCGGTTGTGTTAAAATGAAGCTGGCAGCTGTGCCCGGTGGTTTGGGGCATGGGGCCGATCGGAAGGTAAATGAATCTGACCCAGAGAGGGGAACAACCTATGCCAAAAGAAGCACACAAGGTCGTGGTCATCGGGCACCGCAACCCCGATACCGATTCCATCTGCTCCGCCATTGCCTATGCGGAGCTCAAAAACCAAGACCAGCACGCTGGTCTGCGAGCCGCGCCGTGCTGGTAAAATGAATCAGGAGACCGAGTTCGTCCTGAAAAAGTTCGGTGTCACGCCGCCCCGGATGTGCACCGACGTGAACCCCAAGATCCGGGACGTGGATTACCGCGAGATGCCGGGCATCCCGGGCTCCACCAGCCTGCGCCGCGCATGGAAGATCATGCGCGACCAGCAGATCGACACCCTGTCCATCACCAGCGCGGACAACGAGCTGGAGGGCATCATCACCGTGAAGGATCTTGCCACCGCCAACATGGACGTGTTCGATACCGCGGTGCTGGCCAAGAGCCGTACCTCTTATAAGAACATCCTTGAAACGCTGAACGGCACCATGGTGGTGGGCAATGCCGACGCGGTCTGCACCACCGGCCACATCAAGATCGGCACCGCCACCCCAGAGATGCTGGAAAGCAGCGTGGAAAAGGGGGATATCGTCATTCTGAGCAACCGGTACGAAAGCCAGCTCTGCGCCATTGAAAAGGAAGCCTCCCTGCTCATCATCTGCAATGGGGCCAAGGTGGGCCGCACCATCCAGCGCATTGCTGATGAGACCGGCGTTGCCATTATGACCACCCCCGTGGATACCTACGCGGCGGGCAAGCTCATCAGCCAGTGCGCCCCCATCTCCTATTATATGACCCGGGACAATATCCTCAAATTCACCCTCGTCACCCCCGTGGCCGATGTGCTGCGGGTGATGGCAAAGGTGCGCCACCGCTATTTCCCCATCCTCGATGAGGACGGCAAATACTGCGGCATGGTCAGCCGCCGCAACGTCATTGCCCTGCGCAAGCGGCGCATCATTCTGGTGGACCACAACGAGGCCACCCAGGCCGTGGAGGGCTTTGATCAGGCCGAGATCCTGGAGATCATTGACCACCACCGCATCGGCAGTCTGGAGACCAGCGGGCCGGTCTACTTCCGCAACCAGCCCGTGGGCTGCACCGCCACCATCATCACCCAGATGTACGATGAAAACGGTGTGGACATCCCGCCCCAGATCGCGGGCCTGCTGCTGGCGGCCATCCTTTCGGATACGCTGGCCTTCCGCAGCCCCACCTGCACCCCCGTGGATGAAAACAACGCCAAGCGTCTGGCCAAGATCGCCGGGGTGGAGATTGAGGAGTTTTCCACCGAAATGTTCGAAGCCGGTGAAAAACTCGACGGCAAGACCCCCGAAGAGGTCTTTTTGCAGGACTTCAAGGTGTTCATGTGCGGCGATATCCGCTTTGGCGTGGCGCAGGGCAGCTACATGACCCGCAAAAACCTGCAGGCCGCCCAGGCGCTGCTCCAGCCCTATCTGGAGGAAGCCCGCAACAAGCAGAACGTGGAGGACCTCTACATGCTGCTGACCGATGTGCCTAAGGAGGAGAGCGTGGTCATCTGCAACGGCCGCTATGCCGCCGAGGTGCTCAGCGACGGCTTTGACACCCAGCCCGCCGCCGACGGCAGCTTCACGCTGCCCGGGGTGGTCAGCCGCAAAAAGCAGTTCATCCCCGCCATGATGAGCGCCTATCAGGAGCTGTAACCCCCCGATACAAAACACGAAGCCCCCGGAACCCTGCATGTTCCGGGGGCTGTTGTGTTTTGTAAGGGAGCGTCAGGCTGCGACTTTTAAGGGAGAGTTATCAGTCCAGATGGTGCCATCCAAAAGCTTTGTTACGGCCAGTGTGCCGTTCACGCTGACCCGCGCGGGGTCCAGCGCATAGAAATCGCTCTCCCGCAGGTTTTCGGGGTCTGCCGTGGGGGAGATGCCCGCCACGCACACCCAGTGTCCGTAGGTGCTGCTGGTGGCGATGTGGGGGTAATTCACCTTTTTCCAGCCGGAGCCGGACAGGTGGTATTCATAGGTCGTGATGCGGTTGGTGTGCTTGGACACGCCGCTGACAGCGGTGTTTTTCAGATGTACGATGACGGGCCGCCCGGCCTGCAGCTCTTCATACAGGCGGGAAAGGCAGGCGGAAAGGGAGCCGCTGTAAGCGTAGTACCCGGCGGCAGACCATACCGCGCCGTTTGACCACATCCCGCTGCCGGAGCAGGGTTTCCCGTCCAGAATGGTGCGGGCATAGCGCAGCGCGTACCAGCTGCATTTGCCGGAGGTCTGGTTGCCGATGGAGACGATCTGCTGGCTGTCGAAGGACAGCAGCGTGATGCCGTTCACATTCTGCAATTGTGCCGCCGCAGCCTTTGGCGCGGCCAGAAAGCTCAGGCACAGCAGAACTGCTGCCATGAAAACGCGCACCGGAGCGCGCAGGGAACCATGCTGCATGGGGCAAACTCCTTTTCCTTGTTCAGGAACGGCACCCGGCGGTTCCCATTGCCTTAAGTTTAGCACCAAATCGTGGTAGAATTGTGTAAACGCCGGAAATATTTTCCGATTTTTGCCCCGGGTGCGGCAAAGGATCTTTGCGAAGATCCGTTCTGGAAAAAATGACAAAAGCAGGAGAAAATGTTTGGTGAAGCTGGCAATTGACAAAAGCGACAGTCGTTGGATAAAATAAAGCCAGAAGGGGCCCTATTCCAAAATGGAAAGGCACCCTGCATATTATGAAAAACACAACAAAACGACTGGAGGTCCCGACATGAAAATGCTGAAAAAACTGGCCGCTTTGATTCTGGCGGCGACCATGGTACTTGTTCTGTTCACCGCCTGCGGCGGCGATACCCCCATCGACCCCTGAGGCTCAGGCAGAAGATGAGCACGATCAATAAACAGCGTGGTTCGGCAGTACAGCTGTGCAATGACACCGAGCTCAAACAGGAAGCTGAAAAGTTCTTGGATTCGGCGGTAGACATCAACACCGGTGCATGGAAAATTTACAATGCTATAGATGTTCATCGTGATGACAATGGTGTTTATACGGCCAAGGTCGTGGTCAAGAATGAGTATACCGGTAAACTGTTGGAAGAGTTCTTTAAGCTGGTAAACAACAAGGATAAGGATGTGAACATCAACGCAGTTGGCAAGTGGACCAAGGTTGGTGTAGCCGCAAAGACAGTTAAGGGCAACATGTACATTTCTATCGTTGTTCAGGTTGATCCCAAAGCATAAGGATACAGTAATACACTCCCCGGAGCGTGGCTGAAAAGGCCGCCCTCCGGGGCTTTTTTATTTGCACAAAAAGGAAATGAAAATTTTGGCTAGTCTGCGAATTGACATAGGGGGGGGGGAAGGGCTAAAATACACCTAGATACACTGTATGATTTGGGGTTATACAGGGGTCTGAATTTTATTATGGAGGAAATTGTTTTATGAAAAAAATGAAACGTCTTGTTGCAATCCTGCTGGCCAGCGTGCTGGCTCTGGCGATGCTGACCGCTTGCGGCGAGGAGGCACCGCAGTCTTTGGGCCAGCGTGCAGAAAACCTGATGATCGAAAGCTTCAATAAGGCTTACGATACTACCTATCAGAATGACGCAGACCTGAAGAATAAAGTTGGTGCAATGCTGAACCAGATTGATGAGAACGGTGAAATCGATATCGCTTCTCTGAACAAGTCCAAGATGTATGGCCTGCCTTGCGATGTTGTTGATAACAAGGATGGCACTGGTACCTTCACTGTGTATGTCATTGCTCAGGGTATCAATGCTGAAAGACCAAGTATAAGGCCATCGAAGTGACTGAGGAACTGTTGAGCCAGGCAAATGCAAAAACGTGAATAAGCTTTCCTCTAAACCGGATGTCGGCGCTGCAAGCATCGTGAAGAATGGCAAGACCTATGTTGGCGTTGCAAATGACTGTAAAGGCAAACTTTAACGCCTGATTGTAACGATTAGAACACAAGCAAAATTTTCTTGAGCATACCCCGGAGCGCGGAACCCCTGCCGCCCTCCGGGGCTTTTTGTATTTGTGGCAAAATCCTTTTGTGGTACTTGTCGAAAGAAAGGAACCTTTGGATGCAGCTGTTTGAACTGGTCAGCCCACGGCTGTTCCGCCCGCTGGCGGGGCCCAACCGGGCGTTTTATGCGGAGCTGCTGCTCCTGCTGTGGGAGGAGTGCCGCCACACGGCGGATTACTCCATCTCCCGGGCAGAAGCGGTGAGCCGGGCCGAGGATTACTTTGCGGCACTGGCAAAGCCGCTGGCATTGGATGCCGATGACGCGGGCGATGAAGCCGAACAGCCCACCCGGGATCCCCATACCCTTGCGCTGGGCTTTCTGCTCCGCCTGCGCCGCACCGGCTGGCTGGAAGAGCAGCCCGGCAGCTATGAGGAAGAGCCTGCCCTTGCCTTTGTGCCCGAGGTGGCTCCTCTGCTGGAAGCGCTGGAAGAGATCCTGAACCCGCGTGTTGTCACCTACACCGGCAAGCTGTACAAGGCCTGGCAGCTGCTGCAGAACATCGGAGAGGAAAAGAGCCCCTATGAGAATGTTCTGCGGGAGGTGGCCTCCGATCTGGAAGCACTGAACAAGTCCCTGCGGGCGCTGAACGCATCCATCGGGCATTATATCGACCGGCTCACCCGCAACCGCACCCCGCAGGAGGTGCTGGAGCTCTTCGACCAGTACGAGGAAAAGGTGGTGGCCGCCGCTTACCACCGCTTCAAGACCAGCGACAACCTGTTCAATTACCGCGCTATCTGGAAGAGGAGCTGGACGACTGCGAGGCAAAGCATCTGCCCCGGCTGGCGCTGGATTACGCCCGGGTGGAGCGCTGTGCCCCCGGCGAGGCGGCCCCTGCCGTGCGTGCCCTCATCCAGAAACTGCGGGATTCGCTGGAAGAGATGAGCACCCTGATGCGCCAGATCGACCAGAGCCACATCCGCTACCGCAAGCGGGCTGTGCAGCGGGCCCAGTTCCTGCTGCTGAGCGACCGCTCCTCGCAGGGCAGTGTCACCGCCCTGCTCCGCCGCTACGCCGAGGAGATCAAAACGCCCGACCAGCTGTTCGCGCCGGATGACGGCCCGGTAGCAAAGCATCTGCACCTCTACCCGGCGGCGGTGTTCGGGGCAAAGCCCCTCTACCCGCCTGCCGCGCCCCGCAGCGAAACGCCGCTGGCCCCGGTGCGGCAGGCCGGGCTGGACGCGGAGCAGCTGCGCAAAGAACAGCAACTGCTGCTGGATTACGCCCGGATGGCAGTGACTGAGGAGAACGTGGGCCTGCTGGCAAAACAGGCCCTTGCCGCCCGCAGTGCGGTGGCTGCCTCCACGCTGGCGGAGGAATACCCCCGCGATTTTGCCCGCGTCATCGGCCTGCACACCTATTCGCAGTCGCCGCGCCGGGCCTACGAGATCACCCTTACCGGAAACTGGGTCGAACGGGGCGGCTTCCGGTTTGAAGAGTTTATTCTGACACCCCGCAGGGAGGACGCTGACCATGGCCGAACCGAATAAAATGCTGGAAGAGACCGCAAACTACCTGCTCAACCACTGCTTCGTGCTGGGCAGCGTGGAGGATCAGCGGGCAAAATACCTCTATGTGCAGGATCATCTGCCCGAGGTGCGGGCGGTGTTCAAGCCGCTGGGCTATGCTGTAACGCTGTACCCGGCTCCCGCTGCAGGCGGCGGCCCTGGTCAACGAGCACGAGGGCAGCCAAGCCCGACTGCTGAAATACGAGAGCATCCTGCTGCTGGTGCTCCGCCTGCTCTACCTGCAAAAGCGGGAAAGCCTTGCCGCCAGCGCCGATCAGGTGCTGGTCACGGTGGAAGAGGTGCAGACCGAGCTGCAGAAGATGAACCTGCCCCGCCGGCTGGACCAGCAGACGCTGGAACGGCTGATGCGCACCCTGCGCAGGTAAATCTGGCCCGCCCGGTGGGCCGGCTCTCCGGTCTGGACAGCCGCATCGAGGTGTTCCCCACTGTGCTGCTGGCTCTGCCGGACGCAGACCTTGCCGATGCCGCCGCCGAGAGCGGCCGCACCCGGGAGGAACTGGCCCTCTACGAGCGGCCTGACGGAGATGCCAGCGGGGAGGAAGAAGAATGATCGAATTAAAGCGGCTGAAGCTCATCAACTGGCACAATTTTGAAAATGTCACCTTCGACTGTGCCCGTCTGACCTATATGATCGGTGTCAACGCGGTGGGCAAGACCACCATTCTGGATGCCATCCGCTACTGCCTGACCACCAACCGCAATTTCAATGCCCTGGGCAATAAAAAGAGCGGCCGCACCCTGCAGGGCTCTGTCCACGCCAAGCAGCGCGGCGAGAACGCCTACCGCCGCCCGGGCCGCACGGTGGCATACATCGGTGCAGAGTTCTGGGATACCGTCAAGCGGACAAACTTTGTCATCGCTGTCCGGGTGGAATCCGAGGGCCCCATGCAGGAGCTCCACCCCGGCGACCAGACCTGGTACCTCTCCGAGGACGGCATCACGCTGGAAAAGCTGCCCTTCATTGACCCGCGCACCGGTGCCCCCAGCGCCAAGGAGGACTTCAAGCCCGCCGTCGGCCGACTCTCCTACACCCGCAGCCCCAGCGAAGCCCGGGACCGCATCTGCCGCGCCCTGGGCATTGGCCGGGCGTCCAGCCCGCTGGGCAAAAAGTTCAACGAGGTGTTCCAGATGGGCACCAGCATGGACGAGATCCCCAATTTCCGGGAGTTTCTGTACCAGTACATCCTGCCGCAGCCGGAGCTGGATCTGGAAGCGCTGCAGGGCGACCGGGTGGAGCTGGAAAACCTCCACGCCGTTCTGGCCGAGGCCCAGACCCGTGCCGCCGCGCTGGAACAGATCGTGGCATATGGCCGGGAAGCTGCTGCCAAAGAAACGGATGCCCTTGTCAATCGGGGCGCGGCCCTGCTGGCCCGCGCCGAAGCGGATGCCGGTGAGGATGCCTCCTGGCAGAGCCATCTGGATGCAGGCCGCCGCCAGCTGGCCGACCTGAACGCAAAATACGAGGCCGCCAAGAACGCCGAAGCCGAAGCCCGCCGGGCCTATCTGGCGGCCCACGGAGCGGCCGGTGACAGCGGCGCGGGCCGGGCGCTGGATGCCCTGACCGAGGAGCTGGCCCGGAAAAAGAGCGCGCTGGACGCAGCAGGCCCGGACAAGGAATGGTCTGGAAGCAACTGCGGATACCATCACCGGCCTGCTGACCCAGCTGAACCGCAGCGGCTTTGCGGTGGAGAAGGAGCTCTGGCCCCAGCGCCTGACGGCGGAACATCTCCCCGCCCTGACCGAGGCGCTGGCCTGCATCGAAAAGCCGCTGGAAGAGCAGTATTTTGCTGCCCGGCAGGCTTCGGCGGATCTGGCAAAAGAGCAGGAGGCCCTGCGGGCCGAGCTGGACGCCGTATCCGGCGGCAAGTGGGTCTACCCCCACGGCGATGCCGCCACCCGGGTGCGGGACGCCGTGAATGCGGAGCTGAAGAGCCGGGGCATGCAGCGGACGCAAGATCTTCTGTGAACTGCTGGCTGTGGCTGATGAGAGCTGGCAGGATTGCGTGGAAGCCTGCCTGGGCGACCGCCGGTTTGATATCCTTGTGCCGCCTGCCCACTACGCCGCCGCCAAGAGCGCCTTTGTGGCGCTGGGTGACCGGGTGGGACCCATCAGCCTGCTGGATACCCCGGGCATCCGCAAGGCGGACCGCCATGCAGAGACAGCCCCCGCCGACAGCCTTGCGGCCCAGGTCACCAGCGAGAACCCGCTGGCGGCCCAGTATGCCGACACCATCCTGCGGCGCATCGTCTGCTGCGACACCCCCGATACGCTGGAGCATTTCCCCGACAGCGCCACCCGGGACCTGCTGCGCCACCATCCCTTCCGGCTGGAACGCCTGCGCAGGCCCCAGCGCTATATCGGGCTGGATGCCCGCAGGGAGCGTGCCGAAGCGCTGGAAGCACAGCTTGCCGCCCAGGCCGACCGCTGCCGCGAAGCCGCCCAGACCGAAAAGACCCTGAAATCTGCCTACGACCAGTACCAGAACGTCCTGCGGGGCCATGCGCTGGAACAGCTGGCCGAACTCTGGGCCAGCCGGGCCGCGCTGGATGCCGCCCGTGCCGACTACGCCGCGCAGGAGCAGAAGCTGGCGGACTGCCGTGAGAACCCCATGCTGCAGCAGCTCTACCGCGAGGAAGAAGCCCGGGAAGCCGCGTGGGAGACCGCCCGCAAGGCCGTGGAGCAGGTGGGCGGCGATATCCGCGTCTGCGAAAAGCAGATCGCATCCTGCGAGGCAGAGCAGAGTAAGGCGGTGGAGACCGCTGCACAGAGCAGGGCGGCGGCAGAGGCATTCTTTGCACAGCATCCGCTGCTGGGAGCCTCTGGCACAGGAACGCAAAAGGGCCTGATGACAGGCGGGCGTACGGCCCGTGCCGCCGCACAGGCCGCCGAAAAGGCACAGGCCCGGCTGGACGATGCCCTGCGAGCGTATCTCACTTCCACGCTGGAACCTGCCCAGAGGGATTACAACGAGCACTACGTCTGCGATTATCCGCTGGGTCTGGCCGGGGTGGAGCAGTACCGCGCCCAGCACGACAGCCTTGTCCGTATCGATCTGGAACGGTACGCCGCCCGGCTGGAACAGGCCCAGCGGGACTGCAAGGATCGGTTCCGGAAGGATATCCTGTTCCGGATGAAGGACGATATCTTCAATGCCCGCCGCCAGTTCCGGGAGCTGAACAAGGTGATGGAGCAGCTGACCTACGGCGAGGAGGTCTACCGCTTTGAGCTGGAACCCAGCCGGGACCCCCAGCTGGCCGCCTTCTATCAGGTCATCGTGGACAAGGGCAACCAGCAGATGACCGATGGCGACTCGCTGGACAACCTTGCCGCCACCGCTGACCCCGTCTACGAGCGGCAGGTGGACGCGCTGATGGAAAAGATCATGGCCGATGTGGACGAGAACACCCGGGCCCGGCAGGAGGGCCGCACCACCTCCGGTGCCACCCTCTCGGATTATGTGGACTACCGCACCTATCTGGACTATGACATCAAGGTGACCAACACCGTCTCGGGCCAGCAGGCCTATCTTTCCCGCGTCAGCCGCGATTCCTCCGGCGGCGAGAATCAGGCTCCCTTCTATGTGGCCATCTGCGCCAGCCTGCTGCAGATCTACCAGAAGAGCGAGAACAGCATCCGCCTTGTCCTGCTGGACGAGGCCTTCAGCAAGATGACCAGCGACCGCATCCGCCCCATGATGGAGCTGTTCCGCCGCCTGCAGCTGCAGGTGCTGCTCATCTCCACCGTGGAAAAGAGTACCGCCATCCAGCCCTACTGCGACATCACTTACTCCATCGTCCGCCACGGCGACACCAACGCAATAGCGCCGTTCTACCGGGCCGGCACCCGTGCCGATGCTCCGGAAAAGGAGACTGAATATGAATAACACCTTTGCAAAATTCTGGTTGTTTGCCACCCACTGGACCAAGCTGGACACCTTCGACACCGAGGAGGAACTCAACGACGAGCTGGAACTGCTCCAGCGCCAGAGCCTGCCCACCAAAGTGCGTCAGGTCACGGACAAGGAGGGCAAGGAACAGTTCGTCCTCTACGTCAAGCAGGCCGACCGCGATTACGCCCGCTATTGCACCGGCTGGCGGCCCGGCGGAATGATGTGATCCACCCCTGCCATTAAAAAAACTTTGGGAGAATCCATGTCAAAACAGAAAATTCAACTTTCGGATCACTTTGATTATTCCCGGCTGATCCGGTTTGTGCTGCCCTGCATCGGCACCATGCTGTTCACTTCCATTTACGGCATTGTGGACGGCCTGTGTGTCTCAAACTTTGTGGGCAAAACGGCCTTTGCGGCAGTCAACCTCATCATGCCCGTGCCCATGCTGGTGGGCACCGTGGGCTTCATGCTGGGTACCGGCGGCAGCGCCATTGTGGGCATCACGCTGGGTGAGGGCGATAAAGCCCGTGCCGACCGCTATTTCAGCCTGTTCATGTCAACGGCGCTGATCGTCGGCATCGTGTTGTCCGTGCTGGGGATGCTGCTGCTCCGGCCGGTGGCCATGATGCTGGGTGCAGAAGGTGAGATGCTGGACTACGCCCTGCGCTATGGCCGGGTCCTGATGCTCAGCCTGCCCACCTTTATCCTGCAGAATATGTTCCAGAGCTTTTTTGTCACCGCCGAAAAGCCGAATCTGGGCTTCTATTTCACGGTGGGGGCAGGCTGCACCAACATGGTGCTGGACGTCGTGCTGGTGGGTGGGCTCCGCTGGAGCGTGGAGGGTGCTGCCATTGCCACCTTCCTCAGCCAGGTCGTGGGCGGCCTGCTGCCGGTGTTCTACTTCCTCAACCGGAAAAACACCAGCCTGCTCCACCTCTGCCGCACGCAGTTTGAGGGCGGTGTGCTGCTGAATGCCTGTGTGAACGGCTCCTCTGAGCTGATGACCAATCTTTCTATGTCGCTGGTGAACATCCTGTACAACTATCAGCTGCTCCGTTTTGCGGGCGAGGATGGCGTGGCCGCTTACGGTGTGATCATGTATGCGTCCTTCCTGTTTGTGGCGGTGTTTTGTGGGCTACGCCGTGGGCAGTGCGCCCATCGTCAGCTACCACTATGGTGCCAATAACCGCAAAGAGGTCAACAACCTCTACCGCAAGAGCCTGAAGCTCATCGGCGTGGTTGCAGTGGGAATGACCATCGGCTCCATGTTCATCATCCCCCATGTGGCCCGCTTCTTTGTGGGCTATGATGAAAACCTGCTCATTCTGACCACCCGGGCCTTCCGGCTCTATGGCCTGAGCTTCCTTATCATGGGCTTCAACGTCTATGCGTCCTCCTTCTTCACGGCCCTGGGCGATGGCGTGACCAGTGCGCTGATCTCGTTCCTGCGCACTCTGCTGTTCCAGGTGGCGGCGGTTTTGCTGCTGCCGCTCCTGCTGGGCATCGACGGTATCTGGCTGGCCGTGACTGCCGCCGAGCTGGCCGCTCTGCTGGTCAGCATCGGCCTGTTCATCACCAGAGACCAGCAGTTCCATTACCGCAAGGCAGAATAACCGCAAACAAAGAAAGGACCCTCGGCGGGTCCTTTCTTTGTTCAGAATGTAAACTCCACGAACTCGCAGTTTTTGATGCCTGCCGCCGCGTACTCCTCGTTGGTCATATCGTAGAAAAATAGGACTGCACCACCCGGGCGATGCCGTTGTGGGCCACCAGCAGAAAAGTCTTGTCGGTGTCGGCCCGGAGCTCGTCCAGCAGGTTGTAGATGCGCTGGGCCAGCTGCATCATGCTCTCGCCGCCGGAGTAGCGGTCGGCAAAGTGGGTCTTGGAAATGCGGAACTCCTCCCCGTCCCGCGGGGTGCCCTCGTAGCGGCCGAAGCACTGCTCCCGGAGCCGGGGCTCACACCGGGCAGGAATGCCGGTGGCCTCTGCAATGGCCCGGGCGGTGTCGGCGGCGCGGGACAGGGGAGAATACAGGATCTCATCGATGCGGAGGCCGCTGGTCCGGAGCTTTTCGCCCAGCTCCCGGGCCTGGGCACGGCCTTTTTCGGTCAGGGGGCTGTCGGTCATGCCGCAGATCTTGTTTTCCACGTTCCACACGGTCTCGCCGTGGCGGGTAAATACAGCTTGTGCATAAAAACCTTGGTTTTACTCACTGCTGATCCCGGTCAGGGACATGGTGCTCGCCCTCGTTGATGTCCAGCCGGGTCAGCTCGGCATCCGGGTAGGGGAGAACCCACTGTGTGCCGTCGGCAGCCTCCAGCAGAACGTCACAGAGGACGGGCTGGCCCTCGGGCAGCTCCTCGCAGCCATAAAGCTGCTCCTCAATGCGCAGAACGCGGTAGTTTTTTTCTTCCATCCTCTTCGACCTCTTTCGGGCAGATTGTTTCTTACATTATAAAACGGCAGCGGGGGGGCCGTCAACGCTTTTCCTTGACAGCCCCGTGTGCGCCAGCTGATACAATAAAACCAAATTTGCAATTGCCAAGGGCCAAAAAGGAGAGAAAAAGTTGAACATTACAGAACTGCGGTATCTCGTCGCCATCATGGAATGCGGATCTGTGAGTGCGGCGGCAAAGCGGCTGTATGCCGCTCAGCCCAACGTGAGCAAGGCGCTGAAAAATCTGGAAGAAGAATACCATCTCCGCATTTTTGAGCGGTCATCCACCGGCATGATCCCCACGGAGCAGGGGCGGCACTTTATCGAGCAGGCCGAGCGGGTGCTGCAGGAGGTGTCGCGGCTGGACCAGAGCGTCCAGGAAGAGCAGGCGCGCTGTGCCGAGCTGCGGGTAATCATCCCCCACGCCACCTATGCCTCCTATGCGGCGGTGGATCTCCTGGAGCAGGCGGCCTCCATTGAGCGGCTCCACATCCACATCCGGGAGGGCGGCTCCATGGAGGCACTGGATCATGTCCTGCGGCAGGGGTATCATCTGGCTCTGCTGCGGTACGCCATTGAGGACGACGAACACTACACCCACTACTGCACCCGGCGGGGCCTGAAAATGGAACCCATTATGGATTTTGAATACAGTCTGCTGACCAACCGGGACGGCCCGCTGGCCCGGAAGGCGATCCGCGACCTGTCTGAGCTGGACAAGTATATGGAGATCCTCCACGACGATTTTCAGCTGCCCGGCGAGGAGGGCGGCGACGGGGTGCGCTGGCATGTCAACCCGGAGCGCCGTCCATGCATGTACGAGCGGTGCAGCC
>VOFC01001852.1_pt1 | contig 83604 bp, 128 predicted proteins | sample 5384161 | NCBI WGS metagenome assembly VOFC01 (sample SAMN12384722, study PRJNA508395) | human gut metagenome | isolation source: healthy gut B | host: Homo sapiens | reverse complement strand
GTATTGCCGAGGGACGGATTCCACGCTGTTTCCTTGTAGGTCAAATATTCATAGTTAGATTATTCCCAGTACCTGTTTTTTTGGCTGGTTTGCCGTGGCCGCTTACGGGAATCTTTCTTAAAGAAGCCTTATCGCCGGAATCTTCAATATAATAGCTGCCGTAGCCGGTGACATTCCGTAACCTGGCGCAATAGGGCAATAGGATACCAACCTGTACCAACCGTGGCAAAGCAGTTTGTGACATTGGTTGCTTCTTGCGACCCAGAGCCATTACCGCGGCTGCCGACAATGCCGACTCTCCTGTCATACACTCCGCCACACGTAAAAAGTCTGTATTAAGGTTTCGGCAGCGTCAATATTTACCGTAACATTATCATCGTTCCCTTGTTGTACGGGCCGATCCATGCCAGAATGCCGACTGCCTGCGACGCTGCCTTGACGCCGCTATTGGACGCAGTCGATGATGTTCAGCGTCATAATATCGGTGGGCTTCTTCATCTCGATTTACCGATAATGCCCGCGCAGTCATTTGGTGCCGTTTGATTTATACCAAATTGACCGCAGTTACGGGCAGGAAAGCACATTTGTGGTGCCGCCGGAAATAGGCTGGTCATCAAAGCCGACAATACCGCCGACTGCACCGTAACCGCTGTTTTGTCGTTCGTGTTTGTTGTAATTTTGCCAAAATTGAAGCATTTCGCACGGTTCCGCTGTAGTCCAGCCAATAGGCTATCACGCCGCCCATTTGGCCGAGCGGCTGTTGAACACACTGCCGCAGTTGACTTACCTTTTGCTGACAGACCACCGGTCATCGCTGCGGTTCTGCTGCTGGCCAATGACACCGCCCACATGGACAACAACAACACGATTTTCTCTCTTTGTAAATGTTGTCATCGTCTGTATCATCCTTGTTCTTAGCCCCATCAAACACGCGCGTAAACCGGCGCACGGCGGCACTAGTTTACCACAGTGTCCAGCACGCTTTTGTCTGTGACGTTGGATTCGTTCTGGCCGACAATACCGCCGACGGTGGATGCCGTTGTCGCATTGTCAGAATAGACAAACCACTGGCCGGTGGCGGAAGTGTCGATTGTACCGCGGAGAGTTAAAGCCTGCCAGACCGCCCAGATAACCGGCGGCACGGACGGTCTCGCTGTTGTTGCTGCCGCAGCAGTGTCAACGCCCTTGAGGCCCCGCGTAGGTCTGGCCACATCAGCTCTGCCGCCATGCTTTGATGCCGGCATTGCATCTTCCGCACCCAGCCATTTTTCAACCCAGGCAACAAAGTGTTGTTGTGTCGCCGCTGACCAGCGCTTTTTGCTGCCGCTGCCGATAGTGCCGTTGTTGAGCCCGCGACGCCGCCCACAAAGCCGTACCGCGCCGTGATGATGCTGCCCGCGCCGCTGATGCTGCGCACGGTGGCGACATAGCTGTTGGCGATTTCGTCATTGTTGCGGCCCGCAATGCCGCCCACATGGCTGGCACTGGCGAGCTTTTCGTCTGCAGTCTGGGTCGTGGTGATGTTGCTGATACCGCTGACCTGCAGTTTGATGTATTTGACCTCACAGCCGGTGATTGTGCTGTTGTTCAGACCGGCAATGCCGCCCACCGTGCTGCCGGTGCTGCGTGCACCGGCGGAGACAAGGCCGTCCGTGTCCGCGTTGCCGCCCATCGTGCCGGAATAGGTACACTGCTTCAGGGTACCGTCGTTCTGGCCTGCGACGCCGCCCAAATTTGTATATTTATCAAGATTTTGTGTAAGGTCCAGCAGAACGTTGGTTTCGCTGACCTTGCCGCCCCTTTTGTGGTGCGGCCCACCGCGCCGCCCAGCGTGACGGTGTTGGTGCCCGCGCGCAGACCGTCGTTCAGCGCCAGCGCACCGTTTTCGACTTGACAGCCGGTTACGGTGCCCCTCGTTCATGCCCGCAAGGCCGCCGATGGTGACTGCCGGGGTGCTGAACCGCACGTTGGCGTTTGCTGCCAGCTTCACATTGCGGATGGTCGCGCCCGCGCGCGGTTGTACGCCGCAACAGCGCCGATGCTCTCCGACGTGCCGGTGATCGTGCAGTTGCTTACGCTGCTGCTGCTTTCCAGCTCGCTGTCTTGGCCGATGATGCCGAAGTTCGTGGCCGTGACGCCGCCCGCCGTGCCGTTGGCCGCGGTGACGTCGGCGCGGACCTGCACATTCTCAATCAGCGCGTTTTTATTATTATTGCCCGCGATGCCGCCCGCCTCACCGTTGGTGGCGTAGACCTGATTCTGGGCATGGACGCAGGCGCTGATTTTGCCGCCCTCGTCGTTCACGCCCGCAATACCGCCCGCATATTTTTTGTGCTGGCGCGCACCGAGGCGTAGTTCTCCACACGGGTGATTTCGGCACGGTTCGTACCGGCCACGCCGCCCGCATAGTTGGCGGCGGTAACGCTGCCGCTGACCGCGCCGTTGGCGTTTTCAGTGCCGTAGACGCGGCCTGTATATATGCCGTTCTTCGTATTGATACCGGCCACGCCGCCCGCATAGCCGGTGGCGGTGACACTGCTTTGCAGCTGGCCGGACAGCGAAATGCTGCCGACGTTGGCACCGGCCACGCCGCCCGCATACTGGTTGGCCTCCACCGTGCCAGTGCTGTCGTTCTCTGTGCAGATGATGAGGCCCTTGCTTGCCGCAGCGTCACCGCCCAGGTTGACGCCCGCAATGCCGCCGACATAGCTGTCACCGCGCACGGCGCAGTCTTTAGCCGGGTAGGCAGACTGAATACGACCGCCGTTGACGCCCGCAACGCCGCCCAGATAGGTATACCCGGTTTCACGGTTGCCGAGGGACGCCGCCATGCTGCCGCCGGTGATCGTGCCCTCGTTCCAGCCCGCAAAGCCGCCCGGGCGCACTTGTGAGCCACTGTGCCGTAGTTTGTGCAGTTTTCCAGCGTTGTGTTGGGTGTGGCATAGCCGATGATACCGCCCGCCAGTGCGCCGCGCGGGGTGTCAAAGTCATAGCGGCCACCGGCCAGCGCGTTCAGCAATACGCCGTCTTTAAACGCGCCGTTGGACGGGTTCAGGCCGCCGACGGACAGGGCGTTCTGCGTTGCGCCGTTGGTTGCATTTTGAATCGTCAGCTTCGTGTCGGCGTCGTTTGCGCCGACGATGCCGCCGACGTAGATGTCGGCTTGCAGGTTGAGCTTGTTCTGGAAACCGGTCAGGATGATTGTGCCGTCCGCCGTTTTTCACGTCGGTGCTGTTGCTGTCGGTCAGCACGCCGGTGCTCTCGTCAATCGTCGGCAGCAGCGCCTCCAGCGTGACGTTTGCGGGCTTGGGCGCCAGCAGACGGTTGTAGCCGATTATACCGCCCGCGACGGCGTCGGCCTCGACGCGACCCGAGGCCACATCGGTTATAAACGCGCCGTCGTCCGCCACGGTGAAGCGGCTCACCGGCAGGTTGGCGCCGATGACGCCGCCGACAAGCTGCTGACCCGCCACGCGGCTGACCTTCACAGTGGCGGAGGGCAGCGTGGAGGCGCAGTTCAGGCCGATCATGCCGCCGACAGCCTTGCCCGCCGCCACGATCTGGCCGCTGATGGTCAGGTCCTGGCCGGAGGTGTTGGAGATCGTCGCATTTTCATCGTTATAACCGGCCACGCCGCCCACGTAGTTGTTGCCGTACAGGATGGCACCCAGCGTCGGGGTGCCGCTCTTATCCCACGTCACATCGCCGTTTTTGCCGTTGTAGCCCGCGATACCGCCGACGTAGTCGGCGTAGCCGCCCGCGGAGATGCTCAGCTCCTTTAACAGGTTGATGCGGCGGGTGTCGGTGGCGTTGTCGCCGGACATACGGTTGGCGCAGTTCTGCACGGTGGCTGTGGCTTTCTGGTCTTGGCTGCCGCCCCAGTCGGCATCATTGACGCCGACGATGCCGCCGACGTAGGCCGCGTTCTTTCCAAAGGCCGCGACCAGACCCGTATTGGTCATGCCGTTGATTTGGCTGTTGCTGCCGTTGACCGACACGATGCCGCCGACGTAGCGGCTGCCAAAGACGTCACTGCTGTTCGTATCGTTCTGTTTTACGCCGCTGCCGGTAAAGCCACCGGCCAGACCGCCCACAAACCGGCTGCCGAGCACGTAGCCCTTGCCGGTCTTGCAGTCCTCCAGCGTAATATCCTTGCCGTAGCCGACAAGGCCGCCGACGAAATCGCCCTTGAGGGGGCTGGCGTCGGTCAATGCCGGTTTTTTGTCAAAGCCCGCCATGACCTGCTCCTTGAGCTGGGTCTCGGTCAGGTCGCTGCGGGTCACGCTTTCGCAGCCTTGCAGGGTCACGCCCCTGCCGTAGCCCGCAATGCCGCCGAAGAACTGCCCCAGCACCAGGCTGTGCGCATCGCCCGCGGTATCGCCCTTATAGTTGGCGCCCGCGCTGACCGTGCCGTTGTTCCTCAGACCCGTCAGGCTCGGCGTGTTGGTATTTGCGCCTGACGTAAACAGGTTGCCGACGATGCCGCCCGTAAAGCCGTTGCCGGTCACAAAGCCGTTGTTGACGATGTTCGTATCACCGTTCGTTGTCATCTGGGTGGCGTCCACCGTGCCAAACACGCCGCCCACGCCAACGCTGCGCCAGAGGGAGTTCTTTTCACCCGGCTCAGCCGCCGCGGCAGCGTAGCGGGCCTTCTCGGCCTTCTGGTCTGCCGCTGTGGTTACAACGGATTGCGTGTCCTTGTCCACAAGCAGACCCGCTACCGTCACGTCCGACGCAACGGTCAGATCCTGCATGACGGACTCGGCTTTGGGTATGGCAACGCCGACGAGACCGCCAATGCCGCGCGGCTCGTCTGTATAATAGGTATAGCTTTTTGCTGCCAGCGTCCAGCGTCTGCGCTTTGCGCTCCGTTGCGGTGGTAGTGTTGTTAAACGCCAGCGCCGCGGCCACCAGCGCACTGGTCGAGGAGTTCGTGCCGCGGGTCAGGGCGCAGTTTTTCAGCGTGCCGGTGTTGACGCCGCAGAGTGCGCCGACAGCACGCACATCGCGCCAGTTCTCGTCGTCCTCCTCCAGCGCCGTGACGAATTTGGTCGCGGTCAGCTTGAGCTGGTTTTCGTTCGGCAGCGCATCGGCGGCGACGGTCTCGGTCTTGACGTTGACCTGAATGTCCGGGTCGCGCAGTGTGATGTAAGAAATTTTGCCCCTGTTCTCGCCGATAAGGCCGACATAGTGGGCGGCCAGCTCGTCCTTCTCTGCCTTGCCGGTTTTGCAACGGACTTGCTGCTCAATTGCAGATTGAGGATGGGCACACGGGTCGTCTTGGTTGTAAGGACCGTTGTCTTGCTCGTAAAGTACGATATTTTCGCCCAGCTCCGGGATCGTCGGCCAGGCGACAGGGTCATTGAGGGACGGCACCTTGGCCGCCGGGTACTGCCCACCCGACGCGCAGTAGACCGTGACGCCGCCGCCCGTCCAGTTCAGGCCGGTGCTGTTGCTGGCCTGGGGGTCAGCGTGTAGGTGCCCTTGTCGGTGATGTCCCAGTCGGCAGACCAGCGCAGGTTGTACAGATGGCGGAAATATTTCAGGTCGGCCTCTTTCGCCGTGCCGCCCTTGGCCAGCAGGGTGTTTTCCTCGTTCGTCGTTTCCTCTTTGCTGGCTGTGTAGGTGTCGCTGTAGTTCTCCCGCGGCTCGGCGCGCATGGCAATGTAGATGTCCTTCGGGTCGTTCAGCAGGCGGGTGATGCTGTACAGGCTCGTGGCAGCAACGTCTTTGCGTCGTTCTCACACGCACGCAGCAGCGCCGCGTCCGCCATGGCGTCCAGCGTCAGCACAAAGCTGCCCTTGTTGTAGCTTAACGGGAAGTAGAGTTCTTTCTCGGTTTTCGTCTGATTGCCCGCATTATCATACGTATAAATCGTGACAGGCATCTTGGTGATGACCTGCTTGTTATCATCCGCCGCACCCGCGGTGTCGCGTTTGATCGTGATGGTAAACAGCGGCTTCCGATTGTCGCCGGTGTCCCCGGCGGCGTAGGCCGTGGCCGTGTAGGAGGTGTCCAGATCGCCGAGGCTGGAGTTGCCGCTCCAGCTCAGGGTCAGCGTCTCGCCGTTCGTCAGGCGGGGATTCTTGACCTTCAGCTTCGTCTGCACCAGCTGCACAACGTTGACGCGGTCCTCGGCAGAGTAGTAGCCGACAAGGGGGTGTCATTGCGGCGGTGGTCATAGCTGCGGTCATAAATATTCGTAGCACCGTCCTCATTGAAGCGAAGCTTATCGGATTTGGTATCGTAAAGCCCGAGTAGACCTGCCCGCTCTGCGTCGATCTCGACACAGATCGAGGCATTCAGCAGCGAGGCGTCGTAGATGTAATCGCCCAGCAGCTCCTTGACCAGCGCGTTATGGTTGCCCCGCGGCAGCGCCCGTGCGGTCATGGTAGAGCGCGGCCACGTTCTGGTTCAGTTCGGTCTTGGTGCGGCTCACAAAGGGGTTTGCCGTCCGCGTCGGTCACGGTGACGTCGTTCTGGAAGTGGTCGCCCGTGTCGCCCTCCTCCATGACCTGCCGGCGGAACGCATCCAGCTCACCCGCCGTCTCCATCCGGGTCAGGGAGATCTGCGCCGTCTGAAACAGCGTGCGGGCGTTGGCCTCGTTCTTTTCAAACCGGGCCAACCCGCGTGTAGGCGATCAGCCCGCCGCCGACCAGCGCCGCCAGAATGGCCGTGATAGCCAGAACGACCATCAGCTCCACCAGCGTAAAGCCTTTCTTATTGTTTTTTTATATTTTTTATTGTACTGCACCATAGATGCTCCGTCGTTTCTCCGGTGAAAGGTTACAATTAGACACAATATCACATTATATATATTGTCATTATACTCGAATGTGACGTTTTCGCAACAAAGTCCGCGAGATTTCAGCAAATTTACACCAAATATAGTGGGTCAGCGGCAGGTTGTGCACGATTTTGCCATAATTTCCGTTAGCTTTGAACAAAAAGCAGCGTTTTTTCGCGAAATTCCTTGCAAATACAGGCCCGGCACGGTATACTGAATAGCGTGTTATTATATGGTAGAGGATGTGTAACAATGCTGGCAGCACGACTGGGCGCATGGCTGCGCCATACCGGGGAACGCTGGGCCAAAGCTGCGTTTGCGGAAAAGCTCGCCGTACTGCTGGCGCTGGGCGCTGTCCTGTATACTATTGTGACCGGCGCGGCAGAGCTGCGCTACCAGGCCCCGTGCCCGGGAGGCGCTGGCCCAGGTCAAGGCGGCTCGGCTGGCGGCCAGTGCCGTGTCTGCCCAGTGCTACTCCGCCGGGCAGACGTTCGCCGACCAGACAAGCGCGGACGGCTTTGCGGACGGCATCGCCGAGGAAATCCGCACGCTGGGCTCACTGCCCGGCACGGTGACGCTTTTGCAGATCGACCCGAACGGCTACACCGTGCAGCGGCTCCTGTATCAGGAGAACGGCATGTACGCCATCTATGATGCCGACGGCGGTTACCGCGTTTTCCGCGCGGAGGACCGGCTGCAATACGGCGGGGGTGCCATGCTGCTGCTTGAGCTTCTGCTGGGACTCATTCGTTTTCTGCTGGGCGCGGCGCTGTTCAGCTTTATGAATGTTGTGGCCTGGCGGCTGCCCCGGAACATGGACCCGCTGAAAGGCCGCAGCATCTGCCCCCGGTGCGGCCGCACGCTGGGTGCGCCGGACTTAGTGCCTGTGTTCAGCTGGTTATTCTTGCGCGGGCGGTGCCGCCACTGCGGTGCGCACATTCCGGCGCGGTACCTGCTGGTGGAGCTTCTGGGCGGCGTGCTGGCGCTGGGCTGCACTTGGCGGTACGGCGCTGCCTACGCCCCCTGCCGGGCGGACTGTTCGGCATGCGCTGGGCGGCGTTGCTGGCGCTGGCAGTCTGCGGCATCTTTGCTAAGCGTTGCACTCATCGATGCCGAGACGCAGACCATCCCCGATCGGCTGAATTTCGCGCTGGCGGTCTGCGGCGCGGTGAGCGTGCTGCTCTCCCCTGCCGACTGGCTGCCGCACATCATCGGTGCAGTCTGCGTCAGCGTGCCGATGTTTTTGCTCTGCCTTGCCATTGACGGTTCGTTCGGCGGCGGCGATATCAAAGCTGATGGCAGCCGCCGGGCTGTTCCTGGGCTGGCAGCATACGCTGCTGGCGATGTTTTTCGCCATTGTTTTTGGCGGTATATACGGCATATACCTGCTGGCCGCCAAAAAGGCAGGGAAGAAGGACCACTTCGCCTTCGGCCCGTTTCTGTGTGCGGGCATCGTGATCGCGATGCTGTTTGGCGGGCCGTTTTGGAATGGTACTGCGCGTTTTTGTGATACTTCTTGCCTCCCTCTGCGAGGAGGTGGCCCTGCAGACGGAGGAGAGAGAACCTTGCCACAAACCGAAATATTTCGGTTTGCCGCAAATTCTCTCCCCACCGCCTGCGGGCGGAGCCCCCTCGCAGAGGGGCCAAGGAATCAGCCTTTCATCTATTTCTTTCGGAGGAATCTCCCTCATGCCACGTTTTCGTTATACTGCCACCAATGAGAAGGGGGCAAGACCGTCCGCGGACTGCTTGAGGCCCCCAGCGAGGAGGCGCTCTACGCCAAGCTGCGCAATGACGGCCTGTACATGACCGACGCGCAGGAGGCCCAGAAGGCCCGCGACGTTCCGCCCGCTGAAAACCGCCGTGCTGGCGGATTTCTGCCGCAACCTGGGCACCCTGCTGACCGCCGGTGTGCCGCTGGTGCGTGCGTTCCGCATCATGGCGGACGAGCGCACCATCGACGCCCGCCAGAAGGCCCTGTACGAGGCCATCCTGAGCGAGCTGCGCAAGGGCGTGCCGCTGTCCGATGCGATGGAGTCCTGCGCACCCGCGTTCCCCCACCCTGCTGCTGGCCATGATCCGCAGCGCCGAGGGCACCGGCAGCATCGACCACGCCTGCGCCCGCATGGCGACCTACTATGAGCGCGAGCATAAGATGAACCAGCAGGTCGGCAACAGCCTGATGTACCCCATCATTTTGGGCGTGCTCATCGTCGGCGTTATTGCGATTTTGATGACCTTTGTTCTGCCGCGCAGTTCAAACCGATGTTTGACCAGATGGAGACCCTGCCGTTCCTGACCCAGCTGCTGTTTGACGTCAGCGACTTTGTCGGTGCCAACTGGCCGGTGCTGCTCGTCGTGGCGGCGCTCATCGTCTTTGGCGGCAAGCTCCTGCTGGCGCAGCCGAAGGTCCGCCGCCAGTGGGACCGCTTCATCCTGCACGCGCCGGTGGTCGGCGTGCTGAACCGCAAGATCTGCACGGCACGCTTTGCCAGCACGCTGTCCAACCTGTACGGCAGCGGCGTCCCCATCATTACAACGTTGGGCGCGGCGCGGGACGCCATCGGCAACCGCTGGATCGAGAGCCAGTTCGGCGACGCGCTGGACAGCATCCGTGCGGGCCACAGCCTGTCCCAGGCGATCGCGGGCATCGACGGCTTTGAAGTGAAGCTCTCGTCGTCCATCGCCGTCGGCGAAGAGACCGGCAGAAGCTGGACAGCCTGCTGGCGGCCATCAGTGAGACGCTGGACTATGAGGCCGAAATGGCAACCAAGCGCCTGGTCACGCTGCTGGAGCCCGTTATGATCGTTGTTATGGGTCTTGTGGTCGGCGGCGTCGTGGCCGCGGTCATCGTGCCCATCTACCAGTCCTACGGCACCATCGGCGCGTCGAGCGGCGCGATTTAAATTCTCATTGCGGGAGGCCCACCATGGCACTTTTACCTCTTTATATCTGTGCAGCCGCACGGTGTATGCCGCCGTCGGCACGCCCACGGGCAGCAGGGCGCGCGTTGTCGCCGCCGCCCAGACCGAGCTGCCCGAGGGCTGCCTGATCAACGGCGTCATCACAAACGAGGCGGACCTGACCGCCGCGCTCAAAGAGTTTTTTCACCGCCAACAAGCTGCCGATGAACCGTGTGGCGCTGATTGCAGGCGGCAGCCAGTTCATGCACCGCATCCTGACGCTGCCCGCCATGAGCGAGAAAAAAGCGGATGGCCGTGCTTTCCCACGAGCTTTCCACCGGCGGTGCCGAGGTCAGGGCTCCGCTGGACGACTACATGCTGCTCTCCCGCGATGCTAGGACCCGCGTGGATACCGTGCTGGCCACCCGCGTGGAGCAGAGCGTCATTGCCGGGTACGACGCGCTGGCCAAGGCCGTCGGCTTCAAGCTGTACAGCATCGACTTAGGGCTGGCCGCACCCATCAAAGCCGTGCGCACGATTCCCGATTTGCAGCAGAAAACCTTCGTGCTGCTGCAATTTGACGATGACACGATCTCTGCCTGCCTGTTTGTGCAGGGGCAGTACACCTACTCGACCCGCAGCCGCCTGTTCAACCCCGCGGCTCGGCGGAGTCCGGCACCGAGATCGCGCAGAAGCCTCTCGGGCCTGATCCAGTTCCACACGACCAGCAAGAGCGAGCACCGCATTGAGACGGTCTGCTTTGCCGGCTCCACGGCGGACGACCTTGCGGTCTGCCGCCCGGGCTGTGAGGCGCTGGGCCTGCAGGTGGACCGCTTCCCGGATTCACCCACCGTCAGGCTGCCGTCCGGCACCGCGCGCATGGCCGATGTGCTCTACGCGGCGGGCAACCTGATCGCACGCTGATTTTACCTGCAAATACTTGCCCGGGGGCTTATCATTATGGCTATGAAACAGAACAACTTTTTATCTGCGGTGGCAGAAGGCTGCCGGTGCGGCCAAGTCGGAGTCCCGCAGCCAGTGCCTGCGAACACTGGTGCCCGGCCTTGCATGTTTGGCTGTCTCCATGCTGGGCTGGGGTGTGCTGACGCTGCACACCTCGATGCTGAAAAAGCCAGCGGGAGGACATCCTGAACTGGTGCAGCGACAATACCGAGCCATACCGCGCCGCAACGCAGGATTCCGAGTCTGCGGCGCAGTTCCGCTCACTGACCGACTATTCCGACGGATGACCGAGCTGCTGAACAGCTACCCCGACGTGACCAGCAGTCTGCTGCACCGGGTCGAGGCTGCCGGCCGGGTCCGGCATCACGATCCAGTTCACCGACTACAACGCATCGACGGGCGAGCTGCACTTTAACGCGAACTCCAGCCAGGTCATTGACATCCCGACCTACATCCGCTCCCCTGCAAAACTGCGGGGTCTTTTCCACCGTGAGCTACACCGGCTACACCGCCGATGACAACGGCTATTCCATCGACCTGCGCTGTGTGCTGGCAGCGCCGCAGCAGTAAAGGAGGGCGCTATGGAAATTGCACCAATGACAAAGCGCGATAAAATTCTGCTGTACGTCGTTCTAATGCTGGCGTTCGTTGTGCTTTTTGTCCGGTTCCTGCTGATTCCGGGCATTGAGAACCACCAGCAGGCCGACGCCGATCTGCGCGAGGCACAGGACGCCCAGACCTCCATGCAGGATGCGATCATGCTGGCCGGGACCTACGCCGCCGAGAAAAACAACAACTGGGGCGAACTGCAGACCGCCAACGCCAGCTACTACAGCCTGCTGAGCAGTGACGAGCTGGACACGCTGGTGACAAGCCTGAGCTGAACCACAATTTACAGCCCGACTCGCTGACCATCGGCGAGCCCGTGACCCAGAGCCTTAAGGCCTATTATACCGCCAGTGAGAACGCCGGACAGGCGCTGCCCCCAGCGCAGCCGCGTCCGCCTTTGCCGGTGACGACGACAGTGACGACGACAGCATCACCGCTGACACCGCCGACACGACGGCCCAGGGCAACGCCATTTTGCAGATGGATCTTAGCCTCCGACCTCATCCCGGGCTATGACCAGCCGGGCTATTACCGCAGCGTGGCGATCAGCTTCTGCTGCACGGGCGAGGACAGTGATTTTCTTTCGATGCTGGACGACATGGCCGCGAACTACCCGTCCGTACAGCTTGTATCCTTCTCCATCGATACCCGCAGCTTCGCCGACACCGACGGCAGCGCCGTGACGGCCACGGCGTTCAATGTATCCCCTGAACGTGATCCTCTGTGACAAAGGAGGCGTACAGCCGTGAAAAACATCCGCCTCGGCGACGTTCTGATCGAGTTCGGCTATATCACGCCCGACCAGCTGAACACCGCCCCCTTGCCTACCAGAAAGAGCACCGCGACCTGCGCGTCGGCCAGGCTTTGCAGGAGCTTGGCTACGTCAATGAGCGCCAGGTCCTGGAGGCACTGGCCCAGCGCCTCCAGCTTAAAATGATCGACATCGAGCACACCAACGTCGATGTGACCGCCGTTGAAAAAGGTCCCGCAGGAGCTTGCGCAGAAGTACGATATGCTGCCGATTGCGCAGAGTCCGCGCGCGCTGACGATTGCCGCCAACGACCCGCTGAACTACTACGCCCTTTGAGGACATCCGCCAGCTGACCGGCCTCGAACCGGAGATCGTGCTGGCCGAGCTGGAGCCGCTGCGCCGCGCCATCCGCTACTATTACGCCGAGGTCAGCGCCCGCAAGGCGGCCCGCACCGCCAACGACAGCGACATGGCCGCCGCCCAGACCGAGGATCTGGCCATCGACATGACTGCCGAGGGCGGCGACCTCGACGCGCCCATCATCCGTCTGCTGAACAGCCTCGGTGCAGCGTGCCGTCACGACGACGGCGTCGGATATTCACATCGAGCCGTTCGAGGGCGAGACGAAGGTCCGTATGCGCATCGACGGCGTCATTATTGACTATGTGACGCTGCAGCGTGCTTTGCACCAACCGCTGATCGCGCGTATCAAAATCATGTCGAACCTTGACATTGCCGAGCACCGCATCCCACAGGACGGCCACTTCCGCGCACGCCTCGAGACCGGCCCCGACGTCAACGTCCGTGTTTCGATCCTGCCGACGGTCTTTGGCGAGAAGGCCGTTCTGCGTATTCTGTCCAGCAACACTTACATCAAAAAATGCCGGCCATTTCGGCATGAACGACGAGACCTACAAGCGCTTTCGCCGCTGCTCAACCGCCCCAACGGCATCGTCTACCTGACCGGCCGACAGGCTCCGGCAAGACGACAACGCTCTACATGGTCCTGCAGACCATCGCCGAGCGGCAGGTCAACGTCTCGACGATCGAGGACCCCGTGGAGCGCAACCTGGCCCGCATCAACCAGACGCAGGTCAACAACATTGCCGGCCTGACGTTTGAGAGCGGTCTGCGCGCCCTGCTGCGTCAGGACCCCGATGTCATCATGGTCGGCGAGACCCGCGACGCCGAGACAGCGTCCATCTCGGTGCGTGCGGCCATCACGGGCCACATGGTTTTTCAACGCTGCACACAAAACGACGCACTGTCGTCCATTGTCCGTTTGGAGGATATGGGTGTCGAGCGGTACATGGTCGCAAACTCCGTCGCGGGGCCTCGTGGCTCAGCGTCGATGCGCCGCGTCTGCCCGCACTGCGCCAAGCAGATGCCGGTCACGGCGGAGAGCGCACCTTATTTAGGAGGGCATGACGAGCCTGCGCGAGGCGCCCTGCAGCTCGTCCGCGAGGGCGAAACCACCCCCCGAGGAGCTGCTGAAGATCACGTTCTATGAGGAGTGACGGGAGGAGTAACTGCCATGCAGATTCATGAGCTCACCGCGCTGGCGCGGGAACAGCAAGGCCAGCGATATTCATATTTCCGAGGGGCTGCCGCTGATGTTCCGCATCGACGGGCATCTGGCGGAGGCACCGGTCCAGCTTTCGGCGGCAGAGACGCGCTCGCTGATTTTGAGCCTGATGGACGAAGCCCACCGCGAGGCCATCACATCGGAGCGCATCGACGCAGACTTTGCGCCTGTCGCGTCCGACGGTACCCGCAGCCGTGGAACGTCTTTTACCAGCAGGGCAGGGCCGCGGCCACACTGCGCCTGCTGAACGACTCATCCCGACCTTGAGGAGCTGGCCATGCCGCCCGTTCCTGACAAAGCTGGCCGACGAGCCGCGCGGATTGATCCCTCGTCACCGGCCCCACGGGCAGCGGCAAATCCACCACGCTGGCCGCCATGATCGACCACATCAATAAGACGCGCAGCGACCACATCATCACGATTGAGAGGACCCCATCGAGTACGTCTATCAGGGCCGCTGCTCGCTGATCCACCAGCGCGAGGTCGGCGCCGATGATGCGCAGCTTTGCTTCGGCGCTGCGCAGCGCCCCGTGAGGACCCCGACGTCATCCTCGTCGGCGAGATGCGCGACTATGAGACGATCTCCGCCGCCGTTACCGCCGCCGAGACCGGCCACCTGGTCATGAGCACACTGCACACCATCGGCGCGGCGCAGACCTCGACCGTATCATCGACGTCTGCCCGGCCGGGGCACAGAACCAGATTCGCGGCCAGCTGGCCGCCGTGCTGCGGCGGCGTTATCACCCAGCAGCTGCTGCCGCTGGCCGTCGGCAGGGGCCGCTGCGCCGCCACGGAGATTCTGGTGGGCACCGACGCCGTCCGCAAACCTGATCCGCGAGGGCAAGTGCTACAGATCCCGAGCATCTTGCAATCCGGCGCGGCGCTGTGGTATGCACAGCCTGAACGCTGACCTGGCCCGCTTGGTCAGCCTGGGCCGCATCACCCGCGAAACCGCCGAGCGCTGCGCCACGAACAAGAGCGACCTTAAAAATTATCTGTGAGCAAAACAAAAAAGGGTATCGCCGTTCATGCGACAGATACCCTTCTTTTTACCGACTCGCAGGTTCACGTTGTCAGCCTTCCCCCCTTGGGGAGGTGCCTGAGGCCCTGCCCGAGGGCGGATGTGAGGGCAGCCCTGCGGTGATTCCCCGTTCTCGCTCTGCTTTTTCGCAAGCTCATCCTCATCCGGCCCTGCAGGGGCCACCTTCCCCACCTTGGGGAAGGCAAAGCTGCCGCCCATTCACGGGCAAAGCCCTCCGGCCTACCCCGCTGCACCCCTCACTTTTTCGCCCTTCCTTCCCCCCTGCGCCAAAATCCTTACCAGCCACCCGGGCACGGGTGCGCCCATGGCGGCGGCGTTCTCGGCAATGGAACCGAGCTCGGTAAAAATGTACCACCCAGCACCACCGGCAGCACCACGCCGTTCACCTCAAGGCCCAGCCCGGGCAGGTTGGCAACGGCTACCGCCAGCACGGCATCGGTCAGAGCGCACACAGCACAACGACCACCATCCCGGCCTTGTGCCAGATGCCCGCCCGCGCCGCTGCGCTGGACCACTGCCCCCGGCTGGCCGCAGCGGCACTGCCGCTGAGCCAATCCAGCGCCATGCAGGCGGCCCACGCCACAACAAGCCACCCCAGCCAGCCGAAGGCCGCCGTAAACGCCCCGCACACCGCCGCCACAACGGCCTTGCCGCTGACAAACAGATTTCGTTTCTCCATTAAGCATCCCTCCATTCGCTTCTGTACAGTCCGGCATCCACCAGCCCGCGGGCCCGGCAGACTTCAAAACCGCGTCCGCATCGCCTTTGGGTGACCGGCCCCACCGTGATGACCTGCATCCGTCCCGCCGCGCCGTACACGCCGACAGCGTTCTCGCACCCCTGCGATACACCGTCGGGTCCAGCCCGACGCCGCCCGCTGCGGTGCGCACCTCCAGGTGGCAGTGCCTGTACGGCGGGTCGGCCAGCGCGCCGCATTGCCGGTATTGCCCATGACGGCCAGCGCGTCCCCGCTCGCCACGCGCTGCCCGGCCTTGACCAGAAGCGACGCACAGTGGGCAAAATACAAAAAGTTCACGGCGTCGGGCGTCTGCCCGCGGTCCAGCTGAACACAGACATAATAGCCCCACCCCAGGTCTTGTTGCGCCTGTCCGTGACGATAGCGCCCGGGTCACGCGGGCCCGTGATGCGCTTGCCTTTATAGTAGGGCATTCGATCGTCGCGTCGTCCAGCCCGGCCAGGTCAAGCCCGCCGTGCCAGACCTTACCCCGCCGCGGGTCCACCCCCAGCGGGCGGGGCAGCGCACCTCGGTGCGGCCTGCAAAAAATTCCTGTCTGCTGCATCCTCAGCACTCCTCTGCGCAGGGTGTAGATGACCTTCATCGTCTTGTCGGCGGTCTTTCCACCGACTTCCGGAGTCGTTGATCGTCGCCAGATATAGTTGCCGTAGCACACGCTCAGTACGGATACGGCTGTGTCGCCGTAGTAGCGGCGCGGCGACGTCGGCAGCTCCTTAACACCGGCGCTGTTGTGGGAAAAGCCCGGCGTCGTGTTGTCGTAGCCCGCCGCCTCGCAGGAAGAGCAACTCGTTCTTCTCGGTGTTCTTTACCACAGCGGGTGCGGTAGTAGCAATACAGCCGCCGTCGTGGGCGTCGGACAGGCGCCATGTCGTCACCGTGCATCGTCACGGCCTGCACATCGGTGGGGTCAGCCAGCGGAAAGCGCGATAGATCTGCTCAGCCCGGTCCTGGACCGTAAAGGCTGCCGCCGTAGACCGTGCCGTTCAGCGGCGGCGTGCCGCGGTTCTCGCTGATGAAGGACTGCCAGATCCAACGCCGGTGTTGTTCGGCACGGTGTAGTCCTTTGCCGCCAGCGTTTTTTCTGTCGTACTCACGTATTTTTACAACGCCCATTGCGTCAATGTAGTCAACCTCCGGCGCGGACACCAGATAGATTTTGTCCGCCTCCGCGTCAAAGCAGATGCGGCAGTAGTCCACTCCCCGGCGGAGGAATCACCTGCAAAATCCGCCATTCAGCGTGTCGGTGCTCCGCAGGCTGTCCCACAGGCCGGTGGGGTCACGGCAGGTGGGTCAAGCGTTTTCAGCCCCAACGCATGATGCCGCAACCGGCGCATAACCAAATGGCGTTCGCAGCCCGATCCGCCTCGGGGTCGGCGGCGCGCCCTTCCGTCGGTCGTTTGTAAGGCCCGTCAACAGCTGGTCACCGCCGCGCCAAAAGCCGAGCCGGTCCGCGTTACAGGCAGCCGTCGGCGCGTCGATAATATAAGGTAATGCACGCACCCATCGGGTGGGTCAGGCGAACCAGGCGGTGACGCCGTTGGCCTGGCTCGTCGCCTTTGCCTCGCCGGTGGGTCGGCGACACGCTCCACGGGGATGGTCTCGGTCAGGTTGGCGCTGCCGCGCACTGCCGTGTTTTTGGTCACGTTGACCTGCCCTGCCCTCGCCGTGCCCACAACGCCCGCGCCCGCCGGGAGGCGGCGCTGTGGCCGGGTCGCTGCTTAACGGCGTGTCGTACAGCAACAGGCCGCCGTAAAAAACATCGTCTGAATCCTTCGGGGCATTCATTGTACCCTGGTCGCCGCGCCGACAGCATAGCCTTGTTCGGAAGGCCGCCATCCAGCCGTTAAAATGTCCGACACTGCGATAAGATTGCTCAGCCACCTCCACCGCGCCGGTGTGCATGATCGTTCAATGCGCGTGCTGGCCGTGCAGGGTCATTACATCCGCTCCCTTCGTTTTATACATTGATGCTCCGTGCTTTTATTGCAATCGGCAGCAGGTGTCTCCTCCACATTCCAGCGTGCCGTCCCACGGCGTCTGCTTGCCATGCTGCCCGGTACGGTGGCGCGCGCTTGATGCCGTATGAGGGCGCGATCTTCACCGTGCCGCTTGCCGCCCAGACTAGCCGCCGCAAACAGCCGCGTGACCGTCGGCCTCCACCGACGCAAACGGGTAGAACAGTGCCGTGTGTGCCCGTCTCCAGCCGCTGCTGCGGCGCAAAATTTTCCCACAGAGCGTCGTTTCAGTACTGCCGCACGGTCAGCGTCAGTACCTTGCCGGTGTCGGGCGCAGCGTCCAGCAGCTGCGCTGCGAAACATAGCGCTCGTCTTCTCCACCGCCGTGAAGGCAATTTGCCACGGCAGGCGTCTCCACAGTCTGCACCGCCAGCTCCGCCGGGTTCGTGAAACATGGCGGTCGCTTACTCTCGGCGCTGTTCTGTAAGCTGGCGCAGCGGCGCTTTTCCGTCGCGCATGATCCCGCCTAACCGCCCTAAGTAAAGAGATTTGCCGGCCCACGCTAACTGGGTCTGCGCTGGTATCAGACGAAATGCGTCACGGGCATCTCGGGCGCAATGCCGTCCTCCATCAGCAGCGCCACGCGGTCCCCCGGCTCAAACGCCGGGTCGCCGGGCTTTTGCATCGATGATTGGCCGGGACATGAATCCAACCTTTGACACCGGCGGTGTCGGTCTGCCGTGTGGCTGGCAGACCCTTCGGCCAGCGTCATTTGGTGATGCGCATCGTCAGGCCGGTATCCTGGCTGCGGCCCGCTGCAAGCTTTGCCATCGTCAGTCTCGATGCTCAGCGCCGCGTAGTGGCGAGCAAGTCGGACCGCTGCCTGCCGCCGCGGTCAGCGCGGCACAGGGCTTTCGGCAAAGGTGCGCAGCACCAGCCGCCCCGCGATCCGCCTGCGCCGCCACAGCTGTGCCACGGCGGCGGCGCGCTCCGCCAGGTAGACAGCGTCCGCGCCGCTCAGCTGGCAGACGGGGAGCGGCGTTCCGGGTTCAGCGCGCCGATCTCGACACTCGGTGGCTGGCATCGGCCCGCCGTTACGCTGCGTCTAACATGCCATAATGTACCATCGTATTTTTGCTGCAAGGCCAGAATGTTGTCTTGATACATACAGCGCGCGCGCCAATACCGATATGCGCTTAAGCGGCACGGTCTCCCACCGCCCGCCGGGCAGCGTGGCGACTTCCATAGCAAACATGGCGTCGGGTCGGTGCGCAGGTTGAGCGCCGCTGGCCGAGGTAGGCGCAGCCGAGCCTCCTCCCCGTGACGCACTGGTTGTCCAGCGTCAGCGACCCGCTCATGAGGTCTGCCGCGTCCAGATTCAGCACCGTGCCGTTTGTCGGCGTCAGCGTGCCGTCACCGGTCTGTCCGCGTCCATTCGCGGATCTGGTTTTAACATCATGCAAAATTCATTAAAACTCGATCAGATTCACGCTGCCTCCATTTTGCCGTCGCGGGCGGCCTTCAGGTCGGCGATTGCTGCCGAAAAATCACTGCACGGTCATGCTGTCCCAGGCACCTTGGCGCGATTAAAACGCCGCCCATCAGATTCACCGCCGCCGCTCCCCCACACGGCCCGCCCGCTGGCTGTTCAGGTCAGGCGCTGCACCCCCGGCGGCCATCTTCGGCGCGGGCAGCGCCGCCAAAAAATCAATGCACGGTCATTTCCACGTGGCTTCAGCACCCGCCGCTGCACCAGGGCGCCGCTTCTAGCTGGCGATGACGCTGTCCAGCCACACCGTCGCCGCACCGTAAATGTTGACAAGAACTGCCGTCCGCGCTGCCCCGGCCAGATCGGAGAGCTGCACCTGTACCGCCTGCGGTGGTGCAGCGCCGTGCCGTGCCGGAATGTCTGGTCACCGGCATCGCCAAAACTGCCGGTTCGGCGGCGATGACCGCCCCTGCGCCAGCGCCGGGACCGGCACCGACGCCAATGTTGATGGGCTGGCCGTCCGCCACCCCGGCCAGCCGGCCGCCAGCGTGCCCCGCCATGGCCTTCGCTTGATGGTCGCCATGGCTTTTGGCATGTCCGTGGCCGGTTGCCCGTTCACCGGCCGCCAAAAACTGCCGGTTCGGCGGATGACTGCCCCTGCCAAAGCGCTGGGACCGGCACCGACCATCGCAGCCCCAGGCCGGCGTCCACTCGCCCCGACCAGCGGTCAAAGCCGGCCAGCACCGCGCCGCACCGCCAGCGCAGTACGTCCGATGGCCGACCGCAATGATGCCCACGCCCGCACCGGTCACCGACCGTGCCCGCGCACAACGCCCAGCACTGTGGAGAGGGCCAGCCGTCTGCACAATGGAGACACTGCACGGTAAGCAGGGCCAACGCAGGCAGTGTTCCCACTTCGTCAGCACACGGCGTTAATGCCGGCCATACCGCGCAGCACCGCCAGCTCGTTCCCGAGCGGCTGCAGGTGCGCGGTCCAGAGCGCACCCAGCAGGTCAAACAGCTGCACCAGCACGGAGCTGCAGCACCTCGCTCCAGCGCCGAAACGATGCCGACGACGTTCTGCCATCCTGCGCAAAGCCGTCACATCGGCTGGCCGTAGGCGGCCCACCGCCTGCGCATGCCCGCACGGCCTGCCAGACCGCGTGTCCAGCAGCGCCAGCGCGCGCTGGACCACCATGAGAGAGCGCCGCGCGAGAGGCTGCTCCCATACCCGGCTGCCGCCGCGGAAGAATCCCTGCCAAACCGTCGCACGCGCGGCGAACGCGCAAAAAGAATTCCTGCAGGTACGCGCGCAGAAATCCGCCCACGCGCTGCGCAGGCTCTCCAGCACGCTCTGCCAGACTGCCGTCAGGCCAACAAGGTCGCTGCCGCTGTACCGCTGCGGCGTGCCGCGGTGCCGGTGGTGGATCTTGCGGCCTTCTCGGCGCGCCGCCTCGGCAGCGCTTGCTGCTTTTCCGGCGCGCATTTGTCACCGGGGCGGACAGGCGGTTGATCTCGTCAAATTTTGCCAGACGCTGCGGGCCGATTTCACGCTCTGCGCCGCCGCAGCCCGCAGCGACACGCGCAGCTCGTCCACGGCACTGCGCAGCGTGTACGCTCACGCCGTTATCAGCGCGCCTGCGTGCGCGAGACCGAGAGGGCACAGCGCCAGCGTTGACAGCTCGTCAAAGTCAGGTCGTCGTGTATCCTCACTTCCTCTCCTGAATACCATTGCCTGTAGGGGCCGGGCATGCCGGCCGCATGCTTCCGGCAGCCTTACCGTACAGCGCACATTCACCATCGGCCATCCCCCCAACAATTCCAGCGCCTTTTCTCCTGTTCCTCGGCGCTCTCCACGCCCGCAGCTACCACGGCGCGATTGATCAACCGGTGCCAACCGCTTGCCGCGGCGCAGCTTTATCGGATGGCCACCACCGTCGCCAGCCCCTCGCCGATGGCATCGAACCACGCCAGAAAGCTCCACCAGTGCAGGTAAGGCACGGCCTGCCCCCGCGGCCTTGCTGATGCCCGCGGTGATCAGCGGTGCGTCCTGCTGCCAGTCCATCAGCGGTACCGGGGCGGGGCTGCTCGGCGGCTCCCGCCGCCAAAAAACTCCGTCAAAAACTGCGTGGCCTCGGGTCAGCGGTTGCGGCAGTGGTAAACTCGGGTAGAACAGCCGCATGGCCGTACCGCTCGCATCTGGTCCCAGCGCCGGTCTGCCTGGCCGTTCAGCCAGCGCAGCAACTCCAGCGTCGCGGTAATCGCTGCGGATGGCATACCGCATCGCCCAGCTCCGCCTCATCGACAGTCCCCACGCGGTCGCCTGCGCCCCGCTCGGCGCGGGCGGTATCGGCGGGCTGCGGCAGCATCGGCGGCGGCAGTCCAGCGCTCGGCGCCCGCGCGCGCAGGATCGGCGTCAGCGCCTCCAATTCACCGCACACGGCACCGTTTGGTCTCCCGACGCCCGCGGTTAGGTTCACGCAGGATCGCGTCAAGTCGTTCTCCGCGCCAAAGATGCCGGTCGGCAGCAGCTTCTTGTCTTGCCGTCGTACTCGTTCAGCAGGGGCCATTGCCGCGAGCGGCTCGTCAAGCGTCCAGCGCCGCCAGCGCCGTTGACAGCGGAATTCGTCCACCCGGTATCTCTGCTCAGCCCATCGTATTCCTCCTTTGGCTTCAAAGCCTTCCCGTTGACGCGGAATTCCTCCACGCCGGTGTCAATGTTCAACCGCCATCGTAGCTCGTAGACCGAAGTTCAAAGCCGCAGCCCGGATGAGGGGAAGGCAGCCGGCTCTTGCCTGTCACGCCTGCGTAAACTTCTTGGTTGCCCGGGTCAAACGTGCCCTTCGTCTTGACGCCGGTGTAATGCACGTTGAACGGATCTGGTAGCCGGTGGTGTGCACCACCGTAGCTGACGACCTCGATGTAGCATTCCTCGCGCACTGCGGGGTGCCCCCCCGTATCCTTGTCCCAGAGCTTGACCCGACGATGTCGGTTTTCAGGTCATCCAGCACCAGATCGCCGTCGATGATGGCCTGCAGACGCTCAAACAGCGGGTCGCCCGCTCGGCGGCGTGAAAGGACCTCGCCCTGCTGGTAGCCGTTGATCGTAACCGTCGTTTCACCGGACGATAAACTTTTTCCGTTCCCGCCGGTCAGCTCGGGGGTATTCCTCCAGATCGCTGCCCAGGCGGGTGTAGCTGGCATCGCCGCTGCCAAAGGCAGCGTTCAGGTAGTGGGGCCATGTACTTGCGTTCAATTTTCATGTGGTTTCCTCCGTATAAACTTGTGTGTATTCCGCTTGTAAACGCACGGTGCAGACCGCCGTGCCGCCCGCGTCGGTGCGCTCCATACAGCCCTGCTCGGCGCGCGGACCTCCCGCCCCCCTGCGTTGCCCAGGCCCGCGGCCTGCTGCCGCCCAGGTCTGCAGATCCAGCAGCCGCGCGGCGTTGTCGGCATCGGTGCGCGGCAGGCAGAGCCGCAGCGTGAACTCCGCCCGGCAGCGCTGTGTCACGCAGCCCAGCAGGGTTTTCCCGCCGGTTCCAGCACTGTGATGCCCCCGGCACAGCCCTGCCGCTGTACGGCGCGCCCAACGCCCCGTCAGCCTCGGGCCAAAGAAAGTTCATTTTTTGTAAGCATGGTTTGCCTCCTTCCAGAAAGGCCTTTTCATTTTTGCGCTCGGCATGGTTTGCCACGCAACCGCCTAAAGCGGCTTTTAACGGGGGAAGGTGGCGCCGCAGCGCCGGATGAGAGGCAGACTTCGCGCGGCCCTCCCCTTTTCGTTCCGGCCGCAAGCTCGCCCTCATCAGCCCGCCTGCTGGCAGCAGCTCCCCCGGGGAGAAGCCAAAAAAATCCTCCTCGTCAGGCTCCGCCTCGTTCTGCTTTCCGTTCCACCAGGCACCGGCCTCGACATGGTGGTTTACCGCAGCCGCATCGGTAGCACGTACTGCACCAGCGCCGCACCCTCCACCGCCGCAGGCACAAAGCCCGGCCAGTCGGCCCAGGTCAGCGCCGGGCCCTCGCCGGGGAACAGCCTGTCCCCGGTGCCAGCGTATAGTCCGCGCCGTACCGGGCCGTCTCCGGATGACCACCAGCAGCGCCGTGCCCCGGCGTGTGCCGCCTGCGTCGGCAGCTCCCCGGCGGCCCTGTTGCCAGCAGACGCCCCGCAGTACGGTGCGCACCACGGCGCGCCGCTGTCGGCGTGGTAGAGCGTCACGGTATCGCGGTACATTATTCATGGGGCAGCCACCGCCCGATCCGCAGATAGTAGCCCGCCTCGTGGCGGGAAATGCGCCGCCCGGTCTGCCAGCGTGCGGGAGCACAGCTCGGGCGGCGCGGTGTGGGTCTCGCTCACGCTGCCGACGCTCACCTTCGCAATGCCCCCGGGCTTCGTCCTCCTGCGCGAACTCGTACATTGCGTCGGCCGCAGCGCAGAGCGCCATGCTCTCGGCCAGCCCGGGTCCAGCCTGGCGCGGGGCCACGGCGTACATCTCCCCGCATACGGCACAGTTCGTCCCCGGCGCGTCTGATGAAGCGGGGAACTCCTTCTCCGGATGTCCTCGCCCAGGTAATCCTCTACGTAAAAGGTATAATCCGGCACGCGCACGCCCCCCTTACGCCTTGAACTTTTTGCCAGCACGACCTTAGCCTCATTGGACAGCACAGACGTAAAATTCGTCCGCCGTGATTTCGGTGGTGCGGGTCTTGGGCTTGCGCTCGGTCTCAATGTTGACCTCGCGCTTGCGGTAGATGGTCAGGGCCGGAATCTCGTCATCGACCTCGGGGTCGGCCTCCAGCTTGACGATGGGGCAGGCGTAGACACCGCCGGTGAGCGGGACCTTCTTGCTGGGCACCAGGCGGCAGCCTGCAATCATGCCGATCTCGCCGGTCAGGCTGACGCCCGGGGTGTACTTGTCGGCGCTCAAAAAGTCGGGATTCTTGCGCAGCTGGGTCACCTGCTTGGGGTGGATGAACAGAACCTTGTCGGAGCAGCCCATCTCCTCCTCAAACAGATCAACCGCATCGACGATGGCGTTGTAGCTGATCTGGGCCTGGCTGCCGTCGTAGATCAGGCTTGCGGTCTGCAAAGCGTCCATGCAGTCATTGTCGACCTTGGCGGCAATGGCCAATAACCAGTTGGGTATTGGCCTCGCCCACCGGGTTGCCGTAGCCGGACAGCACGGCCTCGTCGGTCGCAGGCCGATGCCCTTCATGGCCTTTTTTGATGGTGGCCTTGCGGGTGGAGGTCGTCATCTTCTCAATGGCGACCTCGCCGCCCTCGGCCCACGTCGGAGGCGTCGCCGATGTAGGTGTGGCGGGCACGGTGATGGTATCGCCGGGCACGCCCTGCAGCGTATCGTCAATTTTATAAGCAAGTTGCCACGCGCAGCTTCTTCGGGATGCGCGCGACACCCATATCTCCCCCATAACCTCAGGGTCGATCAGTTCGGACAGCTTCGTGATGAAATCAGACATATCGTTTCTCCTTTTTATGTGTTTTTTACTTTTGTACGGTAAGGGCCGGTTTCCGTTGGTTGCTTTTCTTGCCTCCCCCGCGGCGGCCGAGGGCTTCCGCCCTACTCTTTATAAACCTCCGGGTTCTCCTTCCCTTCAGCGCCGGCGGAGGATTCCCGCAGTCTCTCCCGGTATCCCATCCGCGCAAAGGCGTCGCGGTCCAGCGCCGGCACGCTGCCGGTCCCCGCGGCATAGGGCGCGGGGGTTGCATCGGCTTGTTCTGCTCGTTCTCCATTGTATTTCACCTCACTTTCTGCAGCATCGTAGGGCGGGGGAAGTGACCTCACCCCCGCCGCACACTGCACGGCAGGCTCATTGCGCCCGCCCTGCATCGCCCATAAACCGGCGGCGAATCTCTGCCAGCTCCGCCTCGGTCTCATGCGGCAGATCAAAATACCACGCCAGCGCCAGCTCGGGCGCGCAGAAGCCCCGCGTCCACCAGCTCACGCTGCTCGGCCCAGATACGCGCACGGTCATACAAAACACCGTCGCCCCAGTCGATAGCCGGGGCTGCGGTCTGCGGCAGACCGTCCAGCCCGTACACCGCGCCCAGCGCACTGCACAGCGCCATGGCCTGCTGCACCGTATCCGTCCACGCACTCTGCAGGTCGCGGATCGTCAGGTCGTAGTCCACCGACGTTGCGGCGATCTCCGTCGCCGTGCGCGGCTCGGCGGGGTCTCGACCTCGCTCAGAATGCCGCGGCGCAGGCCCAGCAGGCTCTCACACCCGCGCAGAAGATCCTGCTTGCGGGCCAGATAGCTGCCCCCGCAATGTCGGGCTGTAGACCGTCACGCCCACATTGGCGGGGTCGTCCGGCAGGCCGACAAACAAATCATCGCGCAGCGCGCGCCGCCCCTGTGCATCAGGCCGGAGCAGATCCTCCGACGCAAACACCCGCGAGGCACCGTTCGCAAACTCGGTGTTCAGCTGCTCCTCGCAGCGGGCCAGCGCGTGCAGCAGCCCCGCCGCCGGGGCGTAGATGCTGACCGCGTCGGTGCTGCCGTCCACACAGTTCATCAGCGGCGTTTTCAGCACGGCCAGCCCGACGCCCTGCACCCCCGGCAGCACAAGCTGCGGGACCAGCTCCACAAGCGGGCAGCGTGCCCAGCGGCACACAGCGGCCCAATGCCTGGCCGTTCAGCTCAAACAGCCGCGTTTCGATGGTCAGGCCGTCCGCGCCCGCGGTGCGGCGCGTCCAAAAGGGCGTACTGCCGCCCATCGACGCTGTGCCGCTCCATCGTGCCGACGGCCAGAAGGCTGCCGTGGGCGTCGCGGGCCAGCGGCACGTAGCAGTCGCGCCGGATGGCCGCAAGTCGAACGCCCCGTCGCGCGGCACCGGTTTCAGCAGACACTCTCCGCCCACCAGCGCGTACTGCATCGCGGTCTTGGCCGCCGCGTTCAGTGCCGACAGGGCTGCGGCGCAGCGGGTCCGGTGCCTCGGGCGGCAGGTGGGTCTCGTACTCGGCAAAGACCGTGCGGCAGAGCTTGCCGACGATCAGCGCCGCCACACGGGGCGCGGTCCTCGCCCGCGCGCGGCACGCCGTAGTACAGATCAAACCATTCCCGCACCGCCGCCCGCATTTTAACAGATGTAACGTCACTTTTCCCAAATGCCTGTTCCAAATAGGATTGCAAATCATCCTCTCCTTTCTTCATTGCCACCCCTTCGCTTCGGGCCGGGCATGCCCGGCCCGCGGCCTTCCCAGCGTCCGTTTCGCCAGGCTGCGGGCCGCACATGCGGCCCCTACATGCGCAACACATTTTAGCTTCTCTCCTTCTCCACCCCTCCACCGCGTACCGCACCGCGTCAATGTGGTGGTTGTTCACGTCGGGGTAGCCGGCAGCACCTCGCCCGTCCGCGGGTCGCGCTCTATACTCGTACTCACTGAACTCCGCCGCCGTGGCCGGGCAGCGCACCGGATCAATGATGATTGCCGCCAGCCCCGCAGCCACTTCATGCTCTCCGCACGCTGCCGGGGCCCTTCTGGGCTGCGCGGCAGGGCAGCCCGGCGGCGCGGTAGTCGGCGCAGGATTTCGGCTCGGCGGCGTCCGCCGTCAGCCGGCCGTCCGTGCCTGCGCCGCGCGCCAGCCAGCAGCTCTGCCGTCTCGCGGTTCGGCGTACGGTTGCGCGTCAGTTCGTCAAAAATCACCAGCACCCGCCGCGCCGCATCGTAAGCCGCGGCGTTGTGCCCAGGGGTCGGGGTACCAGCCCCAGTCCACGCCGTAGTAGACGCGGTCATACCGTTCCAGCTCGTCGTCCGGCACGGCCCGCAGCTGCAAGTTCTCAAACACCGCCGCGCCGCTGCCCACGACCTCGCCGCCGTACTCATGGCGATAGGCCGCCGGGTTCGTCCTTTGCAGGTGCTCGGCGTCGGCCCAGAACCGCTCGCCCAGCATGGCCCGCGGCAGATCGCGGTAGGTGGAGTGGTGGACCAGCTTGCCGGGGCGCTGCTCCAGCGCGTAGCGGTTGGCCCAGTTCCGGGCCATGGCAGGCGGGTTGAAGCTCTTCAGCGTCAGGGTCCAGCTGCCGCCGCGCAGCACGGTCTGCTCGACGTTGCGCACCTCCTCGGGGCCGTCGAACTGGTCAAGCTCCTCAAACCAACAAATGCCCACAGCGCCGAACGGCAGCTTTAAGCTCTTGAGCTTGCCCGGGTCGTCCGTCCCGAAGAATAAGATCTTCTGCCCGGTGGGCAGAATAGGTGCCTCCATCCGGGCTGACCGTGCAGCGGAAATACCCCGCGCAGCCCAGCTCACCGATGGCCCATACGATCTGGTTGTACACGCTGTTGCGCAGTGTGCCGCCCACTTTGCGCAGCACCACGGCGTGGCAGTCCGGGTGGCGCAGCAGCTGCCAGACCAGCTCCATCGAAAGATAGCTTGACTTGCCCGACCCGCGCCCACCCTTGGCCACGACCTCCGTCACCTTGCCGCGCCGTATCGCCTGATGCACCGGCCAGAACACCGCCGGTATCTTCTCTTTCAGCCGCACTTCCACCTTGGCGCCTCTCCTCCTCTCTTCTTCTCTCTCCCTAACTTTTCACTGTCCACAATGACCACCCCCTCATCCTTCGCGCCGTCGCCCAGACCCAGATGCTTGTACAGCATCTCCAGCGCCCGCAGCTTATCGGCCACCTTGACCGGCGGGCCGCCCTCCTCCCCCGGGGTGGCGAAGGCGATCTCGGCCAGCTCGCCCAGCACATGGTCCGCGTCGATCTCACACAACGGCATCCCTCCTTTTTCCCGAATGGGTATAAAAAAAACCCGCGGAGGAATCACTTCCTCTCACGAGTTTCGATGCTACCATGTTACCACCGTTGGTTGTGAAATACAATGAAATTTTGCGAAATCTTCGGGAAATTTACTGAAATCTTTTTCACGCCCGCTTCGGCACGGCCATTCCCTCCACAGCCGTCCGGTGCAGCTGGTACGCCCGGCGCTGAACCACCCCCATCGCCTCCGCGATTTCCGAAAAAATTCTGCCCCATCACATAGCGGCGGCGCAGCACCTCCTGCCCCGGCCTATCCCGCACCGTCATGATGCCGCACATAATCTCCGCGCGCGTTTCCATGCAGCTTTCCAGCTGCTGCTCAAGCTAGCCTTTTTCTGCGCTTCTTCGATACGTTCTACGGCCCGCGGCAGCCTGTCCGCGTTAGGGGCCGCTGCGCCCGGGCATGCCGCTCATGCAGGCCGTCACCCGCTCGGCGTCGCTGCGCAGCACTCGATTTCTTCTTCCAGCATGTGCTGGCAGCTGACAGACGCCTGATAGCGACCCAGCCACTCCACTTTTTCCTTATAGTCCATCGCTGTCCTCCTTATATGTTGCCGCTCCTGTCAGGTATTGTTGGTTACTCTCATCTTAATGCAACAACATATAGTTGTCAATATATTTTTGCAAATTCCGCCTGGCAATCCCAAAAACCGGACTTCCGCTTCTTTTTCCGCTTTCCCGCTTGACACCCGCCGCCCCTCCATGCTACGATGACGATTAATTCCCGCCTTACGGCAAGCACCGCTCCGGCATCTCGATAATACACAAAGTATTATCTGCGCTTTTGGCTTAGCAGCCGCACCCGTATCGGCACTTAGAATTATGCGGTATTGCCTATAAAGAAAAAGGGAGTGTTCCGCCATGAAGCATCCAAAAGGGCATCTGGCTCCGCAGGGGTCTGCTCCCCTATTACCTCACGGGTCATCGGCTTGCGCTGGCTCTCCTGCTCAGAGACAAGCCCTGCACTGCCGCGCAGCTTGCGGCGGCGCTCACCGAAAAGGGCTATCGCACCGACCCGCAGACGCTCGAAAAATCACTGGCCCGCCTGACGCGGCTCGGCATCGTCTCGGTCTCCGACAGCGTCTACCGCTGCACCTGCGAGAGCACGCCGCCCGCTATTCGGAGTCCCAGCTCCTCGACCTCGTCGGCATGACACAGAGCACCGTAAATGGCACCGCCTTTTACACCGCCGCCCCTGCCTGCAAGCGTCAGTTCCCGCGGGCCCCAGCGGCTCCTGACCTTTTTTATAAGGAGAGGGGCTCTTCATGAAACATCTTTCCCGCCTTGCCGCCTGCCTGCTGGCGCTGACCGCACAGGGTGCCGCTGCGGGTTCCGCGCGTCCACCTTGAGCATCTCCACCTTTGACCTTACCCGGCGGGACAGCCCTGCCGCCTGCAAAACCGGCCTGCCCAATGACTCCGGTATGCTGGCCGCCCGGAAAAGTCCCTTCTGCCTGGGCCTGCCCTGACAAACGAGGAAATGCTGCAAACCCTGCTGGATACCGCCGCCCCCAACGCCGACGGTCTCCGCATCATCGACCCGGTACATTTTTATAGAAACGCTGGAGCGCGAATACGCCTCCTCCTGAAACCACAAAAGCCCGCCCCCGGTCTGACCCGGGACGGGCTTTGCGTATTGCCAAACTGTCGAAAAAACTCTTGTTTGCTCGCCCGCCAGCTTACCCGCCGCCTGTTTCCGGGGCGTTTGCGTCAGCGGTCCACTTTCCCGGAGGGGTCAAGACCCCTCCCTACGGTCTGCCATACACGGGTGCCTTGTGGGGGAGCGGTCTTGACCGCTCCGTGCCCGTTTGCGCCAGCGGAAGCCCCCGTGTCGTCGGGGACTCCCCCCGCCTTCAGCACAACGGTGCCACCAGTCTCAGCACCGCACTGTACATCGTGCCGAAGAACCCTGTCCGGCAGTCCGCCAGCTTCACCTCGGCGCTTTCCTTTTCGATCTCCGCCAGATCGCGCCGCACATCGTCCAGCACCGCGCCGCCGTGATCAGCACGCTGTTCTCAAAATGCAGGTAAAGGCTGCGGTAATCCAGGTTTACGGTACCCACTGCCGCAATGCGGTCGTCCACCAGCCAGGTTTTGGCGTGCAAAAAGCCCGGCGTGTAGCTGTAAATCTTCACCCCCGCCCGCAGCAAATGCGGGAAATAGCTCCGCGTCAGCTGGTAGATCGTCGGCTTGTCCGGCACGCCGGGCGTGTAGATGCGCACATCGACGCCGCGCTTGGCCGCCAGCCGCAGGCAGGGACAGCAGGTCGTTATCCAGTATCAGGTACGGCGTGCAGATGTACAGCCGCCGCTGCGCCTGGTTGATAAGTTCCAGGTAGACGTTTTTCGCCACGGCCTCGCGGTCCACCGGGCTGTCGGCGAAGGGCTGCACCAGGCAGTCCGTTTCCACCGGCACGGCGGCGGGCAGGTCGCAGCCCGCGTCCAGGTCCTCGTCGGGGTATTTTGCCTTCCAGAACGTCAAAAAAGATGTTTGCCAGGCTCGCTGCGCCGGGGCCATCCAGCCGGACGCCGCTGTCCTTCCAGTAGCCGAACCGCTCCAATTTGTTGATATACTCGTCCGCCAGGTTCACGCCGCCGGTAAAGCCGATTTTGCCGTCAATGACCATGATCTTTCGGTGGTCGCGGTTGTTCATGACAAGGTTCAGCAGCGGCACGCAGCGGTTGAAGCTGAACGCCCGGATGCCCTCCGCCCGCAGCAGCTCGGCATAGTTGTGGGGCAGCAGGCTCAGGCAGCCCGCATCGTCGTAGATAACCCGCACGTCCAGCCCCTGCGGCGGCTTTCTGGCGCAGGATCTCGTGAATTTGCCCCCACATCTCGCCCATGCCGATGATAAAGCTCTCCACATAGATGCTGTGCTCGGCACTTTGCAGCGCGGGCAGCATATCGGCAAACATGCTCTGCCCGTCCGGGTAATATTTCGCCGCCGTGCCGCCGCAGACCGGCATCGGGCCGTAGTCGCAGGTAGCGGGCCGTCAGCGCGGCGCGGGGGGTCCTGCCGCTGCAAGGCCGCCGTGGCGTCGGGGTCGTCCTTCCGCGCCGGGGCCATTGCGTCCTCGGCACGCTCCAGCCGGTGGCGCAAGCCCAGCGCCGGGCGCTTGTTGCCCCACAGCAGGTACAAAAGGCCTCCCTGCACCGGCATAACTGCAAACAGGATCATCCAGCTGATCTTAAACTCCGGCACCGTGGAATCCTGCCGGATCAGCGCCAGGCACATGATAATGCTCATGGCAACGCCCACGCCGCCGAACCATTTGGCGTAGTCCGCCAGCCAGTAGAACAGCGCAAACAGCCAGAACGCCTGCAGCAGCAGAAGCACGCCGGTCACAACAATGCGGCTGAACACCATGTTCAGCACCCTGCGCAGCATCAGACGCCAGTTCCGTTTTTTCATACAAACCTCGTATACAAATGCAAAAAAAGCCGCACGTCATCCCCTAAAGGACGGCGTGCGGCAGACTTCCTTTTTCAATTACAGGCGGTCAATGGCGGCCATGCAGTCGTCCATAGACATAAAGGTCGCGGCGCAGTTGGAGCCGATAAACCACCGTTCATCCCCATTGCAGACGATTTTGCGGATAAGTTTGCCGTGGTACTCAGTCTGGATATAAATCCATTGGGCACGCTCTTTCCCTCCCAGATATTGTAGTGCGGGCCGGGCGGCTGCCTCATATCATGGGCTTTCCGCACCGCGGCTGTACTTAAATTATGCCACAAATGCCCGCTTTGTGCAAGGTGCTTTTTGCTGTAGTTTATGTACGAATCGCCCCATTTTTTGGCATTACGCACAAAGGGTGCATAACAGCGGGCTTTTGGTGTCAATTTTACCGCGAATGCACCAAAACAGCCTTTTTTCACGAAATTTGTAAAAAAATGTTGCGAGATTTTACGAAACGTGTATAATATATAGTAGTATATTGTGTAGCAGTATCCATATATACTGCCCGATTTTACCATAAGTGACCGGAGGAGCTTAGCTATGACAAAACTGGAAACGCTGCAGTTGAAACTGACTGCGACCCGCGTGCGCATGGGTGTGATCGAAGCCACCCACGGTGCCGGGTGCGGTCATCCGGGCGGCAGCCTGTCCGCGGCGGACGTCCTTACTTACCTGTATTTCCGTGAAATGCGCATTGACCCCGAACAGCCGCAGGACCCCAACCGCGACCGTTTTTGTACTTAGCAAGGGCCACTGCGCCCCCGGCCTGTATGCCACGCTGGCGGAGCGCGGCTTCTTCCCGGTCGCTGACCTGCCCACGCTGCGCCATTCCAACAGCTATCTGCAGGGCCACCCCAACATGAACACCGTCCCCGGCGTCGACATGAGCACCGGTTGCCCTGGGCCGGGTGTTTCCGCCGCCTGCGGCATGGCGCTGGGTGCCAAAAGAGCGGGCAGCGACATCAACGTCTACACCCTGCTGGGCGACGGCGAGGTCGAGGAAGGCGAATGCTGGGAAGCTTTCATGTTCGCCAACCACTACAAGCTCGATAACCTGTGCATCATGATCGATGTCAACGGCCTGCAGATCGACGGCGCGACCCGCGACGTCATGAACACGAGCCGCTGGATAACAAGATGGATGCTTTCGGCTTCAACACCATCGTCTGCAACGGCAACTCCTTTGCCGACCTGGAGCAGGCGTTCAAGTTGTTCGACCTGTCCCACGGCAGCGGCAAGCCCACCTGCTTCCTGCTGCGCACCACCAAGGGTCTGGGCGTCAGCTACATGGAGAATGCCGTTGACTGGCACGGCAAAGCCCCCAACGACGAGGAATATGCACAGGCAATGACTGAGCTGCGCGCCGCTCACGCTTCGCTGGAAAAGGAGATTGAGTTCAACAATGGCTGATATCAAAAATTGCTACCCGTGTAAGCTAAGGCAACACGCTGGTGGAGCTTGCCCGCCAGGGCGCCGACAACCTGGTCGTCTTTGATGCCGACCTGGCCGCCGCCACCAAGACCGAGATCTTCCGCAAAGAGTTCCCGGACCGTCACTTTGACTGCGGCATTGCCGAGCAGAACATGGTCGGCGTAGCCGCCGGTATGGCCACGATGGGCTATGTCCCCTTCGTGTCCAGCTTTGCCATGTTCGCCGCCGGCCGCGCTTTTGAGCAGGTCCGTAACTCCATCGGCTACCCGCACCTCAACGTTAAGATCGCTGCCACCCACGCGGCCTCTCCGTCGGTGAGGACGGCGCGTCCCACCAGTGCTGCGGGGACATCGCCCTGATGCGCACCATCCCCGGCATGGTGGTCATCAGCCCGGCCGACGATGTCGAGGCCCGCGCCGCCGTCATCGCCGCTTACAACTACCAGGGGTCCCTGTCTACCTGCGCTTTTCCCGCCTGGCCACGCCGGTTTTCCATGATCCCGGAGACCTACGAGTTCCAGATCGGCAAGGGCGAGAAGCTGACCGACGGCTACGACATTGCCGTCATCTCCACCGGCCTGATGACCAACGAGGCACTGCGCGCCGCCGTGCTGGCCAAGCGCCAGGGCATGAACGTCCGCGTCATCAATATGCCCACCATCAAGCCCATCGATGAGGAGATCATCCTGACCGCCGCCCGCGAGTGCGGCCGCATCATCACCGTCGAGGAGCACAGCATCATCGGCGGCCTGGGCGAGGCCGTCTGCTCCGTCGTCAGCGAGAATCTGCCCGTCCCCGTGCACCGCATCGGCGTCATGGACCAGTTCGGTCACCCGGCCCCGCCGCCGAAGTCCTGCGTGACTACGGCCTGACGGCAGAAAACATCGTCAACGTCATCCGTGACATCGTCCGCCCGGACGCAAAGGCCTGATTTTCCATCACAAGTACAACAGCCCCGAAAGGCAACTGCCTTCCGGGGCTGTTTTGCAGGGGCGAACATTGTTCGCTCGTCAACCTTGCCGCGCCGTGCACTTTCCGGGTCGATGCAAGCATCGACCCCTTCCGTATAGGGGGCGGATTCCATATCCGCCCGGGAGCCTTTGGGGCTGTGTGCGAACAAGGTTTCCATATCCGCCAGGGAAGCCTTTTCCGCCGGCGGCACGGCCTGCGAAAATGCCGATAAGACATCCAGGCGCTTTTCCCTGCCGCATCCGTATCGGTTCCTTAAAATTGCTCCACCCTGAATACCCTTTTGCCCCGCTGGCCTTGGCCGCGGTCAGGCCGATGCCCGAGAGTCCTCAAAGATCATTGTATCGGCGGGCGTAACGCGGAAATGCTCCATCGCCCGGCAATACCCCTCCGGGTCGGGCTTCTGCTTTTCCACGTCCTCTCCGGTCACGATCAAGCCGAACCATTCCCGCACCCCGAAAATGCTCCAGCACCTCGGTAGCGTTCTGTTTGCTGCCGGTGGTCACGCAGGCCAAGTCATGCCCGGCGGCGCGCATCGTTTTCAAAATTTCCATCAGTGCCGTGTTCGGGCGCACCGCATCGAGAAAGTCACTGTACAGCGCCTTTTTCGGTCATGCACGCGCTCCCACATCGGCGGCGCTCGGGTGCGCCGCCCATCAGCGGCGGCAAAAACCGCGTGTAGTGCCCGCCGTTGCAGCGCGCTCAGCGTAGTATTCATCGGTCACGGTAAAGCCCAGCTCTTCCAGCGCCGCGCGGTAGGACGCCGCGTTGGCGGGTACGGTGTCCAGCAGCGTGCCGTCCAGGTCCACACAGATCAGCATAGTGTCTCCTTTTTTCCTCGAAAAATCGGCCACATCGTTAGCCACCATCACCAGCCCGGCGTAGAACATCGGCGCGCGTTTGCGGTCCTTGGCCAGCTTGTAGGGCATCAGCCGCAGCCAGTGGATGACCTCATGCATCAGGATGCTCTCCACCTGCGCCGCGGGTAGCGGGCGCTCAGATCCTCCATCACGGCGGCCAACAGCGCGTCATAGGCCGCACTGCGCGTCAGCTGGAAGTCAATACGGTTGTCCTGCACGGCCACGCGCGGCGTTTTTTCATCATAAATTCGTAGCTGCCATGCAGGCTTTGCAGCAGCTTGCCGTAATCGAGGAAGGGGCTTTCGTGCAGATTGCCGGTATTCGGGTCGATGAGATACCACCCGTCATTGTCGGTACGGCAGATGATATTTTCAATCGTCAGGTCGCCGTGGATCGTGCCCACAGGGTCCTCGCAAACAGGTTGCGCAGCCGGTCATGGTCAAACATCCAGTCCAGCGCGGGCAGGTTCTTGTACTCCACGCCGTTGATGCGCAGCGTGTCATAGCTCATCAGTTCGCGCAGCATCCGGTCCTCATGCAGCTTTTTTCAGGTTGCCGTCAACCTTCGTCTCGATGTACTTTTCGATTTTCCGCGTCCGCCGGGCCGCCGTCGGGCTTGTAGAGCTTATCCTCCAGCGTCGCCAGCACCGCCGCAGGATGGCGCGGCTCTTTTCCACGGGGTTGGAGTGCAGGTAGCGGAACAGGCCAACAGCCTGCGGGTCGTAGACCATGTCGTACCAGCAGCAGCCGTCGGCCTCCCCTCGGTGCGCAGGATGTCGCACAGGGGCAGGCGGTCTTGCTGGGCACGCAGCCAGTCGAGCTGCTCGGCCAGCTGCTCCGTCCAGCATATTTGCGGTAGAACGTCGTTTGCTTGTCCATGCAGAGCATCGTCTGGCGTTCGATCCCGCCGAATAGTCCTGCAAAATCGTGATATCGCGGTTCATCTGCAAAACCGTTTGACATAATCCTTGTTTTCCAGGCCGAAATACCGGCTCAAAAACGCCGCGCGGTCATGCATCGGCCTGGGGCAGCAGGTTGAGGGTAGCTCTCCCCTGCGGGGCGGCCTGGGTGGCCTGGTTCATCGCGCCGCGCACGCCCTCGGGCAGCAGCGTCGCCGCCCACATGGCCAGCAGCGGCAGCACAACCCATGCCAGCAGCAGCCAGCGGGCCGCGGGGCCGCCGTGCCCAGCGCACCGCCGGGCAGCAGCGCGGCAAAGTCCGCGGCGTTGCGCCCGAACAGCAGCCCGAACACATCCACCAGCTGCATCGGCTCCCCGGCCACGGTCAGCGCCGCCGCCAGCGCGGTGTAGGGAGCCCAGATACGCCGCCCACATCAGCAGTGTATTGACGACCAGCCGCCCGATCTTGACGCGGCCCAGGTCCTTGAAGGTGTTGATGAGGCTCCAAAAGAACATCATGCCGTCCAATTTTAGCGTATCGTTGAAGATACCGCAGAACGCCAAGCAGATTTTTTTCAAAAAATCGCGCAGCGCCACCACCAGCACCAATCCCAGCCCAGCAGCAGCGAGAACACACCAGGTAATACCGCGCCGCGCGGTTCCACCGGCGCACCGCCAAACCCGGCAGCCCAGAACGCAATGAAACCCGAACGCCACAAACCAGACGTCGAGGAACCGATCCATGATGACCGTCGCCAGCGCAAACCCGATGCCGCTCTTCATCCTCCGGCCCGGTGAACACCGCGCGGAACACATCGCCCAGGTGGAACGGCAGCACAAAGTTCAGCGCATAGCCGCCCGCCATGCCGCGCAGCATCCGCCCACGCATCGGCCGCTCATAAATGCGGATGAACTGCTCCCACCGCAGCAGGCGGAAGGTATGGCCCACCAGCACCAGCACCAAAGCCAGCAGTAAATACAGTGCCCTCATCACCCAGGATTCCTTTCCACTTTCAATTTCCGGCGCATCACCGCATACAGCACCCCGGCGGCCGCCACCGCATACCCGGCGATAAACGGCGTCAGATAGTACATAAAGTAGGTGTCCGGCGCGGTCAAAACACAAGCGGGATGCGCGCAAAAAACGTGCCTGCGGCAAAAAACAGCATCCACTTCCGCTGCACCAGCAGCACGATAACTGCCAGGCCCAACAGCACAAACGGGCGGCAGCATCCACCACGTCAGGTCGATTATCCCGCCGCCGTTTGCCACGCCATATCCACAATAAACGCCCGGCGCAGCTCCTTGTTCAACGGCTGCACGGCCACGCTGTCCGCAAAGAACTCCTTTTTGGTCGGCCTTTGTCGGCTCGGCATCGTACAGCAGGAACGACGAGGAAAACACGATCTTCTGGTTGGACTGGCCGGTTCTGGCGCTGGCGCAGCGTGTTGTAGAACACGCCCACGCTCGCGCAGCAGACTCTTGGGGTAATTCAGGGCCAGCTTTATAAACGCCTTCTGACAGGCCGACCAGTCCTCCGCGGTCCGCCTGTCTCGGCGTCATCCCCGTGCGCAGTTCATTGCCGTGGGTCTCGGGGTTGGCGCGGCAGAATTCCACATCAAACACTCGGTCAATGTCGGCCAGCTCATCCGCATCCTCCACCGGGTCGGCGTCCTGCACCAGCGCGACGCCGTCTGGTAGCACAGCGCGATCATCTTATATTGCCACGCCTCGCCCATCAGGGCGCTGCTGTAGCGCGGGAGCAGGCGAAATACCCCACCAGCACCAGCGCCGTCACCGCCGCCACCGCCAGCGGGCGCAGCAGCCTGCGGGCGCAGAGAAGCGCCAGCAGCACCGGGATGGCGACCAGATAGTAGACGCACTCGCTGCGCCAGGATGCCGCCAGCGTGCCCAGCACAACGATGGCGCACAGTTCCTTCTTGTTCAGCTTTGTGCCCCGCAGGTACATTGCCACCAGCATAAACACCAAAACAGCTCGGTCCACGTTGACCAGGTCGTGCGGAAGGGCTGCTGGTGTGCATCAGCACGGGCGGCAGCAAAAACGGCAGGTACACCAGCGCAAACCACGCCGGGCGCACGGGCGGGCCAGCCGCTTTCGGCCAGGTCCTGCGCCGTGGCCGCAAAGCAGCCCACAATGCCGCTGATAAGCAGGTTCTGCACCAGCACGACGCCGCCGGGCATCGGCACAAACATCAGTGACAGAATGAACGCCCCGCTGGTCAGAAAGTGTTGGCAGGAGTTTGGCTGCAGCGTCCGCGCCAGGGACAGCACCGCCAAGTCATCATTGCCCCAGATGCCGGGCCAGACGATGAGCAGGATGACCAGATTCACCGCCAGATACGGCAGCGTCCAGGCCACCCACCGCCGGGCGAATTTGTCCCCGGCGCGCAGCTTTCTGCACCAGCGTCACCGCGCCGTGCACCAGCCCGAACGCCAGCACCAGAAACAGTGCCTTGTAGACAAAAAACGCCGGTGTGCGCCAGTCATAGCGGAAGAACAGCCTGTCCGTTCCCAGCGTCAGGGCGCACCACAGCACCGCAGCCGCCAGCTCCAGCCGCCGTTCGCTTTTTGCAGGTGTTTTCATTCTTACTCGTTCAGGTCAGCGCGTCAAAACCCGGCCTTATTGGCGGTGCCTCTGCCGCTGCGGTACTCGTCCGGCGTACCGAACGGCAGATGTAAATCACACGCAAAGCCCGCAATTCTTGCGCCCTGCGCGGCCAGCACATTGTAAATGCCGGAGACAAAAAATTCCTTTGTACTCGCAGTTTTTTCAGGTATTCGGCGCAGGCGTCGGCGTAGGTTTTTTTGTCTTTGAAATAGTACGCTCCACAAATCGCGTCGTGGCTGACGACCTGCTTTTCCACCGTGTGGCAGACATTGCCGTCCGCGCCGTACTGCAGATAGCTGTACGCGGGGGAATCGCTCTCAAACGTCAGCAGCGCCCCCCCGGGCCGTCGGCAAAGTCGCCCTTTTCGCAGAACGCATTGAACGCGCTGCAGATAAACAGGTGGTCGCAGTCATTGAACAGGAAAATCGGCTCACCGTCGGGCAGGCCCCTCGCAGCCCTTCAGCGCCGTGATCGCCGCGCCCTCAGTCACTTCTGGCAGCGCCACATGCGGGCCGCAGGCCAGTACGCCTTGATTTTTTTCGTCGATGGCAAAGTCGCGGATATGCTCCTCGAGCACCACAAACGTGAGGTCCGCGCAGTCCACAAACTTTTCCACGCTGCGCGCCGCCCAGTAAAAGAACGGCTTTCCGTTAATTTCGATCAGCGGTTTCGGGCAGACAAAGCCGTTTTTAAAAACCGGCTGCCCCTGCCGGCCATGGGGAGAATCAGGTGAAGTTTAGACATGATGTACCTTTTTCAAAAAGCCTTCCTCTGGGGGGAAGGTGGCGCGCAGCACCGGATGAGGGGCGACCTGCCGCCATTGCCTGTGCAATTTTCCGCAGAAGAGTTGCTCCATTCACTCTGCCCTCATCAGTCGCCTGCGGCGACAGCTTCCCCGATGGGGAAGCCTTTTTTACTTTTTCCAGTCCCGCCAGCATCCGCGTCTCGGCCTCAATGACTCTGCCCAGCCCCGTCTCAATATCGACCTGCGGCTGCCAGCCGTAGACCTCACGGGCGTGGGTGTTGTCGCACTGACTGAACTTGTTGACCTCGTGGTCCAGGATCTCCGGTTTGATGCCGTAGGCCCCGCCGTACAGCTCGGGGTACTTGGCCCAATAATGGCTGCTGGGGCAGTATTTGGCCTCGATGTTCTTGCCCATCAGGCGGCTGGCAATGGCATACAGTTCCTTAACGGAATAGCTGCGGTTGCTGGAGACATTCACCGCGTCAAAGCCCTTCTGAGGCTGCTCCACCACGCGCAGCGCCAGCGCGATCAAATCATCCACGTAGATGTAATCGCGGCGCTGGTTGCCGTCAGAGTGGAACTCCGGCGTGCGGTCGTAGTACAGCTCACGGATCATGTAGCCCACAAACGGCGGCTGCTTGCGCAGGCAGTCGATGTGGGGGCCGTAGACGTTGGCAAAGCGCAGGCAGGTCACAGTCATGCCGTAGGTGTCGGCAAAGCTCTGGGCAAAGCGCTCACCGCAGTATTTCGTGTTCGGGTAAATGAGCGTCGGCGGGTTGAACTTTACCCTCCACCGTCGGGAATTCGGTCTCGTTCTCGTACATGGCGTTGGTGGATGCCTGCACAAGCTGTTTGATGCCGGTGCGTCGGCCCGCCTCCAGCAGGTTGACCAGGCCCAGGGTGTTGACCTCAATGGCCTGCACGGGGTCGCTCTGGCAGTCCGGCAGCGGCGCAATGCCCGCAATGTTATACACAACATCGAACTTTTCCGCCTCGAACAGAGCCAGCATCCCGGCCTTGTCGCGGATGTCCATTCTGCGCACCTCTGCGCCAAAATCATGGTCGTCAAACTTCAGGTTGTCCGGATTGCCGTAGGAGAAGTTGTCAATGCCGACGACCTCGTCCCCGCGCTTCCACAGCGTATGCCACAGCTGGCCGCCGATAAACCCGGCAGCGCCCGTCACCAGAATCTTCATACCAAAGCCCTCCTTACAGGTTGGAAGCTACGACCTCGTAGCTGTAATCCTCAATGATGTTGTCGCGCCACTCGCGCTCTACAAACGCCTCGGCCCGGCCAGATACTTACCGCAGAGCTTGAGCAGGCTGACGCCGAAGCTGGTCAGCTTGTTGTTGCTGACCTGATCCTCCTCGCGCCAGCTGATGGGGAAAGAACAGCACCCGCTGTTTCATCTGGCAGAGCGCCAGGATCATGCAGTCGTTAAAATACAGCGTATCCGGGAACTTTTTGTAGTACTCGGTTTTCAGCGGCTCGACTGCGTACAGGTTCAGCCCGCTGCCCAGATCGGTAATTTTCTTGCGGGCCACTACACTGAACAGCCAGTTGAAGCCGTGGTTGCCCACGACGCGCAGGGCACTGTACCCGCCGATCTTGCTGCCCTTCATAAAGCGGGAACCAAGGCAGCAGTCGTATTTTTGTACGTTCCATCGTTCAGAATCGGCAGCAGGTCCGCAATAGCGCCCTGGTCGTCGCCGTGCAGCACCACCAGATGCTCATACCCTGGGCCGCCGCATAGCCGAAGGCCACCTTATGGCTGCCGCCCAGGCCGTAGTTCTGGTCGTTGCGCAGCAAACGCACCGGGGCGTCAGGGTGGCGGGCCATCCAATCCTGCACGGCGGCCTCGGTGCCATCGGTGGAGCGGTTGTTTACGACGATGCACTCCCCCACCCACGGGGCAATGCGCTGATCCAACAGCTGCGAAAGCACCCGCGTGACCTGCTTTTCGCAGTTATAAGCAGGGATAAAAACCAGCAGTTTTTCCATGGAAAGCTCCTTTTCTGCACACAGTTCTACATAATAAAGATTATACAACACCGCGCCGCCAATCGCAAGAAAAAAAGCCCCTCTTGGGGAAAAAGAGGAAGAATTTTTGCGTGTCAGAACAGCGCAGACCTCCGCGGGCGGATTCCACACAATGCCGTCTGCCGCAAAGGATTATTGTATCGGCATACGCCTTTTCGTAGGGGCGGATTCCATATCCGCCCGTGCCCGCTCACGATACCGCAAACCTGACCCTCTGTGCATCCAAATTCCGATACAGCACATACCCCGCCGGGCACGCCGCGTCCGCCTTTTCCAACGCGCTCGTATCCACCGGCACGCCGTCCGCTGCCAGCACCCAGTCCGCCGCGTCCAAATCGGTATATGCCCTGCCGGGTACTCCGGCCCGACGGCCTCGGCGGTCAGGTCCAGCACGCCGTCTGCCAGCGCACCGCTCTGCAAAAGCGTCTCATACTCGACGATATAGACATCCCGCGCGACATACGTTTCTATGAGCTGGCTGTCCCGCTGGCGCACGCCGTAGGGGATAAACAAAACTCTGCCGTCCAGCTCCGCCAGCGCGTCGTTCAGCGCCGACGCCTGCTGTGCGGTCCCGGCGGGGACCTCATACGTCCAGCGGTTGATGCGCCACTCGCCTGCGTAGCACAGCACGCAGAGCACCAGCGCTGCACCGGCCAGCACGCGGCGGCCCCTGCGGCGCACCAGCAGCACGCCCAGCACGGCCACGCCAACAGCAATCACTGCACGCCACACCGCCAGCCACGCCCCCTGCCCCAGCACGGGCAGGCGGTCCGTGCGGTCCGCCACGAAGTCAAACCACTGCAAAAGGGTGTTGTCGCCCGCGCCCGCGCCGATGGCCCGGCAGGCGGTCACGAACAGCACGCCCCAGGCTATCGTCAAAACCGCCAAGATCCGGCGGCGCGTTTTGGTCAGCTTTTCATCCAGCGTGTCCAGCGTCACCGTCAGCAGCGGGATCAGCAGCGGCTCCAAATACCGCGTATGCTGCCGCGGCGACGGCGAGCCTAAATCCTCGCGCACCGTGATGGACCACGCGATGACCGCCACACCGATGGCAAGGGACAGCAACAGAAACAGAGCGGCAGCTGGGTACGGCGGGCGTCGTTGCCCTTGCGGGGGCGGTGCAGCCCGCAGATCGGCAGCAGCACCGGGAACACCCAGAACGCCAGCACCGTGAACAGCGCGTCGCACACCAGCGCAAACGGCAGAAAGCGCCACTGCTCCGCCGTCAGCCAGCCGGTCTGGTTGTAGGAGTTGCCCAGCCCCCGGAACAACGTGGCCTTCGCCAGCAAAAAGCAGGCGAGGAAACTGCCCAGCAGCGCGGCATTGCAGGCCAGTTCCGCCCGCCACGACGCCTTGTCATGCCACCAGACCCACGCGCGCACAAGCACCCATGCGATCAGATAATAGAGCGCGACCTCCTTGTTCAGATACAGCAGGTAGCAGAACGCCCCCCGCCGCCGCGCACCAGCCCACGCGGGCCTTCGGCTCTGCCAGCATGGCCCGCAGGAAGAAATACACCTGCCACAGCGAGAGCGGCAGAAAGACCGTCTCGCTCATGAACGTACTCGCAGCGGACATCGTGGGCAGCACCGCCGTAACGCCGACGAGAAACGCCGTGCGGCGGCGGTTCATGCCCATGGCCCGTGCCAGCGCATAGGCCGGGAAAACCGCGCTGGCCATGTAGGCGGCGTTCAGCCAGCCGATGGCCGTGATCTGCGCGGCGGTGGATTTGAGCAGCAGCGCAGGCAGGATGCAGAGCGGGTATAGAATTTTCTGGTAGTCGCTGGGCATATTGCGCACGCGCAGCCCGCGCCCGGCCAGCAGGCTGCGGGCTACGTCCAGATAGCGCAGCTCGTCGCTGTACACGGCCAGCTCCCGCGGGTAGCTGCTCAACATCCCGTACACAACGGCGCACACCGCAAACAGCATCACGACCCACAGCCAGCCGTTTCTTTTTTTTAGAAACGCGTTTTTTTTAGAAAGCATACACGCCCCCGCCATTTACCGGTGCAAGGGTTCCCTGCCCTCATCAAAAGCCTTCCCCCCTTTTCACTTCAGCTCAATATAATACACCGGGCACCGTTCCCCGTCGGTCACAAGCTCGATTTTTCCACGTCCAGCGTATCCTCGGCCAGGGCACGCAGCACGGCGGCGTCGTAATATGTAGCCGTACAGCAAAAATCCGTCGTGCAGGTCCCGGCTCTCCACCGCCGCGCGCAGGCTGGCGGCATCGTCCTCGCCGCTTGCCTGGTCAACGGCCTCGCGCTTGGCGAACTCCTCCAAGAACAGGTCGGGCGCGACCTCATACCCCCCGCCTTGTTCAGCACAACGGCGGGCAGCCTCGGTGTCGGCCAACGCAGCCTTGCGCGGGGCGGCGTCCTCATACAGGTAGGCGTTGGGGTCGGTCCGGTGCGCCGCAAGGATCGGCACCAGCGCCAGCAGCAGCAGGGGTCTCATGCTTCGGGGCCAGCCTGGCCAGCACCACAGCCACAGCCAGCACCACAGCGGCGTAGATCACCACATAGTAGCGGTCCGCCTCAAACGGCGCGGCCTTATCGATCAGCGCCACGTCCCCCGCCGACGCCAGCAGCAGCCCGGCGGCAAACAGGCCCTTGCCGCGCAGACGGCAGCCGCGCCGCCACAGCACCACCGCCGCGGCAGCCAACCACGGCCCACAGCCAGAGCCCGCCGAACTGGGCCGCCAGCAGCTGCACCACCGTGCCGATGCTCCTGCCCCCACTCTGCCAGCGCGGACAGGTCAAAGACGCTCGCAAACGCCTCTTTTCCGGGGAGCCGGAGAAGATATGGGCCTTCATCGTGGGGAAGGCCGCATACGCCGCGGCCAGCGCGGCAAACTCGGCGATCGCATAGCCGCCCGCCGTCTTGAACCGCCGCGTAGCCAGCAGCAGCCAGACGACGCCGAACAGTCCGCAGACGAAAAGCAGAACACCAAAAAAAGAAATACTGCGTCAGCGCCCCGGCCATTGTGACCGCAAACAGACCCGGCCAGACCGCACGCGGCGGCTTTTGCCCCGCCTGCAGCGCCTGCCACAAAACCACATGGCAGTACAAAAGCACGATGCCCTCCAGCATCATCAGGCTGTACATCCGGGTGAACACCGCCATGCCCTGCACGCCGACGCAGAGCAGCCAGCAGGCCGCCGCCGTCCACGCGGGCCAGAACCGCCCGATCAGCCGCTTCGCCGTGCAGTACAGCACCGCTGCCCCCGCAAGCAGGCAGACAAAGTTCGGCAGCAGCCCGACCCACGGCAGCCCCAGCTGCGGGAACAGCGATTCCGCCGTATAGATCAGGCAATAGTAGAGCGGCGGGTGGACATCGATCTTCTGGTTGTTCCATGGGATGGTATAGTCAAACAGGCGGCCCGGCGTCAGGACCGCGCTGTAAAAGCTGCCGTCATGCCAGCTGTCCAGATAGCCGTCCTGCAGCGCATAAAAGCCGCCGGGGTAGTTGGCCAACTCATAGGTATACAGCTCGTCCACATGGTAGCCCTGCTTGTGCGCCGCGTAGTAGAGCATCAGCGCCAGCCCCACGGCCAGCAGCGCCGCCACCGCCAGCATGCGCTTGGTTTTTTGTTTTTCATGATTCCCGCTTTCCGTTTCTGCCTGATCGTAGGGGCGCATTCTATATGCGCCCGCGCACCTCGCGCTGCCGCAAACCTCCCGGGCGGATATGGAATCCGCCCCTACGGGAATGCGCGCCCGTTCGTTTACACACACCTGCATACCGCAAAAGGCCTGCCGCAAAGGCAGGCCTTCCGTTTGTTTTACTCCTCGGCGTTTTCTTCCTTATCGCGCACAAAGCGCCACAGCTCACCGATGGTGAGATCCTCGCTCAGCTCGCTTTCATCGATCTCCACGCCGATTGCCTCGCCCAGCGCCCAGGCCAGCTCGATCATATCCTCATGGTCGGCGCCCAGGTCAGCCAACGCTGTGCCGCGGCTCAAATCGCTCGTGTCGCAGCTGAACTGCTCTGCCAGCAGATCCTGCAATTCTTCAAAGGTCATTCCGTTTTCCCCCTCTCACTGGGAAGTTTTGTGTTCTTATCATACAAGCCCACAGCGGTTCCGTCAAGGGGCAAACCAGCAACAACCGCACAAATTTATTGCGCCTGATTTGTGGAATCTGCCGAAGGCCCCGCCGGTAACTGCGGCTGTGCGTTCAAAATGCGCATAAACTCCTCGCCGGAGATCGTCTCTTTTTCGTACAGATACTGGGCAATTTCGTCCAGCTTGCGCTTGTTGTCGGCCAACATCTGGTACGCTTTCTTGTGCTCGGCCTGCACGATCTCCACGACCTTGGCATCGACCTGAGCCGCCGTCTGCTCGCTGCAGGCCGAGGCTCGCGTCGCCGCCCAGGTAGGCGTTGTTCACAGTCTCCAGCGCGACCATGTCGAAATCCTCGGTCATGCCGTAGCGGGTGACCAGTGCGCGGGCCAGCTTGGTGGCCTGCTCAATATCGTTCGACGCGCCCGTCGTGATGGAGTGGAAGATCAGCTCCTCCGCCGCGCGTCCTCCGGTCAAGCGTCGCGATCTTGTTCAGGATCTCCTCTTTCGTCATCAGCGTATGGTCGCCGTCCTCCACCTGCATGGTGAAGCCAAGCGCACCCGACGTCCGCGGCACGATGGTGATTTTCTGCACCGGGGCGCTGTTGGTCTGCAAGGCGGCCACAAGGGCGTGGCCGACCTCGTGGTAGGAGACGATGCACTTTTCTTTATTGTTGAGGATCTTATTTTTTTTCTGCGCACCGGCAAGGATCGTGTCCACGGCCTCCTGCAAGTCAAACTGGGTCACAGCCTTGCGGCGGTGGCGCACAGCGCAGAGGGCGGCCTCGTTCACGATGTTGGCCAGCTCGGCGCCGGACGCACCGGGCGTCATGCGGGCCACAACGGGAAAGTCGCAGTCGGGACCAAGCTTGACTTTCTTAGCGTGCAGGCGCAGGATGCTCTCGCGGCCCTTCAGATCGGGCAGCTCGACGGGCACGCGGCGGTCAAAACGGCCCGGGCGAGTCAGCGCAGGGTCCAGGGATTCCGGGCGGTTCGTCGCTGCCAGGATGACGACGCCCTTTGTGGCGTCAAAGCCGTCCATCTCGGTCAGCAGCTGGTTCAGCGTCTGCTCGCGCTCGTCGTTGCCGCCAAGGTTGGAGCCTCCGTCACGCTTCTTGCCGATCGTATCGATCTCATCAATGAAGACGATGCAGGGCGCCTTTTCACCCGCCTGTTTGAACAGGTCACGTACCTTGGACGCACCCATGCCGACGAACATCTCGACGAACTCACTGCCCGCGATGGAGAAGAACGGCACACCGGCCTCGCCGGCGACGGCGCGGGCCAACAGCGTTTTGCCGGTGCCCGGAGGGCCGACGAGCAGCACGCCCTTGGGCATCTTCGCGCCGATCTCCTCATACTTTTTGGGGTTGTTCAGGAAGTCTACAATTTCCTGCAGGCTCTCCTTGGCCTCGTCCTCGCCCGCTACATCGTTGAATTTGATGCCGGTCTCATCGTCCACCACGTACTGCTTCGCGCCGGACTTGCCGCCGAACAGCATGGCGTTGCCGCCGGCACCGCCCATCTCCTGCATCTTTTGGATGCCCAGCGGTTGACGAACCAGAACAGCAAAATCATCGGCAGGAAGGAAATGACGAGGTTCAGCAGCGAATCCCAGATGGTGGGCGACTGATAAACCGTGCCGAACTCCACCCCCGCATCCTCCAGCCGGGTGACGAGGTTGTTATCCTGCGCGATGGCATTGGTCTTGTAGGAGTTTTCGTTTTTGTCCACAAAGTAAATTTGCTGATCCTCGATCTGGACGGTGGAAAGTTCCTTATCCTCCAGCATTTGCAGGAAGGTACTGTAATTCACGCTTTTTCACGCTCGCCTGCATCACAGCCGGGAACAGGAAAACATTGCTTAAAATGACGATGGAAAGAATGACCGCGTAGCCGATCCAAAGTTTCTTTTTGGGTCTTTCGGCGGCTGTGTCGTCTCTTTCATAGGGGAATGCCTCCTCCTTATCTTTTTGTAACTATTATAGCATGCTCCCAAAAAATGAACAGCGTGTGAAACAACTTTGAACGAACCGCAAAAAATCCCGCCGCGGCGGGGCTTCTGGCGGGCTTTCTCCACATTTTGCACAGGTTTTCGACAGGTTTCCACTGTGGAAATGTGGAAAACCATGTTGAAACTGTGGAAAACCCCGTGCAAACCCACAAAAATAGCACGATAGACAGGGTTTGTTGAAATGTGGAAAACCGAGACAAAAGCTCCCTGCAGGGGAGCTAGACTGTCCTCATATTTTTCTGGGAGGGGGCTCCGCCCAGGCAGGCGGGGAGAGAGAACTGTTCCCGCTGTCCGAATATTTCGGAAATGGCAGCAGTCCTTCCTCCGCCCGTTCGCCTCCTTACATATCAGCCGGCCGAGCCGATGGCCAACTTTTTTCCTGCCAAGTTTCCGTAAATTTTAAAACAAAAGTCAAACTTTCGTCCAAATTTTCCCGCATTTTGTAACAACTCGGAAACATTTGTCGTTATAATAGACAATACGCCTTTTCAAAAAACCGGTCCTGCCGGAAGGAGGCCCCGCTATGAATCCCATCATAAACCGCAAACAGGATATTCTGTATAAAGACCTTGCCGTTGACCTTACCGCCCACCGCGTATCCCGCGCCGGGCATGAGCTGCTGCTGACCCCGCGGGAGTTTGCCCTGCTGGCCGTGCTCGTGACCCACTGCGACACAGCTTTAAGCCGCAGCCAGCTGCTCGAGGCCGCCTGGGGCTACGCCTTTATCGGCGAGAGCCGCACCGTGGACGTACATATCAACCGCCTGCGCCGCAAGCTCGGCCTGCAAACGACATCCAGACCGTCTACAAGGTAGGCTACCGCCTGAACAGCGCCAACTGAAACCGCAAAGCGCCCTGCACTTTTTACCGTGCAGGGCGCTTTTCCTTTCCTTTTCAAAAAGTTCCATATTCCCCGCCCGGCGTGTAGATCGTCCCATCGGGGCCGATGACCACATTGTTCAGCGTGTCCAGGCCGCCGTAGACGTCCGGGTCCAGCGTGACACACAGAGCGAAATCGACCTCGTCCGGGGCATAGCGCACGACCCGCAGCACACCGGAGGTATGCTTATATTCCAGCCCGTCCTCCGTGGTGGTCTGCTCCCAGCTGCCGTCCAGCGTTGTGTCCAGCTGGGTCAAAAACGCCTGCACCTGCTCCTCCGGTGTACTCTCTGCCGCGGGCAGTCGGTTGTCAAGGACGCTGACCTGCAAAACGCGCCGTTGCCGGGCAGATACATCAGCCCGATGCTCGTCTCATCGTCGATACTGTACATCTCGCCGCTTTCCGTCACCTTGTAGGCGTTCACCGTGTACATCTGGAAGCTCACAGTCTGGATATTGCCCGTGTAGCTGCACCCGTAGCACTGGACCTGCACGCTGCCGTTTTTCCGGCTGCACCGGCCCGGCGTGGGCCTCGCCCTCGGCCACGCGGTCCAGCAGGTAGTCAAGCTGCTCCCGGCTGAGAAGGCCCCGCGCGGCGGCCTGCTTCAGCTTGCCGCGCAGTACGGTAAAGACATTGTCGGACCAATAGCTGTCCGCCCGATTGATGCCGCCCTGCACGCCGTAACGGTAAAGCGCCCCGGCCACGGGGTCCAGGCGTATCTCGTCGCTCATCACGCCGGGCAGGGCGGGCCGCGGCTGGGCCGCACGGCAGCGCACCGTCTGCCCGTACGGCCAGCGGCGGCAGTGCCAGCAGAGCCAGGCTCACCGCGGCAATTTTTAAAAATTTATTGTTGCTGCGCTGCTTCTTCATGCTCTGCCTCCTTCTGCAATAAAATCGTCACTGTCGTGCCCTCGCCCACACGGCTTGCAAAGGTCATCTGCGTGCCGAATGCCTCTGCAATTTGTGCAGAGCGCCAGCCCCACGCCGCTGCCGCCGTTGGCCCGGGCCCGGGCCTTGTCCACCCGGTAGAACGGCTCGGTCAGGTGGGGCAGCGCCTCCGCCGGGATACCGCAGCCCGTGTCCTGCACGGTCAGCCGCCAGCATTCGCCCGCGTCGGTGCAGCGCAGGTGGACCGCGCCGTCCTGCGGCCCGGCGTGCCATGCATTCAGCGCCAGATTGCGCACAAGGTCCGCCAGCAGCACCCGGTCCGCCAGCACAACGGCCTCCGCGGGCGCGTCGCAGTCCAGCACCATCCGGCAGACTGCGCACGGCATCGGCAAAGGCCGCGGCCACCCGCACGGGGCGCAGCACCACGCCGTCCGCCTGCAAGCCGTTCAGCGCCAAAAAGCTGCTGGCTCAAGCTCTCCAGCCGTGCGGACTCATGGTAGAGGGCCTCCGCCGCCGTGCGCCGTCGTTCCGCATCCAACGTGCCGCCGCGCGCAGCAGGTCGGCGTAGCCGATCAGGCTGGTCAGCGGCGTTTTCAGCTCGTGGGTCAGGTCGGCCACAAAGCGGCTCTGGCGGGCGTTCAGCTCCTGTAGACGCTCATAGTGGTACGCCGCGACCAGCGCCGCCAGCGTGATGATCGCCTGCACGGCCAGCCAGCTGTACAAAAAGCCGGTTCCGCGCGGCGAACGCCTCGGACGCATCCGCCGCCGTGACGACGGCCACGGGGTAGGAGTCGTGTTCAACACCCCGCCCAGCAGCAGCGTCTCCCCGCGCAGCAGGATGCCGTCCGTGGCCGCGGCGGCCTGCTGCACATCGGCGGCGGCCACGCTCTCCGGCAGGGCGCTGTAGGCGACGTCGCCCTCCCGCAACAGCGCAAACGCGGCAGTGCTGCTGCCCAGGATCAGCCACTGGCCGCGGGTGTACGCCTGCCCTACCCGGGCGCAGACCGAGTCGGCCCCGCTGCTCAGATAGCCCGCGCCGCTCCGGGCATCGTACTCGGCGGCAAAAAGCATCCTCCAGCCCACAGACATTGCGCTGGTGCTGCAAAACCGCCTGTTCCTCCAGCGCGTCCAGCCGTTCCCGGAACGTCCTGCACGCCAGCCCGCCGCCCGCCAGCGCCATTGCCAGCGAGAGTGCAAGGACAGCCGTGTACATGGATGTACGCTTCATAAAGTCACCTCCTGCGGTTTCCCGGTTGTATGATTCATTCTGATTTACCGCCATGTGGGGCCGGACATGTCCGGCCCGGCAGCCTTCCGCCATGACCCATTCACGGTCTGCCGTCTTGCAGCCCGCGGGCCGGGCATGCCCGGCCCCTACCGTTCTGCCAGCAGCTTATACCCCACCTTCGGCACGGTCACGATCTTGTCCGCCCAGTCCAGCTTTTGCGCAGCCGGTGGATGTGCAGATCCAGCGCCCGCGGGTTCGGCTCCGCGTCGGGGCCCCAGACCCGCTCATACAAAATATCACGGTAGAGCGCCTGTCCCCGCGCCCGCACCAGAACCAACAGCAGCGTAAACTCCCGCGGGTCAGCTCCACCGCGCGCCCGTTTTGGGTCACGGTGCGGTTGTCCGGGTCTACCTCGGCATCGAACACCCGCAGCGTCGCCGCCCGCCGCCCGGTGTGGCGCAGAAGTCCCTCGACCCGGGCCAGCAGCTCCGCCGGGGCAAACGGCTTGACGATGTAGTCATACGCGCCCAGCTTCAACCCGCGCACCCGGTCCGCCACGGCGTTTTTCGCCGTCAGAAAGATGACCGGCGTGCCGGTTGGCGCAATGTAGTCCATCAGTGCAAAGCCGTCCACGCCCGGCAGCATGACGTCCAGCAGCACCAGATCAAACTGCTGCTTTTCCAGCAGGTCGGCGGCCTGCTCGCCGTCGCAGGCCAGCACAAGCGGCTGCCCCAGCGGCTCCAGCGTCATCTCAATGAGCCTGGCAATATGCGGCTCATCATCCACGATCAAAATCGGAAGCATCGCGTTTTCCCCTTTCGTTGAGGCCAGTATAGCACGGCAGGGTTTCTGAAAGTTTTCCGTTCTAAATGCAGTGCAAAAAAAAGGCCCCCCGGGCATGCCCCACCGGCCCGCAGACTGGGGCCAAGGTTTCCCATCAGCAAACCATTTGCCAGGGGTAAACGCGATCCCAGAGTCACCGTCGGTGCAGCCCTTTGCCCCTTCCCTTTAAGCTTTATTCCCCCAAAACTCCCTGTATTTCCTTTCTCCACGGCCCTGACTTCCTCCTCAAACGCCCGGGCGCTCACGCGCAGTGCGCCGTGCCCCATGACGATGATCTGCTCCGGCGCCGTCGCTGCTGACAACGCGGGTGCGGTGCTCCTTCGCCAGCTCGTGGGTCGCGCGCTCAATGTACATATCCGCCGTCTCGGCCTCGCGGGTGTAGACAACATACAAATTGTGGTACTGCTCCACCTCCCGCGCGCCGCCGCGCACCTTGTAGGCGTCAAAAACCAGGATCGGCACACAGCGGCGGTAGCCCGGCGTAGTTGCACAGAATATCCATCAGGCGGCGGCGCGGCGTCCAGATTGCCGTCTCGGCCAGCCTTTTGCGCATCATCCCACGCAAAAATCACGTTGTAGCCGTCCACCAGCAGGTAGTCCGGCCCGGCGGGCACGGGCTTTGCGGGCACGGACGCCGCCGCGGGGCCGTGTGCAGGGCCGCGCGGGCCGCCTTTTTCGCGTGTCGCCAGTCGCCGCGGCGGCTTTATTTTTCCGTAGGTTCGTTCAAAAATTGCCAACAGCTCTTTTTGTCCTGCTCCAGCGTGCCGCGGTAGGCGTCGGCACGGCGGCGGCGCGCGTTGGCATCGTCCTCAGCGTCGGCTTCGGTGTCTGTCGCCGTCTCGCCGTTCAGCCGCCGTTCCAGCCCGGTGGACAGATGCCCGGGCGGGCACCTCGTCCCATTTGACCAGATACCCGGCCCCGTGGGCGCAGAACACCGAATCCGCCGGGTTTTCCACATCCGCGTCGGGGTCATACCCGCGGCGGAGACGATTTCGTCGGCGTTATGGCAGGCGTCGTACCCGGCGGGCAGTACAGCCCACCGGCCCAGGCCGTGGGTGTAGGCTGCGACCTCCCGCGCATAGCCGCGCGCCGTGGCCACAGGCAGGCGGCCCGTCAGCCGCACCGTGCCGCCTGACGTCCCGGTGCCTCAAAAAGCTGCCGCACATCCTCTGCACATCGGCTATGGCGCGGCCCAGCGCGTCGGCGGGCAGTTCCAGCGTGAAATCATACCACGGTTCCAGCAGCGTTACGCCGTCCTTGGCTCGGCCATCCGCAGGCCCCCTGGCGCACGGCGCGGCGGTAGGTGGCCTGGCGGAAGTCTCCGCCCTCGGTGTGCTTCTGGTGGGCGCGGCCCGCCGCCAGCGTGATCTTCACATCGGTCAGCGGCGCACCGATCAGCACGCCCGGGTGGGTGCGCTCGGCCAGATGCGTTCAAGATCAGCCGCTGCCAGTTTTCGGCCAGTGTGTCGGGCGGGCAGTCTGCCGCCAGCTGTACGCCGCTGCCCCGGGGAGCGGGTTCCAGCAGCAGGTGCACCTCGGCGTAGTGGCGCAGCGGCTCATAGTGGCCGATGCCCTCCACCGCCCTTGTCAGCGTCTCTTTATACAAAATGCCGCCCTCGCTGAACGCCACGTTCAGCCCAAACCGCTCCTGCAAGATCGTCTGCAAAATTTCCAGCTGCACCTCACCCATCAGCTGGACGTGTACCTCGCCGAGGTCGTCGCGCCAGTTGACGTGGAGCTGCGGGTCCTCGTCCTCGAGGGTCTGCAGGGCTTTTAAAACGGTGTGGGCGTCGGCGTCACAGTCGATGCGGTAGTTGAGCACAGGCTCCAAAAGCGGCGTCTCCGCGTCGGATTCCGCGCCAAGCCCTGCCCGGGCCGCGTACTGACCGGCCCCGCTGCGGCCACGACCATGCCGGGCAGCGCCTCGCTGACCAGCCGGAATTTGCCGCCGTTGTACAGCCAGCCGCAGCGCGTCGGCCTTCTCGCCGCCGGGCAGCACATCTTTACATGCAGCACGCCGCCCGTGACCTTCAGCCAGGTCAGCCGCGTGCCCGCATCCTCACTGATTTTGAACACGCGTGCGCCAAATTCCGGCCACTGGGCCGGGGTGCGGGTCAGCGTCTGCAAGCCGCGCAGTAAGCCGTCCAGTCCGTCCAGACGCAGCGCCGCGCCGAAAAACACCGGAAAGACCTGCCGCCGCGCAATAGCGGTCTGCACGGTTTCCTGCCGCTGCTGCGCCGGTCTCAAGCACCTCGTTCATCAGCGGCTCGCTGCACAGAGCCAGCGCCTCTGGGTCGGGCGCGGCGGAAAAAATCCACACATCCGTCGCCGAAGCGGCCCCGCAGCTCTCGCAGACGGACAGCAGCGTCCGCGCCGGGCAGATCCATTTTGTTGACAAAAACGAACGTAGGAACGCGGTAGCGGGCAAGCAGCTTCCACAGTGTCTCGGTGTGGGCCTGCACGCCGTCGGTGCCGGAGACGACGAGGACGGCGTAGTCCAGCACTTGTAAGGCGCGCGCCTCGGCCTCGGCGGAGAAATCCACGTGGCCGGGGGTGTCCAGCAGGGTCAGCGCGGTCTCGCCGCAGCCGTCGGCGGCGGGCAGCGTCAGCACCGCCTGCTTGGCAAAAATCGTGATGCCCCGCGCCCGCTCCTGACTGTCCGTGTCCAGAAAGGCGTCCCTGTGGTCCACGCGCCCCAGCTTGCGCAGCACCCCCGCGCGGTAAAGCAGCCCTTCGGCCATGTAGTTTTGCCGCTGTCCACATGTGCCAGCAGCCCGACGACCAGACGTTTCATACCCGTTCCCCTTAGCTTTCAAAAATCATGCCCCTATTGTACAATTTTTCTTGTCATTTGGCAAACGCTGTGCTATACTTTATCCCAAATCCACCGAGGAAGGAGAGCACCCTCTTATGCGTTGGCAGTTCGGTGTGGTGTTCCAGAAAAAAAAGGAAACCCCTGACGAATCGACGCTGTAAGTGTGCCCTTTACCTCGGTAACGCCGTAAGGTGCAGTTTTTTGCGCCCTGTGGCTTTGCCGCGGGCGCTTTTGCGGCAAATGGGTAATCTCGCACGTATCCCCAAAGCGCCGCTCCGTGAATTGCGGTATTCTGCGTCGCGGGCTCGGTAATACACAAAGTATTTTTTGCTGCAGCTTTTTACATCGGCAAATTGTGCTCAATTTAAGGGCACGTTTTCGTATACTATCACGAAAAGGGTGTTCCCCATGAATTTACAAAAACAGCTTCGCTGCGTGTATCTGCACGCATTTACCTCTACCCTGCACTTCACCGACGCCGTCTGGGTCGCGCTGCTGGCGGCCTGCGGCTTTACGCTGGCGCAAATCGGCCTGGCCTGAGGGCGTTTTCCACGGCGTCAGCCTGCTGTGCGAGGTGCCCAGCGGCATGGCTGCGGATCTGGGGCGGCGGCGCACGCTGATTTTCGGCGGTGTGCTGGGCGTTGTCTCCGCCGCCACCATGGCGTTTGCGCCCAGTCTCGCGTTCATCTGCGCGGGCATGGGGCTGAAAGCGCTGGGCTACAACCTGCTCTCCGGCACCACGGAAGCCCTGACCTACGACAGCCTGAAACCGCCGGACGGGAGCGCGACTACATTAAAGTAGACGCCAAAGCGTCAATCTTCATGAAACCAGCCTCCGCCCTCGGCGCACTGGCCAGCCTGCTGGCCGGGGTGCTGACCTCGGCGGGCTACTACCTTGCGGACGCCGCGGTCAGCGCGCCGTCTCCGCCTTGGCCGCGGCCAACCTGACCGAACCTGTCGTCACCGACGAACAGGCTGCACGCGAGAAGCACTATCTACAAGAATTGCCCGCCCGGCTGCGTGTGCACATTTTGGACAGTCTCGACTGCCTGTGCAGCAGCACACCGGCGCGGCGCATTATCATGGCCGACGCGGTCATCTCGCTGCCGTCCTACCTGACTTCGATGTTCCGTCCAGCAGCGGCTGACCCAGCAGGGGCTGGGCCATGGAATGGCTGTTCCTGCCGGGTCTGCTGGCTGGGGCCGCGGGCATGGCGGGCGCATCGCTGGGCCGCCGCCTGCACCCCAAACGGCTGCGCGCGCTCTATTTTTCGGCTGTGCGCTGCTCGTCGGCACAGGCACGCTTCTGGCGGGCGCGGCCCCGGCGCTGCTCTGCGCCGCCGGGCCGGTACTCGTACAGGGGGCACTCTCCGTCTGGTTCCTGCACAGTATGCAGCGGCTCAACGACGCGATCCCCAGTGACCGCCGCGCAACGCTCATCAGCGTGGACAGCATGGCCTACAGTCTGCTGATGATCCCCGCCAGCCCGCTTGTGGGCCTTGTGGGCGACCCTGACCGGCCAGGCGGGCGCAGGGCTCTGTGTACCGTGCGCACTTGTCGTCGGCAGCGGCCTTGCGGCAGCGGGCAAAAACGCGCTATAATGGGCGCGGAGCATAATTACCCGATTTTTGGTAGGGGCCGATGCCCGCATCGGCTCGCAAACAGGAGGCAAAATCCAGATGACATATAAAGAAGTTTTACAGGCCGCCCAGGGTCAGATGGGCCCCTGCCGCGCCTGCCCGGTCTGCAATGGCCGCGCCTGCGGCGGCACCATCCCCGGCCCGGGGGCCAAGGGCAGCGGCACGGTGGCGATCCGCAACTTTGACGCGTGGCGGAATGTGCGGCTGAACATGGATACGATCCATGAAAATTTTGAGCCGGACACATCCCCTGACGCTGTTTGGCCGTAAGCTTCAAATATCCGTTCTTTGCCGGGCCTGTCGGCGCAATGACGCTGCACTACGGCGATAAATACAACGATCTGGACTACAACAATATCCTTGTCCCCCGCCTGCGCGGCGGCTGGCATTGCTGCCTTCACCGGCGACGGCACGAACCACAAGGTCATGGAGGGCGCGGCTGCTGCCATCACGGCCTGCGGCGGCGCGGGCATTCCCCACCGTCAAGCCGTGGGACAACGCCACGGTGGCCCGGAAAATAGCGCTGGCGCGCAGCTCCGGCTGCTTCGCCGTGGCTATGGACATTGACGCGGCGGGTCTGCCATTTTTACAGCACCTTGACCCGCCCGCGGGCAGCAAGACCGTGGAGCAGTTAAAAGAAATTGCCCTGGCCGCGGGCGTGCCGTTTATCTTAAAGGGCATCATGACCGTCAAAGGCGCGGAAAAGGCCATCGAGGCCGGGGCTGCCGGCATCGTTGTGTCCAACCACGGCGGCCGCGTGCTGGACGACTGCCCCGCCACGGCGGAGGTTCTGGCCGACATCGTGGCCGCAGTGGACGGCCGCGCCAAGATCCTTGTGGACGGCGGCATCCGCACCGGCAACGACGTGTTCAAGGCGCTGGCTCTCGGCGCAGACGCCGTGCTGATCGCGCGGCCCTTCGTCACCGCCGTCTACGGTGCCGGTGCCGACGGCGTCGCCGCCTACACAGCCCAGCTTGGCAATGAGCTGGCCGACACGATGCGCCTGTGCGGTGCGCCCACGCTGGACGCCATCACCCGCGATATGGTACGGGTCATCAAGTAAAAAACGTAATAAAAAAATACCATGTTTCCCGGTTGCAAAAACCGTCGAAACATGGTATTCTTTATGCCGCTTTATGCGGCGGGCACTGCACATACGGCAGGCGGTTGGTCTCTACCTCCGAAAGGAGGTGAGATCATGCGTTTTACATTCACGTTTTATGTTGGTCGCAAGACTATTACATTGAGCATCGTTGCAAGAACCGCCACTCGGCAAAGTGACGGTTCTTAGGTGATAAATAAGAACCCAATTGAAAGAGACCAACCGCTTGTCGCAGCGCCTTTTTCTATAGTTATTATAACGCTGTGCTGTCCTTTGTCAAGCCGCAGCCTGCCGCCTCTCCCCTGCATAAATATCCTTTTTCTGCAAAAATCCCCCAAACCTCTTGCATAACCCGCGGTTTTGCATTACTATTAAAGCATACCGCCGCTTTAAACCGGCAGTGTGAGGGATCTGTGCGAAGTATAGGAGGAAGTATCATGAAAAAATTCATCAGCACCGTTCTGGCACTCGGCATGGCCGCAAGCCTGGCCGCCTGCGGCGGCAGCGCACCCACGGCAGCTTCTACGGAAAGCACCGCAGCTTCCGCCGCTGAAGCCACTGCCGACAGCGACCTTGCCTACATCAAAAACAAGGGCAAAATGACCATCGGCTACACGGTATATGAGCCGATGAACTACACCGACGCCGACGGCAATTTCACCGGCTTTGACACCGAGCTGGCGACCGCTGTGTGTGAGAAGCTGGGCGTGGAGCCCGACTTTGTTGAGATCAACTGGGGACACCAAAATTGTTGAGCTGGATGCCAAGAGCATTGATTGCATCTGGAACGGCATGACTCTGACGGATGATATCCAGGCCAACACCGCCTGCACCAAGGCCTACGCCAAGAACGCGCAGGTCGTCGTGATGAAGGCCGATGCCGATTACAGCTCCACCGCCGACCTCGTCGGCAAGACCGTGGTCGCCGAGGCCGGTTCCGCCGGTGAGAGCGCCATCAACGACGACGAGAGCCTGGCCCAGGCCGATTACGTCAGCAAGTCCGTCCAGACTGACTGCCTGATGGAGGTCGCCGCCGGTACGGCTGACGCCGCCGTGCTGGATCTGACGCTGGCCACCGCCATGATCGGCGAGGGCACCGACTACGCGAACCTGGCTATTAAAGACGAGCTGAACGCCGAGGAGTACGGCGTGGCCTTCCGCAAAGGGCAGCGATGCTGCCGACGCCGTGAACGCTGCCTTTGACGAGCTGAAGGCCGACGGCACGATGCAGGCCCTGGCCGACAAGTACAGCCTGACGCTGGCCGACTGATGGGCGAGGCAGCAGTCATCTGGGGCCGCCTGACCGAGGCGTTCTGGCTGAACTGCCAGCTGTTCGGGCTGACTCTATTGTTCGCACTGCCGCTGGGCCTGGTGGTGGCGTTCGGCTCGATGAGCCGTTTTGCCCCGCTGCGCGGCGTGGTAAAAACCTTTGTCTGGGCGATCCGCGGCACACCGTTGATGCTGCAGATTCTGGTCATCTACTTAGGCCCCGGCCTGCTGGGCTTTGCCAGCCCATGGCCGTCCGGCGGCAGCGGCCGTCTGGTGGCGGCTGTGGTGGCTTTCGTCATCAATTATGCCTGCTATTTTTCGGAAATTTACCGCGGCGGCATCGAGGCAGTCCCCAAAGGCCAGACCGAGGCCGGGCAGGTGCTGGGCATGACCAAGGCGCAGATCTTCTTCCGCGTGACGCTTTTGCAGGTCATCAAGCGCATTCTGCCGCCGATGGGCAATGAGATCATCACGCTGGTCAAGGATACCTCGCTGCGCGAACGTCATCGCCAACAAGGAGGTCATCATGATGGCGAAAGAGTACAGCGCCAAGGGGCCTGATCTGGCCGCTGTTCTCCACGGCGGTGTTCTTCCTCGTGTTCAACGGTGCGCTGACGCTGCTGTTCGGCTGGCTGGAAAAGCGGCTGGACTATTTCAAGTAAGGGGGCGCGCGGCTATGGCATTGTTGAAGTAAACGGCATCGGCAAAAAACTTTGGCTCGACAAAGGTGCTGCGCGATATCTCGTTTTTCGATCTGGCCGCGGCGAGGCGCTCGCCATCATCGGGTCGTCCGGCTCCGGCAAAACGACGCTGCTGCGCTGCTTGAACTTTTTGGAGACAGCGGACGCAGGCAGCATTACGGTGGCGGGCGAGACACTGTGGAGCGCCGCCGACACCAAAACGCAGAGCGAGGAGGCCATCCGCAAAAAGCGGCTGCATTTCGGGCTGGTGTTCCAGAATTTCAACCTGTTCCCCAGTACACGGCGCTGCAAAACGTGATGCTGGCGGGCCAGCTTTTGGCGAAAGAGCGCCCGGACTACAAGCAGAACCGGCGGCAGATTCTGGCCGACATTGAAACGCAGGCAAAGGCCCTGCTGGCGCAGATGGGGCTTTCGGACCGGGAGCACCACTACCCGCACCAGCTTTCGGGCGGACAGCAGCAGCGCGTGGCGATTGCCCGCGCACTGGCGCTGCACCCGTGACATCCTCTGCTTTGATGAGCCTACCTCGGCCCTTGACCCCGAGCTGACCGGTGAGGTGCTGCGCGTCCTGCGGGAGCTTGCCGCGCACCGCACCACCATGATCATCGTCACCCATGAGATGAAGTTTGCCCGCGACGCTGCGGACCGCATCCTCTTCATGGACGGCGGCGTTGTGGTTGAGCAGGGCAGCGCAAAGGATCTCATCGACCACCCCAAAGAGGAACGCACCCGCCAATTTTTGGCAAGCTACGGGAAATAAACGAAACCGGCAGACCGTTTGATCCAACGGTCTGCCGGTTATCTTTTTTTCTGTAGGGAGGGATCTTGCCCCCTCCGCGGCGCTTTTGCGATCGGCACTCACGGCCCGGAACGGTCAAGACCGTTCCCTACAAATCCGCGTTTTTCCATTTGCGATTTTCCCCTCACGGGGCCTCCGTAGGGGCGCATTCTATATGCGCCCGCGCCGTCCGCGGCGGCGGAAGCATCCCCGGGCGGACAAAAAATCCGCCCCTGCAAAGCATTTTTCACGTCAACGCGCTATTACCGCACCGCAATGCACTCGATCTCGACGAGTGCCCCCTTCGGCAGGGCGGCGATCTGCACGCAGCTGCGCGCCCGGGGAAGCCGCCGTGGAAGTACGTCCCGTAAATCTCGTTCACGGTGCCGAAATCGCCAGATCCTGCACGAAAACCGTCGTCTTGACGACATTGTCCAGCGTCAGACCGGCCTCCTGCAGCACGGCCTGCAGATTCTTCAGCGCCTGGTGCGTCTGGGCCTGCACGCCCCTCGGCCAATGCGCCGGTGGCGGGGTCCAGGCCGAGCTGGCCGCTGCAATAGACGGTGTCACCGGTGTCAACCGCCTGGGCATAGGGGCCCAGGGCGGCGGGTGCGTTCGTGGTAGCAATACGCTTCATAATAAAACACTCCTCTATATTATTTTTCAGGCTCGTCGGTCTCGGGCGGCCATACAAAAGCCGCGCCGGGCCAGAGCAATCCTGCAAAAACTCCGTTGCCTGCTTCGTGTAGGCGGTGTTGTCGTGGTAGTAGCTGACGGCGTGCTCGGCACCGTGCACCGTCAAAAATTTTGCCTTTCGCGCGGCAGGCTTCATAGTTGCGCCGCCCCATCTCATAGGGCACAAAGCCGTCCGCATCGCCGTGGACAAAAAAGATCGGCACCTTGCTCTGCGCTGCGGCGGCCTCGCAGTCGGCGTCCTCGGGGTCAAAGTGGCCGAACAGGATCGCGCCCAGCCGTCCAACCGCATAGGTCAGCTCCAGCGGCATGCCGGGCAGATATTCCGGCAGGCACTTGCGGGTGATCTCCCGCGGGCTGGTGTAGCCGCAGTCCGCCACAATGCCGCAGACGTTGTCCGGCAGGTTCAGCCCGGCGGCCAGCAGCACGGTGGCTGCGCCCATCGAGACGCCCATCAAAAAGATGGGGACTTCCGGGGCCAAAGTGGCTGCGTGCCCAGACGGCCCAGTCCCGGGCATCGTAGCGTTCTTTAACGCCCATGGTAATGGTGTGCCCGCCGCTGTACCCGTGGGCGCGCTGGTCGGGCAGCAGAACATTATAGCCCAGCGTCGTGCAGAGGGTGTAGCCGCCCAGGCCGTCCCGCACGGCATAGCCCCGGTAGCCGTGGAAGATGATTGCCAGCGGCGCACCATCGGCGTGGTGGTAGTATCGTGCGGCCAGCGGCGTGCCGTCCTGCGCCGTGATATGCACCGCCTTGAACATATCCCGCGCCAGCGCGTCGGCGTCGGGGCACATGGCCTTGCGGTAGCACTCCCGCGTGGGCATATCCGCCGGGGAGGGCACCTTCGTCGTCGGCTTCTGGTAAAAGGCAACGCGGTAGACGGCATACGCCGCGCCCAGCACCGCCGTGCCCGCCGCGGCCCCTGCCGCCAAAAAGAGGATGCTTTTTCATAACGGTCACCTCGTTTTCACTTTCCCAGATTATAACAAATTTCCCGGCATATCGCAACGATGTACCAAAAAAGTTTACACTTGCCAGCGCGGCACTTTCGCGGTATAGTAAAAAAATGCATTCCATAAATGGAGGCCGCCCCCATGAGCGAACTGACCCAGACCCTGAAGATACTCGTCACCCGCTACCCCGGCACAATGGCCGAGCTGGCCCGCAAAGCGTCGATCGACCGCTCCACGCTGTACAAAATTGTAAGCGGTCAGCGCACCCGCGGGAGTTCCAGCTGGAGCACCTGGCCGACGCGCTGGAATTGAGCGAGGAACAGAAATCCACCCTGCTGCTGCAATACAAGCAGCGTGGCCGCGGCCCCGATCCCAGGCTGCGCGCCGAGCTGCACCACCTGCTGGAGGTCTCTTTCCGGGTGGAGGATTTTACCCACCGCGAGGGTCTTATCTCCAACGAAGCCGCCAGCCAGCTGCGCTGCAGCGAGCAGTACATAGAGGGCAGCCGCGCACGTCGCCGCCGCCGTGGCATCGCTGGTGGCCAACCACATTCTGTCCGGCGATACCCGCCCGCTGTTCCTCTCGCCGTTCACAAACCCCATGCTGGACCATGTGCTGATAGAACGCTTTTCGGCAGCGGACGGCGCACCCGTCGCACTGTCCCAGCTGCTGGTTTATCCCGAGAACCGCGACATCCCCGGGAATGGGTGTCCGGCGTGTCCGTCCTGACCCGCACACTGCCGTTCCTTTTCCTGCCCAAGCTGAATTACGAGGCCCGCGTCGTGCGCCACGTCATGACCGAGCCCAGCCCCGGCACGCTGATGCCTGTCTATCTGCTGCTGCCCAAGGCCGCCGTCATGATGGACATCCAGGGCCAGAAGGCCTACATCATCATGGACCGCCGGGCCGTCGAAAATCTGCGCCTTGCGTTCAGCCGCAAATATCTCAACGCTGCATCGGTGCTGAAGCTGGCCACCGATGCCCACGACTTTTCGAATCCATAGCGCTGTACAACGACCTCTTTTCGGAAAAAGCGCCGCTGCTCCATGATCCGCTACCAGCCGCCGTTCGCCCTGTTTGCCGACGAGAAAATGGCCCTGCAGCTTGTCCGGCCCGGCGCCGCGCTGCAGTCCCTGCCCGCCCTGCTCGAACACCTGCAGATGTGGAGCGCCCAGGCCCCGGACCTCTATTTCTGTGAGGAAGGTCTTTTGCAGTTTGTACGCACCGGGAAAATGTTCGACATTCCGCCGGATCTGTGCGATGCGCCGGACATTCCTACCCGCCGGGAGCTGCTCCTGCGGCTGCGCCGCGCTGCGGAGTCTGACCGCCGCACCCTGCGCATCGTGGACTCTGCCCAGCTGGCGCCGACTCCGTCGATGAGCGTCAATGTTTTTCAGGGCCGCGGCGTTGTGTTCTGCCAGGCTATCCTGGGAGCCGGACGGGCAGTACTGCCGCGAGTATCTGATGCAGGACCCCATCCTGACCGAAGCCCTGCTGACCTACCTCGATGCCGCCCACGACTCTGATTGGCTGCGCAGCCAAAAATATACGGTGGACTTTATTGATTATTGTCTGCGTCTGCTGTAAAATAAAGCAGTATCGGTCCTGCCTGTACGGCGGGGCCTTTTTCTGCAAAGGAGAAAAACAATGGCACATACCGAGACCATGCTGGAAAGCAAAGAGATATTCAACGGCCGGGTCATCCGCGTCACGGTTGATAAGGTGCAGCTGGAGGACGGCACGACCTCGACGCGGGAGATTGTCCACCACCACGGCGGCGCCTGCATCCTGCCTGTGGACGCCGACGGCAGCGTAACGATGGTGCGTCAGTTCCGCTATGCCTTTGGCGAGGAAATCTGGGAGCTGCCCGCCGGCAAACTGGAGGCCGGCGAGGACACCTTTGAGGCCGCCAAGCGCGAACTGAGTGAGGAGTGCGGCCTGACGGCGGACAACTTCATCGACCTGGGCGTCGTCTACGCCACCGTGGGCTATGACAGCGAAAAGATCTACCTGTGGGCTGCCACCAGCCTGCACAGCACAGCGCAGCACCTCGACGCGGGCGAGTTCCTTTGATGTCGTCAAAATGCCGTTCGACGAGGCCCTCGGCCTTGTGATGGACGGCACGATCAAGGACAGCAAGACCCAGGTCGCGCTGCTGAAATACGCGCAGCTGCGCGCAAAAGTCTGAATGGGCGTTGAAATCCTGGACAACGGCACCCGCGTGCTGACCGCGCCGGGCGCGACATTCGGCACCGACGCGCTGCTGCTGGCCCGCTTCGCGCAGCCCCGCAGAAACGAGCGCGCGCTCGACCTGTGCAGCGGGTGCGGCATCGTCTCACTCGTTTGGCACGACGCCGGGCACCGCGGCCCCTGCACCGCGCTGGAGATCGACCCCGCCGCGTCCGCCCTCTGCGCCGCGGCCCTGGCCGAAAACGCCGACGCCGCGCACATCGCGCCGGTCTGCGGCGACCTGCGGCAGTTCTGCACCGCCGGGCCGGAGCAGGGGCAGTACGATTTTGCCGCCTGCAACCCGCCGTACTTCACAGCCGGTCCCCGCAGCCCGGACCCGCGCCGGGCCGAGGCCCGCCACACCGACAGCTGCACGACGGCAGACGCCGTGGACTGCGCCCGCCGCGCCCTGCGGGATGGGGGACGGTTTCTGCTGTGCCAGCGCCCCGGAGCAGTTGGCGGAAATTCTGGCCGCCTTACGCGCCGCGCGCCTTGAGCCGAAGCGTCTGGCTTTTTGTCAAGAACCGCCCCGACGCCGCGCCCTGGCTTTTCCTCGTCGAAGCCCAGAAGGGCCGCAAGACCGGCCTGCGCGTCGAGCCGGACATTCTGATCCAAACGGCGCCGCCCTCTACGGGCCGAATACTTTGTTGTTCGCCCCAGTGTGTCAAAAACCTCCCTCTGGGCAGGCATCGCCCGCCCGTGCTCGTTGCGGCAGCGGCAAACACCCCGGGCGGATATGGAATCCGCCCCTTTTTTGACACCCCGGGCGCAGGGGGTCGATGCTTGGCATCGACCCGAAAGGCCGCCGCGCCCCCCTTTCCCCAACATCATTCCATAAGGAGCTATTGTATCATGGGACTTTTCACGCGCAATTTTGATAAACCCGGCCCGGGCGTATCGCCCGACGCCCCCGTAAAAAGGGCGCTGCCCGCTTTTTTGAGATTTTGGGCCGCGACTTCTCCACCATCTGGCTGGCCGGCATACTGGCGATGCTCGGCGGTCTGCCGTTTGCCGCCGGTGTCTGGTTCGCCGTCGAGACCCACTCTTTGGTCCCGCTCGTCATGGCAGGCGTGCTGGGCGGCATGATCGCCGCGCCGCAGATCGTCGGCCTGAATGACACGATCCTGCGCACGCTGCGCGACGAGCCCGGCTACTGGTGGGGAGACCTACCGCCGCACCTGGAAGCGCAACCTGAAGGAATCCCTGCTGCCCGGCGCTGTCTGCGGCCTGCTGCTGGCCATGGAGCTTTTCTCACTCTGCCACATCAACATTGCCGGCGGGCAGGTGGCCGTGATCGCCGTGCTGGTCGCCCTCATCCTGCTGGCCGGCATTGCCCAGTACCTCTACGTGCAGGTCGCGCTGCTTGACCTGTCCTTCGCCGGACTGTTGAAGAACTCCCTCATGCTGTTCCTGGGCTACCTGCCCCGCAGCGGCCTGGGCCTGCTGTGGCAGCTGCTGTACTGGGGCGCTGTGGCGCTGTTCTGGCCGATTTCCAGCTTTGTGCTGATTTTAACCAGCCTGTGGCTGCCCTGCCTTTTGAACTTGATGGCGATTTACCCTGCGCTGGATAAGAGCTTTGACATCGAGAAAAAAATCAAGGCCATCCGTGAGGCCCAGCTCCACGGTGACGACGACCAGTAATTTTACCGCGAGGGACGCACTGCGTTCCTCTTTTTTGTTGCGAAAGCGCCGCAAAAAGGGTATAATGACATAATAGGCTTATTATGCGGAAAAGGAGGCGACAGCGTGAAAATTCTGCTGGTACACTGCCATTACCGGCTGCCCGGCGGCGAGGATGCCGTTTTTGCGGCGGAGCGCACCCTGCTGGAGCAGCACGGCCACACCGTCGTCGTCTATGAGCGCAGCAATGAGGAGGCCGCCCACGGCGCGGCCAAGGCGCTGCTGCCGCTGCACGCCGTCTGGAACCGCCGGGCCGCCCGCGACGTGCGGAATATCATGGAACAGCAGCACATCGACGCCGTCCACATCCACAACACGCTCTTGCTGCTCAGCCCCGCTGTGGTGCGGGCCGCCAAAAGCTGCGGCGTGCCGGTGGTGCAGACGCTGCACAATTTTCGCCTGTTCTGCCCCAACGGGATTTTACTGCGGGACGGTCAGGTCTGCGAGGAGTGCCCCCACCACGGCCTGCACTGCGCTTTGAAGCACAGCTGCTACCGGGGCAGCAAGGCGCAGACGCTGGTGGTTGTGGCAGCCTACTGGCTGCACCGGGTCCTGGGGACCTGGCGGGGCGTGACGATGGCCGCCCCCACCGAGTTCGACCGCGAAAAGCTGCTGGAATTCAATAAGATCCATCCCACCTTCGACGAAAATCGCCTTGTCGTCAAGCCGAACCCCGTGACTGTGCCCACCGGCCCCGTCACCTCCTGGGAGGAGCGCAAGCGTCAGTTCGTCTTTGCGGGCCGCTTGGAGGAGCTAAAGGGTCTGCGCACCGTCATTGAGGCATGGCGCATTCTGGGCAAGGACGCACCGCCGCTGCTTGTGGCCGGGGACGGCCCGCTGGCCGACTGGGCCAAAGCGCAGAATCTGCCGAAGGTGCAATTCGTCGGCCAGCTTCCGCGGGACGCGCTGCACCGCCTGATGGCCGAGAGCCGCGCCGTCGTCGCCGCCAGTCTCTGCTATGAGAGCTTTGCCCTGGTGCCCGCCGAGGCCCACGCCCTGGGTACGCCGGTGCTGGCAAGCGGCATCGGCAATATGGGGGCGTCGGTGCGGCCCGGGTTTGACGGCCTGTGTTTTGCGCCGGGGGATGCCGCCGCGCTGGCCGGGGCCGTGCGCGCCATGAGCGCCATGCAGTTTGACTGCACGGCCATCGCCAGCGCCACCCGCCGCCGCTTCAGCGCCGAGGAAAACTACAAGACCCTGCTAAAACTATACGGCCGCCGCGCCGCCGAGGAAGTATCATGAACCAGTTTTACCGCGCCCTGCACATGCCGCCGAAACGGCTGCTGCGCAAAGTGATGGGCGAAAAAGAAGTGTATACGATCGCAGTGCGCCCCCGCCCCCACGGCCGAGGGCACCGAGCCGCTGCCCGCCCTGGGAGGCGGCCCCTAGCACCCTGCTGCCCCGGCGGGGAAGGCTGGTGGTTCGCCGACCCGCTGCTCTGCCACCGGCGGCGGCAAGCGCTGGCTGTTTGCCGAGGCGATGGATCTTCCACCGGCAAGGGTCGGCTGGAAGTGTGCGAACTGCACGACGACGGCACCACCGACGACTGGCGGCGTCGCGCTGGAAGAAGATTTCCACCTTTCCTTCCCGATGGTGTTTGACTGGAACGGCGAGACCTGGATGATCCCCGAGACCGGGCACGACCACAGCTTGCGCATTTACCGCTGCAAAAATTTCCCGGCCGAGTGGGAGCTGGTGCAGCGCTTTCCCACGGATGAGGAGCTCTGCGACACGATTTTGCTGGACCGCCGCGCCGAGGCCCTGACCCTGCTTTGCAGCGAGACCCGCCCCGACAATCAGCTGTATGTGCGCTACCGCCGCTAACGCTGTGCCATGCCGTGCAGGAGACTGCCGCCGTCCCGCTGCCTGCCGAGGACACCCTGCCCGCCGCGCCCGGCCCGTTTGAGCTGCTGCCCGATGAAGCCTACAATCTGCAGCACCGCGACTTTGACCTTGTCAGCCGCAACGCCGGGCCGTTTTTCCTGCTGGGTGAGCAGGTCATCCACCCTACGCAGGTCAGCACCAGCGTGGACTACGGCGTTTACCTGCAATTTCTCGCGCGGCGCGGCAGCTCTGAGGTGCCGCTCTGCGCCGCCACGCCGCAGAACGTCGAGATCACCGGCCTTGCCCCGCGGGACATCATCGGCATCCACACCTACTGCCGCGATGACGTTTTTAGAGATCATCGACGCAAAGGTATCTAACAAGGCTGCCGAAACCGGAAAAATCAGAAAATCCGCCCCCATCCGCCGAGTAATGCAGGGCGTCATCCCTCTCTTGCCTCCCTCTGCGAGAGACAGACTCCCCCGATACGGGGGGAGGTGGCGCTCGCGCCAGAGGGGGAGCGGTGGCCCCGCAGGGCCGGAGGGAGAGAACTCGCCATAACCCGAAATCTTCCGGGCAACCATCAACCTTCTCCCCCACCGCCTGCGGGCGGAGCCCCAGAGGGGGCCAAGGAAATTTTACTCCCACAATGAGGTATTTCCACGCACATGAAAACCATCGTCATTCCGCAATTTTACCGCGGGCCGTCGGGCCAGAAGGGCCTGTATAACCGACAGGAGGTTGGCCTGGCCCGCGCGTTTGCCGCGCTGGGCTGCCGCGCCGTGGTGCTCTACCCGGAGCCGGGCGCTAAAGCCCCCGGATCGAGACCCCGGAGCCAAACGTAAAATCTGCTACCTGCCCGCCGTGGCCTTCGGCACCCAGGCATTATACAAAAGCTGGCAGATCTTGCTGGACGAGCAGGCCGATGCCGTACACGTCATGGGCGACAACTCCCGGCGTGCCGGGGCTGTACCGCTTCTGCCAAAAGCACGGCATCCTGTTTTACAGCCAGCTGGGGGCGTTGAAAAGCACCTCCAACCACGCCGCCGTGCGCAGGGTCATGGATCTGCTGCTGCGCCGCAATCTGGCGGTATACCGCAAAACGCCCACCTACGCCAAAACCCCCTGCCGTCGCCGCCGAGCTGGAAAGCCTCGGCGTGCCCTGCGCGGGGCTGATGCCCGTCGGGCTGGACACCGCCATCATCCCGTCCATCCCCAACAACCGCACCGAGATCCGCCGTGCGCTCAAAATTGACGAGAACGCGCGGGTGTTCATCTTTGTGGGCCGCCTTGACCCCTTGCAAGCAGCCGCTCGACCTTGTGCCGCTGCTGCAGGCCGCGCCGGACTGGTACGCCATCATCATCGGCCGGGGCTCACTGGGCGATGAGCTGACCCCGCCGCCTGACCGATGCGGGCTTACTGGACCGCTGCCGGATGATCCCCCAGCTGCCCAACGCGCAGGTACATATTTATTATCATGCCTGCGATGCCTTTGTGAACCTGAACGAAAACGAGATCTTCGGCATGAGCCTGTTGGAGGCGATGTACGCGGGCTGCCCGCCGGTGGCCCGCCACGCCCCCGGCCCCGACCTTATCATTGAGAACGGCATCAGCGGCCTGCTGTGCGGCACCGTGCCCGAGCTGGCCGCAGCGCTGGGCAAAACCACCGCCGCCATGGGCCATGCCGCCCAGACCCGTGTGAACGAGCATTTTCTGTGGCAGAACAGCGCCGAGCTGGCGCTGACCCTGCTGCCCAAAAAAGGGAAAAACCAATGGATAACGACAATCCTTCTTTGCAGAAGGCTGCCGACCTCTACCGCGGCCTGCGCTTTTACAATGAAATACCGCGGCGTGGACATCCTGCCCGCCGCTGCCGGCAATGACCTGGCGCGCGACCTGCTCAAGAGCGGCCAGCCGTTCCTGTTTGGCCGCTGCGGTGCCACCGAGATGCGCACCGTGGCCGACTGGCTGCAAAACGGCGGGCACAATTTCACGGACCGCACGCGGGCGGACATTCGGAATCTGTCGGGCGTCTTTCCCACCGACGATGCCACGCTGGACAAATTCTGCCGCCTCTACGTCAAGACTGCGCAGAGCGCCGAGCTGCTCGCTCTGGAACGTCGGGGCCGAGCGGGGAGGTCATCCGCGGCTGTGACGCGACCCGCTTTACCGAGCTGCGCGCGCCTTGGAGCCCTACTACCACGCCCGCCCGTGGAGCGCCGCCCTCGCGGGCAAACGGGTGCTCGTCGTGCATCCGTTCCGCCGCACGATTTTAGCCCAGTATGAAAAGCGCACCCAGCTGTTTCCCGGCAAAGACGTGCTGCCGGAGCTTGCCTGCCTGACGGTCATTCAGGCCGTGCAGGGCCTGGGTGGGCAGGACACCGGCTATGCCAGCTGGTTTGACGCCCTGGCCGCCATGGAGCGCGAGATGGACGCCGCCGACTACGATGTGGCCATCGTCGGCGCAGGGGCCTACAGCCTGCCGCTGGCCGCCCACGCCCGCGACACCGGCCACGCCGCCATACAAATGAGCGGTGCCACGCAGCTTTTTGTTTGGCATCAAGGGCAAGCGCTGGGACGACCACCCCGTCATTGGCAAGCTGTACAACGATGCCTGGGTGCGCCCTGACGAGACGGAGGGCATCACCCATAAAGAAAAGGTCGAAGGCGGGAGCTACTGGTAATTTTTCAAATAATAGATAAAAATAATAAATAATAAAAAAATGTGCGCCGTTAGCGGCGGCGTGATTTTAAAAAGCCTGCCCCCGCTGTAGGGGGCGGCGTCCGGCCCTCAACCTGCCTGTATATCCCTTTGCCTATTTCCCCCTTTGGTTTTAAATGCGGCGCACGGCGCCGCACCATATTTTTTATTTATTTATTTCTTTTTTTTTGCCCATTTTTTTTCCGGAGACCACCATGAAAATCTTAATGATCAGCAACCACCTCGGCGTGCAGAGCGGCGTACAGCGGTATGTCCAGAACCTGCTGCTGCACCTCGATACCGCCAAATACCGCGTCACCCTTTTCGTCGGTCAGTGCCCGGCGGACCAGGCCAGCACCGCCCCCGTGCTGGAAGCGCACGGCGTGCATATCATTGCGGTGCCGGACAATAAAAGGACCGCATCCGGGCACTGGCGGCGCACCTGCGCACCCATAAGGACTACGATATCATCCACTACCACACGGCCAGCAAGATCGGCGCACCGGTCTGCGGCATGATGCGGCTGCTCTGCCCCCGGGCCAAGATCGTGGTACACAGCCACATTGTCTACCCGCCCATGACGCTGACCTGGCGCGCCGCCCATCTGGTGTACCAGCTGTTTGCGGACTACTTCCTCGGCTGCGGCGTCGCGGCAGGGCGATTTGTGTTCGGCGACCATATCGACGAAAAACCAAACTTTTCCGTGGCCTGCAACGCCGTGGATGCCGGGCGGTTCCACCCGGACGCCGCTGCGCGGGCTGCCACGCGGGCCAACTACGGCATTGCCGACACCGACCGCCTGGCCGGGTTTGTGGGGCGGCTGAACCACCAGAAAAATCCGCTTTTCCTGATGGAGGTCTTTGCCGCGATGGCCGCACAGGACCCGCATTGGAAGCTGCTGCTCGTCGGCACCGGCGAGATGGAGCCTGAAATGCGCGCCGCCGCGGCCCGCCGCGGCCTGACAGACCGCGTCATCTTTGCGGGCGTGCAGAGCGATGTGCCCGCCTTCATGAACGCCTTTTGATCTGTTTCTGCTGCCCAGCAATTTTGAGGGCAGCCCCGTCACCCTTGTCGAGGCGCAGGGCTGCGGCGTGCCGTGTCTGGCCTCCACCAATGTGCCGGATGACGGCTCCGGTGACGGAACTGGTACATTTTCTGCCGCTGGCCGCGCCGCGCTGACCGACTGGGCCGCCAAGGCCGAGGCCATCGCCGCCCACGGCGACCACGACGACCACTGGGCCGCGCTCTCCGCCGCCGGGTACGAGCTGAAAACCGCTGCCCACCGCATGGAGCAGCTCTATGATAAGCTGGGAGGCCGACCATGATTTACGCGGAGCTGGCCGGGGGCTGGGCAATCAGATGTTTATTTACGCCTTTGCCCGGGCGCTGGGCCTGCGCTGCGGCGAGGGTGTGACCCTGCTGGACCGGCAGGACTGGCGCGACGGTGCCCCGGCGCACACGGTCTGCGCGCTGGACGCACTGAACATCTCGCCGGACGTCAAAATCATTGCCGACGCAGGCTTTGCCAAGGCACACCTGCCGCGCCGGAACGCCGCCAAGGCCCTGATGATCAAAGATACGAGCAGCGCCGCGGCCTGCTGGCCCGCGACTGGCACAGCTTTGAGGCTGCCGCTGCCCCGCTGCTGAACGCCGTCGGCCTGCACTTTGCCACCGACGGCTACACCCCCGCCCGCCGCGGGCCACGCCCGCGATTTTCTCGCGTGGGGGTACTTCCAGAGTGAGCGTTACTTTGCGGATTTTGCCCCTATTGTAAAGGAAGAGCTGCGTGCAAAAAACCGCCGCCCCGCCGGGCCCTATGCGGCGCAGATCACCGCCGCCGCGTACCCCGTCTGCGTCCATCTGCGCCGCGGCGACTACCAGAAGCCCGAGAACGCGATCTTACAGGTCTGCACGCCGGACTACTACGCCCGCGCTGTCGCAGCGGTCAGGGACGAACACCCCGACGCCGCGCTGTTTGTCTTTTCCGATGACATCGACTGGGCGCGGGAGCATCTGGACACCGCGGGTCTGCCCGCCGTGTTCCTGCCCCCGGCGGCGAGGCCGTCGCCGACCTAGCCTTCATGCAGCTCTGCCGCGGCTTTGTCCTGAGCAACTCCACCTACAGCTGGTGGGCGCAGTACCTTGCCCCGCCCCGATAAACAAACCTGGGCGCCGGATAAGTGGTATGCGCACACAAAGAAAACGGCCTTGTATCAGGACGGATGGCAGCTTATAAAGACTTCCCCCAAGGGGCTGCGCCCGCAGGCGCGTGTCGAAGCGTAACCGCCGTAGGCGGCTCTTGACGCGGGAGACTGAAGCTGTCGCCGCAGGCGACTTGAGGGCAAACCTCGCCATCATCACCCGCTAACAGCTTGCAGCGCACTCTCCCCTCATCCGGCCCTTCGGGCCGCCTTCCCCCCCTCGGGGGAAGGCTTTATAACAAGGAGACACTTATGCCTCTCTTTTTTCCATCATCATCCCCGTCTACAACGTGCAAAACTACCTGTCCGCCTGCGTCAAAAGCGTGGTCGAGCAGCCCGGTCCGCGCGACTGGGGAGTGCATCCTTGTGGACGACGGCTCCACCGATCAAAGCGGCGCGATGTGCGACGCCCTCGCCGCCGAGCTGCCCGGCCTGCAGGTCATTCACCGGGAAAAACGGCGGCCTTGCCGCGGCGCGCAACATAGGCCTCAAGGCCGCCACAGGTGACTGGCTGCTGTTTTTGGACAGCGACGACGCCATGGCCCCCCCGGGCTGCTGGCGGCGCTGCGCACCGAGCTGGCCGCCCACCCGGAGTACAATTGGTTCATCGGCAAGCATCTCGAATGGCAGCCCGACGGCACGCTGACCCCGCACGACGGTCTGCATCTGGTGCCCGGCCCGTTTGCCAGCAGCGATTACGCCGCGCGGCTGAAGGCCCTGTACACTGCCGGGCACTGGTCGGTGTGGAAATACTGCATCCGGCGGTCGCTTTTTGGAGCAGGCCCGCGTCCGCTTCCTGCCGGACTGCGTCTGGGCCGAGGACTGGCCTTTTGACCTTGAGCTGCTGCTGCACTGCGACAGGCTCTACTTTCTGGACACGGTTTTCACCCACTACCGCGTCGGACGGCAGGGCAGTCTTTTGACAGATGCCAAAAATCTGCCCAAACGCTTTCGGGGCCTTGCCGCCGCACAGCGCCGCCTGGCCAGGCTCTCCGCCAACGGCACGGCGGACGCCGCGGCCTACGCCGCCATGCAGGATGCCGCTGCAGACGTTTTCTGGCCGCAGGCCCGCACGGCGGCGGTAAAGGATGCCGCGATCCGCAAGGCTTGCCTGCCCTACATCCAGCAGCTGCGCCGCTCTACCCCCACGGCACCGAGGTCCGCACCCGCCGCGACTGGCGGTTGTTCCAGTGGATGATGCAGACCTTCGGGCCCGAAATTTACCCTGTGGGCAGCGAGCCGCCGCCTAAAGGCTTCCCCATCGGGGAAGCTCAGACTGTCGAAAAAAGGTGTGCTCACCCCTTGGCCCCTTCTGCGAGGGGGCTCCGCCCGCAGGCGGTGGGGGGAGAAGAACTGTACGGCTGTCCGAAATATTTCGGGCTATGGCAAGGTTCTCTCCCTCCGGCCCTGCGGGCCACCTCCCTCGCAGAGGGAGGTTTTTTTCGACACGCTGGGCTTCCCCAAGGGGCTGGCCCGCAGGCGCGTGTCGAAGCGTAACCCGCCGTAGGCGGCTCTTGACGCGGAGACTGAAGCTGTCGCCGTAGGCGACTGATGAGGGCTAACCTCGCCATCACCGCCCATTATCGGCTTACAACTCATACTCTCCCCTCATCCGGCTCTCCAGGCCACCTTCCCCCGGGGGAAGGCTTTTGTGAAAGGAACTGCCTTGCGTACCAAACGTACCTTACTGAATATGGCCTACGCCCTGGGCTCCAGCCTGCTTTTGCTGCTGCTGGGGCTTATCACGCGGCTTCTGCTGGTCGATAACTTCGGCCCGCAGATCACCACGGCATCGCAGGTCGTCAGCCAGCTTTTCAACTTTTCTCCATCGCCGAGTTCGGCGTTGGCAGCGTCATAAGTTATCGTCTCTACGAGCAAATCGCCGCCAAAAATGAAGAAAAGATCAGCAAGTACATGTCGATGTACAAGTGGGCCTACCGCGTCGTCGGCCTGGTCATTGCGGGGCTGGCGCTCATCGGCGCGGCGGCCCTGCGGTGGATCATGCCCGATGTGCCCGCCGCCACGGCATACACGGTCTACGGCCTGAACGTCATTTCAACGCTGTGCAGTTACTTTTTGGTTACCCGGCGGCTGATGTACACCTGCACCCAGCAGGGCTACCGCTGCACCCAGATCGACTTCTGCTGCAACGTGCTGACGAGCCTTGCCAAAATTGCCGTGTCACTGTGGTTCCCCAACTATGTGCTGTATTTCAGCGTGTCCATCTTCTTCAACGTCACGGCCAACCTGCTGATTGCCCGCCGCTTCAGGAAGGATTTTCCCTACGTACACGACGTTAAAGGTCACGGTCAACGACTTTAAAGACCTCGGCATTTTTCACGATCTGCGGTACTTTCTGGTGCACCGCCTGTCCAACACCATCTACGGTCGTCCGACACCATCGTGACCTCCCGCCTGGGCGGCTCGACCCAGACGACGTTTTTAGGCAACTACAACACGATTTCCACCTCCGCCACAGACCTCGGCAACAAGGTCATGGACAGCTTCGCCGCGGCCATCGGCAACATCGTCTACGATAAATCCGCCGCCGCCAACGACCACGACAAGCAGGTGTTCTGGGGCATGGATCTGTTCAGCTACCTGTTCGGAAGCTTTGTGGCGACCGCGTATTTCTGCCTGTTCCAGCCGTTCATGGCGTCCTGATGGGCGAAAAATGGCTGCTGCCGCTGGGCTTCGTGCTTGTGTTCTGCTTAAATGAGTACGTCGGCTGGAATCACCGGATGCGGGGCAGTTACCGCGCGGTGCTTGGCCATTTTGAGGAGGACCAGTGGTTCATGGTCGCGTCGGCCACGGTGAATCTGGCGCTCAGCTTTATCCTGTTCCCGCTGTTCGACATCACTGGCGCACTGATCGCCACCGTGGTGGCCCACTGCATCATGTGGGCCGGGCGTATCCGGGTCGTGTTCCGCCAGTATATGTGCGGCGGGATGGGGCATTACCTGGCCGTGCAGGCGCTGCATCTGGTCACGCTGGCTGCCTGCATGGGCGGCAGCTACGCGCTGTGCGCCAGAATGCCCGGCGGCTGGCTGGGCCTTGTGCCGCGGATTTTCGTCGTCCTCGTCGTGCCCAACGCCCTGAACCTCGCCGCCGTCTACGGCTGGGGCAAGACGCCGCCTACCTGCGCCAGTACGCGGGCAAGGTGGCCAAGAAGCTGCTGAAAAAGTGACTCCCTTTCTTGGCCCCCTCTGGGGGGGCTCCGCCCAGGCGGTGGGGGAGCCTTCCGCCTGCCGCCCTCCCTCTCGGCCCTCCGGGCCGCCTTCCTCGCACGCGAGGGAGGCAAATAACGTGGTGATCTTATGAAAACTCTCGCCATCCTGTATATCTGCACCGGCCCCTACGCGGGTGTTCTGGCATGATTTTACCCCAACTTCAAGGCAAAATTTCCTGCCTGACTGTGACCGCACCTTCTACGTTTTTACCGATGCAGCGCATATTGACTATGAGGACGCCCCCGACGTGCGCCGCATTTATCAGAAGGCCCTGCCCTGGCCGCAGAGCACGATGCTGCGCTTTGACGCCTTCCTCGGCCAGGCCGACGCGCTGCAGGGCTATGACTACCTGTTCTTTGCCAACGCCAACCTGCACTGCACCCGCGTCATCCGCGCCGACGAGCTGCTGCCCGACCCGCCGCCGGGCAGAGCCTGACCGCGGTCTGCCACCTGCCCTACTATGGCAAAAATCCGATTTTCCACCCCTATGACCGCAGCGGCAAAAGCCGGGCGTCCATCCCGTACAGCTGCGGGCAGTTTTACGTGGCGGGCGGGCTGAACGGCGGCACGGCGTCGGCCTATCTGGCCCTGTGCCGGGAGCTGAAAAAGCGCACGGACGAGGATCTGCAAAACAACGTCATTGCGCGCTTTCACGATGAAAGCCAGCTCAACCGCCTGGTCGCCGAGACGCCCGGAAAATTCCGCATCCTGCCGCCCGACTACTGCACGCCGGAGGAAACGCCCACCGGGCATGAGGCCATTCTTGTGCTGCAAAAAGCCGCTGCATCAACGTGGAAAGCGTCAAGCGGCGCTGCCAAGCCGCAGAATTTTTTTTCCAGCGCAAGTGGGAGGCGTTCCGCCTGAACTGGCTGCCCTATCTCTGGCTGGCGCGCGACACGCTGCTGCGCCGCCGCATTGATTTTAAAAACGATCTATGAGCCATACCAAAAACCGACAATTGAAAAAATCATCCTTGCCCTGCTGGGTGCCTGCTGGCGCTGGCCGCGCTCGTCCGCACAATGTTCCTGGGGCTGGAGATCGACGAGGAATACGCCCTTTCGCTGGGCTTCCGCCTTGTGCGAGGCGACCGGCTGTTTATTCGATGTGGGAGCCGCATCAGCTGGCCGCCCTGCCGCCCGCTTTGCTCATCGGCCTGTTTACCGCCGTCGCGGGCACGACCACCGGCGTGCTGCTGTTTGTGCGCGGCGCTGTGCTGGCTGTCAAGCTTGCGCTGGCCGTCTGGTTTTTACCGCAGCCTGCGCGTGGCCCTCGGGGGCGCTGCGCCTATCTGCTGGCGCTGGCCGTGCTGGCCTTCACGCCCAAGTGGTTTTTGGGCCAGACTACGTCAGCCAGCAGTTCCACTTTACGCTGGCAGCCTTTCTGTTTTTGTAACGGCTACTATGCCCCCGGCCCGCAGCAGTACCGCGGCCTGTGGCGGTCGCGGCGGGCGGCGTTTGCGCCTGTCTGAGCTTCCTCGCCTACCCGCAGACCCTCGCTGCCGCGCCGGTGCTGATGCTGGCGCTGCTCCTGCTGGGCCGCGGCAGTGCCGACAAATGCCGCGGTCTCTGGGTATTTGTGCTGACCTGTGCCGTCTGCGGCGGTGCGTTTGTCGTGTATGTTTTGCAGGGCATGGGCTTTGATTTTGCTGCCCCTGCTCGCACGCGCCGACCTGATTTTACACGACCCACAGTATGATTTTACCACAGCGGGCCGTCTTGCCATGCTCCGCTCCCAGCTTTCCGCCGTCATCGGCAACTGCTGGCTGTCGGCCCTGGCCGGTGTGGCGCTGGCCGCCGCCGGGATGCTCTTTGGCGAGCGCCGCGGCTTTTGCCCGCAGCCTTGAAAAAGGCGCTTTTGGTACACAGCGTTCTTCCTCTCTCTCTGGTGCACGGCCTACTGCCTGCGCGCGCAGGAGCTGGATTTCCGCTACATGTGCCCGGCGTTCGCGCTGGCCGGCGGCTGGACGTTCTGGTGTGACCGGCGCGAGGCCGATCACCGCCCCCTGCGCCGCCTGCTGTTCTGGCTGGGCTGGCTGCCCGGCATAGCGGCGTACCTGTTTATCCTGCGCTCCACGCTGATCGCACTGCCAACGACCTTTATGTACCTGTTCTGGCCCGCGGTCTGCGGAACGGCAGCGCTGCTGCTCAAGCCCCGCCCGACCCGGCGGCACCGCGCCGCGGCGGCATCGCTGGCAGCCGGGCTCCTGCTGGCCTGTGCCGTGCCGAAGCTCTGCCTTGTGCTGGAGACCGGCTGGCACTGTGAGCCGATCACGGCCATCCAGCCCGAAAAGGATCACCCGCGGCCCCGCCGCCGGGACCTGGGCCGACACCAAAGGCCGCTGACATGCAGGAAATGCCTGTATGAAGCCCTCGCCCCTATGCGGGGACAAAGAGCGTGCTCCAGGCCATCGGTGAGCAGCACGGCCTCGGCTTTCTGATGGCAGACGGCACGCTGACCGTCGCGCAGGCGTCCGTCATCTCGGGCACCGACAGCGACCCGCGTTTTGAACAGTACTATGCGCTTTTGCCGGAGAAAGCAGCCCGACGTCATCCTCTACGATGATGCCGAGGTCCGCGACATGGCCGAATTCCACGCCTGGATCGAGCAGCACTTTACCATCACAGACCGCTACACCGTGCAGCACGGTACGGCCAGTCTGCAGGTGCTCGTCGTCGGGTAATTTTGCGGAATTTTACAACCGGGAACGGTTGTCATCCTGCTTTCGGATGTGGTATACTGTTATCAAATCGTCACACTTTGCAAGGAGGCGCCCCCCCATGGGCCTGATTACCACCATCCAGAACAAAACCGAACAAGCCCGCGCGAAGGAGCGCATCCGCCCGCTGCTGGAAAGCCGCATGATGCGCGATATTCTGCTTGAGATCAGCCAGCGCGGCACTGAAAAGCTCGACCCGCAGAGCGTTCCGCTGGATCAGCGCCCACTGGCATCGAAGCGCGCCGCCGAGTGCGGCACCGCCGGGTTGCAGCAGAGCGTCATCCGGGAGATCGTCCTGGACGAGGCTGCCATCACGCTGTTTGCCGGCAGCGACAAGGTGCCGTTCCTCTACGGCGACTACAATTACGAGACCATCGACGACACCGATTGTCTGCCCGCCGTAGCACAATATCTGGTGCAGCACCTACTGGGGTACTACAACATCACCCGACATTCTACTCTGTCCCCAAGCACAACGGACGCAGCGTGACCGAAAAGACCCGCCAGGTCTTTATCAAGCGCCACCACGAGGACACCCCCCTTCGACCCCCCCAGCCCACCAAAAAGCAAAACTGTTTTAAACCCAAAACGCGCTCCGCAGTTCATTTTGACCCGCGGGGCGTGTTTTTACATTCTGTAGGGGCGGGCATTGCTCGCCCGCAGGAGGTGTGCGTCAGCGGAAGCCCTCCGGGTCGATGACGAGCATCGACTCCCTACAGCCGTAGGGGCGGATTCCATATCCGCCCGGGCGCTGTCCCACTGCCGCAAACGGCGCGGGCGGGCAGTGCCCTCCCCTACAGGGTTCCCTCCTGTTTTTACCCTGCCCTCCCCATCGCCAGCACCGCCACCGTTATGTCATCCTGCTTGGCCCCGGCGCGGCGGGCGGCGGCGTCAGCCACGGTCTCGGCGGCCTGCTTCGGCGTATGGCCCAATTTGGCGCAGAGCTGCAATTGCTGCATCAGCCAGTCGCTCCCGTCGGTCAGCGCACCGTCGCTGACCAGCACGACCCAGTCCCCGGCGTCCAGCGCAAAGGTCGTGGAGCGGCCCACCAAACTGTCCAGCACGCCCATGGGCAGGCTGTGCACCGTCCAGCATCCGGGGCACGCCGCCCCGCACCAGAAAGCTCGGCGCAGCTCCAGCCTTGAACAGCCCGGCCCGTCCGGTGTACAGGTCCACCGTCAGCAGGTCCAGCGTCGCCCCGGCCTCCTGCTCGGCTCCCTTCAGGCCGAGCGCCACGTTCACCAGCCGGGCAGCGCTTTCCGCTGCGAACCCGGCGCGCAACAGCTGTGCCGTCAGTTTGGCGGCCATCTGGCCGTCCACGGCGGCGGCGCGGCCTGTGCCCATGCCGTCGCACAAAAGCATCTGCGCCCGCCCGCTCGTGTCGCAGAACTGGTCCAGCGCGTCGCCGCTGACGCTCTGCCCGCCGGCTGCGTGCGCCGCCGCGCCAAATTCAACGGTAAACAGCGGTTTTTCGCCAAAGCACAGCATCGTGACGGTGCGGCAGTGGGTGATCTCCGGCGTGTCCATATCGCGGCGGCAGATGCGGCTCACCTCGTCGGTCAGGCCCGCGACCTCGTCCTGGGTAAAGTGAGTGCGGCAGATCGTTACGCTGGCGGTCAGCCGCCCGGCCAGGTCGGCGGTCACGCTGCATTCCAGCGCGTCCAGCCCCAGCTCGGCAAACAGCTGCGCCACGCGGGCCTCACGCCGCGGGTCCGGCAGACCGGCCTGGCCCAGTTTGCCCGCCAGCTGGGCCAGCGCCCCGGCCAGTGCGCTGTACTGCTCGGTCAGGGCGGCGCGCAGCGTCGACAGCCCGGGCACGGTCTGGCGGCGGCTGCGCCACAGCCGGTAGCCGTGGTTGGCCGCCGTACACAGATCCGCCGGGTGGATGCACCCCGACAGCTGCCCCGGCAGGTCCTGCACCTCCACGCGGCCCTGGCCCTCGAAAATCGGCTTTAGATGGTACAGCCCATCCATGGCCGTGGCGTAGCCGCGCACCCAGCAGCGATTGCGCCGGGTGCAGCTCTGGCAGGTGGTGCGGGCCACCTGCTCCACCACAAAATCAAAGCTCTCGCCCTTGGGCGGCATCTGCCGCTGGCAGACCGCGTTGACCGTGTCGGCAATATCGCTCAGGTGTCCGCCACGGCGGAGAGCTTGCGCGCCGCCCCGCCCAGGCCCTGGGCCTGCACCGGCGGTGCGGGCGGCGGGAAAATTTTGCGCATGACGCCGCCCGGCACGGCCAGGGCAGCCACTACGCCCACCCCGGCACTGACGGCCAGCGGCAGCACACTGACAGCGTCGGGCGCGGCCAGTGCCCCCGACGGTGCAGCCCGCCGTGAACACCCCGGCACAGCGCCCCGCTCCCCGGGCAGAGGCAGGCCGCGGCCAGGCTCCCCATGGCCACGGCCAGCGCCGCAAAAGCCAGTGTCGGCCCTGACGCCGTGATGGCCGCCGCCAGCGCAATGCTCAGCACGGCGGTCTGCTCCAGCGTGCCGCCGATGGCCGCGCACAGCCCGGCCCCCCGCGCCAGCGCCAGGCCCGGAGCCAAGGGCCCGACGGCACAGCGCTGCAGGCATGCCGTAGCCACAGCCAGCCACAGGCAGACGCCGCGCGGCTCCCGCGCCGGAAAAATGCGCGAACGCCCAGCCAAAAACCGCGGCCCCAGCAGCGCCGTACACCCCACCGTGACGGTCTGGGAAAAATTTTTGAAAAGTCCCCCCAGCCAGCACGATTTGCAGCACCTGCGCCGCCGTCAGCGTCAGGCAGCCCGCCAGCGCCCCGGCCCCGGGGCGGCCATCTATGAGCCGCCGCACCGCCGCAGCAGCCACGGCAGCCACGGCCAGCTTGACGCCCAGCAGCATCGGCTGGAACGCCAGCCCCGCCGCCAGCGTGCCCAGCGCCGCGGCCAGGCAGTAGGACGGCGGGCAGCCGATGACCAGCGCCAGCCCAAACGGCGCCGCCCCGCCGTAGACCTGTCCCGGCCCCCAGCGCCGCGCCGCCCAGCACTGCCGCGCCCCTGCCACAGCAGCGCCGCACTGCGCGCCCCGGGCAGCAGCCTTTCCATTGTGTCGTGCATACGTTCCCCCGTTCAGTACAGTCATCGTGCAAGCCCTCCGTAAATGTACAGTATATGTCTCGGACGCTTTGCACTATACCACCCCACGCTGTTTTTTGCCGCAGAGCGTGGAAAACCGAAAAGAGCGTATAAACAAACAAAAGAGCACCGCCACCCAAAAAAGGGGCGATGCTCGCACCCCGCCGACCGTCAAATAATTGCTTTGTAGGGGCGAGCATTGCTCGCCCCTGCCCGTGTGCCATGTGAAAGACCTCTCCGAAGAAGTGCTGCTGCGTCAGGTTGGCGGGCGAACAATGTTCGCCCCTACAGTCTGGCAGAATGGGAGTTCTTTGACATACCGACCTCCCCCCCCGGCAAGCCTCCCTTAGTGTCTCCAGCTCCACCACAAAAATTTGGTGTTCGTCACGAAATAGCGTTTGAAAAGCCGCTTCGGGTCTTGCATCAGGCGATAGAGCCATTCCAGATTGCAGCGCTGCATCCAGGCCGGGGCGCGGCGGATGTTGCCGGCCTCGTAGTCAAAGGCCGCACCCACGCCCAGCATCAGCGCCTGCACGCGGTTTTCATGGGCGGCCATCCAGCGCTCCTGCTTCGGCGCTCCCAGCCCGACCCACACAAAATCCGGCTTTGCCGCGTTGATCTTCCCCACGATCTCCGTCCTCGTCCGCCGTCAGCGGGCGGAACGGCGGAGAGTACATCCCCGCGATGACCGCGCCGGGGTACTTTTCCGTGATTTTTTCGCGCAGGATGTCCAGCGTCTCCTGCGTGGAACCGTAGAAATAGTGCCGGTAGTGCTTTTGTCCCGCTCTCCTTCAAAAGCTCTCGCATCAGGTCGGGGCCTGTCACGCGGGCCGCGTCCACATACCCCTTCTGGGCTGTATTTGGAGAGCGGCCGCCGTCCGGCAGAGCCATGACTGCGCCGTTCTGCACCTTCTGGTAGTCGGGTCCTCGTGGGCTGTAACGGTGGTGTGGACGTTTGCCACGCAGATGTATTTCCCGCGCCATGCCTCGCAGTTGTCCTCCACCAGGCGCAGCGTTTTGTCCATGTCGGTGACGGCGATGTTCACGCCCATAATATTGCAGGTCTGCATGCCGCTTCTCCTCACTTTCCTGTTTGGCTTTTATTGTATCACACTGCCGGGCGGCTTTCAACCGGCGGGGAGAAACGCATTTTTTTTGCCGTTTCGTTGGGTCCTTCGCACATTACTTTATAATGCTGGTACACATTTGTATGGTGCGCGTCAGTTTTTTCCCGTTTTGACACTTTTTTCTTTGTTCAATTTTCTTAAAATCCCGAAAAATTCATATCATTTTACGGATATGTGCTGGAATTTTTCCCGGCATTGTGCTATAATTTGAGAACCATATTAAAAGGAAAAGTATGAATTTTTCTGCAGTATGGTATATGGGCAACACACTCATATATCTTTAGAAGAAAGGAGGATATTACCAATGAACAACTTCAAGAAGTTCGCTTGCCGTTCTGCTGGGCGTTGTGATGGCTTGCGTCTTCGCTACCTCCGCTTTCGCTGCTGATTTCAGCAATGCTGATACCATGCAAAGGCTAAAGGTGAGATCAAGGCTTTCGCTGCCAGCTACGGCAGCACCACGATTGACAACACTGTCAACAGCCTGACTGCTGCCCAGCTGCAGGGCATCTACAACAACATGGACGCTCTGAAGGCTACCGCCGCTTCCGCTAATGCCACCATCAAGGGCACCACGGATGTTGCCGTTGCCACCTAAGGCCGCCAATGATGCTGTTGCTACGATGAACAGCCTGCTCCCGCCGGTGTTTCGTCATCTCTGCACCGACCATCGACACCAGCGATTCTTCCAAGATCGTTGTCACCGCCGATGTCATCGCTAACAACGCAAGGGATACCGGTTCTGTCGTTGCTGAGGTTCCCCTACCACCACCACCGACAACAACACCAACACCAGCGTTGCTGTCAGCAATGCCGCCCAGAACAGTGCTGCCGCTTCCAGCGTCATCAGACCGTTTCTTCCGCTGCGAACCCCATCACCGCTTCTTCCGGCGCTGTCATCAAGGCCACCGGCGATAACCCCGCCGTTGTCTTTTGCTGTCGCTGCTCTGGCTGTTGCCGGCGTGCTCGGCATGGCCGTCCGCAAGGAGCGTGCACTGTAAATCCAGCTGCATAAGTCCGGTTTTTGGCAGCGGGCAGAACCTCTGGCTCTGCCCGTTTTTCGTTGTTTATACGGAATTGGTCAATTTATTCTTGTTTTAGACCTTCCTTTTATATAGAAAATAGTTTATAATGTAGGATGCAGTAATTATCAATCATATCCAGGGGGAAAGCATATCACCATGCAGGCAAGCAAGAACCACTCTTTTTTCTGCGCCGCAGTCCACTGGCTTATGTAGTGGTCCCGCTGGCCTTTTTGTTCTGGTCAGCACCGCGCTGGTCTTTATCGTGGGCCGCACCGTACTGGCCCCGTACCAGGCCCTGCTGGGCTGGTTCTTCAGCACAACGGAGGTCGCGCAGCCCAGAGATCTGCTGGATAATGCTGCTGCCGTCATCAACGGCGGTACGGCGGATGAGCCGGACGCCCAGCCGACAGGCTGCCGCTGAGCTCCGTCACCTACCCGTCCGAGGGGGGACCGCTACGCGACGATCACGATCTCCGGCACCAACGTGACGCCCCGGTCTACTACGGCGACACGAGCAAAATCTTAAACGCCGGCGTCGGCACCTGGACGACTCCCGCGTCGGCATCCCCGGCGAGGGCAAGACCATCCTGCTGGCCGGGCACAACAACACCTTCTTCAATGACCTGCAGCACGCCGAGGCCGGCGCGCGACGGTCACGATCACGACCCACTACGGCGTCTACACCTACGAGGTCACCGAGATGAAGGTCATGGATTATCAGGACGAGACCTCCTACGACTTCTCCCGCACCGATGAAAACCTGATCCTGTACACCTGCTATCCCTTCGATGCGCTCGGCTTCACGCCGAACCGTTTTTCGTCTATGCCAAATACGTCTCCGGCCCCGTGCTGGACGCCAACAGCTAAGGGGGGTGGTATGTATGGCACAAAAACAAGCACCGCACCCCCGCCGCAGGGGCAGCGTTGTATGGGCCACGGTTTTAAGCTGGCTGTCCAGTCTGCTGCTGGCACTGCTGGCGCTCTGCCTTGTGGTGCTGATGACGATCTGCAGCGCTTCCTACATGAAGGAGCAGGTCAACCGCAGTGATTTCAGTGAGGCCGCCTACAGCTATCTGTATGACAACTTCATCAGCTACGGCGCATCGTCCGGCTTCTCCGCCGACGCGTGATGACCGCCGCCCTTTCCGCGATCAGATCACGGCGGACATGGCGGATTCCATCGCCGTCTGTACCAGGGTGACACCGCTATCGACACCCGCAACGCGATTCTGAATACAACGTACGACAACCTGATCAACGATTT